>Ga0182021_10007079_pt1 | contig 13285 bp, 14 predicted proteins | sample 612E3MmetaG_FD_120493 | JGI IMG/M metagenome (GOLD analysis project Ga0182021, IMG submission 120493) | Permafrost microbial communities from Stordalen Mire, Sweden - 612E3M metaG (Illumina Assembly) | ecosystem: Environmental > Terrestrial > Soil > Wetlands > Permafrost | place: Sweden...
GAACTCGTCATAAGCAAAATAAGCAATACCGAACCGATTCGTCGGCCGGATTTGTAACGCTGATTTCAAAAAAATTGGTTGAAAAATCCATCACACTAAAATCAACCGTTGTTCAAACCTCTCGATAGGATTATCCTTGATACCGTTGGTTATAACCGCTCTTGTACCGATATAGGTTCTCTGACCTAAATTCACATATCCAGAAATATGAACGCCTGGTGCTAGCGTTATATAGTCATCCATCACCACAGCGTGCCCGATCGTGCAATCGATATTAATTTGGCGATGCTGTCCTATAACAATATTGGTTGTCAGAATATTTCCCGCACAGATTACGGTTCCCAAACCAATATCAACTTATTTGGACATTTCAGCTTTTGGATGGACAATGGTCTCAAAACCAAATCCAGCAGCATCAACTTTTTGCATCAATTTCTACCGGGTTTTCGGTGTACCTACGCCGCCAATTACCTTAGCCCCGGGAAATAGTCCACATGCCGTTTGAAATCCCAAAATTGGGATGTTGTTTAATAATTTGCCATGTACCGATTCATCATCATCAATGAAACATACAACTTCGTACTTTTTGATATTGAAATTTCATTCATGTACAAGCCAAGCCAACTCTCTGGCAAATCCTCCCGAACCGTATATCATGATTTGTATGGTCTTCAAGTGGATCCTTGGGAAAATTTTTTAATCCTTGGGTTTCAAATTACCCATGAATTCGCTTGCTGTTGTATGTCCACGTTCATTTATTCCCTCATGGATAAGTATTTTCCAGATAGTCATTACAATAATTTTTAAATAAAGCAGAAGTGACATATGATTTACATACCAAACATCCAGAGTAAATTTTTGTTCCCAACTGATTGCTTCTCGACCACTGAACTGAGCTAGACCCGTTATACCTGGTTTTACTAAGTGACGGCGAGCCTGTTCAGGAGTATAACGACCCAGATACCGAATCAAAAGAGGACGAGACCCGACGATACTCATTCCTCCGTTCAAAACGTTAATGAGTTCCGGCAATTCATCCAGACTAGTACTGCGCAGATAACGTTCAAAAGACGTGATGCGGTCTGCATCGGGCAGTAAATTTCCCCACTCATCCCTTCTGTCCGTCATAGTGCGAAACTTCAGCAGAATAAAAAGGCCTTGCGTGCAAACCAGGTCTTTTCTGGCAGAAGAACACCTGCGATCCCAGTTTCATTCTAATCAGCAAGACGAGCAAACCAAAAATCGGCAGAAACAAAATAAAAGCAACTGTGGAAAGCGTCAGATCGCAGGATGCACTTTCCGAAGTGCTTTATACCACATGTGGGTCATTACATCAACTTTCGTACAAACTCTACCATCTTGGGTGTACAAGTCTTTCTGCTGAAATATTTTTCAGCTGCCTGCCTTGCATTTTTTCGATATTCATTGAGAATGTCAGGCCGTTCCCGTATTTGAAGAATTTGCTGAACCACATCATCAACATTGCCGGTTTCAACATTGATACCACATTGATAATTACGGATTACAGCCGCAAGATCGCTATTCGAGTTACTGAATCCCAGGAGAGCACATCCTGCCGCCATGTTGTAGTACGTTTTACTCGGCATAGCGATGCCTTCCGCACCACTAACCAGCGATACAATGCTGACATCTCCGGTTGCCAGCAGAAATGGCAATGTCTCCTCGTCCTGCAATGGTAATAACGTGAGATTTTTCAGTTTGAGCCGGACACACTCGGCTTCTATTTGTTTGCGGCCCGAACCTTCTCCGACGATCAGAAAATGGACATCAGTATAATCTTGTAATCGCTGAGCAATCTCGGGCAACATATTCAGGTTATGGACAAACCCGATATTGCCGCTGTAAAGGATAGTCAGTTTTCCGATTTGTCCATACCTCTTCGCGAACCAATTCTGATCCTTATCCATAGGGCGGATCTGTTCAGTATCCACCCAGGTCGGTATGATTCTGACGTTCTTTGTCCCGTTATTCAGAGGATAATACTGCCTGAGCGTTTCCGCCATTTGCGGCGATATGGTAATCACGCCCACCGCATTGCGAATGGCCATCGCGTTCATAAATCGCCAGATGCGGGTGATAATTGAATTTTCTGAGATATTGGCAAACCGGGTCAGTGCTTCGGGATACATGTCATAAAAAAGAAGTATATATTTGTTTCCTCTAAGTTTGTTTGCGATAACTCCTAATAGAGGCGATAGAGGCGGATTTGTGACAATGAAGAGAAGTGGCTTGCCCGGGGTGGTCAAAATCTTCCAACCGGATATTGCTAAAAAGTTGAACCAAGTCCATAATCTCTCAATCGTCGTACGATTGCTGTGCCTTGGCATTTTTACCAGGTGCACACCATTTATTGAAAAGCTGTCATTGGAAGGACCAAAGTAAATAGCGGGTCCTATGCTGGACGCTTCTGCAATAAATTCTTCGAATAATCTCCCGCCTCCCTGGTTTAAAAAAATGATTCTTGTCAAAGGAAACCCCTTTTTACTCAGAATTTCTTTTGCAGAGATCAGGTCGTGTATATGTCGGGTCTGTACCGGTGGAGATTGTCCGTGAACCATTCAATGGTCATCTTTAGGCCCTGTTCTAGGGAGATGCGGGGTTCCCAGCCCAGGATCTCTTTGGCCAGACGATGATCAGCCATTAAACGCTCGACTTCGCTTTTACCGGGACGAAGGCGTTGTTCTTCAGTTTTGATGCTGATCGGGTGGCCTACAATCCGGCTGATCAACTGTGCCAGATCTTCAACGCTGATTTCTTTTCCGGACCCCAGATTCACTGTCTTTCCGACGGCATCCGGAGCAGATGCCGATAACATAAACCCCTCCACGGTATTGGCAACATAATTCAAGTCACGTGTCGGGCTTAATTTTCCCAGGCGCACTGTTTGACCGGTAAGGCATTGTGAAATGATCGTCGGAATTACAGCGCGAGCCGACTGCCGGGGGCCAAAGGTGTTGAACGGCCGTACAATCACAACCGGCAGGCCGAAGGAAAGATAAAAAGACTCCGCAATTTTATCCGCGCCGATTTTACTTGCGGAGTAAGGGGACTGTCCCTGTAAAGGATGGGATTCGTCAATTGGTACATACTTTGCGGTTCCGTAAACTTCACTTGTCGAGGTATGGATTACCCGTCCAACGTCCAATTCACGGGCGGCTTGCAATACATTCAGGGTCCCCTCGATATTCGTTCGCACATATGAGACCGGTGTGTGATAGGAATATGGAATTGCGACGAGTGCTGCAAGATGGAATACGACCTCTACATTTTTTAATGCCCGGTGTATACTGTCTCGATCGGTGATATCGCCGGCGATATTTTCCATATTGTCGACATGAGGAGAATAATCGAGCCACCCACGGGTTCCGAGGGCGTTATAATGTACCATCGTCCTCACGACGGCGCCTTCTTCCAGAAGTTTTTCCGCCAGATGACTGCCGATGAACCCTCCTGCTCCGGTAACAAGCACTCTTTTCCCTTTCCAGTCCACCTTAAAACCTCCCGTATTTTAGATCCTCTTGAGCCTGTTGATAGTCTTCATGCTGACCGATATCCAACCAGTATTCTATTATGGGAAAACTGGCTACAATGTGATCAGAATCAATTAGCCACTGAATCAGATCGGTCATGTTAAAATGTTCGCCATTGCGGATGAATTCATATACGATCGGCTCAAGCAAATAGACCCCTGCATTGACCAGGAAATGCATTTGCGGTTTTTCTTTCAAGGCACAGACGCGCGATCCTTCACATTCAATGACACCGTATGGAATTTTTATATCGTATTGACGCACTGCTATCGTCATAACGGCACGCTGTTCCTGGTGATAGGCCAGCATCGCCCTAAAATCTACCTGTGTCAGAATATCGCCATTGATGACCAGAATTGGCTCCGTTGGTGTATCTATCAACCCTAACGCCCCGCCTGTGCCCAACGGTTTATCTTCATTTACATAGTTTAATTCCACACCAAATGAGCTTCCATCACCAAAATGATCGGAAATTTTTTCTGGCTTGTAATGGGTAGTCACGTTGACGCGCCGGATGCCGACCTGCCGTAACTGTTCAATCAGCAATTCCATGAGAGGCTTACCGCCCACGGGTAACATCGGTTTAGGTAAATCCTCCGTGAGGGGTCGCAATCGCGTACCTAAACCGCCGGCCATAATCACGGCCTGAAGCGGGAGATCTTGAGTTGGAATCAAATCGTCCAGCATCACGAGATCTACAACTCCACCGTCATTATCCAGAATAGGGATCTGACGAAGAAAATATTTGTGCATTAACGCTATCAATGCCTTGCGATCTGTCTCCGGTGATGCCGTAACCGGTTTGGGGTAGTTTGTGTCGATCTTGTTTGCTAAAATAACACTGATAGGTAACTCCAAGTCAATATGCGCCAAAACAGCCCGTCGCACGTCACCATCGGTTATTGTCCCCAATAGACGCCTTTCCTGGTCCACTACTAAGGCAATGCCGCAACTGCCCTGGTCAACACATTCCATGGCTTCTCGGATTGAATGTGCTGGCGAAACAAACAAAGATTGTAACTCTTTCTCATTCATAAGAAATTGTCAGATAGAATTTCATTACAGACCGTTAGCTCATTTAATACAGTTACCTTGTAGATTCATTTTTAGATTTTCATAGCGATACTTACACCGAATACGTTGTTCGCTTAACAGCTCTGTTTCTATTTCTTCAATTTTTTGATGAACAATATCGACGCTTCCGCAGTTTGGACACGTAACTTCATGACACAAACAAACCTCCCCGCATTCTTGACATACTAGACAGATTCCCTTATTTTGGATCTCAGGCGAACTCATCAGTAATGTCGCTCTTATTTTTCGTTCCCTGACTATCCATGCCTCGTAATTCATCTTCATCGGTATACAACATATTGTCTTTGGTTAGACCGGCTCCCACACTGAATGTTTTAACTTCCAATCCCCATTATTTTTTTCCCAAAGATGCGGTGAGCGGAACCGGTCACGAAGTCCCATGAATTCCTCCACCTCCATGCCGATGTAATCCATCACCTCACGGAGGTACCGCAAGGGCATTTCGCCGTCAAACTGCTTCACCAGAGCGATGCCATCTTCCCGCGTCAGGTGCTTATTCCGGATTTCTTGAGAAGCATCATACGTAGCACGGCCTAACCCAAACTTGATCCACGTCGTGTAGTAGTGCAGATCATCAATCTTGTCGTCAATGCTGTTATACTTGCTGTAGGTTCCTTCTGTTCGGAATGGGCGTGCCTGAAAACCAGTGTTTTCAACTGCATAGTAATAAACTTCCTGGGGAGTCCACTTCAAATAATAGCCAAGATAATGAACCTCTATTTTGGCTTTTTCCAGGTACTCCGCGGGTGCAGGCAAATACGCCATAAGGTCGTTGAATGACAGCCCATGCTTTTCGATGAGTTCAGGAATAGAAAATCCGGATAAATACACCTCAGACAAATCACGCATTTCGTAGAAAGACTTATCCCGAAGGGAAGATGCATTATCAGCAATCGGATTGCCATACTCTGCTTCATTTTCACCATAAAAAATTAATGGGATCTTGTAATTAATGGCAATTTTTGGCGCGAGGTTTTTTTGTCCCAGAATGAACGTCTGAAAAGGATGAAATAGATTTTGAATGGCAAGCTTGGTAAGCAGTTTGTGGACGCGACCATTTGGTTTAAAAGTAAGATTATCAAAACCGCCTATCTCAATCCAGTCAAGAAAATTTTTATGACCATACTCTGTATATAGGATAGGTGGCCAAGTGATTGTGAGTGGATGCATTCCATATTTATATTTGAGGATGTGTGACTGAAACGCGCTATCTTTGCCGCCGCTGCCCGGAACGATACAATCATAATATCCGTCATTGCGCCGGTATTTATCGAGCAGTTGTAAAAGCTCCGCTTCCCTCTTATTCCAATTTATATCTTCTTTCTTTTCTGCGTGGCGACAAGCGTCGCATATCCCGCCTTTGTCAATATGCATGTATTTAGCGCCGCGTCGGTCGGGTAGATGTTTGAACTCCGGAATAGAAGCAGGGCGTTGATTGGACATCACGCATCTTCTACAAAAAACCACCTTTTCTTGTAAACCATATTTTGTTGCTATACCATCTGTCATGAGCTTTCTCCTTGAGTTTCATGCTGTAATTGGGCTGCAAGATTTTGATATACCTTCATTCCCCCCGGTCCGCTACGTTCCGGATGAAATTGGCAGGCAAATACATTGTGGTGCTGAATACCAGAGCAAAACTCGATATGTCCATAACGTGAAGCTGCAAGAATCACGTTGCTGTCTTGCGGTTGGACGATATAGGAATGAACAAAATACATATATTCTGCATCATCTATCCCATCAAGCAGTGTTCCATGCCACCGTAGACCGTTCGTTGGATGAAATATGCGATTCCAGCCTATTTGTGGCACCTTCAGTATACGTTCACCTTCTTTTGGTGCGTCAAATCGCACGACCGGGCCTTCGATAATACCAAGACCCATGTGTCGCCCGAATTCATAACTTTCGGTCATCAGCAATTGCAGGCCAAGGCATATGCCAACAAGCGGCTTTGGTGATTCGGCAATATCACGCAGAACATTGACCAAATCCAAACGATGCAGCGTTAACATGGCATCACCATAAGCACCCACACCTGGTAATATTACCGCGGCTGCACCCAAAATGTCTTCCTTGGAATTCGTGATAATTGAATTTAATCCTACAAATGCACATGCCTGCTCAACGCTGAAAAGGTTCCCCAGTCCATAGTCCACGATTGCAACCAGAGGTGTAAAATCATCCATGCAGGCTCTTCCGTGATGGAGCAGGAACTATAGACTTTACCAAAGGATAGCGGCAATCAAATCCATGTTCTGACAAATAGGCTTTAATTTCATCAAGTGTGGCGTCCTGAATTTTTGAGAATGTTTTGCCGCGCTTCAGGAATTCAATGTTGCCCTCTTTTGTGTAGTCTTCATCGGTAGCGCTATTATCACGAATAACGTTATAATGCAAAATTGAAGCCAATGCGACCGCTTCCGCTTTGCCCTGCATAATGACGTCATGCACATCGGTTACTCTGCCTGCTCCTCCACCAGCGATGACAGGTACAGGAACCGCTTCGGCAATCCGGCGCGTTAATTCCAAATCAAAACCCTCACCGGTGCCTTCTTTCTTGATAGAAGTGACCATCAACTCGCCAGCGCCTAACTCCACGGCCCGCACAGCCCATTCAAAAACATCTATATCGGTCCGGTCACGACCATAATTCACATAGGCCTCGTAGGCACCATCCGGTTTTCGAATGGCTTCGATAGAAACGACAATCGTGGAAGAACCAAAAGTTCGCGACGTCTTGTGGATCAAATCGGGGCAGGCGATAGCGGCGGTATTAAGCGATACCTTATCCGCGCCCGCACGGAGAACAGCTCGAATATCATCTATACTGCGTAACCCGCCTCCAACCGTCAAAGGAATAAAAATCTTACGAGCCGTTTTCTCGACAATATCCAATAGACTGTTACGGCCATAGAGACTGGCCACTGCGTCCATATAAATCAATTCATCGGCACCGTTTTCGTAATAGTAACGGGCAAAATGTTCGGGCTTTCCCAACACGCGCAACCCTTCAAAGTGAATGCCCTTGACGAGATTTGGCCCCTTGATATCGAGGCGGGGGATAATACGAATGTTCATTTTAAAACCTGTTTAAGTAAGCGAGCTGGAACCCCGATAACGACCACTCCAGGCGGCACATCTTCGACCACGACGGCACCTGCACCTACTAATGCTTCTTCGCCGATCATAATAAATTGTCTTATTGTTGCGCCTACGCCGACGTGTGCTCCATCACCGACCTTGACCGTACTTGCCAGTTTTGCTCCTGTAGCTATGTGAACGTGATTACCGATGATGCAATCGTGCTCTACAATCGCGCCGCTGTTTACGATTGTATTTATTCCTACTTGGGCTCCCGAGTTGATGATACAGCCCGGGAGTATTTGGGATCCGGATCCGATGGTGGCCCATCGTGAGATGATAGCCGATGGATGCGAAACTGTCAAGGGCTGTAAACCATGGCCCAGAGCCAGTTCGAACAGACACCGCCGGGGTTGATTGTTTCCGGATGAGCCGAGACCTACGACAAAATGGTTAACCCCGATGCGGATCAAATCGGGAATTAAATCGTCGCCTCCCAAGATGGGCACGCCGAATAGATCCTGCCCCCAGTGTGATTGATCTGTGTCAAGGATTGCATAAGGCAGGAGTAATCCACTTGCTTGAATACAATCAATAATTACTCTGGCATGCCCTCCGCCTCCGAGGACAACGGTGACTATTTTTTTCTTATGATAATTGTCGCCCAATTGCTTGTCCTGCATCTCTGTCAAATATTATGAAATTTCTTACTGATCAGTTTATTGTCGAGAGGAATCTTTTTTAGTTTTGCAACGATAATTCTTGATGCCTGACCCCGTCCGTAGGGATTGACCTTTTTGCTTATCCTATTGAGAAATTCCGGCTTTAAGGCCATCCGGATACCTACTATAATTTCTGTTTGCTTATAACCAACATCTATAACGTTTTCTCCCCGAACCCTTCCCTTCTGGCGCGTTCCGATATTGACGACAGGAAGGCCAAAAGATGGTGCCTCAATGATTCCGCTCGATGAGTTTCCCACCATGATAGCCGCATTGGCCATCAGCGAGAAATAGGCCCGGGTGCCCAGATTATCGATCAGTCTTGTATTTGGATGCGACTGGACATATCTCTCCATCTTTTCTTTTATGATCCGGCCATTCGTGTCGGCGTTGGGCATTGTAAATATGATGGGTTGGTCGAAGGCTTCCAGAGCATTGAGCAGTTCTTCTATGTGTGTTGACGTATTCTCGAATTCGAGCGTCGCCGGATGAAAAGTAACCAGAAGTGGGGGTGGGTTCATGGGAAGCCCGTAAACAGACTCCAGTTCATGGATACTTATTAACTCTATTGTCTTTAGATTGTCCAGCCCGGGTGCGCCTGACACAACGACCCTCCATGGCTCTTCTCCAAGCTGTATAACCCGCCGTGCGTATTCCTGAGTCGAAACAAAGTGGAGATGGCTCAGCTTTGTTATGGAGTGGCGCAGGGCGTCATCGAAAGCTCCTTCTGTTATTTCACCGCCATGAATGTGAACCACAGGAATCTTGAACGGCAAAGCCGATATAGCAGCCGCATGCATTTCGAAACGGTCTCCAAGCACGACCAGGATATCCGGCCTACAATGGCTGAATGCCTGGGCGAACCCGATCATTCCGAGCCCCATCGATTTGACGATTCCCTCCGGCGTATCTGAAGATAGGAGCATTTCCACCCTTTCGCCGATCTCAAAACCGTCATTTTCAATTTGTTTAATCGTCAGGCCAAATTCCGGTGAGAGGTGCGAACCCGATACAATGAGGTGAAGATGCAAATCCGAGTCGGCAAGAATATTTTTCAGAATTGGAATATAAATGCCGTAATCGGAACGGGCAACGGTAGCTACACCGATTGTCCTCGAGGGCTTCCTTTTTTCCCTTTCAATTAAGGGCTGTTTTGCAGTCATACCAACATCTCCAGAGTAATCAATGTTCCCTCCTTGATATCCATTCGGGTCGTGCGTCCGATAAGGTCGGAAAGCATGGATGGAGGAAGGCCTGTTCCTGGTCTCTTTATGGTTATTAATTCGGCTGTGAGTCTGGTGCCTGCCGGAATGTCGCGAGCTGACACAAGGCTTCTTCGGGCCGCAGCGGCGGTATCAGCCTCGCTCGCTACAGGTTCCTTTCGTCCGTGGCCCAGCGCACTTTCGACCCTGCGGACTCCCTGCACCATGATTTTCAGCTCTTCCGTTTCCAATGAGGCCCGATGATCGGGCCCGGGTAAATTACGGTCGAGTGTGAAATGCTTTTCGATAATCGAGGCGCCCAGTGCAGCGGCTGCCAGCGCAATTTCAATACCGAGCGTATGATCGGAATACCCTATCGGTACTCCAAAGACCTGCTCCATCGTCTTCATTGTACGCAGATTGACATCCGCGGCTTCTGCGGGATAATTGCTGACACAGTGGAGCAGGGCAACAGCAGTGTTGCCGGTATCGTGGATCGTATCAACGGCAGATTCCACTTCGTGAAGGTTTGCCATACCCGTTGAGACGAGCATGGGAAGAGATTTGCGTGCCATATGAGCCAGGAACGGCAGATTGGTGATTTCGCCGGATGGCACCTTAAATGCCTCCATTCCCATATCTGCAAGGAAATCGGCACTTTTCTCATCGAAAGGCGTGGATAAGAACATAATCCCTTTCCGGTGGCAATATAAAAATAAATTATGAAAGGCCTCGTGGGGCAATTCGAGACGTTTCAGCATTTCGAGCTGTGACTCACCGGCGCCGGTGGTTCTGGATTGATAAGCGGCTTTTGGGGCATATTGTGAAATCAACTTGTCGGCCATGAATGTCTGGAATTTGACCGCGTCTGCACCGGCCTCAACGGCCGCGTCCACTAATTTGCAAGCGATCTCCATGCTGCCGTTATGATTTACGCCTGCCTCCGCGATAATAAAGATGGGGTATCCCGGACCTATCTTGCGCCGGGCAAGTTCAATCGGTTTAAGTTCCATATTTGTCTCGCAAAATCAACTCGACCAGATGAAAATCCCACAGAGAATCCATATCCAGTGAGCGCTCTTGGGGCATGACATAAGGGAAAGTACCTTTCGGCAAGAACGTATGGTCTCGCAACAGGGACTCGGTTCTGTTTAAATAAATTGCACCATTCAAAGCATAGGCTCGAGGAAGAGCTTGTCTTCGCAGATATGAAATATCCGTGGAAACAAAATCCGTCAGCGTTCCATCCTCGAGGATGCGCTTGGTCAGGTAAGGGTGATGTTGGGTCTCGATAACACTCACTACGGCAACAGCATCATGTTTTAGTGCAATGACAATCGAATCTTGAATGTCCTCAGAAGAGCGCAGAGGAGAGGTGGGCTGAAGGAGCATTATATAGTTCGGTTTTGCATTCTCATGTTCTTCAAGCCAGTGAATGGTGTGTTCGACAACGGTGATATGACTTGTGTCATCCTGTGCCAGTCCGGAAGGACGCATGAAAGGCACTTCGGCACCCCAATCACGTGCAATGCAGGCAATTTCAGGATCGTCGGTCGACATGATCACCCGGCTCAACCGGCGGCTCTCCAGAGCGGCCTGTATGGTCCAAGCGATCATGGGCTTGCCGGCCAGAAGCTTGATATTCTTTCCGGGAATCCCTTTTGACCCGCCCCGTGCTGTAATCAATCCTATAATATCCGGTCTTTTCATTTCCTGAATATAGCTTCAATGAGACTCATGGTTTCCAAGGCCTCCTGAAGAGGTGGCAAATCAGTTGGTTCATCTAGCGCGGCGTCGACGGCCATCTGAGCCTGAAGTCTGAATCCGGGTTTAAAATCCCGATCCCATGGATGGATTTCAACCGTTTGCATTTTGCGCTCCCCTTTGTTCTGGAAGGAAGCCCGTTCCAGCGGGCGCATTTCCCATCGTCTCTCTGAAGTCTGGACACTTGCAGCCCAAGGACCAGGACCGCACCAGACGCCTTCATATAATCCTATGTCTCCACTGTCGAATTCTATTTTTGCAACAACAGTCCCCGGATTTTCAGGATTCCAGTGAATAACAGGAACAACCTGACTTATCTTACCCCTGCCGAATAGCTTGAAATAATCAATTACATGAATGGAATTTGCGTACATCCACTTATCCACAACGCTTTGGGGCTGTCCCGATGCAAGAGCCGTTATCTGATCCTGTTGGTCTTGTACTTTGATAAACCGGGGTCCCTGCAGATGGTTCAAGTCCTCCAGCGCAGCCCTTGTGCTGGAGAGAAAGCGCCGGTTTAATGCGACATATGCCTTTCTATCTTTGGAAGCCGCAGCATCATAAATTGTCAGAGCATCTTTCATATCATATCCTGCGGGTTTTTCAAGTAGAAGCGTCCAGGGGTATTCAAAACATGCCTTGCTTACCGGATTCATAGCCAGCTCAAAAACGGTGATTATGACCAGATTGGCCTGTGTTCTCTCATACAACTCATCTATCGAGTCATAAACTCTGGCTATTTTGAATTCCGCCGCCAGTTCCTCGGCGCGTGACCGAGTCCTGCTGTGTATTCCGGCAAGTCTGACTCCCGGCACATCGGCAAATGCTTTGGCATGTTCCCGTGCCATATTACCGGCACCAACAATTGCTACTTTGATATTTAGGTTTTTCTTCTTCAATATCGCTTGCTCCCTTCAAATATTATATTGTCTGCTTCATCCCAGCGCGCTGGCCAAGCTCTATAAATCCCCTTGACCTGGTGGCGACCCTTAGGGGATCAATGGTGCTGCCCTGCGGGCGATCCGCTCGCCAATGATGAGGGTTAACTGCCCATTGTGGTGTTCGTGGACGTAGTCGGAATAGAGGTACTCGTCCATGTCATCGGTGAAGCGGCCGAGGTCGATGAAGGCCTGCGGGGCGCCAGCACCTTTTGCCACTTTGTTGCGGATGCGCTGATAGCTTTCGACAAGGACAGAAGAAAAGCCAGGATATAGGGCCTCGATCATCTCCAACCCCTGCTTCTCGCAATTATAAAGTTTGGTTTTTGTCATTGGTGTTGGTTGCAATACATGGAGAAACTTGACCCCTTTGCTTTCTACCGCGATGCGGATGGTAGCGATGTTTATCAAAAAAGCCGGTATCTCCCGACGAAAGGTTTGCAGAATTCATAACACTGTTAAAGGATAAACAAACCCACTACGATTCTAAATCCAGTGTAATAATTTTTATTTTTGCATTCATCTTGCACTTTTCTGAATAGAACCTCGAAAAATTCGTTCCAATCGATGCAGGGCTCCATAGAGCGAGGTCGAGGCGATCAAAGCGGTTGAAAAAAACATAGGCAATATTCAACATCTGTGGCTCTTTAACGTCTACATAAAGAGGTAAGTCTTTTGGAATAACAATGGGGCCAGTCTCCACCTGAAACATCTTTTTCCCCGTATGAATATTAATATGCTTGATAGGAAAATCAATGATAAATGAGATGCCCTGAGAGGGTGAGGCAAGTATCACTTGCCCATTGAGGGGATTATTCTTTTTTACGGATTCGATTAATTCTTCTACTCTTGTGATTTCACGACCGGCCTTTTTATAGATATCAATCTTGAAATCTGAAAATATTTCTTCATTTTTTCCATGAGTATCC
>Ga0182021_10007080_pt1 | contig 13282 bp, 17 predicted proteins | sample 612E3MmetaG_FD_120493 | JGI IMG/M metagenome (GOLD analysis project Ga0182021, IMG submission 120493) | Permafrost microbial communities from Stordalen Mire, Sweden - 612E3M metaG (Illumina Assembly) | ecosystem: Environmental > Terrestrial > Soil > Wetlands > Permafrost | place: Sweden...
AACGTCAACAACTGCGCCAATTATCTGGCTGATTTTTCCGGTGTTAAGTGACATAAGTATCAGTTATTTAATTTTTTCCAGAAGATACAAATTTAATAAATTTTGCATTCCTATCCGATAAGTAATGAATTTTTACTGAAGTGATCTGAAGAATTATTAAGACCACCGCAAAAAAAATATGACATAATGGCGTTTTGTAAAATATTTAATAATCTTTCTTTATATTTCGTAAATTAATATATCACTAAAATCTGTTAATATGAGGAAGATATATGTATTGATTTTTATTGTGCTAAACACTTTCTCAGTCTCCTATTGTCAGTTTACGAAAGCTGGGGGAGGATTAGGTTATTCAACCGGGTTTCCCTTTCATGAGATGCCATGGGATGCAAATAAAAGCGGCCATTTCGATATTTCATTAAAAGGCATTTATCAATTGAGCCTGCCCATTCAAATTTCTCCTTCATTTACATATTTATTACCTCATATTACGAAAGAATCTTCTTTAGGAGAAGAGATTACGACTACGGTTTCTACAATGATGTTTGACATAAATTGTCAATATATTTTCAATACTCTTGACAGGTTTGAATTTTATGGACTTGCCGGTCTTGATATTTTACTGGCGAATAAAAAAGAAGTCTATAGTTCACCCGAAAGCACCAACAGGGAGACAGATAATTCATTGGGACTTAATCTCGGAGTTGGAACCTTTATGAAGATTACTGAACAGATCAGTCTGTATGGAGAAGCAAAATACATTGTCAGTAAGTATCATCAGTTCTTGCTTAATGCAGGTGTACTTATTAATCTGGATTGGCTAAAGAAAAATGAGACTCCGGCGAAATAGGCTATTTGCTGCGACTAATCAGAGAAGTTGCCATCTGATACAACTCATTCTTTCTTTCTTTGTTGGCATTCACCTTTTCGAGCCGGCTTAAAGACTTTGAAATATAATCATTAGCTAGATCTTCGGTAATGGATCTGATATTCAGCTGATCAAATATTTCCATCACTGTTTTAATTTTTTCTTCGGGGTTAAATTCTTTAATCTGAACCTGTTCCTGAAGTTTTTTCAGCGTATTCCCGGTTGCCAGTTCCAATGCCTTAATAAGCAAAAAAGTCTTTTTGTTGGTGACAATATCACCTCCGGAAATCTTACCAAATACATTTACATCTCCATAAACGTCAAGTAGATCATCCTGTATCTGAAAAGCGAGACCCAGGCTATTACCGAAATCGTATAAAAGAGCTGTATCTTTGTCGTCAGCTTCCCCTATTATCGCGCCAATCATGGCTGAAGCAGCAAGAAGAGTGGCTGTTTTTAATTCGATCATCCGCAGATATTCCTCGTTCGAAATAAATGCTGTTTTTTCAAAATCCATATCAAGTTGCTGCCCTAAACATACTTCAATGGCTGCCTTATTAAATGCTCTGAAGACTTTTAGTAATGTCGGTGGAGGTGTTTGAAGGAAGCAGTCATTAGCAATAAATGCCATTACATCGCCCGACAAAATTGCCTGATTAGTATTCCATTTTGCATGAACAGTTGGAAAGTTCCTCCGGACAGATGCCTGGTCCATAATGTCATCATGAACAAGAGTGAAATTATGAAAAACCTCAATGCCTGCAGCCGGTAATATGGCATCATCAATCTTATCTTTGAACAGATTGCATGACATCAGTGCAATTACAGGACGAAGCCTTTTGCCTCCGATGGATAAAATATATTTTACGGGAAAAATTAATTTTTCGGCTTCACCGCTGAATGTCAGATTAATTATTGCCTTGTCAACTAATTCTTTTAATTCAGCCTGACTGTACATGAAGTTATTTTTAGCAAAAGATAGAGCCCCGAATGAAAGTCATCATTTTAATGCTTCAGCACCACTTACCACTTCCAGGATCTGATTGGTAATTGATGCCTGCCTTGCCTTGTTATACTGAAGTGTCAGTTCTTTTATCAACTGGGTTGCATTGTCGGTAGCTTTATGCATCGCGGTCATTCTTGCCCCGTGCTCGGCAACAAAAGAATCTATTATTGCTTTGTAAAACTGAATTTTCAGTGATTTAGGGATCAGCTCATTAATAATTTCTTCCTTGGTAGGTTCATATATGTAGTCAATAACGGTTGTGGTTTTTTTATCTGTAGAAATAGTTTCAACGGGAAGAAAAACCTCATTGGTCAGGTTCTGCACAGCGGCGTTTTTAAACTGATTATAGATCAGATCCACCTTGTCAAACCGGCCAGAGATAAAACTCTCCATAACTTTTTCGGCTACAACAGAAACATTTTCAAAAGTGAGATTGTTGAACAAATGATTGTTTTCTTCAATAATATTCTGCCTCTGCCTGCGGAGATAGTCAAATCCTTTTCTCCCTATAGCCATAAACCAAAGGTTTCCCTTTGTATGCTGATCATGGTACTTTTCTGCAACGACCCTTCTGATCTCTTTTATTACATTGGAATTGAATCCTCCACACAGGCCTCTGTTCGAGGTTACTACCACAATAAGTATCTTTTCGGGAATTGATTTTCTTCCGTAAATATTATCCTCTTCGATATCTTCAAGGCTTTGAGTAAGGCCTACGAGAATCTCATGCAGTTTATTGGCATACGGACGAAGCCTGACAATTTTATCCTGAGCCTTACGCAGTTTTGCGGCTGCCACCATTTTCATGGCTGAAGTAATCTGCCGGGTAGATTTGACAGAACTGATCCTCGTCCTTATTATCTTTAAATTAGCCATTAAAAAGTCGTTTGTTCAGCTTTCTCTTTTTTATCCGGGCAGTCTATTTAAATTTCATTACTACTTCAGCTGCTACTTTTTCAAGCGTATCTGTAATTTCAGTGCTCAGGTTGCCGTCTCTGAGGGAGTCTAGAACATCCCTGTGTTTTAACTCAAGTAATTCTATAAAATCCGATTCAAAGCTTTTGACTTTATTTACCGGGACATCTCTCAGAAGTCCTTTGGTTCCGCAATAGATGATTGCAATCTGTTTTTCCACAGGAATCGGAGAATACTGTTTTTGCTTAAGAATCTCTACGTTCTTGGCCCCTTTGTCAAGAATAGCCAGAGTAGAAGCATCAAGATCGGAACCGAATTTTGAAAATGCTTCAAGTTCACGGTACTGTGCCTGATCCACTTTGAGAGTACCCGCAATTTTTTTCATTGATTTTATCTGCGCGTTCCCCCCTACTCTTGATACAGAAATACCGACATTAATTGCTGGTCTAACACCGGCATTGAATAGTCCCGATTCAAGGAATATTTGTCCGTCGGTAATAGATATAACATTTGTGGGGATATAGGCTGAAACGTCACCTGCCTGTGTTTCAATGATCGGAAGAGCAGTAAGGGAGCCTCCTCCTTTAACAAGGTGTCTCATTGATTCCGGAAGGTCGTTCATTTGTCTGGCAACCTCATCGGATTCGATAATCTTGGCAGCTCTTTCGAGGAGTCTGGAATGAAGATAGAAAACATCCCCCGGGTATGCTTCACGTCCTGGTGGGCGTCGAAGCAGGAGAGAGACCTCTCTATATGAAACTGCCTGTTTTGAAAGGTCATCATAAATTATTAGAGCATCGCGGCCTGAGTCGCGGAAAAATTCACCGATTGCTGCTCCGGCAAAAGGAGCATAAAACTGTGATGCAGCCGGATCTGACGCAGTAGCAAGAACAATTACAGTGTACACCATTGCACCATGTTCTTCAAGTATAGCAGCTATATTTGCCACTGTCGACCCTTTCTGCCCTATAGCCACATAGATACAAAAAACGGGTTTCCCTTTTTCATAATTCCCACGTTGATTTATAATTGTATCAATGGCAATTGCAGTTTTTCCTGTCTGCCTGTCTCCAATAATTAATTCGCGCTGTCCCCTGCCTATTGGGATCATTGCATCAATAGCTTTAATGCCAGTTTGTACCGGTTGTTTTACCGGCTGGCGATAAATTACACCCGGGGCTTTTCTTTCGAAGGGCATCTTATAAAGTTCTCCTGTTATCGGGCCTTTGCCGTCAAGTGGCTGACCGGTCGGATTTATGACCCGTCCCAGCAGCCCTTCACCAACCATAATTGATGCAATTCTTCCCGTTCTCTTCACAATATCCCCCTCACTGATCTCTTCACTTGGTCCCAGTAACACGGCGCCGATATTATCTTCTTCAAGGTTAAGGACTATTGCCTCCATCCCATTTTCAAATTCAATCAGTTCGTTTGATTGCGCATTTAACAGGCCGTAAATACGGGCTATCCCATCACCAACCTGAAGAACGGTTCCGACCTCTTCCAGTTTTGTGCCGGTCTGAATCCCTTCAAGTTGTTGCTTAAGGATTTTTGAAACTTCTGCTGGTTTAATATTTGCCATATATATTTTCTTAATGTTCCTTGTAATTCTGACTTTAAATTGTTCTGGTGAAATTTACAGAAAGCTCTTTTTTGATCTTTCTGAGTTTATTTCTGATACTGGCGTCCATGTAGTAATCGTTCACTTTAAGTACAAATCCGCCAATTATTTCTTTATCAACATTCTCCTTTAGTTCTATTTTGGTATTAAATTCTGCAGAGATTAATTCAGAAATCTGCTTTCTTATTTTATCGTTAACAGGAACTGCCGTTGTAAGGTATGTCTCTGTAATTCCCTTGTATTTAAGCGTTTCATCTCTGAATACCCTTGCCACTGCCGGCAGAAAGCTTTCTCTGCCATTTTTGATTAAAAGGGCGACGAGAGTCAATGTCACTTTTTCTACATCTTTTTCAAGGATACTTTCAAATATGGCTTTCTTTTTTGAAGGAATAATTATCGGACTTTCAAGAACTTCTTTAATCTCCGGCAATTTACAGAGATCTGAAATAAATAACATATCCGCGCTGATTTTATCAAGAATATTTTTCTCAATTGCAACCTGGAAGAGGGCTTTTGAATATCTTACCGAAATTTTGCTATGATTCATTTCAAATCTTCCTTGCTAATTCTTATTGGAATCTATCTCTTTCATGTAATTCTCTATCAATTTATTCTGCTGGTCGGTTTCTTTAAGTTTCTCGCCCAGGAGCTTTGATGCTATCTCTACTGAAAGAAATGCCACCTGATCGTGAATTTCCGAAAGAGCTTTTTCTTTTTCCCTTTCTATTCCCTGACGTGCTTTCTCAATGAGTTTTTCTGCTTCTTCGCCGGCTTTACCTTTAGCTTCATTGATCAATTTGTCGCGGATATCTCTCGCCTCTTTGAGGATATTTTCTCTTTCCTCACGTGCTTTATGGAGGATTGCTTCATTATCGGCCTGAAGTTTTTTCATGTCTTCCCTTGCTCTTTCTGCAGACTCCAGAGAACCTTTAATCATCTCATCTCTGGCCCTGACTGCATTAAGAATAGGTTTCCATGCGAATTTTGCAAGAAGCAGGAAGAAACATACAAATGTTACTGTGGCCCAGAATATTGTCCCGATTGCCGGGGTTGCCAGACTATTTGCTAATATCATATATAATTCTTTTGAACGTTTTCAAAATGAGGAGCTGCAACCAACCGTTGCAACCCTCATCGTTTTTACTTGGTAATCATAGCAACAACTACTGCAAACAGCGCAACTCCTTCAACAAGCGCTGCGGCGATGATCATAGCTGTCTGTATCTTATTTGTGGCTTCCGGCTGTCTTGCTATGGCATCCATAGCTGATCCACCGATTCGCCCGATACCAAGTCCTGCTCCTATTACTGCAAGACCTGCTCCAATTGCTGCAAATGTTGCTCCCGTCATAATAACTGGTTTTTAGTTAAACATTTAAGAAACTAATGATGTTCCTCTACTGCAAGGCTTATAAAAAGCGCTGACAATAAGGTAAATACATATGCCTGAAGGAATGCCACCAGAAGTTCGAGGCAGTCCATAAATATTACAAAAAGGATTGAAAGCGGCGCAATGGCAAGTGTCCCAAAAATGAAAATCAGACATATAAGACTAAGAACAATAATATGTCCTGCCACAATATTTGCAAATAAACGAATCATTAGTGCGAACGGCTTTGCAATAATCCCGATTATTTCAACCGGAATCATAATAGGAAGAAGCCAGAACGGAACTCCCGGTGTTGCAAAAACATGTCTCCAATATGCTTTATTCCCACTGAACTGGGTAATTAAAAAAGTAAAGGCTGCCAGCACAAATGTGATAGCAATGTTCCCGGTAACGTTCGCACCAAAAGGCGGAGGGAAAGGCACAAGCCCCATAATATTATTAATAAGTATAAAGAAAAATGCAGTTAAAAGGTAAGGCATATATTTTTCATACTTATGTTTTCCAATGTTAGGGATGGCAATATCGTCTCGGACGAACAGTATGACCGGTTCCATGAAACTCTGAATTCCTTTTGGGGCACTTACTCCTGTTTTCCTGTATGACCTCCCCAGGGAGATAAATAACAATAATCCTATAAGAGCAGCAGAAAACATTCCGACGACAGTTTTGGTGATTGATAAGTCAAGAGGCAGTTTTTTCTCATCAATTTTACCTTCTTTATCAACTGAAACAATTTTCCCCTTCAATTCTCCTTCTTCAACCAGCTTGTATCCTTTGTATTCATTACCTTCTGAAAGCCTTTTGGATGAGAAAACACTTAGCCCGCCATCTTTGCTGTAAATAATTACAGGAAGATAAATCGAGACACTCTTACCATTCTTTCTGGTAAGAATATGCCATTCGTGAGAATCAGCAATATGATCCAGGATAAAATCGCTTGCAACAAACTTTTCTGTTTGTGGCTCTTCTTTTTTTTCTTCCTGTGAAAAAAGTGAAGAACTAAAAGTCAGAAGCAAAAAAAGAAGAAAAAACCCGGTAAGATTTTTAATTTTCAAAACTGGTTTTCTTTTATAAAGATTTATTCTTCAATGTGTTCAATATCACCCAAATTGAAAATATTGAGAATGTTAAATATAGTACAAAAAACAATAATATAAATGATAATGAAGTTTTTTTGGCGATTATAAACCATATCAAGGCAATAATCAGTTCCAACAGGAATTTAACAATTACGCTTGCAAGTGTATATAATGGCTGGTTCCCGGTCTCTCCTTTTTGTCCTTTCAGAAAGATGAACAAGGAAATCATCACTGCAAAATAAAATGAGAGGGTAAGGCAAATAAAATCAAGTATGGAAATCCCGATATTAAACAATGAATCAAGCATGAAATCTGCGAATAACAGACATAGAGACAAAATGAATAAGTGAAGAGCGTATCGGGAAACCTTTTTCAAGGGAGGAAATTACTTGATGAAATCTTTTACGGCAGTGTATATGGCAGCAAGTACTCCAAAAAGCGACAGGATTACAGTAAACACCGGAGTTTGAAGTCCAAAGAGTTTATCAAGTTTTATCCCGCCCCAGACAGTCGCAAGAATTATTACTAACATCTGGACTCCAAGGCCGGTATACTTTGCATACTCATGAAGTCCGCTATTTCCCTGGTTTTTCTCCGGGTTTTTCCTGGGGCTTTTCTTTTGAGAGGATTCCTCCATTTTCTTCTGTATCACTCATATTGCAATTACCAGAAAACCTGGCTCCCGGTTCAATTGCAAGTTTTGATGTAACAATATCTCCGAGTATTTTCGAAGAGGCTTTTAGGTTAAGCAGTTGACCCACAGTTATTTTGCCTTCAATGATTCCGGATACTTCAGAATTTTTGCAGCCAATTTCACCTTTTATTTTACCGGTTGGTCCAATTACCACTTTTCCTTTTGTACTGAGATTTCCTGTCAGCGAACCATCAATCCTGATATCGCCGTTAGACTTAATATCACCCGTAATATCTGTACCATTGCTGATCAGGTTAATTGTCGTATTATCAGTCTCGTTGTACTTTGCCATAATTTTTTAGTTAAAAACCACAAATTTATTAACTCACAAATATAAAAACTATTGCAGATAATGTACCGATGAAATTTTTAAAAAACAGATTTAGGGCTATTTTGAATCGTATGCCCACTTAAGATAGATGGAACCCCAGGTAAATCCACCACCGAATGCAGCAAGGATTAGGATATCTCCTTTTTTAAGTTTTTTCTCATATTCCCATATACAAAGGGGAATTGTTGCTGTTGTGGTATTTCCGTAATTCTGAATGTTTATCATCACTTTTTCAGGGGGGAGTCCCATTCTTCTTCCGGTAGCATCGATAATCCGTAAATTAGCCTGATGGGGTACCAGCCATGCAATATCTTCAGATTTAAGATGGTTTTTCTCCATTATTTCTGCTGCTATATCAGCCATATTTGAAACAGCAAACTTAAATACGGTTTGTCCTTCCTGGTAGATAAAATGTTCCTTTGCATCAACTGTTTCATGTGATGCTGGTTTAACAGAGCCTCCTGCTTTCAGGTGCAAATGCTTACGCCCGGAACCATCTGTCCGGAAGATATAGTCCATTATACCATATTCCTCAGTAGTAGGCTCGAGCAATACAGCTCCGGACGCATCTCCAAAGAGCGGGCAGGTTGTACGGTCGGTATAATCAGTTATAGAAGACATCTTGTCGGCACCAACAATAATTACCTTTTTGTATCTGCCTGTTTCAATATAAGCAGCGCCTGTCTGCAATGCAAATAAAAAGCCTGAACAAGCAGCGTTAATGTCAAAACTAAAGGCATTTTTTATACCGACTTTATCGGAAATAATATTTGCAGTGGCCGGAAAAAACATATCAGGTGTAGCAGTAGCGCAAATAAGAAGATCTATCTCATCCGGAGTTGTTCCAGTTTTTTCAAGTAAGCCTTTTACTGCTTTTTCACCCAGGTCCGAAGAGCCCAGTCCTTCACCTTTTAGGATTCTTCTCTCCTTTATGCCTACTCTCTGCATAATCCACTCATCAGAGGTATCGACCATTCTGGAAATCTCATGATTATCTAAAATGTATTCCGGTACCCAGGCATTTATACCTGTTATTGCTGCACGCAATTTACCCATGATCAAATAGCTTCTTTTATTTTCTGTGCCAGATCTGCTTTTACGACATCTCTGGTCTGCAGGATCATATTCATTATAGCTTTTCTTTTCGAAATGCCATGGCCGATTACAACATTTGCATTAATACCCACTACCGGGGTGCCGCCAATATTTTCAAAATCAAGACTATCAAAAAATGAATCTTTAAGATTACGGGCTTTATACAAAGAGTAGAACGCTTCTGCCTGTTTAAGAACAATATTTCCTACAAATCCATCACAAACGATAACATCAGTCATCGCTTTAGTGAAAAGAGAATTCCCTTCAATGTTCCCCATAAAATTAAGGTTTGGATCTCCCTTCATCAACTCATATGCTGTTTTTACAGCCGGTGTGCCCTTTGATTCTTCTTCTCCGATATTAAGAAGTCCAACTGTGGGTTTTTCAATACCAAGAACATATTGAGCATACAGAGAACCAAGAAGTCCATACTGAAGCAGTACATCTGGCTTACAATCGGGGTTTAAACCAACATCGAGAATAACGGAACATTTTCCGGTTATGGATGGGATCAGAGTTGCAAGGGCCGGTCTCAGAACACCTGGAATAATATTTACCGTATAACTTGCTCCAACCAGCATGGCCCCTGTATTTCCTGCACTACAAAAGCCTTCAATCAGTCCGCTTTTTAACATTCCAAATCCGACTGCAATACTGGAATTTTTTTTCTGTGAAAATGCTTTGGCCGGCTGATCGGCCATTTCAATGACCTGAGTGGTGTGGACTATGTCAAACGAAGATGGCTCTGCTGACATTTTATTCAGTTTGTCAAGGATACTGGTCTCATCACCGATCAGGACCAGTCTTTCATCTTTTATTAAATAACTGAGAGAATCAATTGCACCTTCAATTACCGAATCAGGAGCAAAATCTCCTCCCATGACATCAACACCAATTTTCATGATATCTCAGTTTGGAAGCCGTTTTAAGCAGTTACCTTCTTTTCAATTGCAAGCTTACCTCTGTAATAACCGCATTCCGGACAAACCCTGTGATACTGAACTGATGAGTTGCAGTTGGAACAGGTACCTACAGTAGGTGCAGTAGCTTTATAATGTGTTCTGCGCTTATCTCTTCTGGTTTTTGAATGTTTATGTTTCGGATGTGCCATTTCGGATATATTTAATTATTGTTTATCAGTTTTTTTAATTCATCCCATCGGGGATCTTCTTCTTTTTCATTGTTTACGATATGCTGGTTTAATTTTTTAAGCATATCCTCGTTACAAGAGTTCTCGCCAGGTTTATCTCCGGGGTGAACCCGCTGTATCGGAAGGGCAAGATGAATAAACTCATAAAGATATTGTTTAATATCGAGTTCGTGCATGTCTGCCGGTATTGTAATTATGTCCGGATCGCTATCATCCCAGTTTTTCCCCAACTTTATTAACAGCCTGTTTTCGGATGCTATGGGAAGAAGAAATATTTCCAGGCATCTGTCGCAACATATTCTGACCTCACCCGTGATCTTAAAAATAAGGTCAAAATGAGAAGATCGCTTATCCAGTTCTATAACGACCGAAAGATTGGCTTCTTTTATTTCTGATCCCTCAAATTCTTCAAAAAACTTATCCCCTATCTCAAAATCAAATATGTGGTGTCCCTCTTTTAATATGCTAATCGGTATATTAAATAAACCGGACATCTCTTTAAATTTTGGTTTGCAAAAATATAAATCCTTCTCCAATTAAAAAAATTATCAACAAAAAAGTAACACATTCCAGCTAAAAAGGTTATTCGCCGGCGTAAAACAACACCCTACCGAATTCCTATTATACTTTTTATGGTGGCATGTTATTTTTGTATCATGTTAATAAATAATCATATGAAACACAGAGAACATCATCCAAGAATTAGCGTAGGTCTTTTCTTCATTATCCTTGGCCTTGCCCTTTTGATTGCAACAAATGACACGCTGCATCTGGGAAGCCTAGGAAATTATTTTACATGGCAGACAGCCATGGTGTTCATCGGAGTATTATTTCTCGTTAACCTTCATTTGACAGCGGCTGTTTTGCTTATTTCCGGAGGATTATGGTTTTATATGCAGGACAATTATGTTGCCATTCCTGCATTAATACAAACTATTTATTGGCCGGCAGTAATAATGCTGCTTGGTCTTTCTTTCATAATTTCTTCTCTTTTCAGAAGAAAAAAGAACATTAATTAAATTAAAAACAGATAAATTTACTACTATGGAAACAAATGGAAACTGGAGAGATGAACGTCGTGCCTGGAGGCATGAGCATCATCATCATCATCTTGAACACAACAGGGCAATTATCGGTGTTATTCTGGTTATTGCCGGGTTATTCCTTGTATTGAGAAACACAGGTATCTTTCCCGACATGATTGATAATGTCGTTTTCAGCTGGCCCATGCTGCTTGTGACTATTGGTCTTATAATGACAATTGGATCTTCCGGCAGCAGGACATCAGGTGTCATAATCATGGCTGTCGGAGCGTTTTTCCTGATTCCGCGTATCTTCAGTGAGACATTTCATGTTTATAATCTTTTCTGGCCGTCAATATTCATTATTATTGGCGTAATTTTTATTTTCTCAAAACGCAGGGGATGGAACTCCGTTTCAACTTCATCCGCAGTCGGAGATGATTATATAGATTATGTCAACATTTTCAGCGGAGGTGAACGTCAGATTGTTTCTCAGAATTTCAGAGGAGGAAAAGTAACTGCAATATTCGGGGGAAGTGAGATCGATCTTACCAGGGCAAATCTTGCTCCAGGAAGATCAGAACTCGAGCTTGCCTGTATTTTCGGGGGAGCAACGATCATTGTCCCCGATGAGTGGTTCGTTACAATTGAGGTTACTCCTGTGCTGGGCGGATTTGGTGATTCACGCAAATTAAATCCCGGCAGAACAGTAGACAACACTAAACAACTGGTAATAAAAGGTGCTGTTATCTTTGGAGGTGGTGAAGTCAAAAGCTATTAACTATTCTAATACATGAAACATCCTGTTTTTGAAAAACGGGTTCGACATATAGTGTGGTGGCTGGTCTGGCTTTTCCTTGGGCTGGGCCAGTCTCTTTTATTCTATTTTGCATATGGATCATTCCCAAAGATCGGTATTGCCGACGGACTAATATCCGTTATAATTTACTCGGGGATCTCACTTGCCATCTGGTTTCCCTTCAGTTATTTCAATAATAATATAACAAAACCCGGGGTTCTGATATCAAATCTGGTTGCCGTGGGAGCAATCTCAGTGGGATTATGGGCACTGATAACAAAGTCTCTCACCACAATCATATTTCCTCAGGATAATAGCTATCTGGCCTTTTGGAACGCAATTTTACCGTACCGTATCGGAACCGGTGTTTTTATTTTCGGTCTCGTAATACTTACCTATTATCTTTTTATAAGCCTCAATAACCTTGCAGAAAAAAGCGCACGCGAAGCCAACCTTGAGAGCCTTGTAAAAGAAACTGAACTAAAAATGCTGCGATCACAGATAAATCCGCATTTTCTCTTCAACAGCCTGAATTCAATAAGCTCTCTCACAATAACCGATCCTGAAAAAGCCAGAGATATGGTTGTTAAGTTGTCGGAGTTTATGAGATATGCTCTTTCAAGAAAGGATGAGCTGCCGGTGTCCCTCAGGAATGAGCTTGAAAACCTGCGGTTATATCTTGATATTGAAAAGGTCAGGTTTGGTGATAAACTTACTACTGAAGAGATTATTGAAAACGCTTGTCTCGATTTTAAAATCCCTGTTATGCTGTTACAGCCACTTTATGAGAATGCCGTGAAACATGGAGTTTATGAGAGTACCGAAAGCGTAAAGATTACAACACGTGCAAAGATTATTGACGGATACGTTGAAATAATAATAAGCAATGATTACGATCCTGCTCCAACACTAAAGCGAGGAACCGGAACCGGGTTGTTAAATGTTGCCAGACGGCTTGAATTGTTCTACGGCAATAAGGCATCAATAAAATCATTGAAAGAAAATGGAATTTATATTGTAACCCTGTATATACCCACCGAAAGTTTATAAATGTCATTTGAAAAACAAACAGCCTATCGGTAATCATAAACAATTGACGACAAATCGCTTGAAAATCAATTTATTTACCCCATCCCCGAGGGGAGTAAATTGATTTTCTTCGCTCCCCCTGGGGTCGGGGTAAATGAAGAAAATCAATTAATATAGATAAATTATTCCTGATGCTCATAAAAATTAATATTTATATTTATAGGTGAGAAAAAAGTAGATTTCAAGAACCCCGGAGATAAAAAACTATGGAAAAGATCAGAATA
>Ga0182021_10007081_pt1 | contig 13280 bp, 13 predicted proteins | sample 612E3MmetaG_FD_120493 | JGI IMG/M metagenome (GOLD analysis project Ga0182021, IMG submission 120493) | Permafrost microbial communities from Stordalen Mire, Sweden - 612E3M metaG (Illumina Assembly) | ecosystem: Environmental > Terrestrial > Soil > Wetlands > Permafrost | place: Sweden...
CCACCAATGATGACAACTTGAGCATGATTGGGAAGATCAGACATTTTTACTTACCTCCTTGAGCCATTCATTCCATTGAGATTTTTGGAAGTTATCAAAGACACGGCCGAAGAACCTATCGGCATATTCGCGAAAGTCGAAATCAAGATTCGAAATACCGATCTGGACCAGACCCCAGGCGGCCTCGCGCAGGTCGGAGATGATCTTCATGATTTTCAGGTGGGCCCAGTGGTCGGGTGTCGCCTCCTCGTTAAAATAATATTCCAGCAACCAGCGGTCCTGCTCATTCGTCAGGTCGTGATGGTCGGAAAAGTTGGCCAGGTCAAAAAAGAGATCACCCATGCCGGCATATTCCCAATCCAGTATGGTAAGTTGCCCGTTTGTAATGAAGTTGCCATTGAGCAGATCATTGTGGCACGGGCAGGATCGATCAGCGTGGGCGGGCAGTGCCTTCTCGGCCTCCTGCAGATGTTCATTCACCATATCATAATTCTGCGGGAACACGACCTGGTGACGGCGGGCAGTATCCGTATATTTCCGGATGGTTTCAAAGGCATTAAAGGCACCGGAGATATCCGCCATGCTGTGGATCTTCCGGAGGGTATCCATCACTCGGCGTAGGTTTTCAGGCTGGCGTATCTCTTCAGGCAAAATCGGTCGTCCCGGTATGAAACGGGTGACCAGGTAACCTTCGGGGCGGATAAAGTAATAAACCTCGGGGGCGAACCCCAACCTTCCCGCTGCAAGATTGGCAGCGTATTCGTATTCCCGGTTGATCCCCAGAAGTTCTGTATCTGCCCCAGCGATCCGGAGCACAAAAGCCTCTCCGCCCACGTCGATGCGGTAATTGCAGTTGGTGATCCCACCGCTCAGTGGGGTGGCTCTCAGGTCTTCAGCTCCCGCCCATTGCGGAACTCGGGCGATCGCTCCTTCTAGGGACAGGGACATGGTCGGTATTCTCAGCCAAAAATTGGTAATCAGGAATTCGTAATCCCGGGAACCTTGCAAGAGGTTCAGTGGTTCTCTATTTTTACCAGATCGATCCGGGCGTGGCCATTTCAGCGACAATATCGAAGAAGGAAATGATGCCCAGCGGGAAGGCCTGCGGGTCATCCCGGTCGATCACCACCAGGCGATGGTGGTGATTTTGGATCATCAGGTCTGCCGCTTCACGCAGGCTGGCGTGCATGTCAATAGTAAGCGCAGGGCGCCTGATATCCCCTGCGGTCAGTCGTTCATCGACACCATTTTCCACATAGGGCAAAAGGTCCTTCCCGCTGACAACGCCTTCCGGTTTGCCCCTGGCATCCACAACGAGTACTGAGCGCCAGCCTGCCTGGGTCATCGTCGCTGGCTTTAAGAATACACCTCAATTCGTTTTCAAACTTTTCGCACTCGGCACTACCCTGTTCGCCCATCCCGATCGAACTGCTTGTCATTCCCTACTTCTGATCATGAGGTCTCAACGAACCACTGCTGATGGAACAGGCTTGGTTTACAGGTTGACCAGGGGAAAAACTACTGCCATTATAATAAAAAAAGCAAAAACTTGCAAATTTCTTCAGATTCTTATATAATTCAGAATACAATAATCCAATTTCTTTCACCCGAACATGAACCAACCAGTTTAATGGCCAAACCTCTCATTCCAGCTCAGCGGCGGGAACGAATCCAGGAATATCTGGCAGTCCATAAAATCGCCCGTATGGACGATTTGTATGCCATGCTGGATGCTTCCGAAGCGACAATCCGGCGCGATCTGGAATGGATGGAAAGCGAAGGCATTGTGGAACGGACGCATGGTGGTGCCATGCTCAGCCAGAGGATGACCCTCGAGCCCGAGTATTTACTCAGGGCCCAAAAATTACCTGAAGAGAAACGCATCATAGGTATAATGGCTGCTTCGCTCATTGAGGATGGCGATGTTGTGTTCATCAACAGTGGCACGACCACTACCCAGGTGATCCGCCACATTCGTGGTAACGCCGGGATCACCGTGTTTAGCAATAACCTGTATGTTGCCCTGGAAGTGGGAAACGCGGGCTTTAAACATCACCTGATTGGCGGGGAATTCCAACCCCATTCCAATTCCGTGGCAGGACGTTTCGCCACCGACAACCTGCGCCAGGTATATGCTGACAAGGCGATCCTGGGGGTGGACGGGATCAGCCTGATCCATGGTTGTACGGTCCCATCCAATGCAGAGGCGGAGGTCATCAAGCAGATGATCGAGCGTACCCAGGGGGAGATCTTTATTGTTGCCGATCACGGCAAGTGGGGTGTCGTCTCCAACTTCCAGGTTGCCACGATCGACGAAGTCGATAAATGGATTACCGATGATGCGATCGATCCCTCGGCATTCGAATCTCTTGCGGCTCACTCTGTGGAAATTCTTGTCGCCTCGGCGAGTTCAATAAAGACCTGACGCAGCCTGTACGGCTGTTCAGGATTATTTATAGAAAGGTAAAAAAGAACGATGAAAGATCAGGCGCGCCTCGTCATTGTGGGAGGGGGGATCGTTGGAGTGAATATTGCCTATCATCTGGCAAAGCTGGGCTGGACGGATGTTGTCCTGTGCGAAAAAGGGGAAGTTGCCAGCGGGGAATCCTCGCATGCCGCCGGGTTGGTGACGCAGTTTGCCACCTCACAAACCTTGATGCAATTTCGCAAATACAGTATCGAGCTCTACAGCGGGCTGGGCCTCTTCGATCATGTTGGTAGCCTGCGCGTGGCCTCCTCGGAAGATCAGCTCAAGGAACTTCGCCGCAGCGTGAGTCGAGCCAAGGCCATCGGCATGGATGTTGAGATCATCACACCCGAAGAAGCCCTGCGCATCATGCCCCAACTCAACCAGGAAAACCTGTACGGAGCGATCTATCTGCCGCGCGATGGTCAGTTGGATCCCTATACAACGACGACCACCATGGCTCGCCTGTCCAGGGAGATGGGGGTGGAGGTGAATACCGGCGTGCGCGTGACCGGGATCGAGCTCTCACCCAGGGGCGAGGTCCAGTGTGTGATTACCGACCATGGTCCCATTAGGACCGAGATCGTGGTCAACGCCGCCGGGTTGTGGGCGCCCCGGGTTGCCGCGATGGCCGGGCTGTATATCCCGACCACCCCGGTGGATCATCAGCACATTGCCTTGAAAGCGGTCCCCGGGCGCGAGTTTCTGCCTGCGACCCCCTGCCTGCGTGACCCTGACAACCTGGTGTACATGCGCCAGGAGGCGGGCGGACTGGTGATCGGCGGCTACGAACCGAACCCGCTGGTGCGCTGGATCGACGGCGTGCCGTGGGAGCACGGCGGGACCACGCTGCCGGCAGACTACGATCGTTTTGAACAACTGCTGGAAGGGGCCATCCGCCGCATTCCGTTCCTCGACCAGGCCGGGATCATCACCCTGGTCTGCCATCCAGGCGCTTACACCCCGGATTGCCAGCCCATGCTTGGGCCCATGGCTGGGGCACGCGGCATGTGGATCGCAGCCGGTATGTCGCTTAACGGCTACGGTGGCGCAGGAGGCATCGGCAAGCTCATGGCAGAATGGATAACCGAGGGCGAGCCCTCGCTCGACGTGTACGCCTACCGGGCTACCCGCTTTGGCAATTATTATGCCAACCCGGAATATGCTGCGGAACGGACCCGTGAGGGTGTCAAGTATTACTATCGTTTGCGTTTTCCCAACGACGAGAACGAATGGGCCCGCCCACACCGTGTCAGCCCGGTCCACAATCGGTTGCAGGAAATGGGTGCGGTCTTTGGGGAGAAATTTGGCTGGGAACGGGTTAACTATTTCGATCCCGGAAAACCCTGGCAAAGGGCGGGTGCGGATCAGCGCAGGTGGGGCTGGAATCGTCCACCTTATTTTGAGCGGGTCGGGAAGGAACACCAGGCTGCACGCGAACGCGTTGCCCTGTTTGACCTGACCTCATTCGGCAAGATCGAGGTCAGCGGTAAGGGCGCCCTCTCCCTGCTGCAGCGGGTTACCGACAACAACATCGATAAACCCGTGGGCTCAACGGTCTATACCCAGTTCCTCAATTCCCGCGGCGGTGTGGAATCCGACCTGACGATCGCCCGCCTCGGTAAGGATAGATTCTGGGTCATCACCGGCTCGGCCTTCATCGGCAACGATATCGCCTGGCTGAGGATGCACCAGCGGGAGGAGGACAGCCCGGTCATCATCCGCGATGTCACGCTGGATTTGGCGTGCCTGGCGCTGTGGGGCCCGAAGGCGCGCGCGGTGCTGCAAAAACTTATCCCGGAGGATATCTCCAATAAGGGCATGCCATACCTGCATGCCGGGACGATCCATGTGAACGGGATCGCTGTTTGGGCCCAACGGGTCAGCTACGTTGGCGAACTGGGCTGGGAATTTTACGTCGCAGTGGATCGTGCCACGCAAGTGTGGGATGCGATCCTGAAAGCAGGTGAGGAGTTCGTCATTGAAGTGGGTGGTTACAAAGTGCTCGATTCCTTGCGTCTGGAGAAAGGTTACCGCTACTACTCTGCCGACGTTACCCAGCTTGAGACCCCGTATGAGGGGGGCCTGGGTTTCTGCGTCGATCTCGACAAGGGTGATTTTATCGGCCGGGAGGCGCTGGTCAGGCAGAAGCAGGACGGGGTGAAGCGCAAGCTGTGCACCCTGGTGCTGGATGGCAACGAGTTCACCCAGATCTACGGTGGTGAAGCCGTTTATCACGACGGAGAAATCATCACCCGCGTGCGCAGTGGAGGTTTCGGGTATACGCTGAATAAGAATATCCTTTATGCGTACCTGCCCATGGAACTGGCAAAAACCGGTACCCGCCTCGAGTTGGACCTGATCGAGGGCCATTTCCAGGGCGAGGTGACCTCCACGGTCCTGTTCGATCCGAAGGGTGAACACCTGCGCGCCTAACCGGTTTCGATTGATTTGTAGGAAAGGGTAAAAATGACACCCTTGAATTCTGCAGAGCTGGCTGTTCGTAAAAAGTTGCTGGATTCCCGCCAGCCCAACCACCTCGTACACTTCCTGCGCTGGTATGTTCAGGAAATTAAAAGGTTCCATCAAAAATGAATATTCCCAGGCCTGTGTACGTCGGTTTTGGCATGCTCACCCCGGTGGTCATCATGGTGGTCGAGCAGCTTCCCGAGCACAACACTGGTGCGATCGTCAAGGAGGTCAGTGAATTCGTCTTTGACGATGCCGCCATTATTGCCTGCCTGCTGCGTCAATGGGATCTGCCCGCAGCCATGATCGGCACCACCCTGGGGGACGACCCGCGCGGCCACCTGCTGGCAAAACAGCTGGAACAGTGGGGCGTGCAGGGCGAAGTGCATCTCTCCCGGGAGATCAAAACACCCTGGGAGGTGGATATCTCGGACGAGACCGGAGCCAGGACATATTTCTGGCAGCGGGCACCCCAGGTGCTGGCCACCCTGGATACCGCAGATCTTTCCCCTGTGCAGGGGGCCCGCCTTTTATATGTTGACTGGTACGATGGGGATCACATTGTGCGGGCGATGGACGAAGCTATCTGTCTGGGCGTGCCCGTATTCTTGAATTTTGAACACGGCCACGCAGATCCCGGGCTCTTGAAACGCTACGGGGGACGGGCGACCATCTGCCAGGCAGTGACGGACGCTGCCCAGCATGGGGATGTCCCGCCCCTGGAAGTAGCCCGAAAACTGTTGAGTACCGGCGTGCAGACCGCACTGATCACCATGGCCAGCGAGGGCTGCCTGGTGGTTCGCGGCATGGAAGCCGTCCGGGTGCACGCCCCGTCCGTCACGGCAGTCGACGGCTGTGGTGCGGGAGCCACCTTCTCTGCTGGCTTCATCTACGGGCATCTGATGGGATGGGGCTTGGAAGAATCGGCCCGGTTTGCCACGGCTGCCGCTTCGCTCAAGGTGACCCGCCCCGGGTTGCAGATGTTTCCCATTGCAGAGATCAAGCTGCGGGCAGCCCAGCTCAGGGTTGAGCAGCTGACCCTGCCTGACCTTGCCCGTTCGTAGGAGAATCCGTTGATCAACTTTGCCACCCTTCTTACCCAGGAACAGGTTGAACGCACCCATGCAGCCTCTCTGGAAATCCTCCAGGAGGTCGGGCTGCTGGTGCGTAATGAAAAAGCGCGCCTCATCTTTGACAGGCACGGCTGCAGGGTGGATGCCGCGACGCAGATCGTCAAATTCCCACCTGCGGTGGTGGAAAAATACCGGGCCATGCTGCCCGCGACCTTTACCTTTTTCGGCCGCGACGCCAGATACGACCGGACCCTGCCGCAGGATGGACCGGTCATCGTCACGGGTAGTTCCGCACCGAACATCATCGACCCGGTGACAGGTCAGGAACGGCGGTCCCGTTCGGATGACATCGCTCGCATTGCCCATCTCATCCAGGAATTACCTGCCTATGACGTCTTTTCGATTTCCACCCTGGCGGACGATGCACCGAGGGGGCAGTTCACGCTGGCACGCCTGTACCCGTCCCTGAAATACTGCCTCAAGCCGGTCCGCAGCACGACCAAGGATATGGAAGATATCCTGGCCGTTCTGCACCTGTTGTACACCATTGCAGGCAGTGAGGCAGCGTACCGGGCGCACCCGTTCGTGGTCCATCATTACTGTCCGGTCGTCTCGCCCCTGACCATGGACCAGCTCTCGACGGAGGCGGTCATCTTCTTCTGCGAACAGGGGTTGCCGGTGTACCCCAGCATCGTCCCCAATGCCGGACTGACCTCGCCGATGTCCATGGCTGGCACACTGGCGCAGGGTAACGCCGAATTCCTTGCCATCTCGGTACTGATGCAAATGGTGAAGGAAGGCACCCCGACGATCTATGCCACCCTGCCGACCGTCGCCGATATGCGCACCGGGGCGTACGCCTCCGGCGGCATCGAGTGCGGCATGCTGCACATGGCCTTCGCCCAGATGGCTCGTTTCTACCGGGTACCCAGCGGTGGGTATATCGGACTGTCCAATTCCAAGATCAATGATGCCCAGTCCGGCTACGAGACGGGCATGTCCAGCGTGGCGGGCCTGCTGGGTGGCGCAGACCTGTATAATATGGGTGGTCTTCTGGACGCCTTGAAGGTCTTTGACTTTGCCAAGGCCGTGATCGACGACGAGATCGCCCAGATGCTGAAACGCCTGAAGCGCGGCATCTCTTTCGATGAGGATGACCTTGCCCTGGATGTCATCATGAAGGTGAGACCGGGTGGGTCGTTCATGATGGATGCGCATACGAAAAAACGCATGAAGAGTGAGGCCCTGCTCCCCCGCCTGGCCGATCGGGAGGTGCGTGAAGTCTGGGAGAAGAAGGGATCTCTCGATACGCACGCCCGCGCGATGCAGCGAGTGCGTGAGATCCTGGCCCACGAGAGCACAACCCTTTTCCCCGTGGAGGTTGAGGCGCGCATCCGGGCGCAGTTCAAGGACCTGGTCCTGGGTTCACTGGAAATGCCACACGGCATGTAGGATCTTTCCATTTAGCGCAGGGTTTTCACCCTGGCCGGTCTGATCTTCCTCGGCTTCCTTGACTGGAAGCTGGTCGTCTGGTTCTGGGATCCGAATGTACTCTCCTCCGCCTTGCCCGCCGTTGGAACTTATAATATCGGCTGGTCGAACGTAAGCTCGATGATCTTCATGCTGATCAACTACCTGGTGGCCCTGGGTATCTACTTCGGCATCAGCGCCTACCGCAGACACCAGGAAATTGAGATCGAGAAAGTTTACAAGGAGATCCCGGTCGAATAATTCACGGCTTGAGCTCGCCTCTGGAGAAGGAGGGGACCCAGGAAAGGTTAACCGGAACTTAACCCCTCCTTCCCATGCTTTTAACAAAAGCGCGATAGGATGGTACCTGTCATCCTATCCAGCTCCCCTCCTGGTTGAAGCATTACCCGCTTTTTCAGCCTCATTGACTTCAACTATTTAGGATGCTACAATGAATTCCTCAATTCAGACTGGAGGTGTAACGACAAGATATAACCTCATGTTCCTGTCCATTTCAGAATGACCATCGATAAGGCATCTATATGAATAAGGAGAGAATGAGATTATGCAACCCAATAAGTTAGCTTTTAAATTGCTTTCTCTGGTGTTGGTCGCTGCGTTCGCACTATCCGGCTGTGGCGCTAAAACCCCCGATGTGGCCGCAGGCTACACGGGTGTAGTGATTTCAACTGTCCCCCAGGACCTCGTCACTGCCTGCAAGAAGGAAGGCATGCTGACGATCATCGCCACGCCCCCTGACTGGGCGAACTACGGGACGATTTTCGCTGATTTCGAAAAGACCTCCGGTGTCAAAATCAATTCCCTCGACCCCAATGCCGGCTCGGCAGATGAACTGGCTGCCATTGAAGCCAATAAGGGAAACACCGGCCCGCAGGCTCCCGATATTGTAGATGTCGGTTATGCCTATGGTGCGACGGGCATCAAGGCTGGAGATTACCAGGCCTATAAGGTTTCAACCTGGAGCTCCATTCCCGATACCGTCCTGGGCATACCCGCCAAGGATCCGACCGGACTCTGGACGGGTGGTTACTACGGCGTCATGACCATGATCGTGAACACGGCAGTTGTAAAGAATGTTCCGACCAACTGGTCCGACCTGCTCAAACCCGAGTACAAGGGTCAGGTTGCACTGGCAGGCGATCCCCGCACTTCGAACCAGGCTATCCAGGCTGTTTTCGCTGCCGGGCTTGCCAACGGTGGCACCCTGGATAATGCCCAGCCGGGCCTCGACTGGTTCAATAAACTGAATCAGGCCGGAAACTTCGTCCCGGTCATCGCTAAGCCAGGCACCATTACCCAGGGCGCAACCCCCATCGCTTTCTTCTGGGATTACAATGCTTATGGGTATAAAGATGCCGCAGCTGGAAATCCTCCTGAAACCGTCGTCTATCCTTCCCCGACCATCGCCAGCATGTATGTCCAGGCGATCAGCGCTTACGCACCCCATCTCAACTGTGCCAAGCTCTGGATGGAAGTCCTGCACTCGGACGAGGGTCAGCTGGCCTGGATGGCTGGTTATGCACATGGCGTCCAACAGGCGGATTTGGAATCACGCGGTGTGATCCCGGCTGACCTGAAAGCCAAGCTCCCATCCTCGAGCGCTTTTTCCACGGCGGTTTCCCCCACTCCCGATCAACTCACTGCAGCATTGGCCATGATCAAGGCTGGCTGGATGACGACCGTTGGTGTTGACATCCCGACCCCAGCCCCGTAAACCGAAATGACTTCGATAAGTAATGAAAAGCAGGACGCGCCTCTGGCGCGTCCTGCTCGACCCAAAATGTCCTGGGCATGGCTGGGAGTCATGCCTTTCTTCCTGTTTGCCTTCCTTTTCCTTCTCTATCCATCTTCGACGATCGTCGTACGCAGTTTTGAAAATTCGGTCACCCATTCATTCACCTTAAAAAACATTCTCGACCTGTTCAGCAATCACTATATCCTGGGGGCTTACTGGATCAGCATCGAGATCAGCCTCATTACCTCGGTGGGTGGTGGGATTTTTGGTTTTCTGCTGGCTTATTCCGCCATCCGGGGTGGTCTGCCGAAGCTCATGCGCACGAGCCTGATGACCTTCTGCGGGGTGGCTTCCAACTTTGCCGGCGTCCCGCTGGCCTTTGCTTTCATTGCATTGCTGAGTCCAACAGGCTTATTGATCGGCTGGTTGAGGGCGCTCGGATATAATCCCTATTTTCATGGTTTTACCCTTTACACGTTTTGGGGATTGAGCATCGTATATATGTACTTCCAGTTCCCGCTGATGGTGCTGATCATCGCCCCGGCCATCGACGGGCTGCGCCGCGAGTGGCTGGAGGCATCGGAGAATCTGGGAGCCAGCTCGTTCCAGTACTGGCGCTATGTGGCCCTGCCCATTCTCCTGCCTTCCATCATGGGTACGATGATTCTGCTCTTCGGGAACTCATTTGGTGCCTTTGCCACTGCCCAGGCATTGACCGGCGGACAGATCAATCTCGTCACCATCGTGATCGGATCTCAACTGCGTGGAGATGCACTGGGCGACCCCGGGCTGGGGTATGCCATGGCACTGGGGATGGTGGTTGTCATGGCCATCGCGATCACTGGTTATACAATACTGCAAAGGCGGACCGAGAGGTGGCTGAAATGAAACGCGGAAATAAGGTCTGGTCCTGGTTCTGGATGGTCCTGGGCATCCTGTATTTCTTCCTGCCACTGGTGGCGACCTTTATTTTTTCCTTGAAGGCAAAGCTCGGAGTTCTTAGCTTCAAGGCATATGCCAATGTCTTCAACGATCCGGCTTTTGTTTACAATTTCTCGGCATCGGTTCTGTGGGCAGTTCTCACCATCGTGGTGGGGATCCTGCTCTTCGTTCCCACGGCTTACCTGATCCGCTTGAGAGTTCCTAAGCTTCGCAGTGCCGTTGAGTTTATCACCCTGCTCCCCTTCGTGGTCCCGGCGATCGTGTTCGTTTTTGGATTGGTGCGGACCTTCAGTCAGCCGCCGCTCCTGATCGTCAACAGCCCGGTATTGCTTATCGCCGGTTATACGGTTCTGTCCATGCCTTATATGTACCGGGCGGTCGATACAGGGTTGCGAGCTATTGATGTACGTACACTGACCGAGGCAGCTCAAAGTCTGGGTGCAGGCTGGGGAGCCATCCTTTTCGATATCATCCTGCCCAATATACGCGTTGCCATTTTAAGTGGTGCCTTCCTGAGTTTTGCCATCGTGATCGGTGAATACATCCTGGCCCAGTATCTGGCCAAGCCGGCCTTTGCCCCCTATATGGCTTATCAGATCCAGCAGAAAGCCTATGAGCCTGCGGCCATGGCCATCCTGAGCTTCGCGCTCACCTGGGCTGCCATGGGGATCATCGATCTGGTCGGTCGCGGCGGCGGGCAGGCGCAAGTTAGTGGTGGACATTAAATCTTACGAGAGTGATAACCAATGACACATCTATCCCTTGTAAATATCTGCAAACAATTCGCTGGCGTTTCGGCAGTTTGTGATTTCAACCTGAATGTGGAAAAGGGCGAGTTCGTTTCGTTCCTCGGCCCCTCGGGGTGTGGTAAAACGACCACCCTGCGAATGATCGCCGGCTTCGAAGTTCCCACAACGGGACAAATCATCATCGACAACATTGATATAACCAATAAGGCTCCCAACCAGCGCAATGTGGGTATGGTTTTTCAGGCATATGCCCTGTTCCCGAATATGAACGTCGCCCAGAACATTGGTTACGGCCTGCGCATCCGCAGGGAATCCAACGCCGCGATCAAAGAGCGCGTGGAGGAAATGCTGGCCTTGATCCACCTCGAGAAAAAAGGGAACAGCTACCCCCACCAGCTCTCGGGCGGGCAGCAGCAGCGCGTGGCCCTGGCGCGTGCCCTGGCCATTCGTCCCCAGGTGCTTCTGCTTGACGAGCCGCTCTCGGCACTGGATGCCAAGATCCGGGTCACACTGCGGGCAGAGATCCGCGCCATCCAGCGCAAGCTGGGCATCACGGCCATCTATGTCACCCACGACCAGGAAGAGGCTCTGTCCATTTCGGACCGTATCGTCGTGATGTATGAAGGCAAGATCGAGCAGGTTGGCTCTCCTTTTGAGATCTACAACTTCCCCCAGACCGCCTTCGTCGCCAGCTTCGTCGGGACTTTGAATACCGCAACAGCCGAGGTGGTAGATCCGGTCAATCGGCTGATCTCGATGGATGGTATTCAGCTCCAATCGGCGGAGGGAATGGATGGCATGCAAAAAGGAGACAAGGTCTCGATCGCGATCCGACCCGAACGCCTGAGATTTGCCGCCCAGGAGAAGAAAGCCAACCTCCTGGACTGTAAGATCGAGAACATTACTTTCCTCGGGTCCGTCGTCCGCATCCAGGTTTTGATCGGCAACACCCGCTTTTATATGGACACCTTCAACAATCCCTTCCTCGAGCTGCCCAAGATCGGTGACAAGGACCAGGTCACCTGCTCCCGCGAAGCGGTCCTGGTGTTAAAGGCCTGACCATTTTCACCGAGCGAGAGATGCTTACTTGAGCAAAGTCATCCTTGTGCTCTCCGATGGCCTGCGGTACGATACGGCTGTTGCCGGGATGGGGACCCTGGGTCATTTGGTGGAAGCAAAACTCGCCAGCCTCTACAAGGTGACTGGCGAGTTGCCCAGCATGTCGCGGCCCATGTATGAGACGGTCCATACCGGACTGACGGTCAGCGAACATGGGATCGTCTCCAACCTCATCGTGCGTCCTTCGACGAAACCCAATGTTTTCCGATGTGCGCGGGATGCCGGGAAAACCACGGCAGCCGCGGCATACTATTGGTTCGCTGAGCTCTACAACCGGGCCCCATTTGACCGGATCGACGATCGTGAAACTGACGACGATTCCCTGTCCATCCAGCATAGGCGTTTCTACACCCAGGACGACTATCCCGACGTTGAGCTCTTTGCGACCGCCGGGATGCTGGTTCGGAGATTCTCACCCGATTATCTTCTGGTCCACCCGATGGGCATAGACTACATCGGGGGAAGGTACGGGGCTGATTCCAGCGAGTATCGCAACCATGCCATCCGACAGGACATGTGGCTTGCCAGCTACATTTTTGAATGGATGGACCATGGTTACAGCATACTGGTCACCGCCGACCATGGCATGAATGCGGACGGCATGCATGGGGGGACCACACCCGAACTCCGGGAGCTTCCACTGTTCTTGATCCTGCCGGGCATTGCCGGGAATGGGGATACCCGGCAAACCATTTCGCAGCTCCAGATCGCCCCGACCGTCTTGAAACTGCTTGGAATCCCTCTTCCAGGTACAATGAAAACAGCCGTGCTGTTTTGACCCCTGGTCGACCAAACTTGGAAGTACAGGCAGCACGTTTTGTCCTCAAATTTAATACGATGGAGGTTAACTTGAAACTCATAGCGTGTGTCAAAGCCACCCCCGATACCACCGCCGCGGTGAAGGTCGAAAGCGGCAAGGTGACCTGGGGGGAGGCACCGATGGTTATCAACCCATGGGATGAATTCACCGTGGAGGCCGCCCTCCGCTTGAAGGAAGCCAATGGTGGGACCGTAACCGCGGTCTCCATTGGCGGTGAAGAGGCCAGGATCGCCCTGCGCCATGCCCTGGCGATGGGCGCAGACGATGCGCTGTTGATCGCCGATCCCCTGCTGGCTTCCCCGGATCCCCAGGCGTCCGCGCACATCCTGGCTGCCGTCATCCAAAAGGTCGGCAGCGTGGACCTGGCCTACTTCGGTCGCCAGGCGATCGATAACGACTCCGGCATTACTCCCGC
>Ga0182021_10007082_pt1 | contig 13279 bp, 10 predicted proteins | sample 612E3MmetaG_FD_120493 | JGI IMG/M metagenome (GOLD analysis project Ga0182021, IMG submission 120493) | Permafrost microbial communities from Stordalen Mire, Sweden - 612E3M metaG (Illumina Assembly) | ecosystem: Environmental > Terrestrial > Soil > Wetlands > Permafrost | place: Sweden...
ACTGACCGCATTCGAGAAAATGCCCATTTTGCAGGTGTTTGAGTGCAGTAACTCGCTGATCGAGCCGGCATCCGATCCCAACCAGTTGAATCTATTCCACTTCTAACGGGACAGCTGTGGGTCTGTCCCACCCACCGCAAAGTGAACAGTATTGGATCTAGCTTGGCGGCATTCCGCGCAAAGCACCTACCGGTTCAGGAACTTCTCCAGCTTCTGCACCTGCGGCTCGGCTTTGTCCAGAAAACTTCTGGCCTGCGCGACGTCGCCGGCGTTGAGCGCCGCCTCGGCGCCATCCAGGTAGGTGTTCATCAGATTGGCCGCTGCCTGCATGTCGCCACGCAGGTTCATGCCTTTTCTGCCCTGCGAATTCTGCAACGATTGCAGACTGGTGCGGATGCCGGACGCCCGCACGCCGATCAGGGCCATACTCTCGCGGACCTCCTGCAGTTCGGCGCGGCTGGGCCCAACGGGCGCCGCCGGCTGTTGCGGAGCGGGCTGCTGCTGAATCGCCGGTTGCGGCGCGGGTTGCGGCGGCGCGACGGGCACCTGCGCCGCGGGCTGCTGCGATACCGCGGGGATCGCCTTGGCCACGCCAGGCGTGCGCGAGGGAACGCGCGGGCTGGCATTCACGGATGTGGCAACGGCAGCGGCGGCCGGCGGCGGCGGTTGCGGTTCGGGCTGCGCGGCCACGGGAGCCGGCGGCTGCGGCGCGGGTTGCGGCGCCGGTTGCGTCACGGGTGCCTCGGCTTTTGCCGGCGAAGCCCCGGTCTTTTTCCACGGGGCGAGCGCAATCACCGCCACTATGGCCAGCACCGCGACCACCGCGCCCAGGCCCATCCAGGCCCCGCGATGGCTTACCGGTTGCCTCGGCGCCACGGCCTTGCCCGGCTGCGGCGCCGTCTTGGACGGCTGGCCGACCGGTGGGACGGCGGCTGCGGAGCGCGCCGCGGCGGCCGCCGCCGCCGTCGGGAGCACGGCCGTCGGCTGCAGGCCGGCTGCCACGTTGGAGAGCGCGTTGCGCAGCGCCCCGGCCGTCTGAAATCGCGCACCCGCGTCTTTGGCGACCGACATCAGAATCACGTCATTCAGCATCTTCGGCAGCCGCGGATCCACCGTGACCGGCGGCACCGGCGTCCCCGCCAGATGCGCCGACATGATGGCGAACTGGCTGTCGCCGTCGAATGGCCGCTTGCCGGTCACCAACTCGTACAGCGACACCCCCACCGAGTACAGGTCGCTCCGCCCATCCGGAGCGGTCACACCCTGAATCTGCTCCGGAGACATGTAGTACAAGGATCCGACCCCGGTACCCGTCTGCGTGAGCTTGTTGTCGGTGGTGGAGCGGGCGATGCCGAAATCCATCAACTTCACCAGGCCCCCGGGCGTCAGCATCATGTTGCCGGGCTTGATGTCGCGATGCACCACGCCGCGCGCATGGGCGTACTCCAGCGCGGAAAGCACCTGCATGATGTAGTCCACCGCCTCGGCCGCGGGCAGCGGCCCACGCTGCTTGAGCATCTGATCCAGCGTGACCCCTTCGACGAACTCCATCAGCATCAGGAGTTGGTTATCCACCCGCACGGCGGTGTGCAGGGAGGCAATATTGGGATGCTCCAGGCTGGCCTGCACCTTGATCTCGCGCAGAAAACGGTCGGCCAGTTCGGGCTGATTGGCCAAATCGGGAAGCAGCACCTTCATCGCTTCCACCCGGTCGGAAATGACGTTGCGGACTTTGTACACCTGCCCCATGCCGCCCGCGCCGAGGATGCCGACCACCTCGTAATCGCCTACCGTGGAACCAATTTCGAGATTCATGATTCGCCTACTTGCTGGATACCTTGTCGCCCACTTTCGCCGCGCCGCCGCCAGAGAACTTGCCCACCGCCGAGGACTCGTCCACCTCGGTGACCGTGAGCGTTCCCACCGCGTCCACCACGCTGCGAATGACCCTGCCGCTGGTGGGATCCTTCACGTCGCGCACCTTGCGATTGATCGCCAGCGAGTCCCCCACCTTGACGCCGTCCTTGGAGCCGACATTGATAATGACCGTGCCATCGGGCGATACATCCGCCACCAGGCCGTCGATCTTAACCACTTGGACGGGGGCCGTCGGCAGCGACGCCGCCTTTTGATCCAGACCACGAGCCACGTCGCTGGTCGCCTTGTTGACGGCCGCGCCCAGAATCGTGTTGCCGAAGTTGGAGCTCCTCATATCCAGACCCCCGCCCCCGCCGCCGCCCCAGTTTCCGCCCGACCCCAGAATGCCGGCGCCAGAGCGCGATTCCTCGCCGTGGCCTTGCACACTGGCCAGGATCTCCGCCGTGGAGGTGTCGATCATGCGCGCCGTAACGGTGCACACCGCGGTGGACTTGGAGGTCTTGATGCCGCCGAGTCCGTACCCGCTCAACCGGCTGGCGCCGGCGCCAATGGCGGTGCTCTTGTCGTCACGGCCGAATTGCGTGATGCTGCCCAGGATGATGGCATCCACGCCCAGAATGCGCGCGATCTTGGCGGCGCTCGCCGGGTCGGCACGATCGCTATTGGAGAAATTCTGCTCCGCCAGGATCTTGTCGAGCTGTTTCCGTTCGATCACGGAGTAGACACCGTCGTTCACCAGCTTGTCCACCAGGATGTCGGCAATGCCTTTGCCGATATCCTGATTGGATCCGAAGAGCGCGGAAACGTTGCTCTGCACGGTGGCGTAATCGAAGTTCATGACCGCAACGCGCTTTCTCTGCTGCGCCGGCGCGGCGGCGATCAGCGTAAAGAACAGTGTGACAGTGGCAATACAAGACGTCGTCCTCATGTGCCAACAATAGGCCAATCCACGGGTGCGCGTCAACGGCTTCAGTACTACTTCGGAAAAGGAATGATGCCCATGTGCTTGACTACCCAATCGGAGCCGTGTACCCCCTGGGCGTCCTAATTCGCATTTCTCACAGGCGTCTGTGGGGTATGCCGTGGCGCAGGCACTCCTGCCTGCCGCGTCCCCACTCCTGGGGACGCTCTTGGTTCGACACCGTGTCGCACCCGCTAAGAGTGTCGAGACGTGTCTCGACACGGCAGGCACAAGTGCCCGCGCCACGTCGGCGCATGGGTTGTGAGCAATGCCGGCTACTTGATGGCCTGAGCCACTTTGGCGAGAATCTCCTCCTCGAGGGGCTGGTCCACCCGGATTACGGTGGCGCGCGGTCCGGACGGGCGCCAGCGGTGGAACATGCGGAGCGCGGGAAAGCCGGCGAACACGCTGATCAACGGCACGCCGCAGGCCGCCGCCACGTGCTGCCCGGCGGAATCGTAACCGATGTAAAGACTGCTGCCGGCGATGATCTGCGCGAAGCCGGCGAAACTGCCTTCCCAGAAAGTTGCTTGAGCGCCGCAACCGGCGGCAGCTCGCTCCACCCGCGCGGCCTCTTCGCCGCCGGCGCCTTTATCGATCACCAGGGGGGCTCGGGTGGAAAGCAGTGCGAGGAGCTGACGCTCGAACGAATCGGAGATGCGCTTGGCAGGGTTCTCCCCTACGCCCAGGCTGACCGCGATATAGGGCGCGGCAGGCAGAGGGGAGGCCAGCGGCGCCGGTGCTACGTACGGTACTGCGTTGGCCACGCCCAGGGTTTCGTGCGACCACTGCGCTGCCAGGGCGGGCAGGTTGAGGTCGTTGGTGCCACCGAAGCGGCGGCTTTCAAATAGGTGGTAGCGGTCTTGGTCGCCGATGGGGAGAAGGCCGAGTTGGGTGAGGCGCGAGTCGGGGTCGAGCACCAGGCACTCGGCGGCCGCCGCCAGCGCCTTGAGTTCGTCCCACACGGTGAGGCGCTGGGCCAGGCTGCCGCGGCGGTACTCCACGGCGGCATGAGTCAGACGCGGGTCGGCGGCGAACATTTCGAAGTTCTTACGGGGGCCGGCGAAGACGATTTCGGCGCTCGGGAAGGCCTGTTTGGCGGCGGCGAGGAGTACGCTGGTCACCGCCACATCCGCTCCGAGGGTCACGCGGGAGAGAACAACGACCCGTGCCGGTTCGTTCGCCACGCGGTGCGGACGGCGAACGCATTGATACCGCACGAGGTCTGCCCCCGGAATCACTTGCGCGAACAGGCGCGCGTAGACATCGCACAGGGCCGGCTCGAAGCGGTCGCCAAGGCCCTCGACCAGAATTCCAAAGAGGGCTTGGGCGCATTGTTCCTCCAGCAGGGCGGGTGGAAGTTCCGCGGGCGGATTGCCGGCGATGCACTGCCGGAGCACCTCGCGCGCCAGATCGTCACACGAAGTACTTCTCAATCAGGATCCCCAGTTTCTGTTTAGTGGCGGCGGGCACGGCGCCGCGATCGGTCAGGATAGCGTGGGCCAGCGCCGAACCGCACTTGCACCCCCGCGTTTTGGGCATTTCGGCTACCGCCTCGGCCACCACGCGGCAGGCGTTCTCGGCGTTCTTCACCAGGTTGGCGATGATGTCGTTCACGGTGACGGCGTCGTGTTCCGGATGCCAGCAATCGTAATCCGTCACCATGGCCACCGTGACGTAGCAGATCTCCGCTTCGCGCGCCAGCTTGGCCTCTTGCAGGTTCGTCATGCCGATGACGTCCATTCCCCAGGCCCGGTAGACGTTGGATTCGGCCTTGGTGGAAAAGGCCGGGCCTTCCATGCAGAGGTAGGTACCGCCCCGATGGACGTTGACGCCGGCGGCGCGGCAGGCGGCTTCCAGCGTGCCGCTCATCTCCGGGCAGATGGGGTCGGCGAAACTGATGTGCGCCACCAGGCCCCCTCCGAAGAAAGTGGAGACGCGCCCGCGGGTGCGGTCGAAGAACTGGTCGGGCAGCACGAAATCCTGCGGGCGATGTTGCTCCTGGAGCGAGCCCACCGCGCTCAAGGAGATGATCCGCTCCACTCCCAGCGATTTCATGCCGTAGATGTTGGCCCGGAAGTTGAGTTCCGAGGGCGAGACGCGATGCCCGCGCCCGTGGCGCGCCAGAAACGCGACGTTCCGCCCGCCCAGCGTGCCCACAACGTAGTTGTCCGACGGGCTGCCGAAGGGCGTGGTGATGTTGAGTTCATCCTGGGCTTCAAAACCGGGCATGCTGTAGAGCCCGCTGCCGCCGATGATGCCGATTTCCGCTTTCAATGGGTGTTCTCCTCTATCAATTCCAACAGCACGCCCCCCGTGGAGGCGGGATGGACGAAGACGTAAGTGTGGCCGCCGGCGCCCGTGCGGGGTTGATTGAGCAGGCGCGCTCCGCCCGCCTTTAGGCGGCAGACGGCGGCGTCGAGGTCCCCCACGCGCAAGGCGATGTGGTGCAATCCGGGACCGCGCTTTTCCAGGAACTTCGCAATCGGCGAATCGGGGCCGGTGGGAGCGAGAAGCTCAATGCGCGAGTCCCCGGCGGGGAGCATGGCCACCTCCACCTTCTCGGCAACCACGGTTTCGCGATGCGCCACGGCCAGCCCAAGGGATTCGTAGAAGGCGATGGATTGCTCCAGCGATGTCACCGCGATGCCCAGGTGGTCCACGGTGGGCGGCGGGGACTGACAAGACTGCCATGAATTTCCGGCGCTCTTTGCCGGAAATTCGCTGGCAGTCCTGTCTGTCCCCGGTTTTCCGATAGCGTCCGCCAATTCCGCAATGCCTTTCCCCTCCGTCGCCACCGTGCGCACAATCGGGCAAGCGAAGCCTTCGCCGTGCAGTTCCAACTCCACCCGGTCGGCGCCGGGGTGATCGCTCTTGTTAATGACGAAGATATCGGCGATCTCCATGATCCCGGCTTTGAGAGCCTGGACATCGTCGCCCATGCCGGGAACCAGCACCACCACCGTGACCTGGGCCACGGAAGTGATCTCGATCTCGTCCTGGCCCACCCCGACAGTTTCGACGATGACGTAATCCCGGCCGGCGGCGTCCATCAGGTGGGCCAGATCCGCCGTGGCGCGCGCCAGTCCGCCCACGGTGCCGCGCGTGGCCATGGAACGGATGAAGATACCGGGGTCGGCGTGATGCTGCTGCATGCGTATGCGATCGCCCAGAATGGCGCCGCCGGAGGCGCGGCTGCTGGGGTCCACCGCCAGGATGGCGATGCTCTTGCCCCGCTTGCGCAACTCCACCGCCAGCGCGTCCACCAGCGTGCTCTTGCCGGCGCCCGGCGGACCGGTGATGCCGACGATCCTTGCATGGCCGGCCGCGGGCTCCAGTTCACGGAGCACTTCGAGGGCTTGGGGATTGCGGTTCTCGATCCCCGTGGCCACTCGCGACAGCGCGCGCGCGTCCCCTTCGCGGATCTTTCGCGCCAGTTGGGTCATCGCGTCTTCCACGCCTTCAGACGATCTCTTCCTTCACGGGATCCCACCGGACCGTGCGCTTCTGGCGGTAGCTTTCCACCGCCATCCGGCAGGCGATGGAAACGCGGTAGCCCGTCTCAAACGGGCAGTTGGGCTGCGCCGCGCCACGGATCGAATCGAAGAAGTTCTGCATGTGCGCCTTGGGCTCGCCGCGGGTGACGCCGGTCATCTCGTTGCCGTCTTTCCGGTTGACCTTCTGCGGGTAATACTTGATGGTCTGCGGCGTGTGCGAAATCGTGCCGTTATCGCCCAGCACGTCTTCGGTCACGCGCAGTTGATCGTTGCCGAAGCCGGAATCCCAGGTGTACAGCAACTCCTCTTCATGCTCCATGCCGACGTTCATGGTGTCGGGGACCTCGCGGCCATCCTTCCACAGGTAGATGCCGCCGGTCATCGTCACGGCGCGGGGGATCTTCAGATCCAGCGCCTTGTACCAGAAGGCAAGCTGGTGGCACATGTTCTCGTAGACGTTGCCCCCCGAGTAGTCCCAGAAAAAGCGCCAGTTGATGTAGCGGTTGGCGTCGAACTCCACCGGTCTGGAGTCGCCCAGAAAGCTCTTCCACAGGATGTTCTCCGGCGTCATATCGGGATACACCGGGCGCGACCATTGGGGTTTGCCGTGCGGCGTATTGCGGTACATGTGGCCGTGGATGGCGGTGATCTTGCCCATCAGTTCGGGCGTATTGAAGCCGATAGCGTCTCGCATGGCGCCCGCCGAGGTCCACTGATGGCCAATCTGAACCGTATGCTTGCCCGCATCCTTCTGGAAAGCGGCGCGCATGCGTTTGGCGTGGTCCACCGTGAACGCCATGGTCTTTTCCTGATACACATGCTTGCCGCTGGCCATGGCGGCGATGAAGTGCTCCGCGTGCAGGTGCTGCGGGGTGGCGATGAGGACGGCGTCGATATCCTGGTCGTCCAGCAGGCGGCGGTAGTCCAGGTAGGTCTTGGCGTTGGGCGCGATCTTTTTCACGTCTTCCAGGCGGCGGGTATACACGTCGGCGGCGCCCATGCATTCCACGTTCTCACAGGCCATCGCCTGTTGCAGAATCTCCGTGCCCCGGGCGCCCGGACCGATGATGCCGAGACGGATGCGCTGCCCGGCGCCCAGCGCATTGCCGGCCGCCAGCGTGCCGGCCAGACCGGTGGCGACGTGGCCGATGAAATTACGGCGAGACTGCATGAGGAACGAACTCCTTGGACGTAAACCCAATTATATACGGTGCCGCAAACCGGGGTTTGAAGAGAACAACCGATGTCGAACTTCTTACAGGATTTCGGCCTTGGCGTCGGTAAGAGAAAAGTCGGTGCCTTTGAACAACAGCGGTTCGTCGATAAGCTTCGCTAGCGCATCATAGAAGGTCCGATGTCGTCGAGTGGGCCGCGCAGCGACTGCCAATCTCCAGCAGTTCGTCGCTGAGTCCAGTTCTTGCCCGGCGCCGTTTCTCGCGCTCCAGTTCGTTGCGGATAGCGTCGGTCGCGGCTTTGGACAGTGACGTCCCACGCAAACCGGCCAGGTGACCAATGATCGCAGAATATAACCTCCTTTCTTTCCCACCATTTGACGCCGCCCTATTTCGGGCTCCATCCCCTCCCTGTGCTATTCCTTAAACCGGAAGGCCCCCTTTGCGATCCCCAGCCCAACTCGCCACCGCCCATTTCGAGGCCTCGCCAACGAAAATACCAAACGAACCCATTTTCCCGGCCAACCCACACAAACACCAACCACTTGCACCCAACGACCACAAACCCAGTCCACCACCCCACGACCCACCTCCCACCGGTGCATTTCGCCCTCTTTTCGCACCCGTTCGCCCTCCAACCGCATCCATTAAATGTGTAATCTTGACAATAAAGTACAGATTGGCGAAAATGAGCATAGGCCCGCGGCCCAGGAGCACATTCCGGTGAGCGATTCCACCAACACTATCGAAACATTTGCCAACCAGGAATATAAGTGGGGTTTCGTCACCGACATCGAAGCCGATGCCATCCCCCGCGGCCTCAGCGAAGATGTCGTCCGCCTGATTTCCGCCAAGAAGAACGAGCCCGCATGGCTCCTCGAATGGCGCCTCAAGGCCTACCGCCACTGGCTGACCCTCAAAGAGCCCACTTGGGCCAACGTCCACTATCCCAAAATCGACTACCAGGACATCATCTATTACTCCTCCCCCAAGCCCAAGGGCGATGGTCCCAAGAGCCTGGACGATGTCGACCCGGAGCTGCTCAAGACCTACGCCAAACTCGGCATCCCCTTGCAGGAGCAGGCCATCCTCGCCGGCGTCGCCGTGGATGCCGTGTTCGATAGCGTTTCCGTTGCCACCACCTTCAAGGCCAAGCTCCACGAGGTCGGCATCATCTTCGGCTCCTTCTCCGAAGCCGTCAAGGAGCACCCCGACCTGGTCCGCCAGTATCTCGGATCGGTGGTCCCCGCCAGCGACAATTTCTTCGCCGCCCTCAACTCCGCCGTCTTCAGCGACGGCAGTTTCTGCTACATCCCCAAGGGCGTCAAGTGTCCCATGGAGCTCTCCACCTATTTCCGCATCAACGCCAAGGACACCGGCCAGTTCGAGCGCACCCTCATCGTGGCCGACGAAGGCGCCACCGTCAGCTACCTGGAAGGCTGCACGGCGCCCATGCGCGACACCAACCAGTTACACGCCGCCGTGGTCGAACTGGTGGCTCTCGACAATGCGCAGATCAAGTATTCCACCGTCCAGAACTGGTATCCCGGCGATAAGGACGGCAAGGGCGGCATCTATAACTTCGTCACCAAGCGCGGCGCTTGCCGCGGCGTCAATTCCAAGATCTCCTGGACCCAAGTGGAAACCGGTTCCGCCATCACCTGGAAGTACCCCAGTTGCCTGCTGATCGGCGACCATTCCGTCGGCGAGTTCTACTCCGTCGCCCTCACCAATAACTGGCAGCAGGCCGACACCGGCACTAAGATGATCCACATCGGCAAGAACACCACTTCCACCATCGTCAGCAAGGGTATCTCGGCCGGACACGGGCAGAACACCTATCGCGGCGGCGTCAAGATTCTCAAGTCCGCCACCGGCGCGCGCAATTACTCGCAGTGCGATTCCCTCCTGCTCGGCGATAAGTGCGGCGCCCACACGTTCCCCTATCTCGAAGTGCGCAACACCTCGGCGCAGGTGGAGCACGAAGCCTCCACCTCTAAGATCGGCGAGGACCAGATTTTCTATTGCCGCCAGCGCGGTATCTCGAGCGAAGATGCCGTGTCCATGATCGTGCATGGGTTCTGCAAGGAAGTGTTCCGCGAACTGCCCATGGAGTTCGCCGTCGAAGCGCAGAAGTTACTGGGAGTTAGTCTCGAAGGAAGCGTGGGTTAAGGAAACGAGCAAAGTATGGCATTACTTGAAATCGTAGATCTGCACGCCAAAGTCGGCGATCGCGAAATTCTCCAGGGCATCAACCTCACCGTGAACGCCGGTGAAGTTCACGCCATCATGGGGCCCAACGGCAGCGGCAAGAGCACCCTCGCCCAGGTGCTGGCCGGCCGCGAACTCTACGTGGTCACCGGCGGAAGCGTCACCTACGACGGCAAGGACCTGCTCGCCATGGCCCCCGAGGACCGCGCCCGTGAAGGCATCTTCCTCGCCTTCCAGTACCCCGTCGAGATCCCCGGCGTCAGTAATATGTACTTCCTCAAGGCCGCGCTCAACACCATCCGCAAGCACCGTGGCATCGAAGAGCTCGACGCCATGGACTTCCTGAACCTGGTCCGCGATAAAATGCAGATCATGAAGATGGACCAAACGCTGCTCAACCGCCCGGTCAATGCCGGCTTCTCCGGCGGCGAAAAGAAGCGCAACGAGATCTTTCAAATGGCGGTGCTGGAACCCAAACTCGCCGTCCTCGACGAGACCGATTCCGGCCTGGATATCGACGCCCTGCGCGTCGTCGCCGCCGGCGTCAACGCCATGCGGGATCCCCGGCGCGCCATGATCGTGGTCACCCACTATCAGCGCCTGCTCAGCGAAATCGTGCCCGATTTCGTCCACGTGCTGGCCGAGGGCCGCATCGTCAAGTCCGGCGGCAAGGAACTGGCGCTCGAGTTGGAGGCCGAAGGCTACGAGTCCCTCGGCGTCTATGAGGAGCCGGAGGCGGTCGGCAAACTATGACAGCCGTCGCGGAACAAACCGGCCATTGGCTGGAGCAGTTCACCAATCAGTGCCCCGCTGCCGAGCCCTGGATACAGGCCCTGCGCGATCGCGCCTTCGCGCGCTTCGCGGAACTCGGCTTTCCCACTACCCACGATGAAGAGTGGCGCTTCACAAATGTCGCGCCGATCGCGAGGACTTCCTTCACGCCGGCTTATCCGGATAAGCTCCTTGTCTATCCGGAATCCGTGAAGGAACTGGACCCTTCCGAGGTATACCTGGCCAAACACGCCGCTTTCGATCAGAACGCGTTCGTGGCACTAAACACCGCGTTTCTCGGCTACGTGACGGTCTTCCAAGTCCCGCGGGGCGTCGTGGTTGAAGAACCGATCGAGATCACCTATGAGGTCCCTGAGCGCCCGGACCTGGGGACGAACCTGGCGGCCCACCCGCGCACTCTCATCCTCGTCGGCGAAGGCGCCCAGTGCACCATCGTCGAAACCTATAAGGGCACCGGCACTTACTTCACTAACGCCGTCACCGAAATCGTCGTGGGCGACCGCGCCGTGGTGGACCATTACAAAGTGCAGCAGGAATCCATCGACGCCTTCCACATCGCCACCCTGCAAGCCACCCTCGGACGCAGCGCCGCTTTCACATCGCACTCCATTTCGCTCGGCGGCGCCCTGGTCCGCAACGACGTCAATGCCACCCTCGCCGAAGGCTCCGATGCCACCCTCAACGGCCTCTACATCGTCAACGGCACGCAGCACGTCGATAATCACACGATGATCGACCACACAATGCCGCACGGCACCAGCCACGAGCTCTACAAGGGCATCCTCGACGGCAAGGCTCACGCCGTCTTCAACGGCAGAATCATCGTCCGCAAGGACGCCCAGAAGACCGATTCCAAGCAGACCAACAAGAACCTGGTCCTCTCCGACGACGCCGTCGTGGATACCAAACCCGAACTGCAAATCTTCGCCGACGACGTGCGCTGCACCCATGGCGCAACCATCGGCCAACTCGATGCCGAAGCGCTCTTCTACCTGCAGTCGCGCGGCATCGGCAAATCCCAGGCCCGCAGCCTGCTGACCTACGCCTTCGCGCAGGACGTGGTCGATCGCATTAAAGTACAGTCTCTGCGAGACTCGCTGGAACGGATTCTTTTCGAGAAATTCCATGAGCACGCTGACTAATCAAGTGATTGCCGGTTTCGACGTGGAAAAGATCCGCCAGGATTTCCCCGTCCTCAAGCAGAATATCCACGGCAAGCCCCTGGTGTACCTCGATAGCGCCGCCACCGCCCAGAAGCCCTTCGCCGTAATCGATGCCATCCGCCGCTTCCACGAAGTGGACTGCGCCAACATCCACCGCGGCGTTCACGAGCTTTCCCAACGCTCCACCGCGGCTTACGAGGAAACCCGCTCCAAGGCCAAACGCTTTCTCAACTCGCGCTATACCAACGAACTCATCTTTGTCCGCGGTACCACCGAAGGCATCAATCTGGTCTCCAGTTCCTGGGGCCGCAAGAATGTGAAAGCGGGCGACGAGATCGTCATCTCCGCCATGGAACACCACTCCAACATCGTCCCCTGGCAGATGCTCTGCGAAGAGACCGGCGCCAAACTGCGCGTCATTCCCATGAACGGCTCCGGCGAACTTCTCATGGAGGAGTACCAGAAGCTGCTCAATCCGCGCACCCGCATGGTGGCCGTCACCCACGTTTCCAACGCGCTCGGCACCATCAACCCGGTCCGCGAGATCGTTCAGATGGCCCACCAGGCCGGAGCCCTGACGCTCATCGATGGCGCCCAGGCCACGCCCCACATGAAGGTCGACGTTCAGGCGCTCGACACCGATTTCTACGCCTTCAGCGGCCACAAGGTCTTCGGCCCCACCGGCATCGGCATCCTCTACGGCAAGAGGGCGCTGCTCAATGCCATGCCCCCCTATCAGGGTGGCGGCGACATGATCAAGGTAGTCACTTTCGAAAAAACCACCTACGCCGATCTGCCCTACAAATTCGAAGCTGGCACGCCAAACATCGCCGGCGGCATCGGATTAGGCGCCGCGCTCGATTACGTCAACAAGCTGGGCATCGATCGAATTGCGGACTACGAACGCGCCCTGCTCGCCTACGGCACGGAAGCGCTCACCGCGATTCCCGGCCTGCGCCTCATCGGCACCGCGCGCCAGAAGGCCAGCGTCCTCTCCTTCGTCATGGAAGGCATTCACCCGCACGATATCGGCACCGTGCTCGATCAGCAGGGCATCGCCGTCCGCACCGGCCACCATTGCGCACAGCCGGTCATGGACTTTTTCAAAATACCCGCCACCACCCGCGCCTCGCTCGCCTTCTACAACACCTTCGGCGAAATCGATGCGCTCGTTGCCGGCCTCCGCAAAGTCAAGGAGGTTTTCGCCTAATGGTTCACGATCTTTATCAGGAAATCATTCTCGATCACAGCAAGCGTCCCCGGAACTGCCATTCCATGGCGGACGCCACCCGCCAGGCCGATGGCTATAATCCTCTCTGCGGCGATAAGTTGAAGCTCTTCGTCAAAGTCGAAAACGACATCGTCGTCGACGTCAGCTTCGTCGGCTCCGGCTGCGCCATCTCCACCGCGTCGGCCTCCCTGATGACCGAGAGCCTCAAGGGCAAGACCCGCGCCGAAGCCCTCAAGCTGCTCGAAAAGTTCCACGAGCTGCTGACCACCGATACCGCCGTCAGCAAGGATCTGGGCAAGCTGGTCGTCTTCTGCGGCGTGCGCGACTACCCCGCGCGCGTCAAGTGCGCCACCCTGGCGTGGCATACCCTGAAA
>Ga0182021_10007083_pt1 | contig 13279 bp, 10 predicted proteins | sample 612E3MmetaG_FD_120493 | JGI IMG/M metagenome (GOLD analysis project Ga0182021, IMG submission 120493) | Permafrost microbial communities from Stordalen Mire, Sweden - 612E3M metaG (Illumina Assembly) | ecosystem: Environmental > Terrestrial > Soil > Wetlands > Permafrost | place: Sweden...
CTCAAGGAGCGTGGCCTGACGCCTTTGGTGACGTGGGGACCGGGGGAGGAAGCGCTGGCCGACCGGGTCGTGGTCGCCTCGGGCGGCACCGCGCGGCGGTGTTTCCCGACGAGCCTGCTTGACTACACCGAGCTGGCGCGTCGGGCGCGTGTGGTCGTCGCTGCCGACACCGGTCCGCTGCAGCTTGCCTGCGCCGTGGGAGCGCCAGTGGTGGCGCTGTTTGGCCCGACCGAACCCACACGCAACGGGCCGTTCGGCGAGGACGATATCGTCGTTCGCCGCGCGCCGCTGTGCGCGCCGTGTCACAAGCGGCGCTGCCGGATTCATGCGGACGTGATGAAGGCGATTCACCCAGACGAGGTGGCGCGCGCGATCGCGCGGCGTCTGGCCCGGGCGCGAAAGGAGCGAAGCGTTGCTACCGGCTAGATGGCGCGTGCGGGTCGGGTACCTCGCCTTTGCCGTGGCTCTGGTGTTGGCGCATCCACGGCCAGTGTGGATGGTGGCGGGACTCGCGCTGACCCTGGCGGGCGAGGCGTTGCGGCTATGGGCATCCGGGCACATCGAGAAGACGCAGCGGCTCGCCACGGGCGGCCCGTACGCCCACACACAGAACCCTCTGTATCTGGGCAGCACGCTGATGGCGATCGGCTTTGCTCTGGCGTGCTCGAGCATCTGGGTGACCCTGGCAGCGGGGCTTTACTTCGTCCTGTTCTATCCGCGGGCGATCCGCGCGGAGGCCGCCTTCCTGGCGGAGAAGTTCCCGGCCGAGCACGGCGTCTGGTCGGCAGCCGTGCCGCGTTTCATGCCGCGTCTCAGCCCTGCCGGCCCGGCAGGGTCGCACTTTGTGTGGCAGCGTGTCCGAGTCAACAAGGAGTGGCGCACGTGTCTGGCGCTGCCGCTCGTGTTTGGCTTGCTGCTGCTGCGGGTGCGGCTCGGCGGCTGGTGAGGATGGCGATGCGCGCGAATGTCGATGAGGGCAGCCAGAGGCGTGGCCGCGTCGCCGGTGAGGGGGTTGCGGCGATCGCGGCTTGGGTGGTGATCGCGATGGCGAGCAGCGTCGCTTGGGCTCAGCCAGCGCCGGCCCCATCGCCCAAGCCGATTGATTCTGCAGCGGAGCCGCCGGCGTCCTCGTCTGAGGTGGGCACCTCGCCCACGCCCGAGCCACAGCCGGGCGAGCCGCCAGCGTCGTCGCCGCAAGAGGGCGCTGCGTCAACGTCCGGAGTCCAGCCGGAGGAGCCTCAGGCCCCGGGTCCGCGCGCCGGCCGCTATCAGATTGGTCCGTTCTACCTGACGCCGTCCTTCAAGATCGGCACGATCGGCATGGATACGAACACCCTGTACACGCCATCGGGACCGCGCGCCGACATGACGGCGTCGGGTGGGCCAGGTCTCGAAATCGTCTTGCCGGTCTGGCGCGCGCTCAGGCTGCGCGGCAACGGCGCGCTCACGTACTTGTACTTCTTGCGCACCGCGTCGGAGAGACGGCTGATGGGCAGCGGCAGCGGGCGCTGCGAATGGGAGGGGGTTCGCACGGGCGTAGCGCTGGAGGCGTCGATGGCGCGCCAGCGCGCTCGGCCGAGTCTCGAAGTCGATCAGCGCGTGCTTTACACCGACACCATGCAGCGAGTGAGCCTGAGGCGCACGCTATTCGGACTCACGCGGTTGCAGTTGAGCGGCCAGCGTGATCGCCGCGAGGTCGACGCTGGCGAAGAAGAGTACGGCGTGGATCTTCGTAGCGCCATGACCCACGAGGATTACAGGTTGGCCGCAGATCTGGACTACGGCCTGACCGTGAAGACCTCGCTCGCCGCAACCTACGAGCACATCCGCGACCGCTTTCCCTATCTCGCGGGACGGGACACGGACAGGGATCGGCTCATGGGAGGAGTGCGAACCGACGCGACTGCGCTCGTCTCGGGAGAGGCCATGGCAGGCGTGCAGTGGGTTCGGCCGCACGGTGGCAGCCCGGCGTCGCGGCCGCACGCGGTGTGCGACGTCGACGCGCTGCTCAACCTCTCGGTCAAGACCCACATCGGCGGCTCTTATCGGCGTGACTACTCGTTCTCCATGCTGGCCCCGAGCGCCGAGACTCCCAGCGTTCTGACCGAGACCATAGGAGCGCGCCTGGACAAAGACCTCGTCGGTGCCCTTAACTTCCAAGCCTTCGCGCGCCGCATGCGCCTGTGGGACGATGGCACCCTGAGCCTCGTCCTACCCGGTGGCCAGACCTACTCCGGCACGCGCCGCGACACGGCCGACGAGGTCGGGGCCGATCTGGGCTACCGCTTCCGCGGTCACCTGCGGCTGGGTGTGGCTGCGAGCTACCTCAAGCGGCGTTCCACGGTGTCGTACTTCGGGATCCAGGGGCTGCTAGTCGGCTTGAGCGCCCGCTACAACCCCTGATTGACGCGGCGCCTCTCACTGTACACAATGGTGACTATGCGCAGTGTGTTCGTGCTGTGTGCGACGCTCATGTGCGCCGCTGTCGCTTCTTCAGAGGATACGTACGAGATCGGGCCTGGCGACATCCTGCGCGTCCTCGTGCTGGGGCAGACGGACATGTCGGGCCAGATGCCGGTGGATCCGGACGGCATGCTGACCTTTCCGATCCTGGGCAAGGTCAAGGCCTCGGACATGACCGCGCGGGATCTCGAACGCAAGATAACGACGCTTCTGGCCGATGGATACCTCAAACGGCCGGAAGTTTCGGTCACGATCTCCGAGTACCGCAGCCAACGCGTGTACGTGACCGGAGAGGTGGCACGGCCCGGGATCTATGCTCTGAAGGCCGACAGGTCTCTGCTCGCCCTTCTCGGCGAAGCCGGCAGCCCGACTACGGCCGCGGGCCACGAGGTGCTCGTTATCCGTCCGCCGCGCGGGGGCAGTCTGCCAGCGATCGAGCCGACACCTGATGCGACCCCTGAGGCCGGCGCAGAGAACCGGGCGGAGCCGGAGCCGACCCCTCCTGGTGCGGAGACCTTCCACGTCAACCTCGCCGATCTGCGCGCCGGCAAGCCCGAGGCCAACATCCTGCTCCAGCTCGGGGATACGATCCACGTGCCTCGCGCGTCACAGGTGTACGTCAGCGGCCAAGTCGCTCGGCCAGGGGCCTACCGCTACGAAAGTGGCGCGACCGTGCTCCAGGTGCTCACCGTCGCCGGCGGCGTGACGGCGCGCGGCTCCTCCGGGAGAATCAAGGTCGTGCGCGTCGTGGGCGGGAAGAGGCAGGAGATCAAGGTGCGATCGACCGACCTGGTGCTGCCTGAAGACACGATCATCGTGCCAGAACGCTTCTTCTAGGCTAGAATAGCAGCATTGCCCTGGTGGGGCTCGCAGGAGACGATGAACGAGCAAGCTCTGCTGCAGGATGTCCGCCGCTACCTGGCGGTCTTCCATAAGCGACGGAACCTGGTCGTTGCGTGCGTGGTATCCGGGCTAGTGGTCGCCGGCATCTACAGCTACACCACTCGGCCGCTCTATCAGGCGACCGCGTCGATCCAGATCGACCGGGACGCGCCCAACGTCCTGACCACGCGCGAGGTCGTCGATATTGGGCAGGCCGGCCTGGACTACTTCCAGACGCAGTACCAGATCTTGCGCGGGCGCACCCTGTCCGAGCGAGTTGTCGAGCAGATCGGGTTCCAGAAGAACGCGGAGCTGAAGACCGGTCCGTTGATGTCTCCAGTGGAGCGCATCCAAGTGCGCTTCTTCGGCAAGACACCCAAGGCGCTGGTCGACAAGGACGGCGTGCTGCTCTCGCCTGCGGTGGCGGCGTTTCGTTCGCGTCTCAAGGTCGAGCCCGTGTCAGGGACACGTCTGGTGAACCTGCGCTTCTCGGCCTATGACCCGGACCTGGCGTCCCTGGCTGTCAATACGCTGGCCGAGGTCTACATCGATCACATCCGCAACTATCGCTTCGAGACCTCCAGCGAGGCCACCGGCTGGCTGGGCGAGCGGCTCAAGGAGCAGAGGCAGAAGGTCGAGGACGCCGAGCGCGTGCTGCAGGCCTATCGTGAACGCGAGGGACTGGTCAACATCGAGGAGCGGCAGGGGCTCGTCGATCAGAAGCTGACGGCGCTCACGGCTGCGGTGGTCAATGCGCGCACTGAGCGCATTACCAAGGAGACGCTCTTCGAACAGATGCGTTCGCTATCGACGGCGCAACTGGAGGCGTTTCCGCTGGTGATGGCGAACGGCGTCGTGCAGAGCCTCAAGACCGAGCTGGCGAGCCTGCAGCGAGAACAGACGCGGCTGTCGGAGACCTACGGCGAAAGGCACCCGGACATGCTGCGCGTGCGGTCGCAGATCCGCGCGACCGAAGAGAAGATCCGTGCGGAGATCGCGGACGTCGTCAAGTCGGTCGAGAATGCCTACCAGACGGCGCGGCAACAGGAGAACAACCTCCAGGCCAGTCTTGATGCGCTGAAGCGCGACGCGCTCGATGTCAACCGCAGGTCCATCGAGTACGGCGCTCTCAAGCGCGAGGTCGAGAGCAACCAGCAGCTCTTCCGCGACCTTCTGAACCGCAGCAAGGAGACTGGGCTAGAGAGCGAGCTCAGATCGACGAACGTCCGCATCAACGAAAAGGCCGAGCGCGGGGTCCTGATTGCGCCGCGGCGCGGCATGAACCTGGGCGTGGGCCTGCTCGTTGGTTTTGTGCTGGGGGTTGGTCTGACGCTCCTTTTCGAGCACCTCGACAACACGCTCAAGACGCCCGAGGACGTCAAAGAGCATCTGGGGCTGCCGTTCCTGGGCGTGGTCCCCGACGTGGGCGCACGTGCGTCGGAGAAGAACGTGCCGAAGCCATCGCCGCTCATCCTGCGTAACCCGAAATCAGCCGTGGCCGAGGCCTATCGCGTGCTGCGCACGAACCTCATCTTCTCGTCTGCGGAGTCTGCGGGCCGGGTCATCGTGGTCACCAGCGCCAATCCCGGGGAAGGCAAGACGACGACGACGGTCAACCTCGCGGCCTCCCTGGCGCAGACCGGCGCGCGCGTCCTGGCGGTCGAGGCTGACCTGAGGCGGCCGTCGATGAGCCAGCACTTCGGCGTGGACAAGGCGCCGGGATTGACGGACCTCATCGTCGGCAAGAGCGAAGCGACCGAAGCCATCCACACCACTCGCTACAAGGGCCTGATGGTGTTGCCTTGCGGGTACGTGCCGCCCAACCCTGCGGAGCTGCTGGGGTCGGCGCGCATGAAGGACGTGCTCCGCGCCCTGCGCAGCCACTACGACTGGGTGATCATCGACACCCCGCCCGTGCTGGCAATGGCCGACACGCCCGTGCTCTGCCCAGTGGTCGACGGGATCGTGCTCGTGGTCGCGGCTGAGTCGAGCGGGCGTCCGGCGGTCCTGAGGGCCATCGATCAGATCACCAGCGTTGGCGGCAAGCTCATCGGCGTGGTGCTGAACAAGGTGGACCTTGAGCGCAATGCGTACTATTACGGCCAGTACTACGGCGAGTACTATCGCAGCTACTACGCTGAGGGTGCGAGCCGTCGGCAAGGCGGCCGAGCCGAGAGCGGTGCGTCTGACCGCGCGGGGCGTAGCTCGTAGTGCCTGCGGGTTGAACGGCGTGGGCCGCGGGTCTACGATTGAGTCGGAAGACAAGCCGGAAGGGGGCTAGCCATGCGTAGAGCTGCCGCTGTTCTCGCCGTAGCGCTGCTGACGATCCCATCGGTCGACCTGCGTGCCGGGGCGAGTCTTGGGCTCGTCGAGGGTTTCGTCACGCTTGGCGGACGAGCGCTCGCCCGGGCGGAGATCGCCCTGGTGAACCTCGATAGCGGCGCTGTCCAGCGCGTCACCACAGGCGCGGACGGTGCGTTCGAGGCGCATGTCGTGGCTGGACGCTACGCGCTCACCACGGAGGGCCGGGCAGGCCTGGCAGTGGGGCGTGCGCCGCGCGTCGTGGATGTCGTGGCGGCGCAGGTCGCGTCGACCCGCGTGGAGCTCATCGCTCTCCCCGGCGCGATGGCGCAGGAAGGTGCCGCGCCAGTAGGCACCGGCGAGACCCCCAGCCAGCCCGCCGCAGAGCCGCCGGCGGGACAGGCCCCGCCCACGATCGGCGCGCGCATCGAACACGAGCCGGTGGGGTGTTTCGTCGCGGGCGAGTTCCCGCTGCTCGACGCCAAGATCGAGCCCGCTGCCAGCGTGGCGCGCGCGCGGGCCTATTTCAAGGGGGCGCGTGGCAACGACTACTTCTACGTCGAAGGTGCTGCCACGGAAGGCCAGTTCATCTGGAAACTCCCGCGTCCGACGCTGGCGGCGAGCCCAATCACCTACTACATCTGGGCGGCCTCGACCGAGCTGGATGAGAGCCGCACGCCTGAGATTCAGGCGATCGTCGTCAGCGAGCCGAGCGAGTGTCCTCAGGATCGCAAGCTGGCGGCCATCGGGCCGCCGGGAGAGGTGACGATCTACTCGGCGTCGACGGGCACGGTGATGGCGCCGGTCGGCTTCGCCGCGGGCAGCCTGGCGCTCACGGTGGGCACAGCGGCCCTGGTGCTGAGCAGCGCCGCGGCCACGGGCATCACAGCGGTCGTGACGGTCTTCAACCCTCAGCCCACGCCAACAATGACGCCGGTCCCCACGCCGACGCCGACGCCCATTCCCACGGCCACGCCCACGCCACCGCCGACGCCCACGCCCACAGCACGGCCAACTGCGACGCCCTCACCGCCTACGACGTTCCGATAGCGGACGGCTGGCAGAAGGGACAAAAGTTCGGTCAGGAGCGGTCTGCCCGGCCTCAGGTGAAGCGGAGCTCGCCTAGCGCCAGCCCAGTTGGTTCGAGAACGCGTCGCCGTGGGCCGTTGCGACGGAGACCTCGACCGTCCACGAACGCGTGCTCTCGAGCCAACTGCCGCCCATCTGCGCGAGCGTGCCGCTCTGGTGCGCGGCCAGATCGCCCGCGGGCGCGGTCGTGGGAACGGGCGTGCGCTCGCCGTTGACCACGAGCGCGACGGTGGCGCTCGCGAGCCGAAAGGCCTTCTTGCCGTCGTTGGTGAGGTTGACGCGCACCGAATAGCTGTCTCCAGGCTTCACGTGCGCAGGGGTCACGACGAACTCGATCAGCCCGGAGTAGTCCGGCGCTCGTGCGACCTTGACGTCGGCTGACTCGAAACCCTGGAGACTCGACCCCCCGCCGCCTTTGGCCGCCTGCACGTTGGTGCGGCCCGGGACGAACGCACGCTTCCAGCAGAACGCGGCAGCAGTCGCTGCCTGCTTGCCGGCGGCAGCCTGTGCATCTCGCGGGTCGACGCGCAGGGCCTCGTCGTAGAACCCGAGAGCCGCATCGAAACGCTGAGAAGAATAGGCGCTCTCCGCCTGCGCCACTAGGGCGGCGACCTGTGCGGCCTGCTGCTGCGCACGCAGCGCGTCTGCCGACGCTGCCGCGGCGGGCGAGGGCGTCTTGCCAGGCGTCGGCGTCTTGGCTGGCGTCGGTGTCTTCACAGGCGTTGCGGCGGGCGAGGGTGTTGACGACTTGACTGGGATGACGACCTCGATCGGCGTGGAGAGCGCGGTCGTCGTCGCCGCGGCCGGCGTTGCGGTAGGGGTCGTTTCCGCGACCGGCGTCTCCGCCGTCGGCCGTGGGGCGACAGTAGGCGTGGTCACTGTCACCGACGGAGAGGACTTTGCGCTGACCAGGCGAGAGAGCGGCTCGCGCCAGAAGTACCAGACTCCCGCACTAGCGGCGCCCAGCAGGAGAAGCGCGGCCACGCCAATGGCGAGGATGGCCAGCCCCTTCCCGCCAGTACCTCGCGGCTGAGGCGCATGCGCAGGGGCGTGCGCCGGTGACGCTGGCCGATGTGCCGCGCCGGGGCGGCCGGCCGGCCGCGGAACAGGCGTCAGGGACGCTGGCCGCGCTGGCGCCGGCGTCATCGTCATGGCCGGTGGCGTATGCGACGCCGGCTTTGGCGAGCGCGGGTGGGCGAGCCCGGGCGACGGTGTTGGGGCGGGCGTCGCCATTGGAGGGTGTGTCGTCGGGACCTGCGGCATGGGGACCGTGCCCTCGGCCATGTCGTCTTCGAATTCGTTTCTGGCAGGTGGCGCCGGCGGTGGGAGCAGTGATGCCGGCGGTGGCAGCGGCGTGCTCAGCGCGTCAGCCGGCGGCACCGCGACGGTCTCCGCCTCGAGAGAGAATCCGCCCTCGGGCACCGCCAAAGGCGTTGTCACGGCGGGTGTCGCCGACGGTACATCCGTCCCCGTTTGCGCGGCCTCAGGTTCGGGCCGCGCATCCTTGGTTGGGATGCGGCACTGGATCATCACCGACTGCTCGTCTCCCGGCGGGCCCAGCCAGATGACGTCTCCATTCCGCAGGCGGACCTGGGTCCCGATACGCTCGTCGTTGACGTACAGGCCGCGTGGGCTGTTGGTGTCGTAGACCGTGATGCCCGTGTCATCGATCCAGATGCGTGCGTGCACCGGACTCACGCCGGGGAGCTCGATGCAGAAGCGGCACGAGGGATCCGAGCCGAGCAGGACGTTGTCGACAGGCTCTTCCAGGACGAACCGGACGCCCGCCTTGTCGCCGCCAAGTATCGTGAGGGCAGGCAGGTTCGAGGAGAGGTTGTCGGCCATCAGCGCGCTCCAGCGGCCTCCCTAACGCAAGGCCGTTCTACCCTAGGACAAAACGATTCTAATTCCGCCCTCTGCGCATCGTCAAGGCTGACGCCCCGCGACGGTGGCGCGATTCTCGCGTCGGCTGTGGCCCTCGCCCACGGTGAGGCCCGCGAGGGCGACAAAGGTGGCGGCGTTGGCCGGGATCTGCCAACCGAATTCGACCGTGTTGTGCAGTCCGCATGCGGCGAGCGCGGCAAAGAGGCCGGCCCCCAGAACAGTCTGGCGGCCCGCGCGTAACGCCGCACGCATCAGCAGTGCGAGCAGGCCGCCGATGGCCAGGGCCCCAACGAGACCCGTGTCGATCAGAACCTGTATGTAGTCGTTGTGCACTTCCGCCACCCAGTACGCTTGGTAGTCCGTCTGATAGTGCGGCGAGAGGGTGCCGTAGGCGTTGAACCCGGCGCCGAACAGCGGGAAGTGCGGCACGGCCCGCAGGGCGTCCTTCCAGAATGGCCAGCGGGTCTGCGCGAAGGTGCGTATGCGGAGTGAGTCGATCACAGGCTGGGGATCGACGAACCAGACGGTCGCTGCCAACAATAGCACCAGGATCAGGGTGGCCCGCATGCTGCGTAGGAGCACGAGCACGAGCAGCGCCATGGCGAGCAGGCTGGCCGCGATTCCGCCGCGCGAGCGCGCGCTCAGCAGGCCGATCATGAGCGTCAGCGTCACGACGAGCAGCAGCAACGCCCGCGATGCAGGCGGATCGCCGAACACCAGCCAGCGTCGCACACGCCAGCCTGCGGAAAGCTCGGCGAGGGTCTCGGCGAAGAGGGCGAGGGCCAGCGGGGTTGCCATGACCAGATAGTTCGCGAAGTGGTTGTGATTGACGTAAGGTCCGAACACGGCCCAGTCGTCGAGCGGCCGCCACAGGCCGTAGATCTTGCCGGGCGTGGCAGTCGCGGCCTGGACCAGCGCGACGATGGTCATGACGAATCCCGTGGCGACGACGGCCGAGACCACCTGTCGACGCCAGTGCCGGTGGGCCGACTCGCGCACTGCGGCCGCGTAAAGCAGCGCAAACGCCACCGCGAAGGCGAGTCCCCGGCCAGTGTCGGCTGCGTTCACGCTGATCGGCCGCCAAGTCGCGAGCGGCACGAGCGCGAGCCGCTCGTGGAACGCGTAGGTCCCGGGGCTGACGAGCGCCAAGAGCGCTGGCGGCATGGGCACCATCTGGAAGACGATCAGCGTCAGAAGGGCGACCAGTAGCGGCGCGCCAGGGGGCGCAGTCGCGCGCAGGCCTTGGCGACGCGCGGGCAGCCACCAGGAGAGCAGGCCCGCGACCGTGGCCAGGGCCAGCAGGGGAATGAACGCCGGCTCGTGTACCGAGCCCATCGCCAGCGGCGCGGCCACGAGGAGAAACAGGATGAGCCAGCGGGCGCAGCGCGCGAGGGGCTCGTCGAGAACCGCCGGGCGACGCGCTGGGTCGGCGTGGTTCGCCTCCACTCGCGCACGCACAGGCGTCACCGAGCCGGCACGCGTCTCAAGCCCGTGACCCTGCCGTCGCTCGCGTACGTCACGATTCGGTCTGGCCGGCCGTCACCGTCCGTGTCGAGCTCCTCGCTGACGAGGCGTCCTTGCGACCAATGCTGCCAGCGATCGATGCGGCCGTCACGATCGGCGTCAACCTCGGTCTGCGTCACGCGTCCGCCCTCGAGGACCTCGACGCGGTCGATCTTTCCGTTGTGGTCGTCGTCGTACTCGCGCCGCGCGACGTGGCCTTGCGGGTCCAGAACTTCCCACATGTCCGGGACGTTGCCCTGGCGTGACGCGCCGATTCTCGTGAGCCGCCCGGCATCGTCGTAGAGCTCCCAGCGATCGAAATGGCCGTCGAAGTCCGTGTCGATGTCGACGCGCGTGGGCTGTTTCTTGCCCGCATGGTGCGACACTCGGTCAGGCTTGCCGTCGCCGTTGCTGTCGACCTCGATGCGCTCGAGTCTGCCCCACTGGTCGTAGTAGGCCTGGGCCTTGCCTTTGTCGACTTGGTAGCGCGTGACGCCGTCCGACTCAGTGATCACCTGCGGCCGGCCCGGGGGCAGGCCGCCGCGCGCGCCGCAGCCGCGGCAACCACTGAGCATCAGCGCCAATCCCAGGGCAAGCCAGATGCCGTAGGGGCGATTCATGAATCGCCCCTACAGGGCCTGTTCGCCGCGTTCGCCGGTGCGAATGCGCAGCACGTCGTCGAGTGTGGTGATGAATATCTTGCCGTCGCCGAACTTACCCGTGCGCGCCGTGCGGGCGATCGTCTCTGCCGCTGCCTCGAGCGCCGCGTCCGCCAGGGCCACCTCGATCTTGACCTTGGGCAGGAAATCGACGCGGTACTCCGTGCCGCGGTAGGTCTCTGTGTGGCCTTTCTGGCGGCCGAATCCTCGCACCTCGCTCACCGTCATGCCGATCACGCCAATCTCTTGCAGAGCGTTCTTTACGGCGTCGAGCAGATGCGGTCTAATTATCGCCTCGATCTTCTTCATCCCTACCTCCGGTCCGTGTGGGACATCCGCTGCCTTTCGTGGTATGTGCCTCGGCTCCGAGTCCACGGCGCCCGCAGCTTGCCGCGAAGTGGTCGAGGGTAGCACCGATGGGGACGTCGCGGCAATCGCGTAGTTGCGTCGTGGCTCTCGGCGTTGCGGGCTGTGCGCGCTGAGGCAGTGCCTCGCTAGAGCGCGCCCACGAAATGCGTGCCGGCGCGACCTTCGATCGCTGCCGGCAGACTCTCGGGGTTGGTGACAAGGGCCCGCCGGCCGCCGTTCCGCAAGAAGCGCAAGACGGCGTCGATCTTGGGACCCATGCTGCCAGGTGGGAAGTGACCCTGCGCGTGGAGCTGCTCCAACTCCTCGAGCGTGACCGCGCCCAGGATGCGCTGTTCAGGCTTGCCGAAATGGGCGAAGACGTGGGGCACTGTCGTCAGCACGATGAAGAGCGCGGCTCCCACGTCCGTGGCCAGCACGCTGGACGTCAGGTCCTTGTCGATCACCGCTTCGATGCCGGCGTACTGGCCATCCGGGAGTTGCTTGATCGGGATGCCGCCGCCGCCGCAGGCAATGACGATGTGGCCCGCGCGCGCGGCGTCGCGGATCATGTGACGCTGCACGACCTTGATCGGCTTGGGCGAGGGGACCAGCCGTCGCCAGCCGCGGCCAGAATCCTCGTGCACGTTCCAGCCGGAGTCGCGCGCACGCCGTTCAGCCTCTGCCGCTGTCCAGAAGGGGCCGATGGGCTTGCTGGGCGCTCCGAACTCAGGGTCGTGCTCGTCGACCAGGACTTGCGTCACGACCGTGACCACGTAGCGGTGCACGTCGCGGCGGCGGAGCTGGTTGAGCAGCGCGTCCTGCAGGATGTAGCCGAGGCTGCCCGCGGTCATGGCCACGAGCACGTCCAGCGGCAGGGCCGGCACCTCATCCCGCGCGCGTTCGTGTTGGATGAGCAGGTCGCCGACTTGTGGCCCGTTGCCATGGGTGATGATGAGCTGGTAGTTGCGCTCGACCAACGTCATCAGTAGCGCGGCGATGTGCTCCGCGTTGCGCTCGTGGTCGTCGATGGTGCCGCGCTCACCGTCGCGGATGAAGGCGTGGCCGCCCATCGCCACCAGAACGAGCGGGGGCCGCGGCTCGTTGTCTGCCTGCGTGCTGTGATCGTTCGCGGTCACTCTTGCGCTGTGCCACGCAGCCCGAGACGCAACTCGATCGCGCGTAGCCGACGCAGCAGCTCGGGCAGTTTGGCGAACACCGCCACTGAACGCAGCCAGCCACGGTTCTCAATGGCCGGGTAGCCGGAGACGAGGCCGCCCGCTGGGACAGCATGGGCGATGCCCGACTGAGCGGTAGCGATGGCTCCGTCGCCGATCTCGAGGTGCCCGACCACACCGACCTGACCCGCGAGCGTGACGCGTTTGCCGATCTTGGTGCTGCCCGAGATGCCGACCTGGGCGCACAGGATGGAGTCCTCGCCGACGGTCACCGAGTGGGCCACTTGCACCAGGTTGTCGATCTTCGTGCCGCGGCCGATGCGCGTCTCGCCGAGGGCGGCGCGATCCACGGTCGTGTTGGCCTGGATCTCGACGTCGTCCTCGATGACCGTGATGCCCACCTGGGGGATCTTGTGGTACCGCCCCGCGTCGTCCTTGGCAAAGCCGAAACCGTCGCTGCCGATGACCGCGCCGTTCTGGATGACGACGCGATCGCCGAGGCGACAGCCCTCGCGCACGTGGGCGCCCGCGTGCAGCAGGCAATCTGCGCCGATGGTCACGTCCTCGGAGATGACGGCATGAGCCCGGATCGCGGTGCGTGCGCCGACTCTCACGCGCGGGCCGACGACCGCGAAGGGTCCGACAGAGACGTCCGCTCCCAGCTCAGCCGAGGGGTCGACGCAGGCCGTGGGGTGCACGCCACCAGCTGGTCGCTGCGTCGGATGCAGGATGCCCAGCGCCTGGGCGAACGTCAGGTATGGGTTGGGCGAGAGCACGCTGGGCAGCGGCGTTGCGACATCGGGGGCCACGATGACTGCCGAGGCGCGTGTGGTCGCGAGCTCGGACGCATATCTCGGATTGGCGAGAAAGGTCAGGTCCCCAGGGCCGGCATCGCCGATCGGGCGCAGTCGCGAGACCTCCACGCTGCCGTCGCCTCTGACGGGACAGCGCAGCAGCTCGGCCAGCTCCGCGAGC
>Ga0182021_10007084_pt1 | contig 13278 bp, 11 predicted proteins | sample 612E3MmetaG_FD_120493 | JGI IMG/M metagenome (GOLD analysis project Ga0182021, IMG submission 120493) | Permafrost microbial communities from Stordalen Mire, Sweden - 612E3M metaG (Illumina Assembly) | ecosystem: Environmental > Terrestrial > Soil > Wetlands > Permafrost | place: Sweden...
CGCGACCAACAAGATCGCCGACATGACGGCGCGCGAGAAGGCGTGGGGCGACCTCGACAAGGATCTCACCTCGACGTACTACGCGTGCATCCCGCTGATCGACGACAAGTTCGTCTTCGTCCACGGGAGCAACGTCACGGGTGCCTTCGTCAACGGCACCTACACGGGCTACTACGACCCGGCAACGGTTTCGCTCAAGACCGTTTGATCTGACGGGTTCGGGGGCGCGCGTCGTGCGCGCCCCCGAGCTCCCCTTTAGGAGCCCACGTGTTCTACTACCTTGTCCGGCGGCTGGCGTCAGTCGTGGTGATGCTCGTGCTCATCACGGGAACGACGTACGCACTGTTCTTCGCCACCCCCATCGACCCGGTCAGTTACACGTGCGGAAGGAACTGCACACCCGCCATCAAGGAGGGCAACAAGAAGGCGCTCGGTTACGACCAACCGGCCTACATTCAATATGGGAAGTTCCTCAAAGGTCTCGTCGTCGGGCGCGACTACCCTGACAACGCCCAGCTCCGTGCAGACCACCCGGAGCAGATCGTCCACTGCCCGGCCCCGTGCCTCGGCTACTCGCCCACCCAGTCCCGCACCATCAACGCCATGGTCGGCGACGCCTGGCCGATCTCCATCTCGATCGCCATCGGGGCTTTCGTGCTGTGGATGATCGTCGGCGTCGGGGGCGGCATCATCGCTGCCCTGAACCGTGGCAAATGGCCTGATCGCATCATCGTCGGACTGGCCCTCATCGGCTTCTCGGTACCCACGTTCTTCATCGGCCTGGTGCTGCTCACGTTCGTCGCGATCAAGGCCGGTCTGCTGCCCATCCCCAACTACGTGCCGTTCACCGAGAACCCGTTCGAGTGGGCCCACAACCTCGTCCTCCCGTGGATCACCCTGGCGTGCATCTTCGCCGCCAGCTACGTGCGACTCACCCGCGCGTACATGATCGAGACGATGAGCGAGGACTACATCCGTACGGCCATGTCCAAGGGACTCGGCAAGTGGCGCATCATCTTCCGCCACGGCCTCCGCGCGGCGCTGACGCCGATCATCACCGCCGCCGGCCTCGACCTGGGCGGGCTGCTCGGCGGTGCCATCATCACCGAGAGCGTGTTCTCCCTCCACGGTCTGGGGTTCATCGCCGTGTCGTCGGTGACCAACATGGACCTACCGGTCATCGTGGCCATGGTGATGATCGTCTCCGCGTTCATCGTGCTAGCCAACCTCATCGTCGACATCGCGTACGGCTTTATCGACCCACGAGTGAAGCTGGTCGCCTGATGAGCACCTCGAACGAACCAGGTCTCTCCGCGGAACTCCTCGAGAGCACGGGAGTGCGGGTGAACAGGTCGCGCACCGACAGTGCGCCCGACAAGTTCCTGCGGGTCAACGACCTGCACGTCCACTTCCCGACGGACGACGGCCTGGTCAAGGCCGTCGACGGGCTGTCGTTCGACCTGGAGAAGGGCACGACCCTCGGCATCGTGGGCGAGTCCGGCTCCGGCAAGTCCGTGACATCGCTGGCCATCATGGGCCTGCACCGAGGCACCCGCGCCAAGGTGACCGGAGAGATCTGGCTCGACGGCGAGGACCTGCTCAAGGTCTCCGACGAAGAGCTCCGCAGCCTGCGCGGCAACCGCATGGCGATGATCTTCCAGGACCCGCTGAGCTCGCTGCACCCGTACTACACGATCGGTCAGCAGCTGGTCGAGGCCCTGCAGGTGCACCAGAAGATGTCGAAGTCGCAGGCTCATACGCATGTCGTCGACATGCTCGGTCGGGTCGGCATCCCGAACCCGGACCGGCGCTACGACCAGTACCCGCACGAGTTCTCGGGCGGCATGCGGCAGCGCGCGATGATCGGCATGGCGCTCATCAACAACCCCGAGCTGCTCATCGCCGACGAGCCGACGACGGCACTCGACGTGACCGTACAGGCGCAGATCCTCGACCTGATGCGCGACCTGCAGGCGGAGTTCGGGTCGGCGATCATCATGATCACCCACGACCTTGGCGTGGTCGCGGAGATCGCGAACGACGTCCTGGTCATGTACGGCGGACGGTGCGTGGAGTACGCGGAGGTCGACGACCTCTTCCACCAGCCCGACCACCCGTACACCTGGGGCCTGTTGAGCTCGATGCCCCGCCTCGACCGGGTCAAGCTCGAACGCCTCGTGCCCGTCGCCGGCAACCCGCCGTCGCTCATCAACGTCCCGCCGGGCTGCGCGTTCAACCCTCGCTGCGCGTTCAAGGAGTTCTCCCCGCGTCCCTGCAACGTCGACGAGCCGCAGCTTCTCGAGTCATACCCGAAGCACGACTCGCGGTGCCACATCCCTGTCCCGAAGCGCGCGGAAGTCTTCGCCGAGCGTGTCGCTCCGAAGCTGTAGGGGGAACCGTGAGCCTACTGACCGTCACTGACCTGAAGAAGTACTTCCCGACCTACAGCCAGAAGATCTTCCGCACCAAGGGCGCCCCGGTGAAGGCTGTCGACGGGCTGACGCTGTCACTCGAGCCCGGCGAGACGCTCGGGCTCGTCGGCGAGTCCGGCTGTGGCAAGTCCACCGCCGGCCGCACGATCCTCAAGCTGCTGGAGCCCACGGCCGGGAAGATCGAGTTCCAGGGACGAGACATCACGCACGCCAAGGGCGAGGAGCTGCGGATCCTGCGCCGCGAGCTTCAGATGGTGTTCCAGGACCCTTACGGATCGCTGAACCCGCGCCATCCCATCGGCCAGATCATCGCGGCGCCGTTCGAGATCCAGAAAGTGACTCCGCCCGGCGGCGTCAAGAAAGAGGTCCAGGCGCTCATGGAGCGCGTCGGCCTCAACCCCGAGCACTACAACCGCTACCCGCACGAGTTCTCCGGCGGCCAGCGCCAGCGCATCGGCGTCGCGCGCGCCATCGCCCTGAAGCCCAAGCTCATCGTGTGCGACGAGCCCGTGTCGGCCCTCGACGTCTCCATCCAGGCGCAGGTGATCAACCTGCTCGAGGACATCCAGAACGAGCAGAACCTCGCGTACATCTTCATCGCCCACGACCTGTCCGTCGTCCGCCACATCTCCGACCGCGTCATGGTGATGTACCTGGGCAAGGTCATGGAGGTCGCCGACCGGAACTCCCTGTACGAGCGGCCGATGCATCCCTACACGCAGGCGCTCATGTCAGCCGTGCCGGTCCCGGACCCGCGGCGCGACCGCGAACGGATCCTGCTGTACGGGGATTTGCCCAGCCCTCAGAACCCGCCGTCCGGCTGCGTCTTCCGGACCCGGTGCCCCCTCGCCACCGAGCGCTGCGCCGTCGAGGAGCCCCTGAAGGTCGAGCTCGAGCCCGGCCACATCGTCGCCTGCCACTACCCGAAGGTCCGTACGGTCGTCTGACCTGTACGGGTGGTGCCTACACCGGGGTGTGAGCCGAGGTGTCGGTTTACCATGTTAAGTGGGCAAACCTGATGTTCTCACGGCAGATTTGGCATGAGAACATCAGGTACACCGGGTTAACGTGGTAAACCGCAAGGTCTTAGCTGGCACGATTCAGGGCAGGGCGTCTGCTCAAGTGCTAGTAGCTCACGGGAGTGGGGCGCGGTGGCTTCTCGAGTTGGAAACCCTCAGGCCACAGGTTGGTGTCTAGTGGGTATTCCGTGACGAAGAAGCAGTCCGGCTCTTCGAGGAATCCCGGGAAGACACGCTTGCGCTCGATCGCCGCGTCGACCTCCTGGCGCGAGGAGTACACACCGACCAGTTGGACACGATCCCTCGTCCGCCGGTAGCGGACCCGTCCGACGTTGTCCCTGTGGCGCCGTCCGAAGTGTTGGGCGTGCCACAGGTACGCCACCGTAGGGGTGGACCCGTCGCTGAAATCCACCCACTGCACCGGAGGGTGCGTCATGCCCAGAACTCTGTGACGAAGCCCTCATCCATCTCCTCGCCGACGCTCCACTCGTCGATGACGAAACAGAGTGGCTCGGCCGAGAAGCCCGGGAGCAGCCGAACGGCCTGGAGAGCCTCCTCCGCCTTCTCCCTCGTGGTGTACACACCGACGACTCGTTGGTCGTCGTAGTCCAATCCGCAGTCTCCCTCGGAGTCCGGGATGTGCGGCTTCCCTGGGTGAGAGTTGTGCAGCAGTGGAAAGTACGTCACCGCGCCTTCGGGTTTGGACATCTCAGACCTTGGAGACCGCGTAGTCCTCGTAGGAGCTGCGGGCCTTGGTGAGCGCGGCGACGTAGCCCTGGCGTTCGTACGCGGCACCGTCGACGTCGTTCGGTACAGCCAGCAGGCCACGGAAGTCGTCGATCGAGTTGAAGCCCTTGCGGAGCATCCACTGCTCGAGGCCGCCGACCAGCTTGGCCGCGTGCTGGGGGCCGTACCGCAGGAGCGACGAGGTCGTCATGACCACGTCGGCGCCGGCGAGCAGGTACTTGACCACGTCGTCGGACGTCTCGACACCCGAGGTGCCCGCGAGAGAGGCCCGCACCCGTCCGTACAGCGCCGAGATCCACGTACGTGGCAGGCGGCCGGAGGACGTGGTGGACAGGTCGACGTTCGGCTCGAGCTGGAGCGACTCGACGTCGACGTCCGGCTGGAAGAAGCGGTTGAACAGCACGAGGCCGTCGGCGCCGTGCCGGTCCAGCTGAGCGGCCATCTCGCCGAACGAGGAGAAGTACGGGGCCAGCTTGACCGCGACCGGGATCGAGACGGCGTCCTTCACGCCCACCAGCACCTCGAGGTGCAGGTTCTCGACCTCTTCACTAGGGATTCGCAGGTCGCCGGGCACGTAGTAGATGTTGAGCTCCAGCGCGGACGCGCCGGCGTCCTGCATGCGCTTCGCGAACGAGATCCAGCCGCCCATCGTGGCGCCGTTGAGGCTGCCGATGACGGGGATGTCGACGGCCTTGGCCGCGTTCTCGAGCAGCCGGAGGTACGCGGACGACGCCGCGTCGGCCCCCGGAGACTTGATCGGGACGCTCGGGAAGTACGAGAGCGCCTCGGCGAACGACTCGTCGCCCGTCTGCTCGACGGCGATCTGGCGCGCCTGCTCCGCTCGGATCTGCTCCTCCATCAGCGAGTACATGACGATGGCGCCCACGCCACCGCCTGCGAGCCCCTTGACGCCGTCCAGCGTCTGCTGCAGCGGTCCCGCGGAGGCAATGACCGGGTTGCGGAGCTTCAACCCCAGGTAGGTGGTTTCCAGGCTCATTGGTTCCTCACTCGTCTCACGAATCACTCTCGGGCGTCCGACGCGAAGTCTGCCGCGCTGCGCGTAGCCATTTCCTCGTACGTACTCCATCGCTGGTTCACATTCTGCTGAGCCAGATCAAGCAACCGCTCGGCCTCGGCCGGGTCGGCCTGGACAAGCATCTTGTACCGCAGCTCGCGGTACACGTAGTCCTTCAGCTGCAACCGTGGTCTCGGCGAGTCGAGCATGAACGGGTTCCCGCCCTTCACCTTGACCATCGGGTTGTAGCGTACGAGAGGCCAGTGACCCGAGTTGACAGCGCGGTACTGCTGATCGAGTCCCTGCCTCAGATCGAACCCGTGGGCAATGCAGTGGCTGTAGGCGATGATCAACGACGGACCCCGGTAGGCCTCCGCCTCGCGGAACGCCTTGAGCGTCTGCTGCGGGTCGGCACCGAAGGCGACGCGCGCGACATAGACGTTGCCGTACGAGATCGCCTGCAGGGCGAGGTCCTTCTTGTTCGTCATCTTGCCGGCCGAGGCGAACTTCGCGACCGCACCCATCGGGGTCGACTTCGAGGCCTGGCCGCCGGTGTTCGAGTACACCTCGGTGTCCATGACGAGGATGTTCACGTCACGCCCCGACGCGAGCACATGGTCGACGCCGCCCGAGCCGATGTCGTACGCCCAGCCGTCGCCGCCCACGATCCAGACCGAGCGCCGGAGCAGGTGGTCGGCGACCGACCTCAGGTCGGCGATCAGGCGCCGCTGCTCGACGGACGCGCCAGGCTCGATCTCGTCGAGCTTCCGCAGCAAGGCGGTGAGCCGCTCCTGCTGCTGGACCAGGTCGGACTCGTACTCCTGCGACGCGCCGACCAGCGTGTCCGCGAGCTCCGGACCGACGAGCAGCTGGAGGTCTCCGAGGCGCTTCTTCGCGAGGGCCATGTGCAGGTCGGCGGCGAGCCGCAGCCCGAGGCCGAACTCCGCGTTGTCCTCGAACAGCGAGTTGGACCATGCCGGGCCGCGGCCCTTGGCGTTCTTCGCCCACGGCGTCGTCGGCAGGTTGCCGCCGTAGATCGACGAGCAGCCGGTGGCGTTCGCCACGGTCGCCCGGTCCCCGAAGAGCTGGCTGAGGAGCTTGAGGTACGGGGTCTCGCCACATCCCGCGCAGGCGCCCGAGAACTCGAACAGCGGCTCCAGGAACTGCGTGCCCCGTACGGTGCCGAAGTCGAGCCGGCTGCGGTCGTTCATCGGCAGCGACTCGAAGAAGGCGACGTTGTCGCGGATCGTCTTCTGCGGCTTGGCCGGCATGAGGTTGATCGCGCGGTGCGTCGGCGCGCGCAGCGGCTTCACCGGGCAGGCCTCGACGCACAGGCCGCAGCCCGTGCAGTCCTCCCCGTAGACCTGCAGCGTGTACCGGCCTTCCGGCACGCCCGCGGCGTTCAGCCGTGCCGACTGGAACGTGTCCGGAGCACCGGCGAGCGCGCTCGTCGAGTAGTACTTCGCGCGCAGCACGGCGTGAGGGCAGACGAACGCGCAGTTGCCGCACTGGATGCACTGCTCGGGGTCCCAGTCGGCGACGATGTCGGAGATGTTGCGCTTCTCGTACTGGGTGGTGCCCGACGGGTACGAGCCGTCGACCGGCAGCGCCGAGACCGGCAGGTCGTCGCCCCGACCGATGAGCATCCTCGCGGTGACGTCCCTGACGAACTGCGGAGCGGATGCCGGTACAGCGTCGAGGAAGCCGTGCGTGCTCGTGGTGGCCGTGGGGACCGCGACCTGGTGGAGGTGCGCCAGCGACTCGTCGACCGCCGCGTGGTTCTTCGTCACGATGTCGGCCGACTTCTTGCCGTACGTCTTCGTGATCGAGGCCTTCACGGCCGTGATCGCCACGTTGCGCGGAAGGACTCCGGAGATCGCGAAGAAGCAGGTCTGCAGCACGGTGTTCGTGCGGCGCCCGAGCCCGACCATGCGGGCGACCTCAGTGGCGTCGATCGTGTACAGGTTGATGCCGAGATCGATGATCTTCTGCTGCATCGGTGCCGGCAGATGGTCGAAGACCTCGTCGGGGCCGTACGAGCTGTTGAGCAGCAGCGTCGTGCCGGGACGTGCGCACTCGAGGACGTCGACGCGCTCCAGGATCGACCAGTGGTGGCAGCCGATGAAGCCGGACTGGGTGATGAGGTACGGCGCCTTGATCGGCTTCGGCCCGAAGCGGAGGTGCGAGACCGTGCGGGAGCCTGACTTCTTCGAGTCGTACACGAAGTAGCCCTGCGCGTACAGAGGCACGTCCGAGCCTTCGGACACGGTGGAGCCCAGGATCTTGATGGTGTTCTTGTTCGCGCCGACCGTGCCGTCGGAGCCAAGGCCGTAGAAGACCGCACGGTGCACGGTCGGATCCTCGTAGTCGGCCGTCGTGTCGTAGCCGATGCTCGTCATCGACACGTCGTCGTTGATGCCCACCGTGAACCGCGGGCGCGGCGACGCCGAGGCGAGCTCGGTGAAGATGCCGGCCGCCATGGTCGGCGTGAACTCCTTGCTCGACAGGCCGTACCGACCGCCGATGACGACGGGCATCGTGGCGCGCCGCCCCGACGCGTACGCCTCACCCAGCGAGCTCACGACGTCGAGGAACAGCGGCTCGCCGCCGGAGCCGGGCTCCTTGGTGCGGTCGAGCACGGCGATGCGGGTGGCGGTCGCGGGGATCGCGGCGAGGATGTCCTCGGTGGGCCACGGCCGGTACAGGCGGACCGAGACGAGGCCGACCTTGTGACCGTGATCCAGGAGCCGGTCGACGGCCGCCTCGACGCTCTGCGTGCCCGACCCCATGATGACGACGACCTCGGTCGCCTCCGGGTCGCCGTGGTACGAGACGAGGTCGTACTCGCGACCAGTCAACGCCGCGAACTCGGCGAGGCAGTCCTTGATGATCCCAGGCGTGGCCGCGTAGTACGGGTTGACCGTCTCGCGGGCCTGGAAGTAGGTGTCGGGGTTCATCGCGGTGCCACGGATGTACGGGTGCTCCGGAGACAGCGCGCGGTTGCGGTGCTCCTGGATGAGCGACTCGGGGATGTACGCGCGGAGGTCGTCGTCCGAGAGACGCTGCACGGTGTTGAGCTCGTGGGACGTACGGAAGCCGTCGAAGAAGTGCAGGAACGGGATGCGCGAGCGCAGCGTCGCGAGCTGGGTCACGGCGGCCATGTCGTGGGCCTCCTGGACCGAGGCGCTGGACAGCAGCGCGAACCCGGTCTGGCGTACGGCCATGACGTCCTGGTGGTCGCCGAAGATCGACAGGCCCTGCGTCGCGAGCGAGCGCGCCGCGACGTGGAAGACGGTGCTGGTGAGCTCGCCGGCGATCTTGTACATGTTGGGGATCATCAACAGCAGGCCCTGCGACGCGGTGAACGTCGTCGACAGTGCGCCGCCCTGGAGCGCCCCGTGCATGGCGCCCGCGGCGCCGGCCTCGGACTGCATCTCGATGACCGTCGGTACGGTCCCCCAGACGTTGGGCAGGTGGTGTGCGGACCACTCGTCGGCCAGCTCAGCCATGGTCGAGCTGGGCGTGATCGGGTAGATCGAGCACAGCTCGTTGAGGCGGAACGCCACCGAGGCGGCCGCCTCGTTGCCGTCGATGATGACGCGGTCGTCGGTACGACTACGGGAGATCGTGGTCATGTCTCAGTGCTCCGGGATCATCTCGATGGCATGGACAGGACACTGGTCGAAACAGCTCGCACAGCCGGTGCACTTCTCGTAGTTGTACTGGTAGCGGTAGCCCTTGCCGAGCTTGATGACCGCATCCTCCGGGCACGCGCCCAGGCAGCCGTCGCACTCGATGCAGTTGCCGCACGACAGGCAGCGGGACGCCTCGAAGCTCGCCTCCTCGGCGCTGAGCCCTTCGACGACCTCCGCGAAGTCCATGCGGTGCTCGAGCCCCAGCTCCGGCTCGACACGGCGCTCGTGGTCACCGAAGTACCAGAGGTTGAGCATCTCGAGGGTCGCCAGGGGGTGCTTGGTACGGGGCGCCGCCTGGCGGTTGAACAGCCAGTTGTCGATCATGCGGGCGGCCCGCTTGCCGTGGCCGACGCCGATCGTCACCGTACGGTCGCTGGGGACCACGTCGCCGCCCGCGAAGATGCCGGGAACGTCGGTCATGAGGGTCGTCGGGTCCACCCGGACGACGTCGTTCTCGAACTTCATCCCGGGGATCTTCGTGAGGAAGTTCGAGTCGGCCTCCTGCCCGAGGGCGAGGATGACGGTGTCTGCGGCCATGGTCTCGTACCGGCCCGTTCCGCGAGCCTTGCCCTGGTCGTCGAGCTCCATGATCTCGACGGTCATCGAGTCGGCGTCCATCGCCGAGATCGTACGGAGCCAGTTCATCTGTACGCCCTCGCGGATGGCCTCTTCCTTCTCGGCCTCGTGGGCGGGCATCTGCTCCTCGCCACGGCGGTAGATGACGATCGACTCCTCGGCACCGAGGCGTCGCGCGACACGGGCCGCGTCCATGGCGGTGTTCCCGCCTCCGTAGATGGCCACGCGGCGGCCGATGACCGGCCGCTCGCCGCTCGCGACGTCGTGGAGGAACGAGACCGCGTCGATCATCCGGCCGGCGTCCATGCTGGGGATGTCGACGCGCTTGGAGAGGTGGGCGCCGATCGCGACGAAGACGGCGTCGAAGCCACCCTCCTTCTGCTCGGCGAGCAGGTCCTTGATCTTGTGGTTCTGGGTGAACACGATTCCGAGTGCTCGCAGCCTGTCGATCTCGGCGTCGAGGATGTTGCGGGGAAGGCGGTACTCGGGGATGCCGTAGCGCATCATGCCGCCGGGAAGGTCGCCCGCGTCACGGATCTCGACCGAGTGTCCGAGCGCGGCCAGGTGGTAGGCGGCCGCGAGGCCTGACGGCCCGGCGCCGATGATGAGGACCTTGAGGCCCGTCGGGTGCTCGAGCCTGGGGAACTGCCATCCCTGCTCGATCGCGAGGTCGCCGAGGTAGCGCTCCACACCGTGGATGGAGATGGCCTGATCGAGGCCGGTGCGGTTGCACGCGCCCTCGCACGGGTGGTAGCAGACTCGACCGTGGATGGCGGGGAACGGGTTGTCCTGGACGAGCTGGCGCCAGGCGAGCTCTGCCTGGCCGGCCTTCACCAGCCGGAGCCATTCCTGGATGTTCTCGCCGGCGGGGCAGGCGTTGTTGCAGGGCGGGAGCAGATCCATGTACACCGGCATGCGCGAACGCACCGGGCCGACTCGGCCGGTGCCCTCCGACAAGTCGGGACGTTGGGTGATGTCTCGCTGGTCAGCCACAGTGCTCCCGGAGTGTTGAAAGATCAAAATCTCCAGAAAGGCTAACCTGAGCGCGATCGGCGCCTGCGGGCGGGGGTGGGGGTTGGTATGAATACCCCCAGGGGCATCTCCGTCAGGTCCGGTACATGCGGAACAGCGGCATGTCGTACCAGATCGGACCGCAGCTGTACGTGATGCCGTCGCCCACGAAGCCGTGCCGTTCGTAGAACCGCCAGCCGCGGGCGTTGCCGCCGATGATCCAGAGGTACGCGGGCATGCGGTCAGGCAGCGCGAGACCCATGAGCATGTCCGCGAGTCCGGTGCCCTGTGCGGACGGCTGGAGGTACAGGTGGTTGAGCTGTTGCGTCACGCCCGGGATGGGCTGTACGTCGTTGATGGACTCCCAGTCCTGCGGCGTCGAGCGGCTGACGCAGATGCCGACGATCGTGCCGTTCTCGAGCGCGAGCCAGGTGCGGTCCTGCGGCACCTCCCCACGGGTCTCGGCCGCGAGGTTGGCCCCGAACGACAGCTCGCGCTCCGGCACGAGCCCATCGGCTTCGGCCAGGCGGTCCTGGGACCAGATCTCGGGCATCACCCCGGGGTACGAGCTCGCCACCATCTGTGCGTCGGTGCGGCAGTACTCGAGGGCGTCCGACGGCTGCGCCCGCCGAATCACGTACGGCCCGAACTGGTGGATCGCGTCGGGGCTGTCGAAGGTCGGGGTCATGCCTCGAGCTGCTCGAGAGCGACCTCGAGGCGCGCCAGCTTGCCGGTGAGCTCGCCCTTGCGGTCACCGAAGATGTCGGCTTTGAGGACGAGGCTGACCCGCGGCCCGTACGTGGCGAGCGCGCCGACAGCCTCCTTGACGACCGACATGCACTCGTCCCAGGTGCCTTCGATCGTCGTGAACATGGCGTCGGTGTGGTTCGGCAACCCCGAGTCGCGCACGACACGTACGGCGGCGGCGACCGCCTCGTGCACGTACCCCTCGTCGGAGCCGGCTGTACTGACGGAGAACGCAACGAGCATGTGCCAAGTCTGGCCCGTACCGGCGCCCTTGTCAGGACACCTGCGACGGCGGGCGTTTCCCTTGAAGATGTCCGATCCGCACACGAACCATCGGGGTTGGCTGTCAGCATGAGGACTGAGGTGAGGAGACAGACGTGAGAGCCCGTGTGATAGCGCTGCTCCTCGTGGCCACCGCTCTGAGCGCCACCGGCTGCGTCGCGGCGCCGGAGGTGTCCGGCCACGGCAGTCATGTGTCCCTTCAGCCCAGCTCCAGTACGTCGGCGTGCCCGGCCACGATCGATGGGGCCGTCCGGCCGTTCAACACCCGGGCCGGACTGAGCCTGGTGGATCCCTCGACCACTGAGGTGCTGGTCTGCCGCTACGTCTCGAACGGCCTCGACACCTGGACACCGGATGCTTCAGGCGTCCTGACGGGACAGTGGGCAACGGCCGCGGTGGTGGAGATGAACGACCTGCCCGCCGCCAACACAGTCATGCGGTGCCCCAGTACCACCCGCGAGGAGCTGCTGTTCGTCACGACCGGTACGGCCGTCACAGCCGAGTTCCTGGTCCAGCTCGACGGCTGCAGGTTCGCCACCGACGGGACCCGTACCGTTTCCTGGAACACAGACGATCCCCTCACGAACTGACTCGGCACGCCATCCGGCCTAAGCGAGGCCCCAACCAGAGTTCTGTGGGTTATGGATGGCGGCATCTGCGCTCCTGAGACGCCGACCAACGGCCGGCGGTTCGTCCGCCGCGCGCTGCGGCGACTGCCGCATAACCCGAAGAACTTCGGTTCACCGACCTTCTAGACCCGCAGAGTCGCTCAGTGGACCTGGCCGCGCTCCTTGAGGTCGGCCACGACCGATGCGTACATCGCCTCGTCGATCCTGTACTTCGCGCGGTAGATGAGGTAGCCGACGATGATGAGGATCGGCGGCACGATGAGCATCGCGACCTTGACGATGAGCAGGCCACCGGGGGTGACGTCGTCGGGGGTCGCTGCGGCGTTGACGCCCGAGATGATCACGGCGACGCTGACGATCTGGGTGGCGAGGGCGGCCCCGACCTTGTTGATGAACGGCTGCAGCGCGAAGGTGACGGCGACGTTGCGGCGTCCGAGCTTCCACTGGCCGTACTCGATCGTGTCCGTGAGGAAGACGAGCATGAGCAGCGTCACCCACGACTGGCCCACGAAGAGCAGCAGCCCGGCGACGCCGATGGGGATCATGTTCATGGGGCTGAAGAAGAAGACCACGTAGCCGGCGAGGATCAGGGCGGTGGCCAGCGTGTACAGGGTCCTGCGCTTCATCCGCTTGGCGAGGATCGGGAACGTCACGTAGCCGATGAGCTGGGCGACACCGAGCACCGCCGCGAACGGCGAGTACATCGCCTCGTTGCGGTAGACGTACTTGAAGAAGTAGACGCCGAACGTCGTCGTCGTCACGTAGCCGGTCATGAACAGCACCATCGCGATCGCGGTCCAGAGCAGCTGGTCGTTGTGGAACACGACGCCGGCGATCTCCTTCAGGGTGGTGCGTTCGTTCTCGACCACGATGTTCGGCTCGCGCACGCCGAACAGCGTGACCGACTGCCCGAGCAGCATCACCACGACCACGGCCATCGTGAACATCGTCCACGCGTGGACGTCACCGCCGAGCGCATTCGTCACGGGGACGATCGCCACTACGACGGTGAACAGGCCGATCGTCGCGAAGATCTTCGCGAGCGATCCGAAGCTCTCGCGCTGCTTCTGGTCGAGCGTGAGAGCGGGCAGCAGTGACCAGTACGGGATGTCGTTCGCGGTCCAC
>Ga0182021_10007085_pt1 | contig 13277 bp, 10 predicted proteins | sample 612E3MmetaG_FD_120493 | JGI IMG/M metagenome (GOLD analysis project Ga0182021, IMG submission 120493) | Permafrost microbial communities from Stordalen Mire, Sweden - 612E3M metaG (Illumina Assembly) | ecosystem: Environmental > Terrestrial > Soil > Wetlands > Permafrost | place: Sweden...
CGGGCAAGATACCCCCCTCGCTGGATTTTCAGATTGAGAAACGTACGCAAGCCGCGGTGCTTGAGTGTATTAGAGACAACCTGGTCGTGGCTTGTCATGACTGCTCAAAGGGAGGCCTAGCGGTAGCAATGGCAGAGATGGCAATAGGCTCTGACAAAGGAGTCACAGCTGACCTGCGAAAACTCCCTCGAGATGAGATGCGGGATGATGAACTCTTGTTCTCAGAATCGAACTCAAGGTTTCTATTGTCCACAAACAATCCTGATCAAGTTCTTGGGGTAATGTCGAAGCACGATGTTCCTGCCGCCATAATCGGCAAGGTGGGCGGAAAATCGTTGACTCTCGCGCTGTCAAATAGCGAGCTTCAATCGAGTTTGCACGCGATGCACGTGGCCTATGTAGATTCGTTTCGGAGGATTTTGGAACCTTGGCTGAAGTAAGAGAAAGCTGTGGTGTCGTAGGGGCGATCAACACCCAAGGTAATGTGACGAAAAATATCTGGCTTGGTCTCCTCGCTCTGCAGCACCGCGGGCAGGAAGCGTGCGGAATCTATACTCTAGACAAGACTAGATTCTATCACAAGAAACGATTGGGCCTCATAGGAAATGTGGAACAGTTCAGCGACCTAGCAGGGCCGATCGGAATAGGGCATGTCAGATATTCCACAGTCGGTCAACCTGCAGATTCTGCGACGTCAAATGATCCACAGAAGCTCGAGGATTTTGCTCAACCCTACTTTTCAGATCGACCCAAAGGAGGCGTTGCGCTGTGTCACAATGGCAATCTCGTGAACTTCCCCCAACTCTGCCAAGATCTGCGAGCAAAGGGCACGTTCATCTCCGCAACCTGTGATTCAGAAGTCATGCTGAAGATTCTTGCAGACGAGCTGTCTGAGGGAGGTGATATTGAGAAGGCAGTCAAGAAGTGTGTCGTTCGATTTGAAGGAGCCTACTCTGTACTCGCTCTGACGGGAAGCGGGGAACTAATCGCTTTCAGAGATCCCAACGGATTTCGACCACTTTGCTTCGGAGAAAACGATGGCCTGCTCATGTTCGCTTCAGAGAGTGTCGCGCTTGACATAAACGGCATTCACAATTTCTCCAACGTACAGCCAGGCGAACTAGTAATAGCGCGTCAACACGAACAACCGATCAGAATGCAACTGGTAGAGCAAAATCATCACGCCAGATGCATGTTCGAATACGTGTACTTCAGCCGACCTGATTCAACCATCGATGATAAGGACGTATACGTGGTCAGAATAAAGCTGGGGAAAAACCTAGCACGCAGATACAAAACTCACGCAGATGTGATCGTGCCAGTTCCCGATACGGCCCGTCCTGCAGCCGAAGGAATCTCCCGTGAAACCGGAATCCCTGTCCTAGAAGGGCTCATCAAAAACCGTTACGTAGGCAGAACCTTCATTATGCCCAGCCAAGAAGGCCGAGACAATGCAGTAAGGCTAAAACTAAACGCTGTCCGAGCGGTTGTTCACAGCAAAAACGTTCTCCTCGTCGACGATAGTATAGTTCGCGGAACGACAATGAGAAAGATTGTCAATTTGCTCAAAGAAGCTGGCGCGAACCGAGTCGAGGTTTGGGTAACCTGCCCTCCCGTGAAATCCGCATGCTTCTACGGAATCGATATGGCATCACATTCGGAACTAATCGCATCAACAAAGTCAATAGATCAAATTCGCCAGACGGTGGGAGCAGACGCGCTCTGCTACCAGACGATTGACGGACTGCTTGATGCAATTGGCTTTCCCAAACAAGAAACATGCTTGGCGTGCTTGACTGGACAATACCCCACACCCCTCGCACAGAAGATCGCTGATGAAATGCGCGGAAAAGCGCAGAGTGTGAGGTACTGGGAGACCGAGCGTTGACACGTGTCCTGCTCGTGGGCTCAGGCGCAAGAGAACATGCCATCGCAGCGTCCCTTGTCAAGTCTTCAGAAGTTCAACTCTATGCAGCGATGAGCTCGCGGAATCCTGCGATAATGAGACTCGCAAACGAGTCATCAGTCTTACCAATAAGCGATCCTAGAGCAGTTGCAGATTATGCAGAACAGAAGCGCGCAGAACTGGTCTTCGTTGGTCCGGAGGCCCCGTTAGTCAAAGGTGTCGTGAACGCCCTCAACGAGATCGGGATAAGGTCTGTGGGGCCCACGCAGAAACTAGCCGCTCTGGAGGGCGACAAAGCATTTTGCAGAGAACTTCTCAACAAACACGACATTCCTGGTAATCCGTTGTACCGTGTCTTTAGTGACATTCGATCGGCCGAATCATTTCTCAAAACTGCTGGCCCAGTAGCAATCAAGCCTGCAGGTCTAACCGGAGGTAAGGGAGTCAAGGTTTCAGGTGAAGATCTTAGAACCAAGGAGGATGAGGTGGCATATGCAAGAGAAGTCCTCTGCAACAAGATAGGGGCCGTTCAGAGACTCGTGGTCGAGGAGAAACTTGAGGGAGAGGAATACTCACTCCAAGCCTTCGTCGACGGACATGACATCCATGTGATGCCGCTTGTACAAGACCACAAAAGAGCATACGAATACGACTCTGGCCCCAACACAGGCGGAATGGGAAGTTACAGTGACTACGATCATCTCTTACCTTTCGTCTCCAATGAAGATCTAGCATTCAGCTCTGGAATAATGCTCGATGTTGTACGCTCTCTGAACAAAGACACAGGTGAAGAGTATAGAGGCATACTCTACGGGCAGTTCATGCTAGCGAAAGGTGCAAATGAGGAAAAGCCAACTCCAAAACTCATTGAATTCAACTGCCGGTTCGGCGATCCTGAAGCAATGAACGTCCTCTCAATACTCACAACAGACTTCGCGGAGGTGTGTCTGAGGGTCGCTGAGGGAACACTCAAGCAGAAACATGTCTCCTTCGATCGGAAGGCCACAGTGTGCAAATACCTAGTGCCTGTGAACTATCCTGAACACCCGGATAGTGGACAGCCAATCTCGATAGATACAGAGGCTGTGGCAAGATGCGGCGCACAGCTCTTCTACGCCAGTGTTGACATGAATGGCGAAAGAGTCGTGACGACAACGTCAAGAACGATCGGCTTAGTGGGAGTTAGCGATACGATAGAGGCAGCTGAGAGAATTGCGGAAGAAGCAACTGCACATATCAAGGGTCCTTTGAGGCATCGTAGAGATATTGGAACATCGTCCTTGATTCAGAAACGAATTAACCACATGAAATTGCTCGGCGCTGATCTTCCGCCAGCCAAGGCTCCGCAAGTAGGGATCGTATGAAACATCTAGCGGTTTTCGCCTCTGGTCGAGGATCGAATTTTCGGGCAATAGTCGACCACACTGGAATGGGTATCCTGCGGGATATTCAAGTAAGTCTGCTAGTCACCAACGTCCCCGAAGCATCTGCGGCCGATTTCGCTAGAGAGAGATCGATCCCTGTTTCACTTATAGAGGGAGTCTTCGGCAGGAGATTCGCGAGCAAACAGGAAAGAGAAACAGCCCGAAACATGTTTGACGAGAAAGCATTCGAAACCCTATCGAAAAATCGAATTGACTTGATAGCCCTCGCAGGGTTCATGCAAGTCCTGGGCCCGCGCGTAATTGACGCATACAATCTATGCATAATGAACATCCACCCTGCGAAGGATCTGAGCAGATTTGGTGGACGCGGAATGTTTGGCGAACGCGTTCATGCTGCGGTGCTTCGTGCGGGTGAGAAAGAATCTGGTTGCACCGTACACTATGTTGACAATAGCATAGACGGAGGACCTATCATACTGCAAAGCATTGTCCCAGTCGAAGACGAAGATTCACCAGAAACCTTGGCGCATCGGATTTTGATCCAGGAACATCGGACCTACTCGAAAGCCATACAGCTCCACGTAGACGAAAGGATCCATGTGAGGGATGGAAAGGTTTCAATTGACTGGAGTGGCAATTGGGAAGACCAGTGGAACCGTAGGCAAGAAGCATTTATCCAACATCAAACCGAACAATCGCGGAATCAGGAAAGGTTGTTGCCTTATTCTATTTGAGGAGCTATACATAATTTGGCCGAACCTACGGTTTCAATTGTGATAGGATCTAAGAGTGATCTGGAGATCGCAAAACGAGCAGAACAAACGCTCGATGAGCTTGGAATAACGTATGAGACCCAAATCCTCTCGGCTCACCGGGATTCGAAGAAACTCGATTCATACCTAGCTTCCAGCAAAGCGAAAGTATTCATCGCCATCGCCGGCCTAGCCGCACACCTACCTGGCTACATCGCGTCCCGAACTGACCGACCCGTAATCGGAGTACCAGTCAACAAGGCCCTAGGCGGCTTGGACTCACTCCTCTCAATTGTCCAAATGCCACGCGGAGTACCTGTCTGCGCAGTAGGAATAGATTCGGCCGAAAACGCCGCTCATCTGGCCAAGAGAATACTCAACGTTCCCAAATGAGAGTGAACAAGTCGGGCTATACCTATGCCAAAGCCGGCGTCGACATAGACGAAATATCCAAACTTCACAAAACCATCGAGTCAGTTCTATCAAAGACATTTCAAACTAGAAAGGGCAAAACGGGTAGAGTTCTAGATGTTCGACAACACTATGCCGGACTGATCGAGATCAACCGAGATTATGCGCTCGCATTGCACACGGATGGAGTTGGAACAAAAGTCCTAGTTGCGGAAGCTTGTCACAAATATGATACCGTCGGCATTGATTGCGTCGCCATGAATGTGAACGATATCATTTGCGTCGGTGCCGAACCTTTGGCTCTAGCAAATTATCTGGCTCTCGAAAAAATGCGCCCCGAACTTGTCAGGGAGATCATGATCGGACTTCAGAAGGGTGCGCGAGAAGCCGGCGTGGCTATCGTGTCAGGTGAGACGGCGATGATGTCCGACGTCATTCGAGGTTTCGATTTGGCTGCAACTGTAGTAGGCCTCGTGAAGAAAAATAGAATCATCACGGGAAGTCGAATCCGTCAAGGGGATTTGATTTTTGGGATCCGTAGCAGTGGGATACACAGTAATGGTCTCACGCTTGCGCGGAAGCTGTTACTGACTCAGAAAGTGAACAATAGAATTGCCCGCGAGCTGCTCAAACCAACTCGCATCTATGTGAAGCAAGTAATGCGGCTCTTGAGATCGCGGGCCGAAATACATGGTTTAGCCCATGTTACAGGAGGCGGATACTCGAAGCTCAAGAGGCTCGGAGTTCAAGCAAAGGTTGGTTTTGTACTAGACCATATGCCAAACCCCCAACGAGTCTTTGGAGAGATCCAGACCAAGGGACGGCTATCGGACCGCGAGATGTACCGCACCTTCAACATGGGAATTGGATTCCTGATTGTCTGTCCAAAGAGGAGTGCGCGCCGGTTGAAAAAAGTCATTCCAGAGGTTGAGCAAGTTGGATACGTAGACTCTTCTCGTGGAGTAGTCGTTTCCATCGCTGGCGAAGAAATTGAGGTAGAGAACTGGTAGCCTACGGTTAGCGTCAATGCACTTAATTGGAAGTGGCTCTTTCCGAGGGACGAAGAGCGACATTGCGCGTCCACCGAATTATCTTTCTTTGTCTATTGTTCATTTCTATAACTTCACTTCCGAGTGTTCATGCGCAGACGACTAGCATCACCGAACTACATTATCCCGCGAGTGCGGCGGCAAGCGATTTGAACCCGATCTCGGTAACTGCGACAATTTCCTACCGGGACTCTAGACCCGGTTACATGTTGGTTGTTGGAATTCTGAACGTGGGAGCGCCTTCTAATATCGTTCCAGGGATTACGACGTCTTCCCCGGATCAGTGTGCCAATCCATCAATACTGGCCGCGTTGTGCACGATCCAAACAAACAATTCCCAAGGAGTAGAACACCTTGAATTCAAGATCGGCGGCATCCTCGGGGAATCACACGGATCGGGAAACTGGATTCTAAACATTACCGCCGCTCTCACGACCTCGAACAATACTCTCGTACAGAATTCTGGCAGTAGCATTTCCTTCACCATCACCGTATCGCCCATGATACTCACCGTTAAAGTGCCAGCTGGCGTCGCTGCCTTGATCGATGGTGTGAAGCAACCTCCAGGCCCAGCTCAAGTTCCGATATCGGCAGGATCACATAACCTGACTGTGCCTGTTTCGGTGGAATTCAGCAACGAGACTAGGTTGGAGTTTGGTCGATGGTCGGATGGTTCCGCTGCTCCAAACCGAACAGTCAAGATCAGCGCGAGCAGAACTTACGAGGCAATTTACGTAAGACAGTATCAATTGAGAATTAATGGCCAGGCGAACTCTGCAATCGGTCAAGGCTGGTACGACGCTGGCTCGAATACGGCAATTTCAGTTGCGGATACGGAACCAATGAGTGGCATTCTTGGTTTGCTCGGAGGCAAACTGCGATTCCAAGCATGGTACGAAGAAAACAAGTTCCTGACAAACTCCTCCGTCGGCATGGTTGTCATGGGCGGACCGCACACTCTGACTGTTCTGTGGCAAGCGGACTACACAGCGCCGCTTACGTACATAGCTGTCATAATGGTTGTCTTGATCTTGGCCTACTTCATCATTCACCGCCTGAGTCGCTCGAATGCTCCACGCCGCCGGGTGCGAAAGACAAAACGATCTACCTGAGCCCCGATTCATCGAATACTTGATTCAGCTGTTCGTGCAAGATGCCATTTGAGATTGGAATATGAGGCATTCCTTTTTGAAGTCGCTATTGACATTGTGCAGTTCGGGTTGTTAGGGTTGGCCAGAAGACATCTAGGGCTAATTGGGTTGGGAGTAATGGGGCAGAACCTGGCGCTGAATTTTCAGAATCATGGCTACTCGATCGTGGTCTACAACAGAACAGAGCAGAAGACTCGAGAATTTGCTGCAAAACACCCTGAGATTGCGGCAGCATATACTCTGCCCGAATTTGTTGAAGCTCTTGATCGACCTCGGAAAGTTTTCCTGATGGTGACTGCGGGTCCAGCTGTGGATGCCAGCATAGTGGCGCTGCGGGACTATCTTTCGCCCGGGGATGTGGTGATGGATGGTGGCAACTCGTTCTTTCAGGATACCGAGCGTCGTTGCCAAGAGCTAGCAGGGCGCAATATTCACTTCTTGGGGGTCGGTGTGAGCGGTGGGGAAGAGGGGGCGCTTAAGGGTCCATGCATAATGGTAGGTGGATCATCAGAAGGTTACGCGAAAGTTCGACCGATGTTAACCGCCGTCGCGGCGCAAGTGGACGGAGCATGCTGTCAACTTCTTGGCCCCCGCGGTGCAGGTCACTACGTAAAGATGATTCATAATGGAATTGAGTACGGGATAATTCAGATCATTGCAGAAGCCTACGACATACTGAGTCGAGGAGCAGGACTCAAGGCTAACCAAGTTCACACAATTTTCGGAGAATGGAACAGAGGCATCCTCAATTCATTCTTAATGGAGATAACTGAGGAAGTCCTAGGTGAAACGGATCCTGAAACACAGAAACCTCTTGTTCAGATTATTCTCGATCGTGCCAAACAAAAGGGAACAGGAAAATGGACTTCACAGAACGCGTTGGATTTGGGTATTCCTACTCCAACGATAGACGCGGCAGTTGGAGCACGGAATCTCTCTGCTTTGAAGGACGAACGAGTAAAGGCGGCGAAGATGTTGAGGAAACCCGCGAAAGCTCGCCGTATTGGGCGCATATTCGTTGACAAATTGGAGCAGGCCGTTCTAGGTTCCATTATTGCGACCTATGCTCAAGGATTCCACCTGATGCGAGCTGGTTCACAAGAATATGAATACGGCGTCCCGTTCGGCGATGTTGCTCGAATTTGGAAAGGTGGCTGTATCATTCGGGCAAAACTGCTAGACCCAATCACCCGCGCATTCACGGAGCAGGCCGACTTGCAGAGCCTACTGCTCTACAAGGAGTTGACGCGCACTCTAAGGAAAGTGGAGAAGGATTGGCGTGAGGTCGTTAAGGTGGCAAAGAACGCTGCCGTTCCAATCCCTGCAATCAGCGCTTCTCTGGACTATTATGATGGGTATAGCAGTGAGAGGCTGCCGGCGAACTTGATTCAAGCTTTGAGAGATCGTTTCGGGTCTCATGGATATGAAAGGGTCGACAAATCGGGAGAGTTCCACACGGACTGGACAGCGTATACTACGGTTTGACTGGATAAGAGAAAGAGGGCAGGTCTATGCCTGCCTCTCAAGCCTTTAGTGTTAACAAGTAGGTGTATGCATTCAGCGCCGCTTTGGCTCCTTCACCAATTGCAATGACTACTTGATGGGCGTTCACGTCTGTTGCGTCGCCAGCGGCGAAGAGCCCAGGAACGTTCGTTTGGTTGTTTTCATCAATGATGATTTTTCCTTCGTGATTCATCTTCACTAGTCGAGAAAATAGGGCAGTATTGGGGATGTAGCCTAGCTCTATGAAGACGCCCCTGACAGGAATTTCCTTTTCGTCAGTCCGTGATCTCACGACGACTGTCTCTAGAGACGCGTCGCCCCGAATCTCCTTTACCGCGTACCCAGTGAAGAATTCTGCTTTTCCAGAGTCTTTGATCTTCTTGCCGAGAGCAGAGGACACAAGTTTGTTTGGCACACCTATTACGTTCACCTTTCTTGCGATTAGGGCTAGTTCTGCGGCTGCCTGAAGGGCTGGAACTCCATCACCTATCACGGCGACATCCATGTCGATGAATATCGGAGCGTGGCTTATTGTCGAGTAGCTAACTCCGCGTCCAAAAAACTCTTGTTCGCCAGGCACTTTGAGCCGCTTAGGCTTTCCCCCTGTGGCGATAATCGCAGCTTTGCTCTTGAAGGTCCGGTCGGAGGTTTTTGCGATGAAGTGTTTTCCTACTCGCTGGAACTTTGTTACACTGCCCGTGTGTCGCGCAAAGTCGAGATATTCTATTTGGCTCTTGAACTTGCTGACGAGTTCTTCTCCATCGATGATCAGATGTGTTTCCACATCTGGTAGAGTGAATTTGTAGTTGGTTTTTCCTCCGAGATCCTCGACGATTAGCATCGTTTCAAGGCGTTTTCGGACTGCGTATGCAGCGGCGGTTAGCCCTGCGGGTCCTCCGCCAATTATGAGCAGGTCGTATTCTTTTTCGGAGCTGTTTGTGGTCATTTCAATTACTCCTATTCAGGGGCCTTGGGTATGTAACCCAGTTTCATAGCGGTCTGTGTCATGTCGCGTGATCGTTTTATGATGGCCGTTGCCTGCTCATACAATTGAGTTCCAGTAAGCTGAATGCCAGCGATGCCTAATTCCTGTGCCTTGAGCGCCACTGCGACTGCTTCTCTCGGGTAGACCTCCCATTCGTCCATTGTAGGAGCAATGTAGTTTTCGGAGAGCCCTTTTTCTCGCGCAAATTTGGCGATCTCTTCAGAGGCTGCTATACACATTTCATCGGTGATAGTCTTCACTCGGGCGTCGAGAGCTCCCCGGAAGATTCCTGGAAAGCCTAGTGAGTTGTTGACTTGATTTGGAAAATCTGACCTTCCCGTGGCCACAACGCGCGCTCCTGCTTCTTTGGCGTCCCACGGCCATATCTCCGGGATTGGGTTCGCGCATGCGAAAATGATCGAGTCCTTCGCCATCGATGATACCCATTCCTTCTTAATTGTATCAGGTCCAGGCTTCGATAGAGCGATGCACACATCGGCGCCCTTCATGGCTTCTGGGATTCCTCCGGAACGTTGTTCTTTGTTGGTTGTTTGACAGAGTCTCCACTTGTCAACGAATTCAGTCTTTCGCATCTCAAGATCCTTACGATCAGCGTTCAGAATGCCCTTAGTGTCGACTACGATCGTATTCTGTGGCTTTATGCCGTAGGCAAACATTAGCCTGCTACAAGCGACGTTTGATGCTCCGGCTCCAATCATTGTCACGGTGATGTCGCGTGCCTTCTTGCCGACCACTTCGAGAGCATTGATCAGACCGGCCAGGACTATTGTGGCTGTTCCCTGCTGGTCGTCGTGCCAGACTGGAATCTCAGCGGTCGCTCGTAGCGTATCGAGAATGCGGAAGCACTTCGGTTGCGCGATGTCTTCCAGATTGATGCCTCCAAAGGAAGGTTGCAACCATTTCACGGCGGTGATGATCTCGTCAGGATCCTTAGTGCCCAGACAGATAGGTACCGCATCAACGCCCCCCAGATACTTGAAGAGAATCGATTTCCCTTCCATAACAGGTAGGCCGGCCTTCGGTCCAATGTCTCCCAAGCCCAGTACTCGGGTGCCGTCGCTAACAACGGCGACCATGTTCCATTTGTTCGTGTAATCGTAAACCAACCGCTCGTCTTTATTGATCGCCTTACACGGTTCAGCAACACCGGGGGTGTACCAGATCGCGAAATCTTGGACGTCACGTATGCAGCATTTCGGTACAATTTCCATTTTTCCATGATAGAATGGGTGAAGCTTCATCGCGTCGAGCGCGGGTTTCTTAGCTTTCTCCAACAGCTCTTCTTTCGTAACCATCTGCAAGATTTTTCAGATCCTAAGTCTGATAATGATCGAACCTAGCCGGCTCTCGATTTATTCATGACGCAAGGTTAGCATATACCTCTACATAGGCAACCTGTTCTAGTGGAGTTCGACAGAAAGCTCCAATCGAAGTTAGCAAATGAGCTCAGAGCGATTCCAACAAGACTTAACTTTGCTAACTTGCACCTACACGCAAACTTGTGGAGCGCCTCTTTTTGAGTGAAATTGAAGCGCCTCCATTGCCTACCCACCATTTAGAACTAAGAACACTGAGCAAGATCCAGGCGCTCGCCGCGTTTTCACCGGACGCATTGGCATCAATCGGCTATGCTGACCAAGAGATCTATCTGGGGCTTGTTATCGCCGGGAGCGTTGGTCTATCTCTCGCCTTTCCGATTGCGTTGACCATCACCGGGCTACTGGCTCTCCTAGCCGTTTCATACTATCAAATTATTCAGAGCTACCCTTCTGGCGGAGGATCATATACAGTTGCCCGCACAACTCTGGGTACACATTCAGGCTTAGTTGCCGCCGCAGCGCTGATTGTGAACTATTTGCTGAATGTTGCCGTAAGTTTGACCACAGGAGTGGATGCGATTGCTTCAGCTTTCCCTTATTTGTGGCCGTATCGCGTTGTCTTATCACTGCTGCTCTTAGCGGCCATAACGCTGCTGAACTTGAGAGGCATACGTGAAACCGGTATCATAATGGCGGTCCCGGTCTACTTGTTCCTTCTAGCGTACCTTCCTATGCTCGGCTATGGTGCGGTGCGTCTCTCCCTGCAACCACCGTCGCTGCTTGCCTCCACTGCACCTCCGGCCTCACAGCCCATGTCCACATTCCTATTGTTGTACACATTTTCGACTGGATGTACCGCAATGACTGGGATAGAGGCGATCAGTAATGGTGTCCCTTCTTTTAGATCTCCTCAGACTAAGAACGCTGGCCAGACCATGTTAATCATGGCATTATTGATGGGAGTCTTGTTTCTGGGGAGTGTCGGGCTAACGCAGGTTCTTGGTGTTGTAGCTGGTCCTCAAGAAACGATTTTGTCTGCCTTGGCTCGTCGCCTAGTGGGCAACGGCACGACCTACTTCATCATCCAAGCAAGTACAATGCTAATTCTCACTGTAGGCGCCAATACCAGTTTTGCAGGCTTACCTCGTCTCTTGAGTGTTATGGCAGATGACAAGTTCCTCCCACAAAACCTGACAAAAGTCAGCTCTCGAGGAGTATTCGCGAACGGAATCCTACTATTGGCACTGGCAGCCGGTCTCTTAATAGTGGTATTTTCCGGAAGCAGCCATGCCTTAGTTCCTCTTTTCGCAGTGGGTGTGTTTCTTGCCTATACACTTTCACAGACGGGTATGGTGCGACACTGGAGACGCGAACACGGTAGACGGTGGAAACTGAAAGCGTTCCTAAACGGCACGGGGGCCTTGGCCACAGGAATAACGTTCATCATAGTTGGCGCCACAAAATTCGCCAGTGGAGCATGGATCGCTATTCTCTTGATTCCTATGCTGGTTTTTCTATTCCTTCAGATTCACCACCGTCGTAAGGAAACAGAACATGAATTCCAGAATCCCAGTATTATCCGTGTAACCTGAATGGGGCTATCTGCGAGAATTTCGAGATCTGTCGCTGAGATGTCTGCGAGCCCCTGTCTCCGCTTTTTCTACTTTGTCGCTTCAGCCTTACGGATTTCCGCTTGCAGTTCGCCGTAGGCGTTTTTCATTTCTTGGACGCTTGTTTCGTCTTCTATTGTGGTGATATCTCCTATTGGTTGTCCTTCGGCTACGGCCTTGACTACTCGTCTCATGATTTTTGCGCTTCGCGTCTTTGGTAGTTTGCTTACGAAGTAGATGGCCTCCGGTACTGCGATTGGTCCTATGGTTGTTCTGACATGATTCGACAATTCCTTTTTCAGCTCGGGAGTTGGAGCATAGTTTGGTTTGAGAACAACAAACGCCACTGGTACTTGCATCTTGACAGGATCGGCTTTGCCGATCACGGCGGATTCAGCGACGGCGGGATGTGAGATCAATGCATCCTCTAATTCTATTGTTCCGATTCTGTGACCTGCCACCTTCAGAACCTCGTCCGCCCTACCGAGAAGCCAGAAGTAATTGTCATCGTCCCGCATAGCATAGTCGCCGGCATAGTAAACTCCTGGAAATCTCGAGAAGTAAACTTGCTTGAATTTCTCAGCGTCGTTCCAGAGCGTCATGAATTGCCCTGGCCATGGGCGTTTAATCACAATGTAGCCTTTCTCTCCTGCTCTGGCTGGTTTGCCTTCTTCACTGTAGACATCGGGCTCGACGCCTGCGATCGGGAGTGTCGCGGAACCGGCCTTGAGCGGTATTTTAGCTATGCCAGGTTGAGGGCTGATCAGGATTCCGCCGGTCTCAGTTTGCCACCAAGTGTCGACGATCTGACATTTTTCGCGGCCGATGTTCTTGAAGTACCAGTACCAGGCTTCGGGGTTTATTGGTTCACCAACGGAGCCCAGTAACCTCAACGAGTTGAGGTTGTGTTTCTGCACCCACTGCTCTCCGAGTTTCATATGCATCCTAATTGCGGTTGGACTTGTGTAGATGATTGTGACCTTGTAGTCTTCGATGAGGCTCCACCAGCGATCGGGCTGCGGATAGTCAGGGGTACCCTCGTACATGAGCGAAGTGGCACCCGCTATTAGAGGGCCGTAGACGATGTACGTATGGCCTGTTATCCATCCAATGTCGGCTGTGCACCAGTACACATCATCATCCTTGATGTCGAAGACCGTTTTCTGCGTGTAGTAAGCATAGGTC
>Ga0182021_10007086_pt1 | contig 13275 bp, 11 predicted proteins | sample 612E3MmetaG_FD_120493 | JGI IMG/M metagenome (GOLD analysis project Ga0182021, IMG submission 120493) | Permafrost microbial communities from Stordalen Mire, Sweden - 612E3M metaG (Illumina Assembly) | ecosystem: Environmental > Terrestrial > Soil > Wetlands > Permafrost | place: Sweden...
CCGTCTTCCATGTCCATGGCTATGCAGTCCACGTTGAGCGTGAGGGCTTTTTCGATCTTATGACGGTCATCACCGGGCATGTAGAGCAGGGCACGTCTTGCACGCATGGGGTCTCCAATCGTGCCAATTATGCCATGAATCGGTATAATCATGGAAAGAACCCATGCATAACCACCCCCGGTCCCTATATCTGGTAATATTCCTGGTCTTTCTGGCAGCCTGCACGCCGATCATTCCGGATGGCCCGACCGCGGTAAATACTCCAACCGGTCTCTTCAGCCCGGCATCCCTGTCGCCTGTACCGACGGAGACTTTGATTCCCACGGCGAACCCCCAGCCAGCGGCCCCATCGTCCCCCGCATTGACCCTCGAGCCAACGGTCACCTCCCTGCCCGCTGTGATCCCTCTCGACCCGGCGAACTGGAAGAACTGGCCGGTCCTTCCCATCGTCCCCGAACATGCCCGGGAGATCTACCTGCTGGGGCAAACCCTGGGGAATGACCCGCATGCTTTTTCTGTCTTCGGAGACTGCCAGTCTGAGCCGGATGTCTTCATGGGGATATATGAAACCGACCCGACCGCTTTGGCCGCGCTGCCCCAGGATCTTCAGCAAACCGTAGCCTGGTTCAGCGGATCCTTTAACCGTCTGAGTCCCACCGTGCGCGGCGGAACGACTGCCGGCGCGCTGCTCTGGCCGCAGTGGCATGAGAACAAGTTCACCTGCACGATATACGAGTCGCCCCTCCAGTGTGAACTTCGCATCCACAAACCATCTTTCGTGATCATCCATGTAGGTACCCATTACGAGACCCGCAACGAGCAGTACATGCGTTCGATCTTGGACCAGCTCATTGCGGCAGGCGTCGTGCCCATCCTGGCGACCAAGGCTGACGACCGGGAGTTGGATGATCATGTGAACACCCAGTACGCCCAGCTGGCCGTGGAATACAACATCCCATTCTGGAATTTCTGGGCTGCGGTCGATGGTCTTCCCAATCGGGGGCTGTACACCCGTCCGGATGCCACCTATCAGGGAGATCTCTACCTGACCGATCAGGCTGCCGCATTTCACCGCCTGAGTGCCCTGCAGGCCCTGGATGTGGTCTGGCGGGCAGTGACCGGGAGTAAGTAAATTGTTAGGCTCAACATCCTTCCCCTGTGATAAGATTGCCCCCATGGATTTATCCAAGATTACCGAGGACCTGTTCATCGGTACCACCCCGCGCAACGATGAGATCGAAGTGCTACATGATCTGGGTATACGCCTGGTGATCAATATGCGCTTCGAGAAGCGTCCTCCCCGGCAAGCGCACGATCTGCCCATTAAATTCCTTTGGCTGCCGACGATTGACAGCCCGGGGCTGGTCATCCCCATCCGCAGCCTGATACGCGGAGTGCAAGCTGCACTGGAGACCTTCAAGGTCGGGGGGAAGGTGTATGTCCATTGCCAGCGCGGCCGTCACCGCGGTGTGGCCATGGGAGCCTCCATCCTGATCGCCCTGGGATACGCACCCCAGGAGGCGATGGATTTGATCAAGGCCCAGCGCCCGATCGCCGACCCGGAGGCCTTTTACATCCGCAGCCGCATCCTGCGTTTTGCGCACGCCTGGCAATCGGTGGATTGAATTCAAAGGCAAGCACCGCTCCGAACAGGTTGAACTCTGTTAGGATAGGATTTTATTCTAGGAGTCGCACATGACCTCCCCAGCAGTCCAGCTCAACCGACTGATCGCTAACCAGTGGCAAGCCTGGATGCAGGCTGAACCGCTATTTGCCACTTCCTGCGGCGACCACCGCTTCAATGACCGTCTGCCGAACGCCGACGAGGAGCACTATTCCTCCTGGCGCGCTCAGCTGGTGGAATTTCGTGCAGTCCTGGAAAGGATCGACCGTGGGTCGCTTGCCCCCTCCGACCGGCTGAATTACGACCTCTTCGAGCGCATGCTGGATTCCGAGATCGCCGCCATCGACCAGCATGGCTACCGCCTGCCGATCTCCAGGGCGGGCGGGTTCCATACCTACTTCCCGGACCTGTACCTGCAGACCCCGTTCGCGAACGTGCGCGACTACGAGAATTACCTGGCGCGCCTGCTGGGGTTCCGCCGTTATTTTGACCAGTCCATTGAACTGATGCGCCTTGGCATGCGGACCGGCTATATTCCGCCGCGGGCCACGCTGGCAGGGGTGGACCAGTCCCTGCAGGCGCATATTGTGGATGACCCGGCTTGCAGCCTTTTCTTCAAACCTTTCGGGCAGTTCCCCGCCTCGGTCAGCGGTCTGGATCGGGAGCGGCTGACTGCCGCCGCCCTGGAGGCCATTCGCCGCTCGGTGGTGCCGGCCTATCAGGCGTTGCTTCGTTTCCTTAAAATGGAATACGAACCCGGTTCACGGGAGGGCATTGCTGCCGCGGAATTCCCGGACGGTGCCGCCTTCTATCGGGAGCGCATCCATTATTTCACCACCCTTGAGCTGTCCCCGGAGGCCATCCACCGGACCGGGCAGAGCGAGGTCCATCGTATCCGGGCCGAGATGGAAGCCGTTGTCCGCAGGACGGGCTTCAAGGGCAGTTTCGGAGAGTTCATTGCCTTTCTGCGCAGCGACCCCCGCTTTTATGTCACCACGCCCGGGGCGCTGTTGGAAAAGACCGCCCTGGTGCTGAAGCGCATGGACGGCGAACTGCCCAAGTTATTCAAGACCCTGCCGCGCCTGCCATACGGCATCCGGGAGATCCCGGCGTTCAGCGCGCCGGGCAACACGGCCGCCTACTACCAGCCGGGCACCGGGGATGGGACGGTCGCCGGCAGTTATTACGTCAACACCTACGACCTGGCAAGCCGCCCGTTGTATGAGATCGAGGCGCTTTCGCTGCATGAAGCGGTACCGGGGCATCATCTGCAGATCGCCCTCCAGCAGGAACTGGGCGACCTGCCGAACTTTCGCCGCTTCGCCGGGTTCACTTCCTTCGTGGAGGGCTGGGCGTTGTATTCCGAGCGGCTGGGTCTCGAGGCCGGTTTCTACCAGGACCCCTATTCCGACTTCGGCCGCCTGTCCTATGAAATGTGGCGCGCCTGCCGCCTGGTGGTGGACACGGGCATGCACGCCATGGGCTGGACCCGCCAGCAGGCGATTGATTTCATGGCCGCCAACACCTCCTCCACGCTGCTCAATATCAACAATGAAGTGGACCGTTACATTGCCTGGCCCGGCCAGGCACTGGCATATAAGATCGGGGAATTGAAGATCAGGGAACTGCGCAGCCTGGCCGAGAAGGAACTGGGTCCGGGCTTCGTCCTGCGGGAGTTCCACGATGTGGTCCTGCTGGGTGGCGCCGTCCCGCTGGATGTGCTGGAGGAGCGCGTGCGGGAATGGGTGGCAGGATGGAAATAGGGAGTAAGAACGGGTTCCAACCGGAACCCGTGCGATCTTTTTACCCGCTTTCCAGTTTTGCCACGGTGACCCCGGCCCCGCCCTCCTTGTCGCCGCCTTCCTCGAACGAGACCACGTGGGGATGGTCCTTCAGCATGGTGCGCACTTCCTGGCGCAGCTTGCCGGTGCCTTTACCGTGAATGATGCGGACAAAAGGCAGACCCGCCATGGCAGCTTTTTCCAGGTAGCGGTCGAGCATTTCCAGGGCATCCTCGGCGCGCTGGCCGCGCAGGTCCAGTTCGATGCCCGGGGAGGCCGGCAGCTGCGGAGAATGATGCTCTTCCCTGGATGAGGCCGGTTCGGCCGGGCGTTTTTTCATCGGCGGCTGATCCTCGCTCCCCGGCGCATCTTCCTCCTTTCGCTTCAACTCGTCTAGTTTGACCCGCATGCGCAGCGGCCCCGCCTGGATCTCAGCCGCCTCGCCATCGATGGATGAGATCACCCCCTCGGTGCCAAGCGTGCGCAGAAGCACTTTTTCACCAACCTGGAGCGGTCCGCGTGAAGCCGGTTTGCCGCGGCTGATGGCTGCCCGATGTCGTCTGATCACAGGCTTCTGGACTTCCTCCTCGATCTGCTCCACCTTTTCTTCAATTCCCCGAAGGGCATCCAGTGGCTGGCGGGCTTTTTTCAGATCGGCCTTCAATAATTTCAATTGGGCCTTGAGCAGTTCCACTTCCAGCTCGCCCTCGGCGCGCGCCTGCTCGAGCACTTTGTGCCGCTCTTCCTCGATGTTTTCCAGCCTTTTTTCCAGATCGCGTTCCAGGTGGCGTGCCTCTGAACGCGCCCGCTCAGCCTTTTCACTTTCCTTGAAGGCGATCTTGCGCTGGCGGTGGATGTCACCGATCAGTTTATCGGCGCGCAGGTCGTCGGGGTTGACCTCGGCTCGTGCCGCGGTGATGATTTCCAGCGGCAGTCCCAGACGCTGGGCGATGGCCAGCGCGTTGGAACGCCCGGGCAGGCCGATGGTCAGTTTATAGGTCGGGCGCAGGGTCTGAATGTTGAACTCCAGCGAGGCATTGACCACGCCTGGCGTGGTATGGGCAAAGGTCTTAAGTTCCGGATAGTGGGTGGCAACGAAGGTGGTGATGCCCTGCGCCAGCAGGCTGGAAAGGATGGCGCGGGCCAGCGCCGCTCCTTCCTGCGGGTCCGTGCCCGCCCCCAGTTCGTCCAGGATGACCAGCGTTTGCCGGTCCGCTCGCTTAAGGATGTTGACGATATTGGTAATGTGCCCGGAGAAGGTCGAGAGCGACTGCTCGATCGACTGTTCATCGCCGATGTCGGCATATACGGCCTTGAAGCAGGGCAACTCGGAACCGGATTGGGCCGGGATGTGCAGCCCGCTCTGGGCCATGACGGCCAGCAGACCGATGGTCTTGAGCGTGACGGTCTTACCGCCCGTGTTCGGACCGGTGATGACCAGGGCGAAGGTGCCAGGCTGGGTATCGATGGAAATGGGCACCACCGTTTCTGGGTCCAGCAATGGGTGGCGGGCGTGGATCAGCCGGATGGAGGGTGTCTCTCCTGGCCCTTCATGGTCAGCGTGCCGGGCCCTGGGCATGGGAAGCAGGAGGGGCTCATTGGCGTGCATCTCGTCGGCATACCTGGCTTTTGCAAAAGCCAGGTCCAGCTCAGCCAGGGCGACCACGCCCGGGACGATTTCACCGGCCAGATCCCCGAGTTGTGAAGAAAGTTCGGCCAGGACGCGGCGGACCTCGTCCCGTTCGGCGATCTGGGCTTCCCGGTAGGTGTTGTTGAGTTCGACCACCGCCAGCGGCTCGATGAACAGGGTCGCCCCGGTGGACGACTGATCATGAACAATGGCTTTGACCTGCCCCTTGAATTCGGCGCGCAGGGGAATTACGTAGCGCCCGTCACGCTGGGTGATGACGGCGTCCTGTAATTTCGAAGCAGTGGCTGGTTCGGTCAGGTAGCGCTGGAGACGGCTCATCAGCCGGTCGTGCGCCACGCGTACCTGGCGTCTGAGGTCGTACAATTTGGGCGAGGCGCTGTCGGCCACTTCGCCGTTGTCGGCGATGCAGCGCGCGATTGCCTCGATCAGCCCGCCGGGGGCTGGCAGGCGCAGGCCGATCTCGGCCAGGTGGGGGGAGGCCTCTGCGTGTTTATCGAAGAATCGGTGCAGGTCGCGCATGGTCATCAGCGTGGACTGGACGTCAAGCATTTCCTTGGGATCGAGCACCCCCCCGTGTGCCGCCAGGTCTACCTGCTCGCGAATGTCATGCGCCGCGCCGATGGTTAGGTCAGAGCCGACCAGCAGGGTACGCGCCTCGCTGGTCTCAGCCAGGCGGGTGACGGCCTCTTCGATGTCCGGCGTTGGCTGAAGCATGTGGGCCAGTTCCGCCGAAGCGGAGAAATCACAAAAGTCCGCCAGTCGGGCGAGGATCTTGGGGAATTCAAGAACGTGCAGCGTTTTGGAATCCATGATGGATGAATTTAACCACAAGATGGTGGATTAGAGAGTGACGTTCTCTGTCCCCTAAAGGGGCAGCTTCTCAAGACACGCTCGCCCCACTGGGCCACGTTATGTCTTGACCGCCTCGTCCGGGCGGGTTTTGCAAAGCCAGATCCAGAATATTACGGGCCGCATTCACGTCCCGGTCGAGTACCAGACCACAATCAGGGCACGCATGCACACGCACACTCAGGTCTTTTTCCACCAACCCACCACACCTGCTGCACCGTTGCGAGGTGCAGGACGGATTCACGGCAACCACCAGCACACCAGCTTCTTCCGCTTTGTACGCCAGCAGCTGCCGCAATTCACCCAAGCCTGCATCGTACGAAGACAGGGAAAGATGAGCGTTACGGTTCATGAAACCCAGCCTCAGGTCTTCAATTCCAATCAAGTCATACTCGCCAACCAGACAGTTGGTAACTTTGTGAAGATAATCCCTGCGCTGATTGGCAATCCGCTCGTGCAGCCGGGCAACCTGTTGGTACGCTTTCTGCCGGCGGCGACAGCCTTCTTCGCGCCGAGAGGCACGTCGCTGTAGGATGCGTAGCTCGGCCAACGACTCCCGCATCCAGCGTGGGTTCTCAACCGTTCTGCCGTCGCTCAAAGCCAACAGATGATACAGGCCAACGTCCACGCCAACAGATCTTCCTGCCTGCCTTTGAATTGTTGGTTGCTCCGACAATTCGAGCATAAGACAAACGTACCAGCGTTGGTTGACCTGCTTGATCACGACATGCTTGATCCGGGCTTCCTCGGGGATCGGGCGGTGGTAGCAGATGCGCATTTCTCCCACATTTTGTACATAGAAACTCCGGCGGCCCAATTCATTCATGCGCAGTTTGCAACCGTCACCGTAGATGTATTCCAGACTTTTGAACCGGCTACGCCCTTTAAAGCGCGGAAAACCAGGCCGCTCGCCTGCCTTGACTCTTCGGAAGAAAGCGCTAAAGGCTTTGTCCAGGCGGCGCAGCATCTGCTGCAAGCTGGACGCATTGAGCCGGCCGACTGTGTCAGGGCTGAGCTTGCGTAAGTCTCGGAAATGCGCCCACTGTGTTGCATAACCGATCCCTTTCCCAGTTTCTTGGTAGGTGTGGATGCGCTGTTCAAGGGCCGCATTGTATACAAGACGTCCTTGCCAGAGCAGGAATTCCAACCCAGACGATTGCCGATCGTCCGGACGTAAGAGGTATTTATAGGTACGCAGCATCTAGGACCGGCCCTTCTGTTCTGCAATATAGCGCCTGACAGTCGCTTCCGAAACCTTGCCGACCGAAGCTATGTAATAGCTGCGACTCCAAAGGCTCGGTATCCGCGAGCGCAGATGTGGGTATTTCTCGCGCAGTATCCGGGAACTGTAACCTTTGAACTGATTGGCGAGCCGTTGGGGTGCTTCGGTTGGGTCGGAAGCGACAAACAGATGGACGTGATCCGGCATGATTTCCATCGCCTCAATCGTAACCTGCAACTCCTCCGCTTTCTTGTGCAGGAGGATGCGCAGATCGCTGGCTACCTCGCCTATCAGCACCGGCAGACGGTACTTTGGGCACCAGACAATGTGATACTTGAGAGTAAACACACAGCCAGCATGTTTCCGGTAGCGCAAATCAGACATACAAAAAGTATATCATAGACGTATAATAACTGTCAATTATCTAACTCAAGGAAAGGAGGCCGCCTTTCGGCAGGTGTGGTTTCCTTTGTCGCTTGAAGGCGACAGTCCCCACCACAAATTTTTCAATAAAGAGGGGGAAATCGCGACCGGCTGTCCCGGGGCGCCGGGGGCAGGCTGCATTCGGTCAGCGGAACTTGAGCGTATAGGGATCGAAACGGGAGGAAGCCGCGATCAGGTCTCGCATCTCGTCCCAGGGGGCACTTTCGTAGGAGCACAGCCTGACAAATCGCCTGACCTTGCGGCCGCCTTCCAGCAGGCCATGCGGGTCTGGAAGGTATGCTCCATGGATGAATCCCAGACGCACATGGTCCTCCAGGACATTGATCTGGCAGAGCCCTGCGCTGATGGGTCCCCCGCGCTCCTTGAAATAGTAACTGATCCCCTTCCAGAGGATCATCTCGCTAGCCGTCGGGGCAACGAAGGCAATGATGTTCCTTAACTCGAAGACGATATCCTGCAACTGCGGGGGTGTTCGCTGGAGAAAGGTTTCAAGGTGAGACAGTGGGAGCAAAGTGTGCGCTCCTTTTCCCTGTTTTACTCTTTGCTGGTATCAGTCCACGATCGAGAAGGCTGGCGTCTATTTTAACGCCGGCCGGGTTGGCCCCGGGATGACGCTTCGCTCGCGAAGGTTCAGGAGGTTTAGAAAGTAGGCCACCGTCAGCAGGACGAACAGCCCGTTCCGAAGCAGGATGGCGGGCATGAACCCCGGGACCCTGAAAGGGTCCGCATTAAGCGGGATGATTCCAAAAAGGAAGGGATAGATGAGCGTGGTCAGAATGGAAATTCCACCCCAGTAAAGCAACAGTCTGCGGTTACCGGCTGCGCTGTATGCCAGCAGCGGGATCAGCCACAGGAGGTACTGGGGGCTGAAGACTTTGTTGGCGGCGATCAAAACCAGCAAGGCTGCCAGGGAAGCCTGGACAAGGTCCATTTTTCCTTCCCATTGCTGGAGGAGTATGTAAATATAACCCAGGCCGAGAAGGATGAAAAAGCCCTGGGAAAGCACTCCCGCCAGAGGGCTGGTAATATCCAGGGATCCAAAGGCGGTCATAAAATGGATGGGAGCGCCGAAATAGGAAGCCAGCCATAACAGGACGCTTCCGATCGATTCGACTTCGAAAGGGCGGAGATACAGGTAGGAGAACGAGCCAAATGTTCCATTGGAATTTAATGTCCAGAAAAAGGCGGTCACCCCGACCAATATGCCAAAAAAACCGAGGGTGTTCTTCCAGTGCCAATGATGGATATTGTGCAGGGTCTGCCTGAAAACGGTCGGGATCTTGTTCAGCGTGAATGGCCGGTCAGGGAAGAAGAACCCGGCCTGGTCGCGCTGTTCTGCCAGGAACAATAATGGAAACAGCACGATCGGGAACAGTTTGGTCAGCACGCCCAGGGCGAGCGCCAGGTAGGCCAGGTTCCAGCGCTTGCGTTCCGCCAGGACCAGGCAGAGCAGGGTCAACGCACCCGGGACCAGGTCGAACCGTGAAAAGGCTGTTCCCAGGCAACCGACCACCAGGCAGGTCGCAAAAACGGCCGCCGCGCCGCGCGGTCCATAACAGAGCAGCAGCCAGTAAATGAAGAATGCGATCAATGCCATGCCCAGCGCGAAAACCACCGGATAGGCGCGCGCCGGTGCGATGAGTGGGGGGGAGAAGATCGCGAGGGTCAGGGGAGGATATTCGAGCGGGAGGGTATGGAACCGGGAGAAGGGCAGGATGAAGCGGCACTGGGAGGCCTGCAACAACCGGGACGTTTCCGCCCCGAACCAGAAAACCGTGGCATAACACTGGTAATAGAGCACGTCGACGTTGATGAAGAAAGCCTCGACAAGGGCTGCGACAATCAACACGATCGATGCGATGAAGAACGGTAGATAGGCAAGAAAGCCCTTGCGGGCAGAAAGGGTCCGTTCGATGAAGTTCATCCATCCGGTCCGCTGGGAGGCTGACCGCGCTCGCGCTAAAGGTTCCAAAGGTTATGTCTCCTGGATTAATTTAACCATATGATGGGAGATTCGAGAATGTCATCTTGTAATTCCCTTCATTCCACGAAGGATTATTCACAGGCTGATTGATGATCGGAATGATATCTTATTTTGCACGCCAGCAACTGGTTTGACCTGGATCGTTTTGATTAACGTTCAGTTGTTCGCCTTCCCATTCCTTAACAGAAGGATGGTATTGAGGGTCAGCAGAAAGAGCAGGCCAACAAATGAGGCCACCTGGACCATTGTGCCCTTGAAACCTTCATCGATGCCGTTAACCAGGATCCACACAACGTAGATCCCGTTTCCGGCAATGGCAATAAATTTAAGTAATTTCAGTAAATCACAGATTGGTGTGACTGGAAGGCAGAATTAGTAAATATCGATAGGTTTTCCGCATCACTTATTTGGTGAGATAGGCTCTAGACAATCTGAACCATTTCGTCAAAAGACATAAGCACTTCTTGTTCAATAATTGGTTTCATTTCTCGCCACATCTCCATAAACGCTGCTTGCCGCCGTTCGAGTTCCTCCATCGAAGTGGAATGCATAATCATGGTGTCTTTGATCCGTTCCTGAAAATTGTGGGGTAATCGTTCCAATTGTTCCACACAATAATATCGCCATTTCATATCTGGCACGAGTTCATTATTCAGGGCAAACAACATATCAAAGAAAAAGTTCAATCCTTGATGGAACATGTGGTGAGCACTGACGAGATTGCCTCGCTCAACCCATAAATGAGTCAACCGATTGATATACCACTCCGAAAGGGTTAACCCGGACATCATCAGCCATTTCTTCTCCTCCGGCCTTAACGGAACCTTTTCGTTTAATAATTGAGCGATCTGATTCAGTGGATCAAAATAGATCTGTCCTTGAGAATAGGTCCAACGTTTTGGCATATCCCATGCGCTGGTTTTTTCACTCTCATAGTCTTCCAAATAGATTTGGACGAGAAAATCATCAATCGTGAGAAACTTGGCAGGTAATGGGATCTCTGCCCCTTGTTTTTTGAAAAGCGCAATATCAATGTCGGCCGAGCGGTCAAAATACCCCCGTGCAACTCCACCCAAGAAGACAATCCCAACCATATCGCCATGAACATATTTTTGAGCAAATTCCCTGGCAACTCGAGTGGCTTGCTCTAAAAGTATGGGGTCTGAAGATTGGATGATGAATTTTGTGCTCATTTTCTTCTCATGGTAAGACTGTAATAAGCGGTGGGTGACGGAGCGAACACTGGGTTGGTTATATCCAAGCGGTGCCTCATTATGATCCGAAGGTACAAAAAGCCCAAGAATTGGATGGTATTCCACAAACTCACCTCAGCCGATGCCATCCTCAATTGCCTGGGTCTTCCTGCGTTGGGAGTTCGCCCGTTTGTTGGCCACTGGTCCGCGCCGTGTGGATGAAGCCCGCTTGCGTTTTCATCGCTTTAGAAAATTACTGATCCGCTCCATCGAAAATCGCTATGGCACGATTTCTGCCATCCCTACTCATCAATCACCGCAATCCGTGATTTACTGAAATTGTGAACAGCTGTTCTTTTCATTTCAACCCTCCAGGGTGGGTAGGATCGAACTAGGCAAACCCCAGCCGGGCAAAAAAGACTGCCAGCTTGTAGATCGATCCCGGGATCACCACCGCCTGGTCCCGCTCCAGGGCTTTCAAGGAAACCGCGACCACCCTGTTGGCGTCCATCCATAAAATTGCCGGGATGCGCTGAACGTCCATATCCATGATAGCGGACGGTTCATGGAATTCCGTATGGGTGAACCCCGGGCAGAGCGCCTGGATCCTCACACCCGTTCCCCGCAAGCCTTTGTGCAGCGCCCGGCTGAACGTGGTCAGGAATGACTTGGTGGCAGCGTAAACGACGCCATCGGCACTGCTGAGATAGGCCGAAACCGAGGAGACGTTGATGATCGCGCCGTGCCTGCGGGCCAGCATTCCCTGCAGGGCGGCGTGGGTCAGGCGCAGTGGAGCCTCGTCATGCACTCGCAGCATGGCGGCCTGGATCTCCACGGGTTCGCTGGCAAAGGGTCCATGGATCCCAAACCCGGCATTATTGATGAGCAGGTCCAGATGGGGTTCGCTGGCGATCTTTTGCGCCACCGCCTGGATGCCCTGCTCACTGGCCAGATCGGCGGGGAGGGTTTCCACCTGGGCACCCTGCTGCTCCAGCTCGGAGGCAAGGGCCTGCAGGCGGTCCGACCGGCGGGCCACCAGCACCAGCCGGCAGCCGGGTCTGGCTAGGGCTCGAGCGAAGGCCGCGCCGATGCCGCTGGATGCCCCGGTGATCAGGGTGTTGTTGCTGGTGAATCTGGACATGGGTTTGCTCCTGATATGATCAACTGCAATGATTTGCATTATAGCATCTGGTCTGGCTTTCAACCCTGATGCCCAAAGACATCCTATTATTTTCTTACCAGGGCCGATGGGAATATCGGTAACCTGCTTGCCACTCCCGCCGACAAAAGTTAAAATATATCCACGATCCACTGATCGTTGAATTCCAATATCCGAGAAATCTGCAGGCCCGTACCCCATACCCTATGAACCCCAAAACCTCCATCCTTCTCGTGAACGGCGGCTACCCCGACCATAAGCTGGCCTGTTTCAGAAAAAGGAATGATGCCCGGGATTCGCGTTTGGCGATCGGGAACCTCCAGTTGAAGGGGACATCCGCGGTACCGATCCTTACAACCTTGGTCCGGGGGCAGGAGCAATAGATCGATGCAGCCCGTCATCTCCAACCAACAGCTGCTGCGATCCGTTCCTGAAATCCGATTGGTCCATGGAACATCGGAAAAATTAAAACTTGTCATGGATTGGGACGGCCCCGTCTGCATGGCGCGGCTGACGAATGAGGGGGCACTTCCGGTGAACGTGCAGGAAGTCCTTTTGTTCACGGGCGTTCTGCCTGCCGAGGACATCCCATTTTACGGGGAGGGGTTTCAGCAAAACGGGCAGCGCGGCGGTACCTTGCAGCATCCCGAGGATATTGGCTGTCAACCCGACCGGCTGGAGTTTAAACTTCCCCAGGCGGAAGGCCAGCTGGTGGCCTACAGCCTGGCGATCCTCCAGCCGACCGGGCGGCCCACCACGCTGATGGCGTTCACCTCCTGTCATCGTTTCAGCGGCGAGTTCCGCTTCTGCGATCGGTCATTTGAGGTCGTGCTGGACACGGAAGGGCTGACCCTGGCTGCCGGTGAAACCTGGGTCCTGGAGGAGTTCATGCTCATCAGCGGGGAGTCGAAGGCTGACCTGCTCAACTCCCTGGCCTCCCGCATCGAGCAGAATCATCCACGGCTGGTCTTCCCGGTAACGCCTGCCGGGTGGTGTTCCTGGTACACCTTTGGCCCGGATGTCACTGAAGGAGACGTTCTCCGCAACCTGGAAGTGATCGCCCGGGACATACCCGGCCTGAAATTCATCCAGATCGATGACGGTTACCAGCCTTTCATGGGAGATTGGCTGGAGCCAGGCGACAAGTTTCCGCATGGGATCCGCTGGCTGTGCGAAAGGATCCGTGACCGGGGATTCGAACCTGCCATCTGGGTCGCCCCTTTCATCGCCGGTCAGGATTCAAAGCTCTTCCGGGATCATCCTGATTGGTTCGTCACCGGGCAGGACGGGAAACCGGTGCGTGCTGAGGAGGTCTCCTATGGAGGCTGGCGTTGTACTCCCTGGTACGTGCTTGACGGCACCCATCCA
>Ga0182021_10007087_pt1 | contig 13275 bp, 8 predicted proteins | sample 612E3MmetaG_FD_120493 | JGI IMG/M metagenome (GOLD analysis project Ga0182021, IMG submission 120493) | Permafrost microbial communities from Stordalen Mire, Sweden - 612E3M metaG (Illumina Assembly) | ecosystem: Environmental > Terrestrial > Soil > Wetlands > Permafrost | place: Sweden...
CCCACATATCTTTGGTCAATTGTTTGCCCAGCGCATTCATCCTTTCCGGACGGTTAAGCGTAACCCTGGCCACTGCGCTATACCCTGGTTTCGCTTTCTCGTAAATAACCTCTTTATATTCTTCAACTAATTCCCATTTCAACATTGTAATCTCCTCTTTTTTACTCCACTAAATTTAATAATACTTTGAAGAATACCTTCCATTTAAAAATGTGCCTATTGGACTTTAATATTAATATTCGTCCAAACTAAGGTGAAGTCCAAATTCCATCAGGGTCAAGGGATTGCAATAAATTTAGTTCTTCAATGGTCGGGGGCGATACTTCCTTTACCTCAGGTGATACCTTTAACTTCCACCCGCAGCTATCGAAAATCCGCCGGATCCTTTCGTCTTGAGAAAGACCACTCCTCGGGAAATATTCAGTCAACACAAATTCAGGGCTGACCTTCTCAAAAATCCCATCTTCGGTTATTAAGGTTTTAACCCTTGTCCCGGGACTCGTGATATAAGGCACCTTTTCCAGAAAGCGACCCTTCCTGTTTCTTGCTACCACTACCACTTCCTGAGCTGCATTTGCGATATCACCGCCGCCACCTGCTCCCGCAATGTAAGTATCATCTATTTTTGTCGAATTCATATTACCGTACTTGTCTATCTGGGATATACCCATTATCCCTATGCAGCTGCTGTTTACTCCCCCAACAGCCCAACCTTGTAGATCAAAAACACCATTTCCCGGAGGAATCACTTGACGCGGCGTCGCGCCAAACCCGATTGGTGATGGTACCAGCATATTCACTTTGTACTGTGATTTCTCCAGACTGAGAACAGCACCCCATCCTGTCAACGCTGATAGGCCAACACCGGCAAACATGGTCTTGTAGTCATGTTGAAGAATTATCTCTTGAATCTTTCGGATAGCTCCAATTACACAGAACTCAATATCGTTATAAGTTAGTTGTTTTTCTTGTTTTTTGGTTGCCTCCGACCGGTGAGATTGCCTAGCAGTACCTCGAGCCTTTATTTTCAATTCCGAAAGTCGCGACGCTCCTAATTTCTCCAGGTAATCGCGGTGTGTCTTTGGGTTCAATACCCACTCTTCTATCCATTTATCAAACTTGCCTGGATCTTCGCTTGCCTGCTGGTAATCTTGCAGAAAAGCACGGTCCATCGGATAGCTGTCTTCGTAATAGTCTTTAAATTCAGGATATTGTCGATCAGTTAAGCCGTTGATACTATGAGGATGTTCTCCAAAAGGTGCGAGGCATACCGCCTTGACTAAATAATTTGGCAACCGCGCAAATAGAAGGTGTTCCATAATAAAATCTGTAGGTACAATTTTCTCAACGGTGACTATCGCTCCAAATCTGCTCGCTTTTATCCCCCAGGCTTCAGCGAATGGCCCGAGCAGAACGTTGCCGGCTGAGTCAGAGGCCCATGCATGTACCAGGGCAATATCAGGGTTTAAAGCTTTAATTATCCCTATTCTTCTTTTTCCGAAAGGGTCATCGATTACGGTAAAAGATTGCCGGTTATCCTCTGCCATTGTAGTTCCTGTAACGGAATTCGTTGGCATAAAAGGGAGATTGAGGGCACCGGCCATTAGAGCTTGGTTTTGACTTAAAAACGTCCAGTTTTCAAGCTCAATAGCCTTTTGTTTATAAGCTCGCTGTATCACAGAATTGGGAGTCGGTTTGGGGAATATGTCACTGCAATTTGTAAAAATACATTTTTTTACCAGTCCACCATGGACAAGACTTGCAGCCGCAGGCCCGCTGAGCAAATTCATGATTAATGTGAAAGATGGATGTTTTCCCCAGAATTGTCTGACAATTTCATAGCCTGCTGCCCCTGAATTGTCCATGTACAGGGTCATCCCATCTTTGACATATTTCTCGATGGCGTTGCGTAATTCTACGACCTTATTTTCAATTCCTATAATATTTGAGCCGGGATTTTGCATATCAACTCGTAGTGAACCGACGTCATTAACCTACTTTAATTTCAGAATCAGTAGACTACATTTTACCAGCCCTTTTGCTCGGACCGGTTAATGATATCCAGTTGTTGTTCTTTAGTAAGGTCAACAAAATAAGCGCAGTAACTGGCCACCCGCACCTGGAGGTCCCGGTGTTTCTCCGGCTCCTTCATTGCCTTCCGCAATACTTCACTGGATACTATATTAACTTGGATATGATAAACCCCAAGCTCCTCTACAGTCCGCAGAAAAGATACTAAGTTGTCAATATCACGTTCGGTAGCTACCAATTGGGGGCTGAATCTTTGGTTCAGACATGTGCCAAATGCGAGCCGGTGTGATGGTAGCTTGCTAACCGACCTGATTACCGCAGTCGGTCCATTCTTGTCCATGCCCTGCACCGGGGATATGGTATCGGCCAGAGGGTTAGGATAGGCATGTCCATTGGGTAATCCTCCAACAAGAAGGCCAAAGCCGACATTACCCACACTAAACATCGATGCGCCAACATATATACCGCCGTAGTTCGGCAACAGTTCCTTTTGCGTATTAATCCAATCGATGCTGTCTTGCCAAGTATCAAAAACCCAGGCAGCCCAGCTATCGGCATAATCATTATCATTACCATACTTAGGCACCTGGTTGATACAAAGTTGCCTTAAATTCTCAAAGCCCTTCCAGTTGGACTTGTTAGCTTCCATTAACTGGTCCCAGGTAATCTTTTTATCAGAATAGATAAGCTTATCAATCACTCCCAGGGAATCAGCCGTGTCTGCTAGACCGGACAGCCACAAACCAAAGGTAGTGTACCAAGCACCACCCTGAGCGATATCAAGCCCCTTCTGCAGCGGGCCTTCTGCGAGAGCAGAGGAGAATGGAGACATGCTCATCTGCGCGAGGCGTTCTTTCGCGATTTTGACAGCTTTTGCGCTATACTTCATCCAGTAGAAGATCTGTTGCCTGAACGCCTGACGCACTGCTTCCATCGACTCAAAAGTCCGCGGGTCCCCGGTCAGAGGGCCAACTTGTTTACCACAGAGGGCACACTTCCCGTTGTTCATCACCAATTCCAGTATCTTGGGACCGACAAGGGTGCCCTCAACGTCGTGCATTTTTGTAATATGAGGTAGATTCAATTCTATACACCCTTGCACGGCGTAATCACGCCAATCTTCAATTGTCAGTTGAGAATATGATTTGGAAACCATGCGTATCGCCTCACGGTCACCAAAAAATTTTGGCTTACCACGGCCCAAGCGTAGAACCTCAGCTGCTTTTTTTAAATAATTATTTGGCGTACCTTCCCAGATTCTGAAGGCAATTTCCGGCTGGATGCCGCCTACCTGCTCTTCAGCCTCCAAGCAAAGCATTGTAACCTCGTTACAGGCGTCTTTACCATCGCGGGTTTGGCCACCAACAACCAAAGCCTGGCTCAAATCATAGCCAGCCCCGTGAGCTTGAACAAAATCATAACCGCGTAACAATGTAAAGGACGCCGTCTTCAACCAAAAGCATTCGAGGAGTTCCAATGCATCATCGCGGTTCATTGTCTTTTCATCAATTACCGATTTTTTGTAGAAGGGGTACATATACTGGTCGAAGCGACCAAACGACTTAGCCCCGACGATATTTTCACAATGCATAAAGATTTGTATCATCCACACTGATTGGACTGCTTCCCACCAATCCCGAGCCGGATTTGCCGGTACCCGGTCGCACACCTCGGCAATATGTTCCAACTCCTTCTTCCGTTTCGGGTCAGTCTCTTTAGCGGCCATTTGCCGCGCCAAGTCGGCATAACGCTTAGCATAAGCCATAGCCGCATCCAGAGTAATCAAGACCGCCTGGTAAAAGTCCTTCTTCGCCTGCACGCCGAAATGCATGTATGACTCGTCGAGTCGGGCCAGATACCACTCTACTTCTTGTCTGATACCCTTGAGACCTTTCTGGAGAACCTTTTCGTAGTTGCACATCTGCATGCCTGATTCCGTGCGCAAAGATGAATTAGCGGAATTAGGAATATGGTGGCAGGAAGATGTTATCGGGTCGGCCTTTTCCCTGAGTTCGTCATCAAATGCCTGCAGAGTATAATCGCCGATAGTCTTACCTTTAAAATAGGGCAAAATTACTTCATGAAGCTCTTTCTTTTCCTCGGGGGAAATTACGTGTCGGTTCCATTGTGTGACATCGAAGCCCTTAACAGGGTCATCCAACTCTCTATAAATGAGGTTGGCCATAATATAACCGGAGATAGTTGATCCGCGTACCTTGCTGTTGACATTGCCCACGATGAGCTCATCATCAAGAATAAAAATGGTCTTATCTTTGAGATAGGATTCAAAAACGCGTGCCCTTTGAATCACCCTGGGCTCATGCTGGTATTGCTCGTAAGCTTTCATCTCAGCGCGGGCACGCTCCAAGCAAATTCCCGGTACTTGAATCGCCATCTTTTTCAAGTTTTTAATCCGCACAGAGCAGTTTGGCATAAAAGTTTCTTGCCAGCTACCAATGTCTTTAGCACTTTGTTCATTAAAAACTATCGCCATTTCCTGTCTCTTTCCGGGTCGTACTGGGCATGAGATTATGCTGTTGTCCCGAACCTTTTCTTCAACCGTTCTGCATTCTCTCGTCCTGATAAAAGTATATAATCGTACCCCTTTGAAGTCAAGGCTCAGTTCCGCTACTTAACTTACAGTACACTGAAGATATATAATAATTTCGACTCCTGTGTATCATTAGAGCAACGTTTTTATCGGGATGTTAATTATTTTTTAGGAGGTATGTAAATGAAAGCAGTAGTTATCCATGGTAAAGAAGATTTCAGGTATGAGGATGTTGCCGAACCTAAAGCGGGGGAGGAAGAAGTAGTTGTAAAAGTGGGAAGGTGCGGCATCTGTGCCATTGACCCTAAAATTTTTCACGGTAGTGCTTTTTTCAGTCAGACAGTCTATGACCACTCCCCTATTGTCGCCGGGCATGAATATGTCGGTGAAGTGGTGGAACTAGGGCCGGGAGCAAAGGAAAAATACGACCTGAAAGTCGGCGATAAAGCCATTGCTGAGGTGATATTACCATGTGGGGAATGCTATTTCTGCAAGCATGGTAGATACAATCTCTGTAATGCGCCTGGTTTTGTGGGGATTAATGGACCAGGCGGTTGGGCAGAATATATGAAATTTACTAAAGGGTCGATTGTCTGGAAAGTGCCGAATGAGTTGCCCTGGGAAGTCGCGGTAGCTATCGAGCCTTTAGCCTGTGGTATTCATGGAGTAGAGCGGGCAAACATCCAATTTGGCGAAAACGTAGTTTTAATGGGCGTCGGTCCTATCGGTCTTCTCGTGCTTCAGGCGGCAAAGCTGAAGAATCCGTTGCTCTTGATTGCAGTCGATACTGACGAGCACAGGTTGGAAATAGCTAAAGAACTTGGCGCCGATTTAATTCTCAATCCGAAGAAAGAAGATGTGGTTAAAAAAGTGAAAGAACTATCCGGCGGACTTGGCTGTGATGCTGTGCTTGAGGTAACCGGTAATCCTAAGGGCGTGGAGATGGCTGTCGATATGCTGCGGCGCGGTGGGAGAATGATGGAATACGGTGTTTTTACGGAGAGGCCCAACTTTGATTTCAGCATAATCGTTGATAAGGAACTCGAGATAATCGGGGCTCTTTTGGGGACATGGGCTTATCCGCAAGCCATTAAATTTTTAACTGAGGACCTCGTGACGACAGACAAAATCGTCACCCATAACTTCCCGCTGAAAGACTGGAAAAAGGCCATCGAGACTTCTGAAAAACATCTGGGAAACTCAATTAAAGTAACCATGACTCCATAGTTGTAAATCTATAGAAATGAGATGGACAATCAGTTTATTCTCTCAAAATAGGGAGTAGACTGATTGTCCGTTTTTAACAAGTGTTTCCGGCCAGATAAAACGGGCTATTTCAAATCGCCAGAGCAGCCCAGATTGCTTCCTCGATAGCTTCACGAATGCGCCGTGGTTCGATGCAATCTCCTACCTCGAAAAACTCAAAATATTTTCCCTTCAGCGATTCACCTAGAGCCTTGTCGGGGGTAGAACCAGCCGCCAACACGATATTATCTGCTTCCAGGAAAACCTCCATTCCTTCTTTATTAGTCAGGCTTATGCCCTTTGAAGTTATTTGCCCGTATTTTACCTGAGGCATGACCTTGACATTGTATCCGTTTAACTTATCCTGATAGTACTTTCTGAACATCCAGTACTTAACATCCAGGGCCAGTTCGGGACTCCGAAACACTAATGTAACATCAGCCCCTCTTTTAGCAAGGAACAAACATGTCTCACAGCCAACATAACCTCCTCCCAGAACTACAACCCTCTTCCCTGCTTTCTTCTGTTCCGATAAAACTTCTCGGCACGTCAGGACATTGGCTCCCTTAAGGCCCGGTATCTCAGGAATAAAGGGAATGGAACCTACGGCGACAATGACCGCATCCGGCGCGAATTTCTTAACTGTTTCGGAAGTTGCCTCTTTGTTTAGCTCAACTTTCACTCCCAACTTCGTTAACTGGAATTTAAAATAATCCAGTAAGGTCTTCAAATCATCCTTGTCCGGAGGCGCTATCGCCAATAATAATTGCCCACCGAGCTGGTTGCCCTTTTCATACAGAGTCACATTATGCCCTTTTTGAGCAGCGATTACGGCTGCCTGCATGCCTCCGGGCCCGCCACCAATGACCAATACCTTTTTCTTCTTTGTCAAACGTGGTAGTTTCGCTGCAAACTCCGCCTCTTTACCTATCATAGGATTTACCGTACAAGATATCGAAACAAAATCTATCATGACATCTTCAAGGCACCTGTCATCGCAGATACATTTGCGTATGTCTTCTACCCTTCCTTCTTTTGCCTTGTTGGGCCAATGCGGGTCAGCCATTAAGCCTCGGCCCGAGCAAATATAATCCGCCTTACCGTCTCTCAATATCTCCTCAGCTAGCGCTGGATCATTAATTTTACCGGTAACCCAAATTGGTGTTTTTACTCCCCCTCTTTTTATAGCGCTGGTGATATCAGTATTACACCCGGCAGCCAGGAAGTAAGGAGGAGCTGTCCATTCGGGGGTCTCTTGTGACCCGCTGGTAATATCAATCGCAGTAACGCCGGTTTCCTCAATTATCTTACATAGCTCAACAGTATCCGCGATACCCCATCCATCCGGGTCTCCGGACCTTGAAACCCTGTCGGAGCCCATCAGCCTAACAATAATCGGGAAATCAGGCGACGTTTTCTCCCTGATCACGCGTATCGTGTCCAGAATATATTTCGCTCTGCCTCTGAGGTCACCTCCATACGCATCGGTTCTCTTATTAAACCTACGGGAAAGGAGTTCGCAAGCCAGGTATCCATTGGCGCCGTGAATCATTACGCCGTCAAAACCAGCTTCCATACATCTTCTGGCGCCTTCGCCGATTTCGTTTACCAGTTCCTCTAGATCGACCGCCGTCACAGCTCTTGGATGTGAGGAAATAACAGAAGACCAGCCGGCAAACGGATGTGGAATCCCGGATGGACTGGCAGGGTCTTCTTCATCGGTGCTACCTCTATGAGCAGCCGTTTGTATCACCGCTTTCGCCCCCGCCTCATGAATAGTGTCCGCTAATTTCTTGAGTCCGGGAATATATTTATCGGAAGTAGCCATAATCCACCCGCCGGCGCTTGCGCGCAAACGCCATCTACAACCCTCAACCACTAACAGACCAGCCCCTCCCTTAGCCCGTTCGCCATAATAAGCTAGAAGTCGGTCGGTGACAAAACCGTCAAGTGACGAATAATGAGTGCCGCAGGGAGCAAAGATAATTCTATTTTTCACCTCTATTTTCCCCATTTTCCCAGGTTCAAAAAGCTTTGTATACTCCGGCATACTAATTTCCTCCGTTGCAATTAACTAATTTTTATACCCATCAGGTATTAACGCTGATATATTACTTTAATTTTGTTAAAATATTATACTACATTATTAAATAGCCCCACAGCAAGCTGATGGGTATTCAGCGGAAATTTTAATAAACGACCTGATTCCTGCTAGCACCAGAATAGCAATACAACAAGGTAATATGATAGCCCATATGTTATATTAGATAATTAAGACGATTATTAGTCAAGAAATATTGAGGAGGAAGTCAATTAATGAAGGCATTGATCGTAAAGGATTTTGGGCAACTAGAGTTACAGGACGTTACTGCTCCTGAGCCAGGGCCAGACGAGATTCAGGTTAAGATAGCTTATACTGGAATATGCGGCACCGACCCAATCATCGTCGAAGGGAAGACCTTTGGTAGAGCATTACCTCTGGAAGGCGCAATCGGTTGGCCAGTGAAACCTGCCCCGGTGACCGAAGATGTCAGAGTCATGGGATTGCCAATGCGCGATGGACTTAAAATAATAGGACATGAAGCCTCAGGCACAATTTCTAAAATGGGCAAAGACGTTAAAGCAGGTTTTAAGATCGGACAACGAGTAGCGATGGATTTCCGCAGTACTTGCGGAGTTTGTTACTACTGCACTAACGGAATGCCGAATTTCTGCGAGAGGCTGTCTCCTTTATCGGGGGTAATGGCTGAGTATGCATGCTTTAAAGAAAGACTTATTTTCCCGCTCCCCGATGATATGCCGATGGATATAGGAGCATGTCTTGAGCCGGTATCCATCGCGGTAAGCGTACTTGATAAAGCCCATATGAAAACAGGAGATTCTGTGATCATTACCGGCGGCGGTACTATCGGTTTACTGGTACTCCAAATGGCAATGCGGTCCGGCGCTTCGAAAATCCTTGTCTCAGAGCCAATCGCTGAGAAAAGAAAACTGGCCAAACAACTTGGCGCTGATGTAGCAGTTGACCCGCTTCATGAAGACCTGCTGGCAATATCAAACAAGTTTACGGATGGCAGAGGCTTTAGCGTAGGCTTTGAAACTAGCGGAAGACCGCCTATCGCCAGACAGCTGATATTGCTGGCTAGAATCGGCGGTACTATTGTCTGGGTTGCAACCTATCCTCCGAATCTCGATCTAGGAGTCCCTATTTTCTATATGCATATCAGAGAACTTACCATTCACGATATAATGCCAACTCTGGAATCATTCCCCAGAGCGCTGCAGATGCTACCTAAACTGGACATCAAACCTTTAATTACGATTTACCCCTTTAAGGACGCCATCAAAGCTTTTGAAGCTCACAAGGCCGGAAAAGATGTAAAGATAATGCTACAAATGTGAACCTAGTTTTTAAATAATATACTTCGCAATCGACGGGGCGTTGCCGATATTTCAATACGAGGAAGTTTTCCAGGGAGCTATGATGAAAACAAAAGTTCCGTGGTGGGATAAGCTTGGTAAGCCACAGTATGGCGGTGAAATGGTCCTGCGCGCCGACAGGGACATTGTAAATTTCGACCCTTATTATAGTGTGTTCCTTTCTCAAATATTCTGGGCGTGGATGGAACCCCTGACCAAGAATGACTGGACGGCTGACCCGGGCGTAATCGATTACAAAAGACTCTTCCGCCCCAACCAACATCGCAAGGGACAATTGGCAGAGAGTTGGGATTTTCCTGAACCGGGCACTTTTGTTGTACATCTGCGTAAAGGAATCCACTGGCAGGACATACCGTCGGTAAACGGCCGGGAGTTTACGGCTGATGATGTAGTCTACCACTATCACCGTCTGTACGGTTTGGACAGCGATCTTACACCTAGCCCCGATCATGTCTCACTTCCCGAGTTTAAGCAATTAACATCGGTAACCGCTGCCGACAAGTACACAGTTGTCTTTAAATGGAAGATTTCCAATCCTGAGTACATCATGCAGAGCCTGTTGGCGCCTCACCCCGGTCAGGTTTTTGAAGCACGTGAAGCGGTGGAAAAATGGGGAGACGTCAGTGACTGGCATCGCGCCATTGGTACCGGACCGTTTATTTTGAAAGACTTTGTTTCCGGGAGTTCGGCGACTGTCGTGAGAAATCCCAACTATTGGGGAAACGACGAGCGGTACCCACAGAACAAGCTCCCGTATGTGGATAGTGTTAAATTTGCGATAATACCCGATGATAATGAAGCCCTGGCGGCAATGCGCGCCGGTAAGGTTGACCTCATCTCCCCAGTTTCGTTCAAAGTTGCCCAGGCAATGCAGAAAACAAACCCTGAAATATCACAGATATCAATCCCGTTTCGACAGACTATTTCTCTAGACCCGAGAATTGATAGAGCGCCTTTTAATGACATCAGAGTACGGAAGGCCATGCAGTTGGCGATAGACCTGGCGGCCATCGCAAAAGATTACTATCTCGGCACTATCGAGCCGTACCCCACCGCATTTGTGAATAATTTATCTCCGAGTGCAAAGGAAATGAAGGGATGGGGATTCCCTTACCAGGAATGGCCGCAAGATTTGAAGGACGAGTATACTTACAACCCAATAAAGGCGAAGAAGCTACTGGCTGAAGCCGGTTATCCCAATGGATTTAAGACCAACATCGTGGCTGACGCTACCGGGGATATGGATTTGCTGAAAGTAGTCAAATCCTACCTGGCCCAGGTTAGTATCGATATGGAGATACGGACGATGGACTCCGTCTCCTGGTATAATTATGTTCTTCTCGGGCATAATCACGACCAGATGTCGCAACGTTCGGAGGCGGCACAAGGCCATTCCTATGACCCTATCAGAATGTTACACGGGCTGCAAGAAGGACACCCTACCCACCAAATGATTGACGACCCCATTTGCGATGCTTTCTACACCAGGTGTCTTGCTGCTACCAGGCTCGATCAGATAGTGAGCATATATCGAGAGGCAAATGAGTACATGGCACGGCAACATTACTCAGTCTCGCTGCTGAAACCGAATTCGTACGCACTTTGTCAGCCGTGGCTCAATGGCTTTAGCGGGCAATTCGGCACGATAATGATGTACAGCGTTCTGAGTTTCGATCTGGCGCGATTCTGGATAGACCAGAACTTGAAGAAGTCAATGGTGTATTAGGGTTAAGGGTGCTGATTTAAAACTCATTCTAACAATCGACTGTAACAATATCCGATGCCGGATTCCAGTAGGTGGTAAGAGGCACAACTGCGCCCTGTGGTAAATAAATAAAACAGGACTTCACCATCGTTTTGACCACAAACCCGTGGAACAGGTATAATGCGTTGTAGAAGCGAAACACCAGGAATTCTTGTCTTCGAAGCGTTTCATCAGGCACGAAAAAGGGCGGTTGGCTCAGGGGTTAGAGCACTTGCTTCACACGCAAGGGGTCAGTGGTTCAAATCCACTACTGCCCACCATTTTCTGAAGCTAATTATCACTTATTGTAAAGTGGCAAAACCCGATATTATTATGTTGGTCACGTAATGGTCACAGTTTCTTCTTTACTTACCGATAAAAAACCCATCAAAGTGATTAGCTATTTGTTAATGTATACTGGTACTAGATTTGAATCAAGATTCGGTCGCATCCATCGGCTTAGCATTTTAACAGCAAATATTCTTAGTTTGCCTTTTCTGTTAATTTGGTTCAAGTATTTAACATTTACCGTAAATAACCAGACACACTATGGTCAATTAGTATCCTAAAACCGGATTATCCATCATTAATTTCAATCTGTATTGATATTGATAAGTTTTGAGATTCATGAGGGTTGATCCAAAGACTTTGTTCCGGGTCATCAATGGCAAAACTGTCTCGCGTCCAGGGTTCAATGCAGATAAAGTCTTTTCCTGACAAATGCCAAATTCGGACAAATTTAAAAACAGCCGGGTCATTGTCCAGAATCAACTCTTTGCCCGGCATCTGAACATGAATGGAACCTGGATTAACGAAGGATTGATCAAATTCTTCGTGCCAATTTATTTCTTTGGGATAAAATTCTGCGATATTCGTCACTAAGCTCCGTTTTTCATCTTGCGCTATCTTAAAATACGGGTGAGTTCCATAAGCGGTTGGCATGGGTTTGTCGCTCGTGTTTATCACCGTTAATGTATGGGTTATTTTATTTTCGCTGACTGTCACTTTTAAAATCAGATCAAATTCAAATGGAAAATATTTTTTAGTTTCAGCATTTGATACAAGATGTAACGTGAGCGCATCGTTATTCTGGGATGATACGTGCCAGGGCATTCTTCTGACAAATCCATGTTGTGGCAGGTTATAGAGCCACCCTTTAGATGGCCCAGCATTGGGAAAAAGAAGAGGGATTCCCCCACGTACGTTTTTAGTCAAATCCAAAAACGTTTCTTTGTCAAGATAAAGAATTTCAAATTCATTAATGCAAAAAGATGTAAGCAGCCCTCCCCTGAACGGAGCGATTTTAGCCTGAGTAAAACCAGATGAGATAGAAATTTCCTGCAAAAATTGTTTCATAACTGTGATTATAGATATTTATATGCGGCGAGTCAAAATATCAGAGAATCTTAAGCTTAAATTATTGAACCTATTCGCGTGATTAATATATTTAATAATCCTTCAACAAAAGGTTCAACAAAAGGTTTGTTAGTCATTCATCATTAATATTATAATAAGTAAAATTTAATTAACCTCCACATGCGGTCGAAATTTGTAATGCCTAAAATTACATTTTTACTTTAATTTCTGGTATTATCAGGAATCCGACCAAAATGTAGAAAAATATCACAAAAGGACCGTAAAAAATGACACATAGAATACTCGTCTACGGCGGACTGGGCAACGTAGCTCAAGAACGAATCATCCCTTCCTTGAATACTTTAAGCGCCATATACCCCATTGAATATGCCACGGTTGACTTGAAAAAATCCACATTCGGAAATCACTACCTATATGGCGAAGAACCAATAAAAGAATACAACGCTGCCATTATAGCCACCCCCAATAACACTCATTCTGCTATAGCCATCAGATCTCTGGAATCCGGACTCCATATTCTCTGTGAAAAACCCCTTGCAAACACACTTATTTCCGCAAATAAAATGCTGCAGGCTGTTCAAAAACACCCCAATTTGACGTCAATGCAGTCTGATCATTATATTTACAAACGACAGTTAAAGATGAAAATATTCACGATGTATCTTTTCAGCGATATTGTGCTCAGAAAGCAGGAATGGAAATAAGGAAATCCTTTCTGGTCCACGTTAATAACAAGTACGTTAAATCGGGTGAGATAGAACCGGAGAAACTTTTTACGACTGAGGACATCTCCGACAATGTACTAGCAGTCGCCGGCGCCGTCGAAGATAGAAGTAACGACATGTTTGAGGTTATCGCCTCTGAGAAATGCCCAGATATTGGTGTC
>Ga0182021_10007089_pt1 | contig 13272 bp, 11 predicted proteins | sample 612E3MmetaG_FD_120493 | JGI IMG/M metagenome (GOLD analysis project Ga0182021, IMG submission 120493) | Permafrost microbial communities from Stordalen Mire, Sweden - 612E3M metaG (Illumina Assembly) | ecosystem: Environmental > Terrestrial > Soil > Wetlands > Permafrost | place: Sweden...
TCGCATTCTCGGAAAATCCATTGTATTTAAGTGATATATTACGCTTGAAATGCCGTTGTGACCGCCGTCACTGCCTTTGGTTCTTAGTCTTATTGTTCCGAGTGGAAGTTGAAAGTCGTCATAGACGACCAATAAATTATTGTGTGAGATTTCGTGATTTGTGAGAAATTCCTGAACAGCGATTCCGCTGTTGTTCATATACGTCGTGGGTTTTACGAGATAGAATTCATTGTCTTTAATATTACCATAAGCCTCGTACCATTGACCTTTACCCGGAGTGAACTTCAAATTAAGTTTATAAGCAAAATAATCTAATACAATGAATCCGATATTGTGTCTTGTAAGTTCATAATCTCTGCCCGGGTTGCCAAGTCCTGTTATTAGTTTCAAAAATTAAAAATCAAGTTTAGATTAAAATTATTAAATAAAATTAAGCTCTTGCTTTTAATTTAACATTTAACATTTAACATTTGCGCTCTTTGCATCCCGACTTGTCGGGATAAAATTGAACGAGCTATTTCTTTTCCTTTTCTTTCTCTTCTACAACTTCTTCTTTCTTACCCTTCGCAATCACTTCCGGTTCTGCTATTGCAGCTTCTTCAACTACTTCAGCCGGTTTTTCTTCAACTATAGGTGGTACTACCGAAACTACGGATGCATTTTCGTCATTTAATATAGAAACGTTTTCAATTTTTATATCGCTGACTTTTATTGAATCACCGATATTTAAATGAGTAATATCCAAATCGATGTGAGACGGGATATTCTGAGGCAAACATTCAACCTCAAGTTTATGTAAATTATGCTGTACCATTCCGCCTTCTTTGATGCCTTCAGCCGTTCCGTTCAATTTGACTGTGATTTCAATTGTAATTGTTTCGCCTTCTTTTAATCCTAATAAATCAAAATGTATCGGCTTTGTCTTAATTGGGTCGTACTGTACGTCTTTCAAAATACAACTGAAAGGTTTTTCTTCACCCTCAATTTGTAAACTAACTATATGGGATTCAGAAGAAAATATAAGCGGTCTTAAAGCGAGTTCACTCGCTTTGATTGGAATGTTTTTGCCTTCGACATAATAAATTCCCGGAATCATTCCGACTTTCCTTAACTGTTTCGAATCAGACCTTTTTAAATCTGTCCTTTTTTCTGCTTTAATTATTATTTCTGCCATTTTATTAAATATAAACCTAATTTTAGATAATCATAAAGATATTGAATTTTTGAAAATTTATCAATCCAATACTTTTGCAAAAAATAAAAAATAGTAAATAATAAATAAATAAGAAAAACGATGAATTTAGTCTGATTTAAAGTAAAAAACTTAAATTTCGACTTAATTTTAAAATTTCTCATGTAATTGAAAAAATAATATATTATCTATATTTTATATTTTCATAAGCATTAATGAATTATTTTCAAATTTATGGATTCAAGTGTGTTTCAGGATAAAGCGAAAAAACCGGAGCGTGAAGATTTAAAAACAGCATTGGGGAAAAATTTTGATTTGTGGGATGAGATTATAAAATTTGTTATTAAATCTCACGAAGATGCATTCGAAGAATGGAATTTTTCTAAATCAGGGTGGAGTTGCAGAATAAAGGATAAGAAAAGAGCAATAATATATTTAATGCCTTACGAAAAATATTTTATGTCATCTTTTGTATTCGGTGAGAAAGCTGTTCAGTCGGCATTACAAAGTAATATCTCGGATGAAATAAAAGATACGATAAAATCTGCAAAAGTTTATGCGGAAGGAAGAGGAGTGAGGATAGAGGTCAGGAATAAAAAGGCAGCGGATGATATGAAGGAATTAGTAAGAATAAAATTGAACCATTGAAAAATTATGGGTTACAACGCTGGAGCGTTATAACCAGAACAGCTCTGGCTAGTTTGTGTGAAAAAGATTTGATTTGCTCAATTGCCACGACTTTTAAGTCGTGGTTCGGATAATCTATATAATTGGCTTTAGCCCAAAACCTTTTACGATTATGGGCTAAAGCCCAAGTTTGTGTTTTAATCTCCCACGAGCTAAAGCTCGTGGCAATTGAGTAAGAACATTATTATTTTATTTTTAAATGGACTATACAGTGTTTTACGCAAAAATATATGTTAGACTTTATTATTTTTAAAGTATTTTATATTTTAAAATAATATCATATTGCAATAAAGCTTTTAAATACAGATTTTTATAATAGTAAAATGATAAAATATTCTTGAAAATATGTATGCAACACTGAAAAAATATTTCTCCGAAAAAGTCGGAATCACAGAAAATGAATTTGAAAATGTTAAATCATTTTTCCTGCCCCGTAAATTCAAAAGAAGACAATTCCTGCTGCAAAAAGGACAGGTGTGCAAATATACAGCTTTCGTCGAAAACGGATGTCTGCGTTCTTACACTATTGATGATATGGGCGAAGAACATATTTTACAGTTCGCAATTGAAAACTGGTGGATTAGTGACCAGCATAGTTTATTGACGGGTGAACCTTCATCATATTTTATTGATGCACTCGAAGATTCAGAAGTCCTTTTAATTGATAAACAAAATTACGATAAGATGATAAATTCATCAAATAAAATAGAACAATTTTTCAACCAACTCACACAAAACAACCGTGCCGCACTTGAAAGAAGAATCACTTCGTTCTTAAGTATGACGGCGGAAGAAAAATATATTTTCATGCTCGAAAAATATCCTGATATTGTGCAGAGAGTACCACTACGACACATTGCTTCTTATCTCGGTATTACACCGGAATCATTAAGCAGGATTCGCGGGCATCTGGCACATAAAAATTAATGAGCTACACGATATTTTGATATAAATCAACGAAAATTCTTATCATACATCAACCGAATTTCCTGTCATAAATCAATGCAATCTCAAATGATATATTATATTTTTGTATTATTTTGAAATTAAAATTTAATATAAGGAATTAATAAAATGAAAGCAGTTAGAATTCATTCGTATGGTGGTCCCGAAGTTCTTAAATATGAAGATGCTCCGGAACCAAAGCCCGGTAAGGATGAGGTATTGATAAAAGTTTACGCGGCAGGTGTGAATCCTGTGGATTGGAAAGTTCGTGAAGGATACCTGAAGCAGGCAATAAACTATCCTTTGCCTCTTATACCCGGGTGGGATGTTGCAGGTGTTGTTGAATCCATCGGAGCGGGTGTAACAAGATTTAAAAAAGGAGATGAAATATTCGGCAAACCTGATTTAACAAGAAACGGTGCATACGCCGAATATATTGTTGTTATTGAATCAGATTTAGTACTCAAACCCAAAACATTAGATTTTGTTCAGGCAGCGTCAGTTCCGGTTGCAGCGCTAATAGCATGGCAATCACTTTTTGATGTTGCTAAACTTGAAAGCGGTCAAAAGATTTTAATTCATGCAGCCGCAGGCGGAGTCGGAAGTTTTGCAGTTCAATTTGCAAAATGGAAAGGTGCATATTTGATTGGTACTGCGTCAAAAAATAATCTTGAATGGTTAAAAAGTATCGGTGCAGATGAAACAATTGATTATAACGCGGTGAAATTTGAAGATGTCGTTCGTGATGTAGACGTAGTATTGGATACAATTGGCGGAGAGACTCAAAATCGTTCCTGGAAAGTATTGAAGAAGGATGGCATTCTTGTTTCTACTGTCGGACAACCTTCCGAAAAGGAAGCAGAAAAATATGGCGTACGATGCGGGGTGGGAAATGCCGTTTCGAATCCGGAACAGCTTACTCAAATAGCTAATTTAATAGATTCAGGTAAAATCAATCCGGTTGTGGAAACAATTCTACCGCTTTCAGAAGCCCGTCATGCCCAGGAAATAAGTCAATCGGGTCATATGAGAGGGAAAATTGTTTTAAAAGTAGTTTAACACAAAAATAAGATAATTTTTAAAAAAATAATAAATATAAAAGGAGATACAAAAATGAAATACTTAATATTGATAGCCAGAATATTTTTTGCGATAATATTTTTATTCGCAGGTTTCAGTCACTTTTCAAGTGCTTCAATCGGTTATGCCGCATCGAGTGGAGTGCCATTAGCATCTGTCCTAGTTCCGCTTTCGGGAATAATCGCATTAATTGGCGGGCTAAGCGTAATAATCGGATATAAAGTGAAATGGACTGCATGGCTTCTTGTAATTTTTTTAGTACCTGTAACTTTTATGATGCATCAGTTCTGGACAATTAGTGACCCTATGATGGCAGCTGTTCAGCAAGCAATGTTTTTCAAAAACATTTCCATGATAGGTGCAGCGATAATGATATCATACCTTGGAACCGGACCTTTAAGCATCGATGAATGGTTGAAAACAAGAAATGTCCAAATTAAACAAGCTTAATTTATAAACGGATATTGCTTGAAAATAAATAACATAAAATAAAAATAATTAAAATATTAATTATATATGTCCGCAGATTTTATCTACGGGCATTATTTATAAATAATCGTTATAAAATATATTAGGATAATAATAAAAAATTTATAATTAAATATTATCGAAGCCGAAGATGAAGTACATAAGAATTATTAATGCTTTATTATTACTAAACAGGTTAAAATAATGCTGATACCTGAATAAGAAATCTTTGATTCTGAAATTATTGATTATAGACGAATTACTATTTTAATATATAATTATATTGCAAATCAATATTATCTGTATTAATTTTAAATATTAACTGAATTGCATGTATAAAAAGTTATTTTTCATTTTAATGACATTATTAAATATACCATTATTTGCCCAGAAAGAAATTCCTCTACGTGATTTTTTCAGAAATCCGGGAAAAGCAGTTTATGAATTATCACCTGATGGTAAATATATTTCGTTTGTAGAGCCGTACGAAAAAAGATTAAATATATTTGTACAGGAAATAGGTTCCGATAAAACCGTAAGAATTACCGATTCAAAAGACAGGGACATAACGAATTATTTTTGGAAAGGGAATAACAGGATTTTATACCTTAAAGATAACGGCGGTGATGAAAATTTTAAATTGTATGCTGTCGATAAAGACGGAGAAAATTTAAAATCACTGACTCCATTCGATAAAGTCAAAGCAGAAGTAATCGATGATTTGAAAGATTTCAAGGATGAAATTTTGATTGGTTTGAATAAAAGGAATCCTGAAATATTTGATGTTTACAGAATGAATGTAGTTACCGGTGATATGAATATGATTGCCGAAAATTCGGGTAATATAACAGGATGGATGACCGACCACGATGGGAAACTGCGAATCGCAACGACAACTGATGGTGTGAGCAATAGTTTGTTATACAGACAAACAGAAAATGATGAATTTAAAACAATCGTTACGACAAATTTTAAAGAATCGCTGTCTCCATTATTTTTTACTTTTGATAATAAATTTGTTTATGCAGCATCAAATCTCGGAAGGGATAAAACGGCTATAATAAAATTCGATATCGGGAACAGTAAAGAAATGGAAGTTATTTATGAACATCCCGAAGTCGACATTTCGGATTTGTTATTTTCACGAAAGAGAAAAGTTCTGACGATGATAACTTATGTTACCTGGAAACGGGAAATGAAATTCTTAGACGGGGAAACGGAAAAAATATATAAACGTGTTGAAAAGGAATTGGGTTCAAAACACGAATTAGTGCTTACCGGTATGAACGATGATGAGAATAAATTTATTATCAGGACTTTCAGCGACCGTTCTCTCGGCTCATATTATCTTTACGATATGACGAGCGACAAAATCTCAAAATTAGCAGACGTAAGTCCGTGGCTTGATGAAAACGAACTTGCAGAAATGAAACCGATTGAATATAAATCAAGAGATGGTTTGATCATTCACGGTTATCTAACATTACCTAAAGGAATCGAATTAAAAAATTTACCGATAGTGGTGAATCCTCACGGAGGACCATGGTACAGGGACAGATGGACGTTTAATCCCGAAGTGCAATTTCTTGCCAACAGAGGTTATGGTGTTTTACAAATGAATTTCAGGGGGTCGACAGGTTACGGCAGAAAATTCTGGGAGATTTCATTTAAAGAATGGGGTAAGAAAATGCAGGATGATATTACTGACGGGGTCAAATGGCTGATTAACGAAGGTATTGCCGACCCGAAAAGAATAGCAATCTACGGTGCCAGTTATGGCGGATATGCAACTCTGTCAGGACTGACTTTTACTCCTGAACTTTATACTGCAGGTGTAGATTATGTCGGAGTGTCAAATCTTTTTACATTTATGAATACGATTCCGCCTTACTGGAAGCCGTATCTCGATATGATGCATGAAATGGTTGGAGATCCAGAAAAAGATTCCGTGCTTCTTACGGAAGCATCACCGGTTTTTCACGCTGAAAATATTATCGCTCCGCTTTTAGTAATACAGGGCAGGCAAGACCCGCGCGTAAATATTAATGAATCAGACCAGATGGTTGAAGCGATGAAAAGAAGAGGTGTCGAAGTTGAATATCTCGTTAAAGATAATGAAGGTCACGGATTCAGGAACGAAGAAAATCGATTTGAGGTTTATGAGTCTATGGAGAAGTTTTTAAAGAAATATTTAGCTAAATGACAGCATTCGATAGAATCAGATTTTTAACGATTATTATTTTTATATTATTCTCTCTTCAGATTCTCAATTTTGTTGTGTTCAGGAAATTTCTGAAGAGATATAATGTTAACAAGAAATTAAGAAATATACTTACAATATATCCTTATATCCTTTTTAATATCCCCATTGTTTATGCAATGTTCCACAGGCTGGATTTTTCATTTCTGCCGCGATGGCTTTACGTGATTTATATTTTGCCTTTTTTTATCTTTCAGGCTGCAAATGTATTTATTGGTCTTTATGTTTTAATTTGTAAAATCATAAAGACTCCATTTTCTTTATTTCTTTTTATTCTTACAAGATTTAAAAACATAAAAGAGAAAATAGATAAATTTAAGAAAAAGAAAGCTGTCGTTAATTTTGATAAATCGAGAAGAGCATTTATTACTTCATCGGCAATCTTTGTATCGGGATATGCTTTTATAGGTGCCGGTGCCGGAATAATCGGAAAAAATAAATATGAAATCACACAACAAAAAATAAAGATAAGAAACCTTCCGGACAATCTGAAAGGAACCACGTTCGCTTTAATCAGTGATATACACAGCGGTCCGTATATGGATGAAGCCACAATGAAAGAATATACAGATGTGATAAACAGTTTAAATCCGGATTTCATTTTATTGCCGGGTGATTTTACAAATTCTTCAAGAACAGAAATTCATCCTTTCAATAATGCTTTTAAAAATCTGAAAGCGAAATACGGAATTTTCGGAACACTCGGTAACCACGATTATTTCTCAGACCCCGACTATATTGCCGAGGCTGTTAACAACGAAAGTCCTATAAAAATGTTAAGGAATAAATCTGAAATAATAAATATTAACGGCAATAATTTATGTATAATGGGCCTCGAAGATACGAGGGACAGCGGAACCAACCGTGACTCGATATTAATGGATTATATAGATAAGACGATTAAAATCACATCTGATGAAAATAAAAATTATAATGATATTCCGAAAATATTGCTTTGCCATAAACCGTATATATTTAATCATATTGCCGATAAAAATCTTGACCTGATTGTCAGCGGACACACACACGGAGGACAAATAGTATTCGTGAAATTTGGAGATTTTAATCTCTCTATTGCCGCATCTATCAGCAAATATGTAAGCGGTTACTACAGGGAAGGGAATTCACAGATGTACGTTTCAAGGGGAATAGGGACTGTTGCTCTTCCTATCAGGTTGAACTGTCCGCCGGAAATAACAGTACTGACGCTTGATTAAATTATCGGAATAAAATACTATTTCACGAGTGCAAGTTTTTGTACTTTCACAAAATTTCCCGATACCATCCGGCAGAAATATATTCCGCTTGCAAAGTTACTGCCATTAAACTCAACAGTATATATTCCTTTATTCATTTTTTGATTAATCAACTTTATTAATTCTCTGCCAACTATATCATAAATTTTTATTGTAACAAAACTTGAACCTGGTACCTGAAATTTTATAGTTGTTTTCGGATTAAAGGGATTAGGATAATTCGGAAATAAATCAAAGCTTTTTACACTAAGGGGATTGATTGTTGTCGGCAGAATGGCACTCATCGGGTATACATAGGTTTTCCAATCTGCAGCAGAAACCGGTGCGTACGGCGATGTGGTCGCAGCCGATGTTGCCAGATCCATTCCGCCAAATCTAAAAATAGTAATAAAAGTATTTCCTCCGTCAGTCGATAAGTTTACAGTAAGTGTATCCGCAAATTCGGTCAGATATTGTGCATAAGAAAAATCAAATCTTAATGAATCACTCGCAGTTACATTATAAAAAGCTTTTGACGTGAGAGTATCTCTTTGTCCTACATTTGAATAATAATAAAAAGGCATCATCGCACATGCTAAACCACCGAATGAAATTCCATTCACACCCTGAACCTGCGTGAATGTCAATCCTTTATCCGGATTATTCATTACCCAGCCCGGAGGCGGGAAGGGCTCTTCAAATAATTCAAAGTTACTATTAGTTACTCCGGTATCGGTTTTTTGTTTATTATAATAGCCATACGAACTAAATTTTGTAAATTTATTTCTGTCCGGTTTATAAATAACAGGAAGTCTTGAATCGGTTTTCGAGAAAGATCTATGCATTGGTATTTGTCTTCCCTTAGCACTGTTTAATACTTCTTTAGTATTATCGTTTTGAATAAAAGCAACCGTGTACACCATAGAGTCAACCCAATCCTGATTTCTGATATATCTGTAAGAATAATTGTAAACACCCTTAACAGGACTAATAACAATTCCCGCTGAATCAGGATACATCTGCCTGAATATATCATAAAATTGTGTCTCACCATTTAATCCGGGAGGATTCGCATAATTATTTAATCTCTCGACAGCAACAATTCGCAAGCGATAGTCTCCATTCGGAAGATTATAAAGATTGTTTATAACTATATCCGTTTGTATAGTATCACCACCGGGTCGCGTATCGTTCACGGTTAATGAGACAGGTGTTCCGATATACATTCTTCTGTTATATGCAGTGTCTATATTAGGAACGTATGAATACGGTAAAGGCATCCTGTAAATACCATCCGCAATCAAATCAGGCACGGCATTTACAAAATAATAATTGCTTCGTTGAATTTTCTGCAGAGTGTCCGGCAGATACATTGAATCATTACCCGGTATAGGAAATCCGAGATGATATTTAATCGCACATATAGTATTAAAATTAGAATCTATATAATTATTAAGTGCGGGATTATTTGATGCACAGGCAGGTGATGTAGAACTTGTGAACTCTTCAAATAAAACATTTCTAAGTGCACCATTAAGGAATAAAGATGTCTGTCGTAAAGTATCGTTCACCTGATTCGAATCTCCGTAAACGTATGCATTATCTAAATATACTAATATATCCAGCGGTCTGTTTGGAAAAACGGTAATCGGCGGAAAGTAAACGTTCTGTGATTCACCGGCTTGTAAACCAACCCAGACAGTATCGAGATAGCCATATCTTCCTATTGATAAAATAACATCTGCCGGTGTAGATAAAGGTGTTTGACCTAAATTGACAACACTTACAACGGGATTAAAAGTATATAAAGGAACTCCCGGCAGAAAAGTTGTATCCTTCTTGATATTATTGATTGATATAAGGGCAATATCATTAACGGGTCTGTTCCCAAAAGAAATATTATCTATGTACAGATTATTTCCGAAACCATTTGTAGTGACGAATTGTAAAATAACAGAACTCGCCTGCGGAGGATCGGAAATAACATTTGAAGAAAATGATAATACAATCAGACTCAGAATACCGATAGCAATATTTAAAATATTTCTTTTCAATTAATTAATCTATTTTAGTTTTCCTGAAAAAAAATCTGTAAAATAAAATTTCAATCGAAGATAATACAATCAGGCTTATTGCATCTTTTGGATATAAATTTGCAAATCCGTTCCCTACAGGTCTGTAAAATCCCGTGAGCTTCAATATTACGAGAATAATATTATTCTGCGGTATTAAAAGATTATAACCTTTTTCGGAAATTATTAGTCCTACGACTAAATCCGACATTGTCCATCCTACGGTGAACAAAACAATAATAAAAGCGACATTTAAGAAAGCCTGAACTACACCATCGCTCTGGAACGACCTGCAAAAAATATATACTGCAAAAATAGTATGTATATAAAAAATTATGACAGCAATCAAAACAAATGTATATTAATATTAACAAAAAATTAAACCGTTTGATTCTTTTGAACTCAAAAGAACCGAACGCTATCTGTTCTTATTTAAAAATATAAATAAATTATTTTCAATGAACAACGTATATTCAATTAGATTTATTTCGATAAAAAAAGATATTCTTACATTGCACTCTTGGAGAAAAAAGTTTCTTTTAATGTTTTCAGTATTATTTTCATATCGAAAACGATTGACCAGTTTTCAATATAATAAATATCATAATCAATTCTTGTTTGCATGGAAGTGTTCGGACCTCTTAGTCCGTTCACCTGTGCCCAGCCTGTTATTCCGCATTTCACGCGATATCTTTCAAGATACCTGTTAACGGTATCTTTCATTTGGTTTATGAAAAATTCTCTTTCAGGTCTCGGACCAACAATGCTCATATCACCGAGTAAAACGTTAAAAAATTGAGGAAGTTCATCGAGACTGTATTTCCTTAAATAATACCCTATTGGTGTGTATCTGTCATCATTATCTGATACGAATTGCGGACCTGATTTTTCCGCATTTACTTTCATAGAGCGGAATTTTAAAATATTAAATTTTTTCCCGTCTATTCCCACACGTTCCTGCGCATAAAACAAAGGACCCTTCGAAGTGACTTTAACTAAAAATATTAAAACCAGATAAACAGGAGAAAAACAAATGATAAACAGCAAAGACATTGTAATATCAAAAAGTCTTTTAGACATTATATGCCAGACGTTTAGCGGTAATGATTTAATTTTCATAAAAGGTATCCCGCTAATCTCTTCAATTTTCAGTCTGCTTGTCACAAGCTCGATGAAATCAGGTACGAGCATAAATTCTATATTAATGCCTTCACAAATTTTAATCAGTTTATACAATATATCCTGTTCGGTAGCTTCTATGGCAATTAATATTTTTTGAATTTCAAGTTCTCTCACTTTCGAGGGTAAATCATCAAAACTTCCGAGATATTTTTCTTTAAAGTTTTCAGGTAAAGTGTTAACATCACCGGCAAAAAAACCGAGCACATTGAAACCGACAAATTTTTCTTTGGAAAATTTTTCATAAATCTTTTCCGCCATTTCAGTCGTCCCGACTATTGCAACATTCTTAACCCCGATTCCCATATTATAAAGATTTTTTTCGACTTTAAGCATAATGTATCTTCCGATGGTTATGAATAACGAAGCGACGAACCAGATTATCACGAACACAATTCTTGAATAGGGAAATTCACGGAAGAAAAAAATTATTCCTATGGAAATAATTAAAGATATCGAAACACATTTGAAAATTGAAAAGAATTCATCAAAAATAAAAACATTTCTGTTTAATCTGTATAATTTGAAAGACTGAAAAGTAAAAATCCAGAATGGAAGTGTTACAATTGCAAAATAAAAATAACCACTGAATCCGGGTATTCCTTTTTCTACCGGGAAAATATTCCGAAAGGGAGAATAGAATCTGAGCCAATATGAAAAAGCAAATGCGACCATAATACCGATTGAATCGGATAGAATAGTAAATATAGGTATAAATATTTCTGTATAATTTGTTTTTCTACTCAAATTTTCTCCTTAAGTTAAATTATATCTAAATAAAAATATCACTTTTATACGTAAATCAAAACGGAAAAAAGCTACTTAAGTTTATCAAGTTTATCAAGTTTATCAAGTTTGTCAAGTTCATCAAGTTTGTCAAGTTCATCAAGTAAGAGCATTAATTTCTTCGCGTTCTTTGCGCTTATTCTTTGCGACCTTTGCGTTTAAAGCTCTTAGTTCTTACTTTCAAACCTTCGAACCTTAAAACTTTTATGCTTAATTCGCTCTAACTTTTCTGCTTTATAGCTTTACAGCTTTACAAACTTGATTATGCTACTTTCATTATATATAGTGCATCTTTATAATTCAGCAAAAAATTTTCTCTGATGGTAATATTCTCCGGCTTTCTTAAATTCGGGTCTTCTTTTATAATCCCAAATGCCATCATTCTCGCCGTTTGCAGTAAATCTTTATCCCTGTTCAAATCCGTACAGGAAAAATTCAAAATTCCCGACTGCCGCGTTCCGAAAAATTCTCCCGGTCCTCTGATTTCCATATCAACCTCCGCAATCTTAAAACCGTCATTCGTTTCGCAAAGTGTGTTCAGTCTTTTTTTCGAAACTTCATCCAGATGTTTCCCTATAAGCACGCAGTAAGACTGTTCGGCGCCGCGTCCAACTCTTCCGCGCAACTGGTGCAATTGAGAAAGTCCGAAACGCTGAGCATCTTCGATTATCATAATCGTTGCATTGGGAATATCTATGCCGACTTCTATCACGGTTGTTGAAACGAGCAATTTTATTTTTCCTTCTTTGAATGCCTGCATTTCGTCATCTTTTTCATACCACAACAATCTGCCGTGAACCATACCAATCGGAACATCTTTAAAATATGTTTCTTTCAGAAGTTTGTAATTTTCTTCCGCAGATTTTAAATCCATTTTTTCCGATTCATCAATCAACGGATAAATTATATATGCCTGTCTGCCTTTTTTAAATTCATCTTTTACAAATTTAAAAACTTTTGGCTTTTCATCTTCTGTCCGCAAATATGTTTTTATCGGTTTCCTGTTCAGCGGAAGCTCATCTATAATGGAAACGTCCAAATCCCCGTAAACAGTGAGCGAGAGTGTTCTCGGAATCGGAGTAGCCGTCATTACAAGTACGTCAGGATTCAATCCTTTCTCTTTCAATTTTGCCCTTTGCATTACGCCGAATTTATGCTGTTCATCTATTACAACGAATCCGAGATTTTTATACTCAACAGCTTCCTGTATCAATGCGTGTGTGCCGATTATAATATTTGTTTTTCCGAGCCGAATATCCTGAAGATATTCTTCGCGAAGCTTTTTTTTCTGACCGCCGATTAAAAAAGTGATTTTAATATCTTTTCCTGAAACTTCATTATATTCTTTTATGTAATTTGAAATCGTAA
>Ga0182021_10007090_pt1 | contig 13272 bp, 11 predicted proteins | sample 612E3MmetaG_FD_120493 | JGI IMG/M metagenome (GOLD analysis project Ga0182021, IMG submission 120493) | Permafrost microbial communities from Stordalen Mire, Sweden - 612E3M metaG (Illumina Assembly) | ecosystem: Environmental > Terrestrial > Soil > Wetlands > Permafrost | place: Sweden...
GTAGAACTTCCGCCTGTCATTATGATAAATAAAATAATGGCCAAAATTCCCACACCAATACCAAAGTTTTTTGGTATGAAAGAAATCTTCGCAAATAATTTCATAATCCACTCGGCCACAATCGTCACATTGTAGCCGGAGAGCGCCACGATGTGTATCGTACCTGTATTCACGAAGCTTTGCCGTAAAGCCTGGCTAAAAGAAGCTTTCTCTCCCAAGATAAGACCACCCATAAACAAGCTTTCTGTGCCAGAAATTGCAGAATTCATTTTTCCCAAAAACTTTTCTTTAGCAGAAAATAAAGCACTCTGAATAAAATTCCCGTTCCCGCGGGAAACAATCTCTATTTTTGAATAACTCATCACATAAAAAATCCCATCCTTGCGCAGATAATTTACATAGTCAAAGACCTTGCCTTGGTCTGTTATAAAATTCTCGGGCTTTTTTAACGTACCGGTGAAATTTATTTCATCCCCGTATTTATAGTCTGTATCCAGAGCGGTAGATAGCAAGATTTCAGTAGTGTCGTTTTTTATTTTTGTTTTTGTTGTTAGTTGCTGATTACTTTCTTTAATGCTGGGTTCATCGACAATTTCCCCGGACAAAGTTATCTTTTGGCCAACCTGCGACTCAAAAATACTTGGTGCAGAAATGTTAGTCATATTAAATCTAAAAATTCCAAAACAAAAAGTTAAAATAAAAACAGAAATTAAAATTCCCCAGTGGTTTTTAGAAATTAAAGTGAAAAATAAAAATAAAGCAAGAAAAATTACACTAAACAGTATAATTAAATATAAATTTACAAATAAAAAAGAGCGGATAAACACTCCGAATAAAAATCCAAAGCAAGTTGAATAAAAAATTCTATCCTGCATGACAAAATAATTTTATTTTCTAAGTTCCACCGGCAAACCTTCCGCAAAACTTGTGGCTATGACATCTGCTCTCTCATTCCACTTGTCACCATTGTGCCCTTTCACATAACTCCATTTTGGTTTTAGCTCTTGTGTCAGCTCGTATAATTCTTCCCAAAGTTCTTTGTTTAAAACCGGCTTTTTGGCGGCATTGCGCCAGTTATTTTTTTGCCAATTGAAAATCCATTCCGTGATACCCAATATCACATATTTGGAATCAGAAACAATCTCTACGTGCTCAATGTTTGAGAATTTATTTTTTAAACGTTTTAAAGCTTCTATTGGCCCAGTAAGTTCCATTTGGTTATTGGTGGCATGTTCCGCGCCTCCACCTATTTCAATAACTTTATCATTCACTAAAAAAATAGCCCCCCAGCCCGCTCGCCCCGGATTCCCCTTCGCCGCTCCATCCGTATAAATTGTGACTTTATCTTGTTTGATCATAATTAATAAATATCTTCTATTCTCAATCTTAACTCTTCCCGGCCGCGAAAGCGAGAGAGGTCAAAGGTGGCCAGCAGATTTACAACGAGATCTTCACTCAAAGTATTTTTAAATGAATCCACATTGGAGAAAAAAGAAATCGCTGTAGTTTTATTTTTATTCTGATCAGAAAAAGTAATTTCCAGATGCTCGCCTGAGCCATTTTTGCCGAATTTTTTTATTTTTTCTATTTTTACATTTTCAAAAAGAAAAATAGGTTTTGGGTTTCCGATCCCAAAGGGGGCCATTTTGTCTATCTCCCGCCAATTTTTAATATTTACCGAATCTAGAGTAAATTTTATATCAAAATTTACCCCCACCTTTCCTCCCCCTACATAGGGGGAGGTGCCAACGGCGGAGGGGGTACTTTTTTCTGTAATAATTTTCCTAAAATTCACCGCCAGGGCTTCTTCTAGAAAATGAATTTTATCATTGTGTACGGTAAACCCTCCGGCTTGTTCATGCCCACCAAAATCAATAAAAGATTCACGTGTTTCCGTCATCAATTCCACGACCGACACCAAGCCGTCACCCCGACAAGACCCTTTGATACAGTCATTCTCGTCTTTTCCCCAAACAAAAACTGGCTTTTGATATTCATCGCAAATTTTTCCGGCCACAAGACCCAAAACACCGATTCTCCACTTAGGATTACCGATAACTATCACTTCCCTGCTCTCCCTGGCAGAATCTGCCTCAAATTTTTTATTCACCTCGCGCATAATACTCGTAACAATAGTTTTTCTTTCATCATTTATCTTCGATAAATGGTTGGCCAATACACCTGCCTCCACCTCATCGGATGTCACCAAGAGTTCATATGCCCGCATCGGATCATCCATTCGTGAAGCGGCATTAAGGCGAGGATTTATCATAAAGCCGACATCGTCGCCTGACAAATACCTCTGGTCAATATTCATTTTGGCCAGAAGTTTTTGTAGACCCGGACGCGGAGATTTTTTCAGAACTTTCATTCCGAAATAGGCGATGGCCCGGTTCTCGCCCAAGAGCGGCACCATGTCGGAAAGCGTCGCCAGCCCGGCCATATCCAGCATCCATTTTTCCGCACCGTCTTTAATTTTAAAATATTCTTGATATTTTTTTAAAAAAGCTTGAACTAATTTAAAAACCACTCCTGCGCCACAAAGCATTTTTTCAGGGTACTCGTCCACCTTTGGATTTAAAATTGCATAAGCTCTGGGTAGGTCAAAGGAGGCATACCCCGCCGAGGCTGGCCGGGGCAAGTGATGGTCGGTAATTATCACATCAACACCATCCACTTCTGCTTGAGCCACCTCATCCACCGCCGTAATACCCAAATCAACAGTAATTATAAGTTTTACTTTGTTTTTGCTAAATTGTTTTATGGCTTCCAGATTGAGCCCATATCCTTCTGAATTTCTTTGAGGAATGTATATCTCATAATTTTTATAATTTATTATTTTAAATAAATCAGTTAAAATTACAGCTCCGGGAATACCATCGCAGTCGTAATCCGCATAAATAACCGTTTTTTCATCCGCATCTACCGCTTCAAAAATACGCACACAAGCCTTTTCCATGTCTCGCATCAAAAATGGGTCATAAAAATCCCGCTCGTAATTCGGGTTCAAAAAAATCTCTGCTTGCTCGCCATCCGTAATCCCCCTCTTCTCCAAGAGAGCTCGTAATAATTCGCCATACCTTTGCATAGAGGGCATTTTAGCATACAATATGGGAGTTATGGAAAATTGCATTTTTTGTAAAATTGTAAAAGGAGAAGCACCTTGCCATAAAATCTGGGAAGACAAAAATCATTTGGCTTTTTTGTCTATATTTCCAAATACGGAAGGATTTAGCGTGGTAATAACCAAAGAACATTATCCAAGTTATGCTTTTAATTTGCCGGATGATATTTTGGAAAAGCTGGTTATTGCCTCTAAAAAAGTGGCCAAACTTTTAGATTCAAAACTTGAAGACGTAGGAAGAACGGGAATGATTTTTGAAGGTTTCGGGGTGGACCACGTGCATGCAAAACTTTTCCCTATGCATGGAACCAAAGATAAAGAATGGAGGCCGGCAAAATCCGATGTCAAAAAATATTTTGAAAAATATGAAGGATATATTTCCTCCCACGATTACGAAAGAGAAGACGATGAGAAGTTGAAAAAATTAGCTGAAAAAATTACTCGCGCAATTTAAATGATTCATGCATAGTTGTTCCCATATGAAAAATTTAATCGGGTATAAAAAAATAAAAGATATTCTTAATTCTGAATATCAAATAGAAGTACTAAACTCCACTCCAACAAAAAAGGGTCTCATTAATCATTCTTACTTTATTAAAACCTTAAAGAAAAAGTATGTTTTTAGAATATATTCTCATAAAACAATCGAGGAAATACTTTTTGAAATAAGAGTCATGAATATTATCAGAACACACAATCTACCTGTGCCCGAAGTATTAAAAAACAAATCTAGAAAATATACAACAAGTGCAATATTAAATAAGAAGAAATATTATTGTATTTTAATGGAATTTATGGACGGGAAAACCTTGGAAAGTTCTTATTTTGAAATGATTAAACCCATGGCAGAGTTACAAGCTCAAATACATATTCTCATAAAAAAGAGGGTCAAGGCTAGGCAAGGTGTCGATCAGGTATTAAAAAATTGGGCTAGATGGTCAAAAGAAGAAATAGAAAAAATAAAACCAATTCTTAAAAAATATAAATTGGAAGAAATTTACCTAGAAAAATTCTACAAAACAAAGAAAGATTTAAATAATCAACTATCTAATCTTTTAAAGATTCCATACGCTGAATGCCATAATGATTTCTTTGGTGGTAATATTTTGATAAAAAATAAGCAAATATCAGGAATTGTTGATTTTGATAATATTGAAACTGTTCCGATTGTTTTTGATATTGCAAACACGTTAAAATCTTGGCTACTTAGAAATAAACCAAACAAATATAAAACAATTTTAGATGAATATTTAACTGGATATCAAAAATATAGAAAATTGTCTAAAAAAGAATTGGGGATACTCCCTGTAATGATTTCCGCTCGCAATTTTGCCGTTACTAATTCGTTACTCTCCCGTAAACTCATAAAAGGCAAAGATAAGCTGGAAAGGACAATTGAATTTGATATTAATTGGAGAAAATATCTACACAAAAAACCTTTTCACATCTACGCCATGGCGTAGATTGGTTAATGAGTGTAAGATTTGGCTAATTTGAATGTTTTAAATTCTTTTTGTAAACCAATTCTTTTTAAGTAAGCAAGGAATTCGACTGGCAAGGGTGATGGTCCAACCCAAACGCTTTTTTGAATCATAACGAAATTAAAATTTTTAAGCTGGCGACGAAACCAGTCTCTTTCTTTTTTTCTGGCATGAGGAATATCATACATTAGAAGTAAATTCTTTGGTGCATCTTTTTTGAAATTAGAAACAAAAGACTGAAGATACTGCCGTTTAGAAATAGTGATTTTCTTTTTTGGACTATCAAAATCAGGTAAACCGAACATGTTTACCGACATTCCCTTGTATTTAAGTCGTCTTTGACCTTCCATGCTTAAATTATACTTCCTTTATCTAATCTACGCCATGGCGTAGATGTGAATAAAATTAATACGGTAACTTTAAACACTCAATCCAGAAATTACCTCAGCGCTTTGATGCCCGGCAGGGTGCCGTTCACCAGGAAATCCAGTGTAGCTCCGCCGCCGGTGGACACAAACGAAAATTTCTTTTCCATTTTCATCTTGGAAATCAGGTCCACGGTGTCTCCGCCGCCGATAATGCTCTCCGCTTTTGAGGCGGCAACAATTTTTAATATTTCTTTTGTGGCCTTCGCACCGCCATCTTCGTATTTACCCAAGGGTCCGTTCCAAAGGATGAGTTTGGCTTTTTTAATTAAAAGCATTAAGTCTTTGACTGTTTCTTTGCCGATATCTAAAATAATTTCGTCTTTACTTATTTCATTTACTTTTTTGTTTATTAGTTTGTCTCCTGATTTTACAACAACATCACTTGGTAAAATTAATTTCCCAGCTTGGCGGACAGGCTTGTTTTTAAGAAGCGCAGAAATTCCATAATTAGCATCATCCACCAGCGACTTACCTACTTCGTCGCCTTCGGCTTTTAAGAAATCATCTGCTAATGCTCCGCCAATAAAAACATCATCCGCCAGTTTCAGATATTTTTTAATTAAAGGCATTTTAGTGGAAAACTTGGCACCTCCTAAAATAAACAAAAACGGATGCTTTATTTTCTTGAAGACATGCGATAAATTTTTAATTTCATTTTCAAGTTGAAGACCGGCAAAGCTCGGAAGATATTTGGGAATTGAAACTACCGAAGCGTGCTCTCGGTGAGAAACCGAGAAAGCGTCGTTCACATAAACATCACCCATTTTTGCAAGCTTTTTGGCAAAACTTTGGTCATTCTCTATCTCGCCCGGAAATTTTCTAAGGTTCTCAAAAAAAGTAACTTTATTTTTAGCTATCTTCGAAACTGCAAAAAAACGTTTAATTACAGGCTCCAAGCTGGCTGTGCCGTCTTTACCTAAATGAGTCAGCAAAATTATTTTTGCGTCATTTTTGAGCAAGAAATTTATCGTAGGCAGGGCGGCACGAATGCGAAAATCATCCAGAACCTTGCCATTTTTTATAGGCACATTGAAATCCACGCGTAAAAGCACGATTTTATTTTTTAGGTTTTTTATTTGTTTAATGCTTCGCATATTTTTATTATTTCCATGAATTTTTTAGCATCCAGAGAGGCACGCCCCGCAAGTAATCCGTCCACTCCGCCATTTTGTAAAAAATCTTTTGCATCTTTTTCATTAACCGAACCTCCATAAATAATTTTTACCGTAGCTGCTTCTTTGCCAAATTTAAGAGACAGTATCTTGCGAATAAAGATAACCATTTCCTCCGAGTCCGCGGGAGTGGCATCTTTACGATTGGGAGTTGAAGAAATTGCCCAGACCGGTTCATAGGCAATAATAATTTTGGAAAATAATTTTTGGTTTACTCCAGCCAAACATTCTTCGAGTTGTGTTTTGACGAAATTAAAATAACCATGGTCCGGGTCACGCACACTCTCTCCCACGCACAATATCGGCCGAAGGCCGGCGGCAAGCGATGCTTTTATTTTTTTATTTATATCATTGTTGTTCTCGCCCAACTCACGTCTTTCCGAGTGACCCAGTATTACATACCTGGCGCCAACATTATAAAGCATCTCTCCGGAAACTTCTCCGGTAAAAGCACCGACGTCTCCATAGAAAGCGTCTTGCGCACCTAACATTATTTTTTTAGAAATTTTATTTAATTTTTCAATATACAAAGTTGGCGGACAAATCACGACTTCTGTTTTTTTCAAAGCAGAAATACTCTTTGCCACCGCGGAAAAAAGCTTCTCCGCTTCTTTTAGCGTACGCGGATTCATTTTCCAATTACCGATGATAATTTTCTTCATAATTTTGCCTTCAGACATATAGCAAATTATATCACAATGCGTTAAAATATAGATATGAACCAAAGGGGTTTTACTTTCATTGAAACTATAGTCGGTAGCGCAGTTTTTCTCGTCGTGGCTTTGTCTGCCTATCAGGCATTTAGCGTGCTCATGGAAGCAACCTTGTCCGCTCGAGCCAAAGTGGCCGCCACAGAACTGGCCAATGAAAGATTGGAAATCGTCCGCAATCTGCCTTATGCCGATGTGGGAATAGTGGGAGGATTGCCGGTTGGTAAAATTTCCAGAAATCAAACCATCGTACGTGATAATTATTCTTTTAATGTGCAGACAACCATCCGAAGTATCGACGACCCATTTGACGGTACGATTGGAGGCACTCCGCCCGACACTTCACCGGCAGATTACAAATTGGTGGACCTAGACATAACTTGTTCCAATTGCAAAAGTTTTTCTCCCTTGAGCTTCACAACCCTGATCGCTCCCCGCGCGCTCGAGACAGCTTCTACCAATGGCGCGCTATTTATTCATGTCTTTGATAATAGCAGTATACCCGCCCCGGTCATCGGCGCATCGGTTCACATAGTAAACACGCAAACAAACCCGGACACAATCATAGACGAAACAACCGACAATGCCGGTTGGGTAAAAATAGTGGACGCACCACCCGGCAGTGGAGCATACAACATCACGGCTACAAAATCCGGATATTCACAAGAACAAACTTATCCAGTGGGAGGAGCGGCAGGAGCAAGCCCTTTAAAACCGGACAGCAACGTGACAACCCAACTAGTAACTCAAATAAGTTTCACCATTGATAAATTAAGTTCGATCGTGGCATCATCCGTCGATGCTTCTTGTGCGGTGCTTCCCAACATCGGCTTTTCTTTAACCGGCACAAAACTTATCGGCACAGGCGTGCTAAAATATCCGGCCCACAGTTTTACAACCAGCGCAGCCGGAAACATTACAATTCCAAACATCGAATGGGATACTTATTCTGCCCTGCTTACTTCCGCTTCATATGACTTGGCCGGCGTGAATCCTCTGCCTAGTTTTGCAGTCAATCCAAACGAGACAAAAAATATGCAGTTAGTGGTCGTGCCTCATGTGACCAGAGCTCTCCTGGTGTCCGTGAAAGACTCTTCAAATATTGCTATCAATGGCGCGACGGTTCGTCTACAAAAAAGCGGTTTCGACCAAAGCAAGACGACAAATTCCGGCTCGTGTGCCACCCCGGGGCAAGTTTTCTGGAACGGACTTGCGAGCGGAACATATACCCTCACTGTCTCGAAAACCGGGTATACGACATACACCAACAACGCCTTGAGTGTTTCCGCCGCTTGGCAAAATCAAACAATCACTTTAAATCCATAAAATGAAAAACAAATTTAAAAATAAAAATGGCGGATTTATCCACCAAAATTTTCTTAAGAAAATTTCAGGCGGATTTACTATAATCGAAACACTTTTGGGAATAGCAATTTTTGTTTTAATTCTCGGAGTACTCGCTTCTTTTTCCAAAAGTATCTGGACATCAAACTCTTTTGTAATTACAGAGATGGAAGGTGCTAATGTGGGCAGAGCAGCGCTAAAAACAATGGTGGCAGAAATCAGAACAGCTTCCTCCGGCAGTAATGGCGCCTATGCCCTAAGTGTCGCCACGTCCACAAGCGTAACTTTCTATTCTGACATATATGACAATGGCCTAAAAGAAAAAATAAGATATTTCTTAACTGGAACAACTTTACAGAGAGGAATGACAAAGCCCACCGGAAGTCCGCTGGGCTACACGGGAAGTGAGGTCATTACAAATCTAGTGCCCAACGTCACCAATGCTTCTATTTTCAGTTACTATGACAAAAATTACGACGGCACGACAGCCGCACTTCCCACTCCCGTGGACATAGCTTCTGTCAGATTAATAAAAATAACCCTTACCACCGACCTGAACCCGATTCAGGCGCCTTCGCCCATTACATTTTCCACTCAAGTAATGTTGAGAAATTTAAAAGACAATTTATGATTAAAAAAAATAATAAAATAAAAAATAGTGGCGCGATCATAATACAAACGGTTGTCTTTTCCGCGGTCGCTGTCATCATCATCACCGCGCTGGCCGGTTTCACCGCTACCTCTATAAGATTGGGCCGAGAAACTTTTAATCGTGAGCAGGCTTTCCAGTCAGCCGAAGCGGGAGTGGATTATTATCGTTGGCACTTGGCACATGCAGGAACGGACTATCAAGATGGGACGGGAGGAGGAGGACCATATGTACACCAGCTCAAAGACAAAGATGGAAATACTGTCGGACAATTTTCTCTCACAATTACCGCCCCATCACAGGGTTCTACTTTGGTTAAAATAAAATCTACCGGAACTTCCTCTGCCGACCCAACACTTGTTAGAAAAATACTGACTCAAGTAGCCAAACCATCCATCGCTGAACATGCTTTTGCCGGAAATGATGCAATGCGTTTCGGCATCGGTACGGAAGTTTTCGGCTCTATTCATTCAAATGGAGGAATACGTTTTGATGGGTTGGCGCACAACTTGGTCACCAGCGGAGTCGCCACTTATACGGATGTCGATAGTGATGCCTGTACCACCTCCAGATCTTACGGGGTACATACCTGCCTGAACCCCCATGACCCAACATCACCGACCACGCTTCCTTTGCGTGCAGATGTCTTTCTTGCCGGGCGAAAAATGAGCCAACCGACAATTGATTTTTCCGGTTTTACATCCGACATTTCTGATTTAAAAACACTTGCCCAAACACCGGACGGAGATTTTTACGATGCGGCCGGAACCGGATTCGTCGGTTATCATATTGTTCTAAAAACCAATGATACTTATGATTTGTATAAAATAAATAGTTGGGTACTATTGCCAGGCAGTCCTAATACTTGCACCACCAATTCGTCAAATCCACTGTCACTCACTTGGAGCATTAATACGCAAACCTTACAGGGCAATTATCCATTCCCGGCCAATGGAGTAATCTTTGTTCAAGACCACTTAGTAGTCGATGGACAAATAAATGGGGCACGGCTTACGATTGCGGCCGCACTCTTGCCGGAACCGACCGACACAGATCAATATAAAAATATAATTATTAACAATGATTTATCTTACACAAACTATGACGGCACGGATTCTCTCGGACTCGTGGCGCAAGGCGGAGTGATGGTCGGCATGATAAGCGATGACAATTTAAAAATAGACGGAGCCTTAATGGCAGAACATAATTCAGTGGGAAGATTTTATTATGCGGGAAATAGCTGCTCGAATACCTACAAAAGCCGTTCTGTAATTTCTCTTTATGGAATGATTGCCTCTTACGCCAGATATGGTTTCGCTTATGGTAGTCCGCCCACTTCCGGCTACACCACCAGAAACATAAACTATGACGCAAATTTGCTATATGCCCCTCCTCCGAGCTTTCCGCTCACCTCAGATCAGTTCGAAATACTCTCTTGGCAGGAAGTGAAAAATTAGACTTCACTCCCTTAAATACTAATTAATACTCCCCAAAATAGAGTACAGTGGAGAAATCATAGAGATAGCGAAAAAGCCGACTCCGGCGCCAATAAAAATCATCAGCACCGGCTCGATAATCGTGGAAAGATTTTTGGTTTTATTTTCCACTTCTTCTTCGTAAAAAAGGGCGATTTGCAAAAGCATATCTGATAATTTTCCCGTCTCCTCCCCGACTTGAATCATTTCGGACATCATTATGGGGTAAAGATTCGTATTTGCTTCAAAAATTTCCGAGAAGGAAGATCCTTTTTCTATGGCCACTTTTGCTTCCTCTAAAACTTTTTTATAATAAACATTCTGCACGACATCCTCGGTTATTTCCACGGCGCGAGTGATGGAAACTCCGGAAAGCAAAAGTGAAGACATGGTGCGGGCGGTGCGGGCGGTGTTTAATTCTCTGGTTAAATTATTAATGATCGGAAGTTTTAAAATGGCAAAATCAATATATTTGGCCATAAATTTGGCGCGGAAAGTAGAATATATTACGAATGCCGCCACAAAAATAACGACAAAAGTCAGTATTAAATTTTGGGAGAAAAAATTTCCCAAGAAAACAAGTATCTGTGTGGTAAGTGGCAGCTTTACTCCGAGCTCTTTGAAAGTACCCGCCAAGGTCGGCACCACAAAAGCGAACATCAAAACACCGATGATAACCATCGCCGACATAATCACACCGGGATAAATCAACGCTCCTTTTATTTTTTTAGTTAGAGAGTTGGATTTTTCTAAATTCATTCCGACATCAGATAGCGCGCCAGCGAGATTGCCGGATTCTTCACCAGCCTTAACCATTGAGATGAAAAGGCCGGAAAAAACATCGGGGAACTTGGCCAGCGCCGAAGAAAAAGTTTCTCCGGAATTTATATCAGCCGAGAGAGATGTTAAAATCTTGCTGAACCCGACGTTTTTTGTCTGCTTTTTCAAAACTGACAACGCTCGATAGAGAGAAAGGCCCGCTTTTATCATTCCACTTAAATTTTTAGTGAAAATAATCAGCTCGGAATTTGAAACTTTTGAAAACATACCGGTAACCATGGAAAACTGATCAATCAAATCTTTGTTTTTTTCACTGATTGATAAAGGAATAAAACCGCGAGAACGCAAATCTCGCGCTAGAGAAAAACGGTCCACAGACTCAAGAGTACTTTCAAAAATTTCTCCTGTTTTTGATTTTGCAGTGTATGTAAATAACATTTTTTTATTCCGAAACAACTCTAAATATCTCTTCCAATGAAATTTGCCCGAGGACAGCCTGGAAAACTCCATCTTCGAGCATCGTCATCATTCCCTCTTTTTTCGCTTGTATTTCTATTTCATCCTGAGAGACTCCCTTCAAAATCATTTCTCGAATAGTCTGGGTCACTGTCAGTACTTCATGAATGCCGACTCGACCGGCATAACCATCTTCCGATTCGGCGGATTTTACCGGTTTGTAAAATGGAACTTTTTCCCAAATATCTTTTACTCCCAGGATTTTTTCGGCTTTCAAGAAATCAAGCGTCCTACCCAAATCGACAATCTTGCCGAGATTTTCCAATTCAATGGAAGACAAAAAATATTTTTCTTTCTTAGCGGTAAGTTTGCGCACCAGTCTTTGCGCAATAATTGTTTTAACGGTGGCGGTTATTAAAAAAGGCTCGACGCCCATATCTATCAACCTCGGTATTGCGCCGGAAGCGCTGTTGGTGTGAATGGTAGAGAGAACCAAGTGGCCGGTGAGCGAAGCATTGATGGCCAGTGAAGCCGTTTCTCCGTCGCGAATTTCTCCGACCATCACGATGTCTGGGTCTTGGCGCAGGAGTGAACGCAACCCATTGGCAAAAGTGAGCCCAATTTCCGGCTTCACTTGCGTTTGATTTACCCGAGGCATTTGATATTCTATCGGGTCTTCCACTGTGGAAATGTTTACTTCCGGTCTGTTTAAAATATCGAGCATCGTGTAGAGCGTGGTCGTCTTTCCACTTCCTGTCGGCCCTGTGGCCAGAATCATCCCGGTTTTTTGTTTCAGTGAATTGTGAATTCTCTCCAGCCCTTCGCCGTGGAAACCGAGAATTTCCAGAGAAAAACCGTGGGCATTTTCTTTTAAGATTCTGATAACCGTTTTTTCACCGAAAAAAGTCGGCAAAGTAGAAACGCGAAAAGAAATCTTCTCTCCGTTTTGCTCTATTTTAAATCTGCCGTCTTGGGGCAATCTTTTTTCATCAAGTTTTAAATTGGACAAGACTTTAATGCGAGCCGTTATGCCACTACCAGCATTTTTATCCAGGACCATGGCATCGTGCAAAATACCATCTATACGATAGCGGACAGTGAGCTCGCTTTCTCCCGGCTCGATGTGAATATCGGACGCATTTTGCAAGATTGCGTGGAAAATAAGGGAGTCGACAATCTTTACCACCGGTAAGTCTTCTGCGAGATCTTTCAGCTCCGATTCGGACTTCTCTATCTTATCGCCGCCTGCCTGCGCAGACAGGTCATTTTTATTTTCGTCTTCGGACGAGATATTAAGCGCCGTGGATTCTTTTTGGATAATATCTTGAAACTCGGCCGTCAAACTTTGCCTGTATTGCACAAGCACGGACCGTATAGAAGCAGCGTCGGTAAGCCGGGGCAAAATTTTCAACCCGGAACGTTTTTTTATAAAATCAATTACCGGCAAGTCATCCACATCGAGCATCGCCACTTCCAAACTATTCTCACTTTTTTTATAAGAAACAATATTATAATTGCGCGCAATCGGCTCGGGAATAAGAGATAAGACAGCCACATCTATCTTTTGCTCAATCAGATTTATAAATGGTATACCCAAGACAAAAGCTTCTGTCTTTTTCAAATCAGTCTCGGATATTTTCCCTTCGGAAAGCA
>Ga0182021_10007091_pt1 | contig 13272 bp, 7 predicted proteins | sample 612E3MmetaG_FD_120493 | JGI IMG/M metagenome (GOLD analysis project Ga0182021, IMG submission 120493) | Permafrost microbial communities from Stordalen Mire, Sweden - 612E3M metaG (Illumina Assembly) | ecosystem: Environmental > Terrestrial > Soil > Wetlands > Permafrost | place: Sweden...
ACCCGGACGCGTTCCGCCGCGCGCTGCGGCCCAACACCAAGGCGTTTTTCGGCGAGGGCCTCGGCAATCCCGCGCTCAACATTTTCCCTTTTGAGGAGGTCGGCAAGATCGCCCGCGAAGCCGGCGTGCCGCTCATCATCGACAACACGTCGCTCTCGCCGCTCCTCAACCGCCCGATCGAGTGGGGCACCAACATCGTCGTCCACTCGACCACCAAGTACATCGGCGGTCACGGCACGTCGCTCGGCGGCATCGTGGTCGACGGCGGCAACTTCAACTGGGGCAGCGGCCGGTTCCCCGGCTTCACCAAGCCCGACCCGAGCTATCACGGGCTCGTGCATTGGGAGGCGTTCAAGAGCTTCCCGCCCGCCGGCGGCGCCAACGTCGCCTACATTTTCAAGATGCGCCTGCAGCTGCTGCGTGACATGGGCGGGTGCATCTCGCCGTTCAACTCCTGGCTCATGCTGCAAGGGCTCGAGACGCTGCATCTGCGCATGACGCGCATCTGCGAGAACGCGCTCAAGACCGCCGAGCTGCTCGCGGCGCATCCGAAGGTCGCGTGGGTCAACTATCCCGGCCTCAAGACGAGCCCCAATCACGCTGCGGCGAAGAAATATCTCAGCGGCGGCTTCGGCGGCCTGCTCGGCTTCGGCGTGAAAGGCGGCTTCGAGGGCGGCAAGAAATTCATCGAGGCGCTCCGGCTTTTCTCGCACCTCGCCAACATCGGCGACGCCAAGAGCCTCGCCATCCATCCGGCGAGCACGACGCACAGCCAGCTCTCGCCGGAGGAACAGGTCTCGACTGGCGTCTCGCCCGACTTCGTGCGCCTCTCGCTCGGCATCGAGGACTTCGTCGACATCCAGGCCGACCTCGAACAAGCGCTGGCGAAAGTGTGACGCCCCGTTGGCGGTGCCCGTAGCGTTTGGCTCGAGCGGTGTTTGCACCGCGATAGGTGGAACCGCTTGACCCCAAGCGGTTCAAGCGCGTTGAGGTCAACGCGCTCCACCAGTCCGGAATATCCCAGCGGCGCTGAACGAATGGCATCACGGTTGGATCGTCTCTCCAGCGCGGCTCTCGATCTTGACGATTTTGACCGGAGCGGATGGCCGCTTCACCCAATACACCTTGAGCGTTTCGGCACCTGCGCTGCCTTGCTCGCGGTAAACGTAGTTCCCTGCTTTGGCTTGAATCTGATCGTCATTCGTGGCGAAGGTCACGGTGCTCCCCCCTGGCGTCACCCGCGTGATCGTGCCCAACCGCGCCGCGATGACCGGAGAGGATTTGAGGAAGGAGCCCACGAAGGCTTTCTCCTTCAGAGCCTCCGCGCCGTTCGGATTGGCGTCGAATTTTCGCTGCTGCTCGGGCGTGAGCAAGGCGCGGGTATGCGCCCGCGCGTTCTGCCGGATCGGCATACCCTTGATCATCCGGTCCTCTATTGAGGTAAACGCCAGCGAGGCGCTATTCTCATTGGTGAAAATCTCCGCGGCTTGGATCTTTTTGGGCGGCCGTCAGACCGACCAGTTTGTCCAGGCGGTCGACGGCGTTGTTGATGTTCGCGCCCGCACCGCGAACGATGACGGGAACAAGCGCCAGCCCGATGGCTAGCGCGGCGAGAAATGGGCGAAGAAACCATTTCCGGGGTGGTGAAGCTGACCCGGTTTTTGGTTTTATTGACGTGTCGCTGATCAGGCCGCCGGCCGTTGGCAAAAACGAACGGAAAATGTGCACGCCGGCGGCGGTCCGTAGCGTTGCGGGTCAACCTTTCTCAATTAAGATCGTGGCTGGAATTCCGGCGAATCCCAGAGGGAATATTACGTAATACGTATCATTCGGACTGGGCGTTTTTTTGACGAAGAAGCCACGAAGCGATACCGGCGTTGCGCAGGGTCGTTCCCGCTGGCACTATTCCCGCTTACACGGCGAACCCGCTCCCCTCTCAACATGCGCGCCCACTGCCTCCAACATGTCCCTTTTGAAGGACTCGGCTGCATCGAGCCTTGGTTCGTTGCGGCCCAATACGAGATCACGTACACGCGGTTTTTCGAGCGGGCGGAATTGCCGGAGCCCGGTACGGTGGACTTTCTAGTGGTGCTGGGCGGCCCCATGAGCGTCAACGATGAGGCCGAGTTCCCCTGGCTGGCTCCGGAGAAACGATTCATCCGTCGCGTCATCGAGGCCGGGACGCCAGTGCTGGGCATTTGCCTGGGCGCGCAACTGATTGCCAACGCCCTGGGCGCCCGGGTGTGGCGAAATCGCGAAAAGGAAATCGGCTGGTTTCCCGTGGAGGCGACGCCGGCGGACGGACCCGCGCTTTTCCGTTTCCCGCCGTCGATCGAAGTTTTCCACTGGCATGGCGAGACCTTCGACCTGCCGCCCGGAGCCGTCCGCCTCGCGCGCAGCGCGGGCTGCGAAAACCAGGCGTTTCAGGTCGGGCGGTCGGCGCTCGCGCTCCAATTTCACCTGGAAACCACGCCGGCGGCGGCGCGGGCGATGGTCGAACATTGCGGCGCAGAGTTGCAGCCCGCGCGCTACGTGCAATCCGCCGCCGAGATTCTCGCCGCTCCTGCCGGGAAATATCGGGCGATCAACACCCTGATGGCCTCCGCGCTTACATTCCTGGGCGAATCCGCCCGCCTGTAGCGGCGGTTTATGACCGCCGAGTTTTGTAGGCAGCGAGCTTGCTCGCGCGGTTTCAGAGCGCGAGCAAGCTCGCTGGCCTACGAAAGGCTGAACTCCGCCGCGCAACCGCGGCGGCCACGATCGAAAAGTAGCCGCGCCGGTTACGGCGCGGGAGACGCAGGGCAAACTACCTGCGGCTGCCATTCGATATGAACCGTTCCTGGCGCCCATCCGGTTTCCGGATCAGACGTGTCCAATTTCATGCCAATCGCCTTTCGCTTAGCTTTTTGCTTCTGGATCGGGACGTAGCTGCGAGCGCCAGCGAGTGGACGAATCACCACTCGCTGGCGCTCGCGGCTCCAAAAAAGTCGAAAACCCACGAGTCGTGGGTATCACCGCTCATCCGGCAGTGCAAACGACAGGATGTTCGCGCCGGAGGCGATTGCGACGTATTGCCGGCCGTGGACGGCATACGTCATCGGTGAGGCTTTGAAGGGACGGTTCGTCTCGAAATGCCAGAGATACTGGCCCGTGCGGGCATCGACGGCGGCAAACCCGCCGCTGCTTTCGCCGAAGAACAGCAGCCCGCCCGCGGTGGACAATACGCCCGAGTAATTCGTCTGAACGGGGCCGGGTAAATCGATTTGCCAGGCCACTTTTCCGGTCTCGATGTCGAAGGCGCGAAGAATTTTTTGGGGCGGATCTTCGGGGTCGAAATAGCCCCGGAATCCTCCGTCCTCCGCTTTGCGATAGATGGTATAGTCCTCGACCGTCATCACGTAATAGAGCCGCGTGGCCGGGTTGTAGGCCGTGGCATACCAGTTGGTGGCGCCCCGCACCGCCGGCGCGGTTTTCACGCCCTGTTCGTTCGTTTCGTTGTTGGGCAGCAGGCGGGGCGTCCAATCGTCTTCGTTGATGTTGCTGGCCCAGGTCAGCTTGTCCACCATCCGGGTGGCCAGCAGCGGCCGGCCGTTGGTGCGGTCGATGACATAGAAGAAGCCGTTCCGATTGGCATGCAGCAACAGCTTGCGATCCTGCCCGCGCCACTGGGCGTTCACCAGCACGATGGGCTGGTTCGCGTCCCAATCGTGCAGATCATGCGGCGTGAATTGGTAGTGCCACCGGAGCTGGCCGGTCTTCAGATCGAGGGCCAGGTCGCAATTCGTATAAAGGTTGGCCCCCAGGCGCTCATCGCCATCCGTATCCGGATGTGGGTTACCGACGGCCCAGTACAGGACATTGGATTCCGGATCGGCGCTGCCGCTGAGCCAGGTGGCCCCGCCGCCCAGCGCCAGGACCGTGCCCTGCCAGGTGTCGGCCACCGGTCCGGCATCGCCCGGCTTCGGAATGGTCCAGAACCTCCACACCAGTTCGCCGGTCGTGGCCTGGTAGGCCGCCACGAAGCCGCGAATCCCATTGTCGCCCCCGCTTACGCCGGTGATGACCAGATCGCCCACCACCAGCGGCGCCGACGTGCCACCGTAAAACCCGGGCGCGCCCGCCTCCGGTGCGTAAACGTCCCAGAGCAGCGCGCCGGTCAGGCGATCCAGCGCAAGCAAGTGAGCATCGTCGGTCAGATAGAAAATGCGGTCGCCCAGAAAAGCCACGCCGCGATTGACGCCAATCGCCGCGTCGCTCGAAATCTTCGCCGCCGCGCTCTTGGGGCGTTCATAGCGCCAGATCTCGCGCCCAGTCCGACCGCTCAGCGCATAGACCTGATTATTCCCCGTCACGTACATTACGCCGTCCACGACAATCGGGGTCGTCTCCAGGCCGGAAAACGGGATCGTGTACGTCCATTGCAACTGCAGCCGCGCGACGTTCTCCCGTTTGATCTGATCGAGCCCGCTGTGGCGGTTCCCATCCAGCGTGCCGTTGTAGGTCGGCCAATCGCCCTGCTTCGGATGCGCAATCTCATCGATCTCCGCCTGGGCCATTGGCGCCGGCGGCTCTGTCAGCGGTCCCACTCCGACGCCATTCAGGCGGCTCAGGAAGGCCAGCAGGTCGCGCAGTTGGTCCTCCGTGCCCTGGAAGGCTGGCATGGCCGAGTGCGGGTCGGGCGTCAGCGGCCGGTACTCGCCTTCGAGGAGCAAATGCAACTTGCCGTCGTCGGTCTGCAACACCAGGTCGTGGCTGCCCTGCGCCCGGGCGAAACCCTGCAACGAAGATCCATCGTTCAATGTTACGGACACCGTGTGATAGCCGGCGGCCATGCGGGCGCTGGGGTCGACCAGCGACTGCTTCAGCTCCGGCAATTTCAGCCGCCGCGCAACGTTGGAAAGATCCGGCCCGTTCGAGTGGCCCCGGCCCCGGGCGATATGGCAGGTGGCGCACTTTCCGGCTCCAAAAAAGATGCGTTCGCCGGCCTGCGGATCGCCCGCCACCGGGGGCTCCGCTCCCGTCGGGTCGAGGAGTCGCACATAATGCGCCAGCGCCTGAACGTCTGGCGGCGCCAGCGGTAGCGCCGGCATCTTGCCTTTCCCTTTCCGAATGATGTCGGCGATGTCGTTTTCGGACGCGTTGCGGAGATGGTCGTTGTTGACCAGCGAGGGCGCGCGATCCGTGCCGCGCGCATCTCCGCCATGACACAGCGCACACGTCTGGGCAAATTGTGGTGGAGCTTCCTGGGTTCGCCGTCCTGCCCGCGGCGGTGGAAAATTCGCCATGCTGGCTTCCGATGCCATCTGATTAGCCTCTGGCGGTTCGGACTCTGGCCGGGACTCGGCACTGCGGTCATTCGGCTCCGCTTGGGCCGACCGAAGCTCCGGTCCTTGCCCGAGAAAAATCACCAGAAGAATTGCCGTTGTGGGCGCAGCGATGCCCGGAAAAACCGTCCCCGGTTTGATTTTCATCGGTGGCGAATGAGCTGGTTCACTTTTTGGGACCAGGATCGGAGTTGATCTGGAGGTGACGATTTTAGGTTATCGCCGACGGTTTGTCCAATCGCTGCGGCGGAAGGAGGTCGCCCGACTGCCCGTCAAATATGGACTACTTGAAGGGGCTGTAAGCGCGTTGTCCCCAACGCGCTTGAACTGCTTGGGGGCATGCGGTTCTACCAGCTTTAGCGCTGGGCTCATTTCGGTCCAAAAGATACGGGTCATTGGTATTTGCCCGGCCGCAGCCGGGTAGGAGACAAGCGGCACGAGCGCGAAACGACGTGATTTACGAGCAGACGAGATTGTGCACATTGATCCTTCGATGCGTTTCCAAGACCAAGTCATCTGGATCACCGGCGCTTCCTCGGGTATTGGTGAAGCGCTGGCCTACGCCTTCGCCGGCGAAGGAGCGCGCCTCGTTTTGTCAGCGCGCCGCGCCGAAGAACTCGAACGGGTGCGCCGCGCCTGTGACCGGCCGGAAGCACATCTTTTGGTGCCGCTCGATCTGACCCAGAGCGATGGCTTTCCGGCACTCGTCGCCGATGTGCTCGCGCGTGGCGGCGGCATCGACGTTTTGGTGAACAATGGCGGTGTGGCCCAGCGCGGCCTCGCGGTCGAGACGACGCTCGCCGTCGAGCGGCAGATCATGGAGATCGACTATTTCGGCACGGTGGCGCTCACCAAGGCCGTGCTGCCGGCGATGCGGGCGCGACAGCGCGGCCACGTCGTCGTGGTTAGCAGTGTGATGGGCTATGTGGGCACGCCGATGCGTTCGAGCTACGCGGCGGCGAAACATGCGTTGCACGGCTATTTCGATTCGCTGCGCGCCGAGATGTGGCGCGACGGGATCAAGGTCACGATCGCGTGTCCGGGTTATGTGCGCACGGCCGTCTCGGACAACGCCCTCACGGCCAGTGGCGCGCGCCACGCGCGCACCGACCGGACGCAAGCGCGTGGCATCGCGCCCGAGCGGTGCGCGGCGGCGATTGTGCGGGCCGTCGCGCGCGGCCGCGAGGAAGTCGCGGTCGGCGGGCCGGAGATATACGGCATCTGGCTGCAGCGGTTTTGCCCGCGGCTGTTCTCGCGCCTCGCGCGGAGGATGAATTCTGAGCCCCCCGGGGAGCCGGGCTAGGCGGGTTTGGCCGGCTGGGGGGCGGAATTGGCGGCGCCAAAGCGCGCCCGGGCACCTTCCCGTCGGCGACAGTTGTTTGTAACATATGTTACAAACAACTGTCGCATCCCGGTTCGATTGCGCTCGGCGGCCGAGCGAGCAGCGGTATGCCGGCCGTGCAGTTTTGTGTAACAATTGTTACACAAAACTGCTCGGTAGGGGGCGGGCGCGCGTTGTGGTGTTGCCTTGGGAGGCGCGGGCTTTTGGGATGGTCCGCATGCGCTCCATAGCCACCCGCACCGGGGACGACGGCACGACCGGCCTGCTCTACGGCCAGCGCGTGCCCAAGGACCACCCGCAGATCGAGGCGGTGGGCGCCTTTGACGAGCTCAACGCGGCCCTGGGCATCGCCAAAGCCACGTGCCCCGAGGAAGCCCGGCGCGCGTTGTTGGCCGCCGTGCAGCAGGATCTCATCGCGCTGATGGGCGAGGTGGTGTGCGCGGAGGGCGATGCGGCGCGCTACGCGGCGTCGAAGTTTGCGAAGATCGACGAGGCGACGCTGGCGCGGATCGATGCGGCCGTGGCCGAACACGAGGCGCAGGCGCATCGATTCGACGGGTGGGCGACGCCGGGTGCCAGTCTCCATGCGGCCGCACTTGAAGTGGCGCGGGCGACCGCCCGGCGCGCCGAGCGCCGGCTCGGCGTGTTGCCGGCGCACGGTCGCAGCGTGCGGCCGGTAGTACGGCAGTACGTGAACCGCCTGTGCGATCTGCTCTGGCTGATGGCGCGCGCCGCCGAACGATCGACGGACGCGGCGGCCACCGGCGGCGACGCGGGTGGTGGTTCTCCGCGTTAGGAGCCTGTCGGGCTTCGCCCGGGACGGAGCGCGGACGTATCGCCGTAGGCGATCGTCCGGCCTGAATGCGACCGGGGAAGGGCGGACGAGGCTGCGCCTGCGTCCGCGCTCCTAGCAGCCTGGTGGCGAAATCCGACAGCCCGCTTGCCAGTCCGGTGCCCGCGCGGTTGCGAACCGGCGATCAACTGGCTGCGACTGCGCTTTTCGCCCGTGTGACGGTGGCGTGAAACTTTCGCGCGCGATTCCGGTGGGAGCTTGACACCGTTTGGTCCCGCTTCCTGCTTGCTCTTCTGACCAAACAACCCGAACGCCCTGCGCGGCGCTCACAATAACTACCACACGTCATGCAACGACACATCCTGATCAAGATGTTTTTCGCCGGAGCGGCGGCACTCTGGCTCGCGATTAGTACACCTGTCTTCGGTCAAGGCAACACCACCTCGGCTTTGAACGGTACCGTCACCGACAAGTCGGGCCATCCGCTGGCCGGGGCAACCATCACGATTGTGCACGAGGCGTCCGGCACGCGGGACGTCACCACGACGCGTTCGAACGGCCAGTACAACATCAGCGGACTGCGCGTCGGTGGCCCGTACTCGGTGACCGCATCGGCCAAGGATCTGCAGCCGGAAACGCGGAGCGACCTCTACCTCAATCTCGCGGAGAGCCAGGACGTGAGTTTCAAGCTGTCGTCCGACGTGGTGGTCATGGAAGCAATGCAGGTCACCGGTTCCAGGGACATCACTTTCACTTCGGCCAAGATGGGCACGAGCGCGGTGTGGAACAGTGCTGAAATCGCCAGCGTTCCCACGGTGCGCCGCGACGTGCAGGAAATCGCCAATTTGGATCCGCGCATTGCCTTGGGGGCCAACTCGAGCTCCGGTGAGCTGAGCATTTCGGCGCAAGGGCAGAACAGCCGCTTTAATTCCTTCCTGATCGACGGCGTCCAGTCCAACGATCCGTTCGGCCTCAATGGCAACGGATTCTCCTCGCTGCGCAGCCCGATCCCGCTCGGCTCGCTGGCGGCTCTCACGATCGACCTGAGCCCCTATGACGTGACCCGCACCGCGTTCACGGGGGCATTGCTCAACGCCGTCACCAAGAGCGGCACCAACGAGTATTCCGGTTCCGTTTACACCTATTACACGGGCAAGAGTTTCCGTGGCCCCAACCCGGGCACGGGCCCGCTGGATCCGAATCGCGGCGTGCATGACGCCCTGCAGGAGCACACCAATGGGTTCAATTTCGGCGGCCCGATCTTCAAGGACAAACTGTTCTTCTTTGTCGCCTACGAAGACTATCGGAAGACCCTCGCGGCTCCCGGACAGAGCTTCATTCCCGACGCCACGGTTGTGGCCCAGGTGATAGCGGCCGCCAAGACCTACGGTTATGATGCAGGCGTGGTGGCCGCCAATAGCAGCATCTCCAAGCAGAAAACCTATATCGCGAAAATCGACTGGAATATCAACACGGATCAGCGCGCCACCTTCTCCTTCCGCCGGACCGATGGCGCCACGCCCACGTTTGCCGACTTCAACGGATCGACCTACACTTCGACTAGCAATCACTGGTACCAATCCCAGCGCATTTCCGACAACTACAACATCCAGCTGAACAGCCAGTGGACGTCGGATTTCCGGACGGACGCCAGTGTGGCGTACGTCAAGTATAACGGCACGGCGTCGCCCAACGGCAAACCCTTTCCCGAAGTCTACGTCAATGGCGTGACCGGCATAAAATCGGACGGCACCGCGGTCACGAATGGCCAGATCGATCTCGGTACGAACTACTCCTACCAGGACAACGTTCTGTACACGAAAGACTACAATGGACACCTCTATGGGGAATATTCCTGGGGCAGCCACACGTTCAAGTTTGGTGGCGACTCCGACAAAACCCAGTACGACGACCGTTTTGTGCAATACTACTTTGGGCGGTATGCCTTCGCCAACCCGGCTGATTTCGCCGCCGGCAATGCGAATTATATCCGCTACCAACAACCCATCCCGGGTTACACGATCCCGCAGACCTACGCCTATTACTCGCTGACCGATTTCGGATTGCTCGCGCAGGATACCTGGAAACCGAATGCCGACCTCACCGTCAACATGGGTCTGCGTTTCGACTATCCGTGGATTCCCAACAAGCCGGTGTTCAATGGCTCGTTCCTGAACACATTTGGTTACAGCAACAATACCACGGGCAGCGGCAACTACACCCTGGCTCCACGCGTCGGGTTCAGTTACAATCTTCCCGCGAAGCGCAAGACCCAGATTCGCGGCGGCCTCGGCCTCTTCCAAGGCACGAATCCGGCCGTATGGGTGGCCAACATATTCCAGACGGCGGGTCTCTTGAATACCGTCTACAAGGGCTACACGTCAGCAGGCGTCGTGACCACCGGCACCAGCGCCAGTACGACCAGCACCGTCAGCCCGAGTCCGGCAGGATTGATCGCCACGTTCAATGCCAACCCCAATTACGTGCAGACGCTGCCCCCTCCGGGCGTGCCGGCGGCGATCATGAACACCATGGACCCGCACTTTCGCACGCCGGTGTCCTGGAAGGGCAATCTGGCGGTTGACCATACGCTGCCGTGGCTGGACCTCATCGCTACGGCGGAGGTCGACGTGATCAGGGTTGAGAAAGACATCTACATGCAGTCGCTGAACATCAAGCCGATCGGCAATCTGCCGGATGGACGTATCCGTTACAGTGGCGCCATCTACTCGAACTTTGGCACCGTGATCAATATGTTGAACACGAACCTCGGCGGTTCGCAGGCTTACACGCTCGCGCTCCGTCGTCCGATGAAGAACAATTGGTCGTTCTCGGCGGGCTACACGCACACCCACGCCACCGAGGTGCAGCCGATGACTTCCTCCGTGGCGACTTCGAGCTTCAACTACCGGTCGGTCTACAACACCAACGACAACGTAGCCCGTACCTCGGGTTATGAGGTACCGGACAAATGGGTCTTTACCGCCACGCGCCAGTTCAACTTCTTCCACCGGGACAATACGGCGACCCGTCTCACCGCCATCTTTCGGGCGCAGACGGGCCACGCCTACAGCTGGATTTTTAGCAACGACGCCAACGGCGACGGGATTACCGGCAACGACGCCTTCTACATGCCGTCGGGCCCCAACGATCCCAAGGTCACTTGGGCCGATGCGACGCAGCAGGCCAATTTCTTTAATTTCGTGAACAACACGGATCTGAAGAAATACCTGGGGCAGGTGGTTCCGGGCAACAGCTCCTTCAATTCGTGGCAGAAAACCCTCGACGTTCACCTCGAGCAGGAAATCCCGCTCTATCGCAAGGTGAGGCTGTCGGTGTTCTTCGACTGCCTGAACTTTGCCAATCTCTTCAACAAGAGCTGGGGCGTCCAAAACGGCCTAGATTTTGCCACGAGCTTCAACGGCTACAACCGGTCCGTGGCGAGCGGAACCTACAACGCCACGACCAACACGTACGCCTACGCGTTCACGTCGAGCACGCTCGGCAACCAGATTACGTTTACCGATGCCTCGCGCTGGCAGCTGCAGATCGGCGCGAAGATCGACTTCTAAACGCGACGGAGTCTTTTCGGATTAGCTTTCAAGCGGCCGCGTCTTTCCGACGCGGCCTTTTTTTTGTTTTCCCGCCGCTTTCAATCGAAATGGGTCCGATACGCCGGAGCTTGCTCCAGCTTGGGATTGGTCAGGGGAGCGCACGCGTCCCGCGTGCTGCTCTCGGCGTCTCGCCGAGAGCCGTTCGGAGGGCTCGGGCGGGACGCCCCAGCCGACACGCGAGACGCGTGTGCTCCCCGGACCACAGACATCGGTTGCTTCACATGCCCCGGAGCTTGCTCCGGGGCGCTTTCACTTCTAGCCTTTCCGTCTGATTTGGCCCGGTCCATCCTGCGGCCATGACCGCGCTCAATCGCACCATCCGCTGGGGCGTGCTGGGGTACGCGCGCATCGCCCGCGAAAGTGTCATCCCTGCCATCCTTCGCTCCGGCAATTCGGAGTTTTATGCGCTCGCGTCCCACGACGAGGCCAAGCGCGCCGAGAGTCGAACGCGTTTCCCCGGCGGTCACCGCGTCTTTCCCAGCTACGAGGCATTGCTGGACGATCCCGCGGTCGATGCCGTTTATATCCCGCTGCCCAATTCGCTCCATCGCGAGTGGACCATCCGCGCGGCCGAACACGGCAAACACGTCCTGTGCGAGAAACCCATGGCGCTCGACGCTGCCGAATGCCGCGAGATGATGGCGGCTTGCGCCGCGCATCACGTCGCGCTCATGGAGGCCTTCATGTACCGCTACACTGATCGCACCCGCCAGGTGCTCGACGTGGTGCGCAGCGGGGTGCTCGGCGAAATCAAATTCGTCGAGTCGAGTTTTCGCTTCCTGCTCGCCAATCCGGCGTCGATCAAACTCAAGCCCGAACTTGGCGGCGGCGCGCTCTACGATGTCGGCTGCTATCCCGTCAACTTCGCCGGGATGGTGGCCGATGTGGCCGCCGGCGCTCCGGCCGGGACGGTGCGCCCCGCTTCCGTCGCCGTCGAAGGCGTGCGCGCCGGCGGGATCGATCTGCTGTCTTCCGCGCTCCTGAAGTATCCCTCCGGACTCGTCGCGGCGCTGCATTGCGGATTCAACGCCCACAAGCGGGTTTTTTCCGAGATCGTCGGCACCCAGGGCGTGCTCGAGATTCCCGACACGTTTTTCGACAACGCCGGGTCGTTGCTCCTCACCACCGGCGACACGCGCCGGGAGATTCCGGTGGCGTTGAGCGACCGGTACCGGCTCGAGGTGGAGGATTTCGCCGACGCGATCCTCCAACAACGTCCGCCGCAGTTCGGCCTCGCGGAAACGTGGCGCAATGCGGAGACGCTCGACCGCCTGCTGGCCGCGAGCCGCTGAGGGCGGAACGCTGCAGCGGAGGTAGGGCGCGTTATCCCTAACGCGCCTGTTCCCTCATCTCCGCCTCAGGTCTGAGACTGTAGGAGCGGGTTTATCCCGCGATTCCCAAAACCATCGCGGCGTAAAGCCGCTCCTAGAGCGCAACCTCCCAAGGCGGAAAATTGCCGGTCAGAACACGTGTCGAACCACCGGAGCGGGTTTGACCGATTTCTTGCGCGCGCGGAAGGCCTGCCCCCGCCGCCGCGGTTACGCGGCGGAGCCCCAGGGCGCTTCTCGGGGTTTATTTTTGCGGGCGTTGGACAACGGGCTGTTTTCCGTTTAGTTGGGGACTGAACGCCTCCCCCCATTTTCGCTCCGTATCGGCAGTCTGTTTAACCTCGCCTGTCAGACTGCCAGTGGTGGAGCGCGTTGTCCCCGCCACGGCGGGCAAGCCCAACGCGCTCAAGAGCGTCTTGGGGACAAGCCGCTCCACCTGCGAGCATCTGACTGTTCTGCGAGGCTCAACCATAGAGGTGGCATTGTCATGACACAAAATCTACCAGCCGATATGCCCGCCGGTCACGGAATCGAGCGCGTGCCGCCGCCGTCCGAAGGAAAACTGCGCTTCGGCGAAAGCCATGGCTTCCAGGCCGAATTACGCCGGCGGGTTGAAGAGTTTTTGGACCGCACCGGCCGGAGGATGCACGATTGTCCGCAGCTCTACCTGAAGGCTGCCATCGTCCTCGCGGTCTTCACGGCCTGCTATGTGTTTCTGGTTTTTGTGGCCCGGACGTGGTGGCAGGCCCTGCCGCTGGCCATGCTGCTCGGCCTCGCCACCGGCGCCATCGGCTTCAACATCCAGCACGACGGCAGCCATCAGGCGTTTTCGCGGCACCCGTGGGTGAACAAACTCATGGCCATGTCACTC
>Ga0182021_10007092_pt1 | contig 13271 bp, 13 predicted proteins | sample 612E3MmetaG_FD_120493 | JGI IMG/M metagenome (GOLD analysis project Ga0182021, IMG submission 120493) | Permafrost microbial communities from Stordalen Mire, Sweden - 612E3M metaG (Illumina Assembly) | ecosystem: Environmental > Terrestrial > Soil > Wetlands > Permafrost | place: Sweden...
CCCGGCGAGCAAGTCGTTCGAAGACTTCTTGAAGCACTTGCCCAAGATCAAGACCGACATCAAGAAGAGCTTCACGCCCGGCGGCGACTCCGAAGACGAGTGATCGGCGGACGTGTGCCCACGTGCGCTTAGCGCGTGATCGCCGTCATCGCGTGGCCGAGTCGACCATGCACTGAGCGCGCGATCGCGCATCGGGTTCGCCGCGAGGTGACGCGGCGAGTGCTCGGTCGCGGTGTGCTAACCGGGGTACTTGCCGCAGCAGTAGTCCTTGAGTGCGCGAATCTCGTGCTCCTGCTCGCGGGTGGCCCAGCGCATGAGGTCCGTGCTCGACACGACGCCGACGATGGCCTCGTCCGTCACGATCGGGACCTGGTGCAGCCTGTGGAATCGCATGAATGCGAGTGCTTCCGAGGCCGTGGAGTCGGCGGGCAACGACACGAGCGGCGCCGTCATGGCGAGCTCCACGGGGGTCGTCTGGGGATCTCGATTCGGCAGGATGATTCGCTCGAGAATGTCTCGCTCGGAGACGATCCCCAGCGGGTTTGCGACGTCCCCGACGAGGAGCGCGCGCACGTGCTGGCGGCACATCAGCTCCACGGCTTCGACGACCATGGCCAAGGGGCTCGTTGCGAAGACGCCGCGCCCCGTCGTCTCGACGATTTCTTTGAGAGTGCTCATCGTATCCCCCTTCGGCAGGTCGGGCAGTTCCGCGCTGCCCGTCGCAACGGGGAGGTGCAATCGGCGGGCCAAGCAATTTCCGCGTTCGGGGCATGCTGCTTGCGTGGCGACCTCCTTTGCCTCGTCCACGGACCGGACGAGGTCACGCCCCCGGGGGGGGACATGATGAAGAACGCGATGCGCCTGTTGCTGGTGGATGACGACGAGGACGCGGCCGCCGTGGTGGTCGAACGCCTCCGGGCCGCGGGAAGAGGCGTGCAGGCGCTGCGCGTCGACTCGTGCGAGGCGCTCGGCCAAGCGCTCGGCCAGGAGTGGCACGCCGTCCTCTGCAACGACACGATGCCCGGGTTCGATGCGGCCACCGTCCTCGGGCTGGTGCAGGAGCTCGCGCGGGACCTGCCGCTCATCATCCTGACGGGAGCGGTGGGCGAGGAAGCCGCCGTCGACTACATGCGACTCGGCGCTCGCGACGTGGTGCTCCGTGGCAACCTGGGTCGGCTTCTTCCGGCGCTCGATCGGGAGATGGCGGAGTCGAAGGTACGCGGCCAGCTCCGACATTCGGAGGAGCTGCTCCTGCGCTCGCAGCGGCTCCGCGCCATGGGCGAAATGGCCGCGGGTGTCGCGCACGACGTGCGCAACCTCCTGAACCCCATCCACCTCAACGTGCAGCTCGCCGAGCGCGCGTGCACCCCCCATACGCCCGACACCATCCCGCGCGCGCTCGCCGACATCCGGCGCCTCGTCATGCGCGCGGTCCAGACCGTGGAGCGCCTGCGCGACTACAGCCGTCCCACCGAGCCTTCACCGCACATGTGCACCGTGGACCTGAACGCCCTCGTGACCGAGGCCTGCGACGTGGCCCGCCCGCGCGTCGCGTCGCGGGGAATCCCTTGTCGCATCGTCGAGGAGCTCGGCTCGCCGCCGCCCACGAGGGGCTTTCCCGGGGAAGTCGTCAGTGCGGTCGTGAATCTGATCCTCAACGCCATCGACGCCATGCCGAACGGCGGCTCGGTGACCGTCCGTACGGGCGAGCAGGGCGGGGCGTTCATCTCCGTCGGAGACGACGGTCCGGGGATGCCGCCGGAGGTCGCTGCGCACGTTTTCGAGCCCTTTTTCACGACGAAAGGGGACCGCGGCACGGGGCTCGGGCTGGCGACGGTGAGCGGGTGCATGGATCTGCACGGCGGACACATCACCCTCCAGACCGCGGAGGGCAAGGGCACGACGTTCACGCTCTCGTTTCCACGGGCGACGATCTCGGCGCCCTGCCCGGGGCTGGCCTCGACGCAGCCTTCGGGCGACGCCAGGGTCGGGGCGCCGGCGGTCGGATGATGTGGTCTTCTCTTCGAGTTGCGGCTGGCACGAAACACGCAAGGAGAATGAACATGACCACCAGCCGCGACGCCCGAGAGAAGTCCATCACCGGCCCGGTCCTCGTGGCCGTCGACCGATGCATCCAGATCTGCTCCGCCCGCGCCGAGGCCTGCACGCTCGCCGCACGCGAGGTGTCCGATCGCTCGCTGAAGGAGCTGCTCTTCGAGCTGGCCGACGAGCGCGGCCTCCAGGCGGTCGCGCTCCGCGCGGTCGTGGAGCCGTTCGGTGGAGGCAACCCGTCGGGGATTCGCATGCGCCAGTGGCACGAGCCACGCGACCGAAACGACCACACCATCCTCGACGAGTGCATGGCGGGCGAGCAGTCGACCCTCGCGGACTTCGAGGTGACCTTCACCTGGGCACCGCTGTCGGCCATGCCGATGGACGTGCGCGCCCTCATGCTCTCGGCGTACGGCGCGACCCTGCGCACGCTCTCGGAGCTGCGCCGCCGCGCCTGAGCGACGTCACGTCGCCGCGGCGCGATGCACGCGCATCAGGCTCTGCTCGGAGGGGACGCCGAGGCGCAGCGGGAAGCCGTAGTGTCCCGTCCCGCGGTGCACGTACATGCGATTGGTGCCTCGCGCCCAGAAGCCGTGATCCGGAATCTTGTCCCCGAAGAGGCGGAGGAACGTCCACTGCAGACCGACGCTGAGCAACCCCACCTGCCCGCCGTGCGTGTGGCCCGACAGCACGAGATCGCCCTCGCCGTGGGGCAGGTGCTTGAAGGCGCCCGGATCGTGCAGCAGCACGATGCGCGTCATGTCGGGCTTGCGCGGGTGCTCGGCGCAGACGCGCTCGAGGTGCTCCTGGCGGTTTCGCCAGACGAAGTCCATGCCCACGATCTGCACGGGCCCGGCGTCGGTCACGACCTCGCACGACGCGTCGACGAGGAGCCGGATGCCGTTGGCGGCGAGCGCCCGCGCGACGATCTCGGGCGCTTCGTGGTCGTGGTTTCCGAGGCACGCGAAGACCTTGCCCGGCGCCCGGGCCAGCGGCTCGAGCGCGCGCCGTAGCAGATCGGGATCACTCTGGGACTCCATGGTCAGGAAGTCGCCCGTCAGGAAGATGAGATCCGGCGCCTCGTCCACGGCGCTGGCCGTGATGCGCCGCAGGCGGTCGACCGACATGAACGGCCCCAGGTGCGGATCGGTGATCTGCACGATGCGCAGCGGCCGCTCCTCGCGCGACTCGCCCCGCGGATGCGGGCCCAGCTTCTCCATGTGCGGCCCGCCGATGACGACGTCGATCTCTTCCTTGCGGCTGGTCAACGACTGCACCATCCCGAACGCGCCGAAGACGTACGGAAGCCATGGGGCCCAGGGGTGGAAGCCCAGGGCCGCCGCCACCGCCCAGGGAAGGCCGAGGATCGTGCCTGCCACGAAGAACGAGGCCGGCCAGCTCACGAGCAGTCGGTAGCCGAGGCCGCGCATCCGCGGGCGCGCCAGGGCGATGAAGTGCACGTAGACGGCGACATGGAGGGCCGCGTAGACGGGCGCGATGGCGTGGAAGGCCGGCGCGAGGCCGAGCGCGACGAGCGAGTAGATCCCGGTGAAAACGCCGGCAAACGTGGCGAATCGCCGGTTGCGGAGCGCCGCCGCGGCGGCGACGACGGTGAGCCAGCCGCCGAGGGTGAGGTATGCAAACCAGGACATGGGTGACAGCTAGGATGCTCGAGCGGACCGAAATGTCACGGAGTCGCTCGCACGGCGATGGCCAGCAGGGCCGCGATGCGGTCGAGCACCACGCCGACGATGCCCAGGAGGGCCAGCGCGCGGAGGGGCGCCAGGAGCCCGTGCACCTGGGCGGGGCTCGACGCGCGCGCGATGACCGCGCCGGCAATCTCCAGCACGAGCGCCGCCGCCAGCAGGGGGCCCCCGATGGACACGGCGAGCCCGATGCCGCCCGCGAGATCCTGCGCGGCCGCCGCCAGCGGATGGGCCTCGATGGGGCGCGTGGCGAGCGCCAGCGCGATGCGCGACGGGCCGCCGGTCGAGAGAAACAGCACCGACGCCAGGATCGCAAAAGGAACGCCCAGCGGCGTGGCCTTGCCTTCGACGATGGGCACTTGCGCCGCGTCCTGGGCCCCGCGCAGCGTGTCCACGAGGCCGCCCGCCATGGTAGCTGCCCAGAGTGGGATTGCCGCTGCGATCGCCACGGGAAGCCCCCGGAGCACCTCGAAGACGGCGGCCAGGGCCCAGGGCACGTGCGGCGAGCCGTCCACCACCGGAAGGAGCGCAGGATAGATGGTCCCGGCGAGGGCCAGGGCGATGACCACGCGGGCGGGCGCGGGGAGCGCCTTCAGCCCGAAGGCGGGCACCAGCATGACCACGGGCGTCGCCCGCGCCCAGGCCAGCCCCAGCGCAGCGAGATCCACGCCGCTCTCGCGGAAGCTCTCCTCGACGATCCCCAGAATCCCCGGCACGCGCGCAGACTACACGCTGGCGCGACCGGCAGGGATCGCGTTCCATGGGGGGCGTGACTCGCCCGCCCCTCCTGCTCCTGGCCCTGGCCTTCGCTTGCGTCGCTTCTTCCGCCTGCTCCTCGTCCCCCGCGGTCACCCCGCCGTGCGCCGTCTCGATGGGGTCGGGCGGCGCCGATCTCACCCTCCTGGGAAGCGGGACGTGCGCCACCACGTTGCGCCTCGGGCTGCGCGTCGCCACCGGCGCACCCGACGCACCGGTGTGGTCCGACGCCACCTCGTCGCCGGTGCGCGTCGAGGGCTCGTGGCAGCTTCGCGACGGCGCGGCCGTGCGCGACGTGAAGGTGACCAACCCGAGCGCGCAGCCCGTCACGCTGGTGGGCCTCGAGTGGTCGACCGACGGCGGCGGTGTGGGGCTCGCCGTGGATCGCATGCTGCACGAGGGCTACCAGAGCTGGTCGTACGCCGGCGTCGAGGCCATTCCGCCGTCGATCCCCGACGTGCTCGGCACCTCGCCGCACGGCGGTGACGGCGAGGACATCCTCTCCGAGCTCGCCGGCGTGTCGTGGTGGTGGTCGTCTCTGGCCGATGCGAAGAACGCGGGCCTCGTCGTCGGGGCGGATGGCGGCACGGTCTTCAAGACCTACGTCGCCGCCAACGGCCCGGACCCGGTCCGCCTGCGCGTCGTCCAGGGCGTGACCGGCGACGGCCTCGTCCTCGCCCCCGGCGAGTCGCGCGTGCTCGACGGCCTCTACCTCGCGCTCGGCGACGTGGGCCAGAGCCTCGACGCCTACGCCCGGTACGTCGCCACGAAGCATCCGCCGGCCTCGCCGCGCAAACCGGCGCTCGGAGGTTGGGGCTCGTGGAACATGTACTATGCAAACATTACCCCGGCCGCCCTCCGTGACGAGGCGCAGTTCGCCGCGGCGACCCTCGCGCCCTTCGGCCTGAAGGACTTCCTGCTCGACGACGGCTACGAAGCGCACTGGGGCTCGTGGGCGGCGTCGCCGACGTTCGGCGTCGATCTGGCCACGCTCACCGCGGAGCAGACCGTCGCGGGCCTGCGCCCGGCGCTCTGGCTCGCGCCGTTCTACGTGAACGTCGTCGATCCGCTGATCGCGCAGCACCCCGACTGGTTTCTGCACAAGGGCGGCGCGCTCCGCACCTACAACAACATCGGTCCCGACAACGCCGCGCTCGACGTCACCAACCCCGACGCGCGCGCGTACGTCACGGACGCCTTGAAGCAGCTCCGCGCGTGGGGCTACGGCACGTTGAAGATCGACTTTCTCTTCGGCGCCGCCCTCGAGGGCGACCGCCAGCAGCCCGTGACTTCGCTCGAGTCGTACGCGCTCTGGATGAAGACGCTGCGCGAGGCCGTCCCCGACGTGCACTTCGTGGGCTGCGGCGCGCCCACGCTGCCCTCGGTCGGCTGGGTCGACAGCATGCGCATCGGTCCCGACGTGGCCTACACGACCAGCCCCGAGCCGCGCTATCCGTTCCTCCTCACGCAGGCGCGCCAGGTGGCGATGCGCGCGCACACCGACGCGTGGTGGGCTCTCGATCCCGACGTCGTCCTCCTTCGCGGCGCCATCAGCGACGTGGAGGCCTGGACCGTCGTCGTCTACTCGGCCATGGCCGGAGGCAACTACCTGCTCGGCGATCCCCGGCAAGCGGGCGATCTGCGTCGCGCCATGGCGCTCGCGCCCGACGTCGTGGCGATGACCCGCGACGGGCTCGCGGCGCGTCCGGTGGCGCTCGCCGGCGCCATCGATCCGCAGCTCGCGCCGAGCCCGCTCTTCCTGGGCAACCACGACACGGCCATCCCGCACGTGTGGAGGAAGACGAGCGCCGACGGCAAGCGCGGCTGGCTCGCGGTCTTCGGGTGGGAAGTCGACGGCTACGGAACCGAGATCGATCTCCCGGCCAACGCGCAGGAGCTCACGGCCCCGGCCGCGCCCGGCCCGAACGGACGGCAACCGTTCGGGGGGCATCACGCGCTCACCGTGCCGCAGCATGCTGCGCGGCTCTTCGCCTGGTAGCGCCTCACGTCGTTCTTTTCCCCCGAGCGCACCCGGAGTACACCGCTCGATCATGGCGCTCGATCTCTCCGTCGTCGGCAAGCCCTCCCCGGTCTCCACGTTCGAGTACGCGTGGAAGGACGTCATCCTCTACGCGCTGGGCATCGGCGCGAAGAGGGACGAGCTGGACTACCTCTACGAGGGCGCCAGCTTCGGCAACGTGGACCGCACGAGCGACGTGCCGCGACCCCTCGTCTACCCGGGCTTCGCGGTCGTCCCCACGTTCCAGGTCATGCTGGCCCATCTCGGGACCACCGGCGGTGACCTTGCCATGGTGGTGCACGGCGCGCAGAAGGTCCGCATGCACAAGCCGTTCGCGCCGTCGGGCAAGCTGCTCTCCACGGCCACCATCCGCGGCATCTACGACATGCGCAAATTCGCCAGCGTGCTGGTCGACACGCAGACGACCGACGACAAGGGCGAGCCCGTCTGCGACGCCACGTGGACCATCATCTACCGCGGCGCCGGCGGCTTCGGGGGCGAGCCTCCGCCGAAGGAGCCGAGCGGCATCGACGTCCCCAAGGGCACGCCCTCCGACTTCCGCTTCGAGGAGACGACCTCGCCGGAGCAAGCGCTCCTCTATCGCCTGAACGGCGATCCGAACCCGCTCCACGCCGATCCGGTGTTCGCCAAGAGCGTGGGCTTCGAGCAGGGACCCATTTTGCATGGACTCTGCACGTATGGATTCATGGTCCGCCACGCCGCCAAGGGAGCCTGCGGCGGCGATGCCACGCGCCTCACGGGCTTCGAAGGTCAGTTCCGCCGCCCCGTGTGGCCCGGCGACACCATCGTGACCCAGGGCTGGATCGTGGCCCCGGGCAAGGTCGCGCTCCAGGTGTCGGTGAAGGAGCGCGACGAGAACGTGATCACGAACGCCAGCGCGACGTTCGAGGTCTAGTACGCCGCCGCGCTCGCGAGCAGCCCGAGCATCCCCGCGCCGACGCACAGGCCCACGACGAGGCACGCGACCTGTCCCATGATCCACCATGAGGGCGGGCGGCCGCTCCTCTCGAGCGGATAGCCGAAGAGCAGCGCCCAGACGCCGGAGAGCAACGCGACGGGGCCGAACAAGGTGCCCCGCACGCCGTAGTACCCGCCGTGGACGTACGTGTTCACCGACTCCCACGCGATCCATCCACCGAGGACGATCATCACGGCGCCGATGGGGCGCGGGAACCGCGCGAAGGTCGTGTGCCGCTGCCAGTACGTGCGCTCGTCGGCGATCGGCGTCAGCAGCTCGCGCGCCGGGACGACGTCCCTGGGCTGCGCGTACGACGAGGGCTCGTCCGGGCGCGAGACCACGACGCGTTTCGGTTGCGGCACCGGATCGGCGGCAGGCCGCAGCGCGGCCTCGCGGTACGCGCCCCCGTCGGGCTTGCCGCGTGGAGGCGGAAAATACGGCGGCTCGCCCACGATGCCTCCTACGCGCCCCGAGGCCGCGACTTCCCTTCGCTCAGTGCGACAGGGCGTTCACGCAGGCGCCGAACATCATCCCACCGACCACCAGCACCGCGATGCTGATGCGGATGATCCAGATGATGTTCCACGTGGTGTTCCAGCCGCTCCCACCGAACATGCCCTGCTGCACCGGCGCGATGCGCGCTCCGCCGCCGCTCCAGCCTTGCACCTGCGGTCCCTGCCCATAGGCGGCGTAGGGATTGGGCGGGTAGCCCGGAGCTTGCCCGCCGTAGCCGTAGGGCTGTTGCGGCTGGCCGTAGGAAGGCAGCTGCTGCGGCGGTGCGCCGTAGGCCTGCTGTTGCGGCGCATAGCCCTGCACTTGCTGCTGGGGCGGGAGCGGCGCGTAGCCGCCCTGCGGCGCGACAGGAGCCGCACCATAGGGCGCAACGAGCTGCGCGAGCGGCGAGCCGCAGAATTGGCATTGCGTCGCGCCGGGATTCGTCACGATCCCGCCGCAGCGCGGGCACTGGGGAGCCTGCATGTTCACGATCCCTTCAAGGTACGTGTTCCCGCCGTTCGCCCCTTCCCAAATCCACCCTTAAGATCCACATTCCATCCCCCTTTTCCCCACCCCAGCAACGGACGGACCTCATGGCCAAGCTCGGTAAGAACATCGTCATCGTCGGCGCGAAGCGCACGGCATTCGGAACGCTCCAGGGCGCGCTCAAGGGCGCGAACCCGAACGACCTCGGCGCGCACGTGGCCAAGGCCGCCATGGCTCAGGCGGGGGTCGCCGCGGGAGACATCGGGCAGGTCATCTTCGGCAACGTCGTCCAGTCCAGCGTCGATGCCATCTACTGCGCGCGGCACGTGGGCCTCAAGGCGGGCTTGCCCGTCACGACGCCCGCGCTCACGGTCAACCGTCTCTGCGGCTCGGGCTTCCAGGCCATCATCAGCGGCGCCGAGCAGATCCTCCTGGGCGAGCTCGAGTGCGCCCTCGTCGGCGGCACCGAGAACATGTCCATGGCCCCGCACGTCATCCGTGGCGGACGTGACGGCTTTGCCTTCGGCAAGTCGCCGGCCATCGAGGACTCGCTCTGGGGCGCGTTGACCGACAGTTGGTGCAACACCGCCATGGCCATCACGGCCGAGAACCTCGCGACGAAGTACGGCATCACCCGCGAGGACTGCGACACGTTCTCCCTCGGGAGCCAGCAGCGCTGGGCCGCCGCCAACGAGAAGGGCATCTTCAAGGACGAGATCGTCCCCTACGAGGTCAAGACGAAGAAGGGCCCCGTGCAGTTCGCGGTCGACGAGCACCCGCGCCCGCAGACGACGATGGAGGCGCTGGCCAAGCTCTCGCCGGCCTTCAAGAAGGACGGCATCGTCACGGCCGGCAACGCGTCGGGCATCAACGACGGCGCCTCCGCGCTCGTCATCTGCACCGAGGAGTTCGCCAAGCAGAAGGGCATGACGCCGCTCGCGCGCATCGTGCAGTGGGGCCTCGCCGCGGTGGAGCCCTCGCTCATGGGCATCGGCCCGGTACCGGCCATCCAGAACGCGCTCGCGCGCGCCGGGCTCAAGCTGTCGGACATGGATCTCGTCGAGGTGAACGAGGCCTTCGCCGCGCAGTACCTCGCCTGCGAGAAGGAGCTGGGCCTCGACCGCGCCAAGACCAACGTCAACGGCGGCGGCGTGTCCATCGGCCACCCGCTCGGCGCCACCGGCGCCCGCATCACGACGCACCTCACGTACGAGCTGCGCCGCCGCAACGCGCGCTACGGCATCGGCAGCGCGTGCATCGGCGGAGGCCAGGGATTGGCCATTCTGCTCGAACGCGTCTAGGGACCCAGCGTGATCACGCCGGTGGCGCTGCACGAGCTCAGACAGTTCGTGCCGGCCACCGGCGCTTCTTCGTAGGTGAACGCGAGGTATCCCGAAGCGGGATCTCCCGTGATGCGCTGCGCCGATTTCCAGGTGCAGCCGTCGGAGAAATTGAACGTGGTCCCGATGCAGACGTCGAAGGTTTTCCCGGTGTAGTTGCCCAGGAACTCGCCGTGACCGAAATCGGCCGAGGCGAAGCCGCCCTTGCAGAAGAAGCCGATGACGCCGGGCTCGCCGAGCTTCACCGCCACGTCGACGAAGCACGACGACATCGACAGCTGGAACGAGGTCATCTTCGCGCCCATCGAGCACTCGTCGGGAAACGGCGCGCTTCCTGCGTCGGCCACGACGCACATGGCGGGCCCCGACGCGTCGACGAGGGGAGGGGTGTCGGGTGGCACATCCGCCGGTGCGTCTCTCGGCCCGTCCTTCGCGGCGTCGTGGACGCTCGCGTCGAGACCGGCGTCGTCCGGCTCGAGCGCGTGCCCGCCCGGATCGGTTCGCGCCCCGCACGCCGTCGCAACCAGCAGGAGGGCGAGCGTCGCCCTCACGGGAACGGTTTTCGCCAGGCGCTCTCGAACACCCGCAGCGCGTTCCCGTGGCAGATCTTCTCGGCCAGCGGCTGGCCGTACTTCCCGACGAGCCACGCGCTCAGGTCCTTGTGGTTTCGCGCGCTGCTCAGCCCGTGGAGCGTGGGCTTGATGAAGCCGTCGAGATCCGAGCCGATGGCGAGCACGTCGTCGCCGCCCCAGGCCCGCAGCTTCGCAATCTGCTCCTCGATGAGCGCGAAGGAATCCTGGAGGCTCTTCGTCGCGGGGTGATGCTCGTCGCGCAGGTAGTGCTCGCAGTACATGATGCCGCACACGCCCTTGCGCTCGGCCACGCGCTTCACCCACGTCTCGCTCAGGTTGTACGCGTAGCCCTCGTCGCCGGGGCTGGTCTTGAGCGAGCACCCGATGTGCGTCGCCAGCACGGGGATGGTCTTGCCCGGATCGAGCTCGTCGAGGAGGGCGAACGTGTCCTCCATCCCGCGCTCGGACATGTGGGTGATGTCGACGAGCACGCCGTGCTTGACCATCGCGCGGATGAGCGTCTTCCCACGCTCGAACAGGCCGATGGAATCGGGCTGAGGGAAGAAGCGTCGATAGACGTCGTCCGGAAGAAATGGCAGCGCGGGCGCGTTCGTCGAAACCTCGCGCAAGAAGAGGTGGGCCACGGTCACGTAGCCGAGCCCCATCTTGGCGAGCGTGGCGACGTTCTCGGCGATGGCCTCGTCGGTGCCTCCCAGGTGAAAGCCGCCCTCGATGGCGTGGATCAACGCCACTTTCCCCGCGCTCCTCGCAGCGGTCAGCTGGGCGAAGTCGCGCACGACGGTCGCGCGCGGATCCTTGCGGACCTTCCGTTCGACCTTCTCGAGCAGATCGTGCACGTAGTGAAAGTGGTCGTCCCGAGGCGCAGCGCCGGGGAGCCCGTCCAGCTCGACGAAGGGGCAATAGGCGACCGAGAGCGCGACGCCCACGTTGCCCTCGCTCAACGTCGCGACGGTGACGGCGTGCCCGTCGCCGCAGTGCTCGCGGTTGACGACTCGGTCGACGAGCTGGAGTCCCCAGAACGTGAAGCGATCCCAGAGCTTCTCCGGCCTGCGTTTGCTGTGGCGCAGGCCCTTCCGGAACGCCTGCTCCGGATCGACGTGCATCGGGAAGTGCGCATGCAGATCGACGACGAAGGGAGGGTCGCTCATGGCGACGTCATATCAGGTAGCGAGCGGCTAGGCGGCGCTCTCGGCGAGCACGGCACCGCTCTCGCGGGCGTCGGCGAGGTCCGCCATGCTCTCGCCGCGCACGACGACCCACTTCACGGCGTTGCGCATGGCGCGGGCCGCGTTGAGGGCGGCCGTGAGGCTGGGGAACACCCACGAGAGCGTCCCCGGCTCGACGTTGTGCCAGCCGTACACGACGAGGGTCACCTCATCGGCGGCGAGACGCGCGTGCAAGTCGTCGAGGTTTGCGCCCACGGGGAACGTCCCGGACTCCGCGAGCTCCTGCGTCTCCATTGCCCGGAGCAACGGGCTCGTGCGGTGTCTCATTCCCCCACTCGTCATCTGGACCCGCGACCTCTCCATCCATCGAGCAGCGTGCTTCATGGTTCCCCCCATGCCCGCAGTTGCGGCTCTCGCCAAAACCCTACGCTACGCCGGTTCGCTCCGTTCGCAAGAGAACTTTCTCGCCGCACTGCGTTGCAGGTATCCACAGCCTGGTTTGTGTTTTGGGTCCGAGCCCAAAACGGGTTTCGGGCCGAGAAGCGCACTACCATCGCCTCGTGAGCGTCAGCGAGCCGCCTCGATCCGTCCAGCGGCGGGCCGTGGGCGGCGCGCTGGGTTGGCCCCTGGTGCCCCTGGCGCCCCTCGTCGTGATCCTCGTAGGCATGGCGGCGGCGGCGGCCATCGGTGTCGCCGGTCTCTCGCACATGTCCACGGCGACCCGCGAGCACGCCGCGACGCGAGCCTCGCTCGTGGCCGACACGCTGTCGGCGCGCCTCGTGCCTCTCGGCCCCGCCGATCGCGCCGAGGCCGTGCGCCTCGCGACGCGCCGCACCGACGCGGAGATTCTCGTCGTCGACGGCGCGGCCAAGCTCGTCGTCGACTCGTCGCTGGGCGCGCCGTCCACCGAAGCGCTGAGCCACGCCGTCGCCGAAGGCACGGGCGAGCTCACGACCCGCGCGGGACGCACGGCCTTCTCCGTCGCTCCTCTTTCGGGGGGCGAGCACGTGCTCGTCTTCGTCCCGGTACCGGGCGCCTCCGAGGGCGCGCCCGCGCTGGTGCAGGCGCTGCTCGCCCTCACCACCTTGCTCATCGGCGTGGCCGCGGTCGTGGCCTTCGGCGTCGCGCGCGACGCCGAGCACGACGTGCTCTTCGTATCGCGCCGGGTCCTCGGCATGGCGCTCGTGCGCACCGAGCCCGCCGGCGAGCCCGTTCCAGTGCGCACGATGGATGAGGTGGGCGCCCTGACGAGCGCGTTCAACGATCTGGTCGCGCGCTTCGCCGCAGCCGAAGCCCGATTCCACCACGACCTCGCGCGCGCCTCCGCCGCCGACCGCGATCGCGCGGCGTTCCTCGCGGCGATGAGCCATGAGCTGCGTACGCCGCTCCACGCCATCCTGGGCTTCGCCGACGTGCTCCTGAAGGAGGTCGACGGCCCGTTGCCCATGGAGGCGCGCGAGGAGGTCATCCAGATCCGCGAGAGCGGTGTGCACCTCAACGGCCTCATCGAGGACATCCTCTCCTTCTCGGCCCTCGAGAGCGGGCAGCTCCGCCTCCACTCGGTCGAGGTGAACCTGCTCGGCATCGCGCAGGAGCTCGTCCGTCAGACCTCGGTCGTGGTGGCGGGCCGCCCGCTCAGGGTCCGCCTGGAGGGGGGGCCGGTGTACGCGTGGGCCGA
>Ga0182021_10007093_pt1 | contig 13271 bp, 6 predicted proteins | sample 612E3MmetaG_FD_120493 | JGI IMG/M metagenome (GOLD analysis project Ga0182021, IMG submission 120493) | Permafrost microbial communities from Stordalen Mire, Sweden - 612E3M metaG (Illumina Assembly) | ecosystem: Environmental > Terrestrial > Soil > Wetlands > Permafrost | place: Sweden...
AGGATATGAATTCACTCAGTGACGGAGAAAAGACATCAATCCAAAAGATACTTACAAGCTGAGAAGCAAACACAGGTTATTTACCGGCAAAAATAATTCCGAAACTTGTTCTGACTTTCCTCATTATCCGGTTACAATTTTGACTATCTCAAATGTCTCGTCCGAGGCGGCTTTCATCACAACTGCTATATTATCCGGTAAATCTTTTGCAAGCGAACCTGCATTAATAAGTGCCACATAAGCTTTACCGTCCTTCTTTTCATAAACGGAAATCCTGCATGGCATCATAACGGAAATGATCCGTTCGTCGTCGAGTTCAAGCATCAGGATGAGCCAACACCGGAAAGTCGTTCTACCCCTGAATACTTTTCAGTTTAAACTCAAAAGATATGAGACATAACTTAGGTTGTCAGATAATTAATAAATATATTTGTTTAAGACAACATCATATAAAAAGTGGTTTAGAAGGTGCCTGATTTTTCGGATTTATCAATTTAAGTTGAATTTTAATTAAAAAAAAGTACAATGAAAACAGTATGTAATTGTGTTATGCTATTCTGTCTTTCCTCACTTATTTCAAATGCCCAGGAGAAAGATATCTCCCAGCAGATAAAAGACGATTTTCAAAAGGTGCATAATCATTTGTATAATGAATTAATCCCATTTTGGGACAAAAGAGCTGTGGATACTCAATATGGAGGATTCATGACCAATTTCGATGCCAATGGGAAACCGCTTGATATGCCTGAAAAATACCTTAATACTCAATGTCGTATGATATGGTGGTTTTCGCAGTTGAACAAAATTGCACCAGGCGAAGCAAGCAAGAGTAAAGCGAAACAGGGCGTTGATTTCCTTATTAAATACTTATGGGATGACAAAAACGAGGGTTGGCGCTGGAAAGTAAAGAGAGATGGTTCCCGGCTTGATGATGGCAAAATCGTTTATGGACAAAGCTTTGCAATTTACGCACTCTCTGACTATTATATTTCCACCGGAGATAAACGTGGTTTGGAGTATGCTGAGAAAACCTTTGACCTGTTACAAAAATATTGCGTCGATACTCATTACGGAGGATATTATGAAAATCTGGAAGCAGACTGGACACCTGCACCCGGAGGATTCAGTGGTGGCGACAGGAAAGGTCTGGATACACATATGCACCTGATGGAAGCATTTACTTCACTGTATCTTGCATCGGGTAAGGAACTTCACAAAAGGAAACTGATTGAAATAATTAAACTGATCAATGAGAAAATGGTTGATCATCAATCCGGATCCGGCTTGAACCAGTTTGATCTTGCCTGGAACTCACTTCCGGCAATCAATATCAAACGCACCTGGAATGCGGAACGCGAAGGCGAAAAACCCGCTGATCCGACTGAAACGACTTCCTACGGTCACAATACTGAACTGGTATGGCTGTCAGTCCGCGCACTGAAAGCAGCCGGTGAATCAGTTGAACCCTACAAGCCTACATTCAAATTATTACTGGATAATGCTGTGAAATATGGAGTTGATTTTGAAAAAGGAGGAATTTACAGGGATGGATTACGAAAAGGCGGCGTACTCGTAAAGGAAAAAGAATGGTGGCAGCATACCGAATCACTGGTCGGCTTCCTGGAAGGATATGAATTGTTTGGAGACGTAAGGTATTTTAATGCGTTCCAGGCTATATGGAACTTTGTTGATACAAAAATGATCAATCATCAGGCAGGGGAATGGAGGCGGTTGCTCGACCGTGATGGAAATGTGATCGATGGCAATATAGGTAACGAGTGGAAAGTAGCCTACCATTCAGGTCGCTCAATGGTAGAGTGTGAAAAAAGGCTGAAACAAATGATGAAGACCGGGAAATGATGATCTGTTATTATTACTGATACCCCCTATTTAACTTAATGAATATGAACATGAAAAAACTCCTTGCAATACTCATAACCGCCATCTTTTTTGCCGGACCGTCTTATGCAAACTATCAGGATAACCCCAAACAGGAAGTCCACATTATTCCGAGTTCGCATCTTGACAGAGTGTGGCTTAAGCCATTTGAAGTCAACAGGTTACGTTACGTAAATATGATGGATCATCTGGTTGGGTTCATGGAACAGAATCCTGATTTCTCTTATTTTACACTTGATGGTCAAATCGCCCTGCTTGATGATTATCTGGAACTCAGACCGGACGCAACAGGAAGGGTTAAAAAACTGATAGCGGACGGGAGACTGCTTGTAGGGCCATGGTATACCCAGCCAAATGTGTTCATGGTGAGCGGTGAGTCAATCATCCGGAACCTCTATTTAGGAATGACCAGGGGAGCTGGTTTTGGTCCTGTAATGAATATTTGTTATTTACCCGATTGTTTCGGACTAAATTCACAGCTTCCTCAGCTGGCTAAAGGATTTGGTCTGGATGCAATTTATTTTGAACGTGGAATTCCTGGTTCATACCTGGGCATTTTCAAATGGCAGGGAAGCGACAAAACAGAATGCATGACAATTGACTATCCGTATATGTATGGTAATGATTGTCTGACTACGCCATTGGTCAATTCTGAGGCAGGAAATAAGGAATTTCTGGCAGGTTTTGAGAAAAACCTTGCGCGTGACATGCAGACTAATAAGACTCCGTATTCTGTTATCGTAAATTGTATGGATATGCAATGGCTGATAACTGATTTACCCGAAAAGGTAAAACTGATAAATAATTCAAATGGTGGTTCTCATGCTAAGATCAGCAATTTTCCCCTTCTGCTTAAAGAGATGGAAAAATATTACGAGAAAGACAAAATTCCATATAAAACTTATTCCGGGGAAATACGTGAGAATGTCGGATTGCCGATTATTCCGGCTTCACAATCGACCCGTACCGATTTAAAGATGGCTAACCGGCGGGCTGAAGACATCCTGGAGAAATATGCAGAACCTCTGAGCTCCTTTATCTGGCTGAGTGGATTCGGTTATCCTCAGGCTGAAATAAATAAAGGATGGTTTTACCTGCTCAATAACCAGCATCACGATAATATTGCCGCAGCAAGTCACGATAATGATCACAATGCCGTAATGTCGGCTATGGAGAGAGTTGTTGAAATAGGAGGGGAGCTGTCGAGAAAAAGCACCTCAATTATCACACAGCGCATATTCCGGAATATACAATTAAAGGATAAGGAATTTGGTTTTACCGTTTTTAATGTACTTGGGTGGAAAAGGAGCGGAGTAGAGGACCTTACAATTGACATACCTGTCAATTCAGGAATCAGAAACCCGGTAATTATTGATGGCGAAAATCAGTATGTGCTGCTGCCCGATGATATTGAAGTAACCAGGCAATTCAATATGAATGGTTTTACTGGAAGGGAAATGCTTGATCCTGTTGTAAACAGATATCACGTTGCTATACCTTTATCGGATATTCCTGCCATGGGTTATAAAACGTTTAGAATTTCTGATTTAAGTATACGAAACAAACCATGGGAATTGCATCATGCTTCTTTAATGACCGGTCCTGATATGGCAGAAAACGAGTTCTTTAAAATGACAGTTAATTCTGACGGTACTCTTACAATCTTTGATAAAATCAATAAAATGACCTATCCGCGGGTTAATTATTTCCATGATGATGGTGAAGCAGGAAGCGGCTTTGAACACAGGAGGCCAATGAAAGATGTCATAATAACTACTTTAAATAAGCCTGCCGCCATTTCCGTTATTCAAAATACTCCGTTCAAGGTCACATTCCGTATTGAAACAGAATTGATTGTGCCTGAGAAACTGGATCCTGAGCGCCTGAGAAGATCAGAAAAAATGACCACCTGCAAAATAATCACTCTTGTTTCATTAAAAAAGAATTTACCCCGGATCGATATACAAACAACTTTAGACAATACTGCCAAAGACCACAGGATAAGGATAGCTTTTCCAACATTCCTGAATACTTCTGTCTCTTATGCCGAGCAGGTATTTGATGTTGTTAAAAGACCGGTTGCCCTGCCTTCCGAGCAGACGAATAATGAAGGAAATTACAGTTTTCCGATTGATGACTCACAACCCGAACATTCGTTTGTTGATCTTTCGGACGGGAAAAAGGGATTAATGGTTGTAAATAAGGGACTGCCTCTGTATGAGATCTCAAATGATTCTTCAAAGACAATCTATATAGATATGATCAGATGCACCGATCATATTCATACTGGGAATCTCGGTGAAACGAAAGAAATACTTATGAACACAGCCCAGATGATTGGCGAATATACATTTGATTATAGCATTATTCCTCATTCAGGCACCTGGGAAACAGCTGTCAGGAGTGCTTATGAATTTCAATATCCGCTTCAGGTTAATACTCCAAAACGTGACAATGACTTTGGAATTGAGCTGGTTTACCTGGATTCAAAAAACAAGGATAGTTCACCTTTACCGGAAGAACATGGTTTTATTGAGCTGGATAACGATATGATAATTGTAAGTGCCGTAAAAAAGCATGAAAACAAAGATGCACTGATCGTCAGGCTTTATAATCCGACAGATAAGATACAGGAGTCGACCGTAAAAATCAAACCTTTGAAAGGAGAAATTACCGAAGTGGATGAAGCAAACTTTCTGGAACAGATTTCAACTGATAAGTCATTTAATAAAAACAATATCAGGTTGAAATTGCTGCCTAAGAAAATAATAACACTGGCTGTTTTTTTAAAAGAATAAATCATAACGGAAAACGAGCCCGTAGGGCTTATGGTATTATAGAACCGATTGTACGCCAAGGCCCTCTACCTCTGATACTATTGTTGATAAATGGTGGGCACTGACTACTAATTGCATTCTCTGGTATTATGGCGACATTAAATGTCCGGTTGGACAATAAAATAAAAAATCATGAAAGAGTTTTACAGACAAATCAGCGGAAGGGTAGGAGTAAAATCCGTAATTCCAATTCTTATAGCTTTAATTGTACTTGAAAGTGTTGCAGATGGTCAGGCGATACAAAATATCCCGTCAGATAACGCCGGTGTACATCAGTGGGTTGAACAACACTTTGCAAGAGGGAAAGTTCCCCCGTTTTCTTTTCTTTACGGAGGGAAGAGTTCCGATAGCTTTATCAAAAACTGGCAATTCAGTGCAGAAAAGCTGAAATCGGCAGAGCTGAACTCGGAAGAGACTGTTTACGCGTGGTCCGATAAACAGAGTGGCATTGCAGTAAAATGTCGGGTTACCATTTTTAATGATTTTCAGGCAGTTGAATGGGTTCTAAATTTTGTTAATACTTCCGGAAAAAATACTCCCCTGATTGAAAAAGCTGCTGTTATCGACCACTCGTTTGATTCCAGTACACAAGGTCCTTTTATCCTCCACCATGCCAGAGGAAGCAATGCCGAGCGAAGAGATTTTCAACCCGTTGATGAAAATATGAAAACCGGGAAAAATATTTATATAACTCCTGGTGAATCGCCGGGTAGCGGACGGTCTTCTGACAATACTGCTTTCCCGTTCTTCAATATAGAGATGCCGGGAGAGCAGGGAATCATGGTGGCTGTCGGCTGGACGGGGAAGTGGTTTGCCGATGTTTTACAGACTGACGAAAAATCAGTTTCACTGAAAGCGGGTATGGTTAATATGCAGCTGTTTCTTTATCCGGAAGAAGAAATCCGAACGCCGGAAATCTGCCTGCTTTTCTGGAAAGGTAAAGACCGGATGACAGGGCATAACCGGTTCCGGCAGTTTATCCTGGCCCATCATTCACGTAAAATAAACGGATGCTTTGCAGAATATCCTTTATCCGGCAGTTTCGACTACGGCGACCCTTTGCCTTGTGGTGAATACAATTGCCTGACGGAGGAATTTGCCATCGCATTGGTAAAACGTTACCAGCAATTCAGGATTTTACCTGAGGTATTCTGGCTTGACGCAGGGTGGTACACCGGTTGTGGCTGGGATAAGAAGAACGGAGGATGGTGGCAAAATGTTGGTAATCTGACTGTCGACAAAGATCGTTTCCCTGATGGATTGAAGCCGGTTACAGATGCGGTGCACCAGACCGGCGCTAAATTCATGCTCTGGTTTGAACCTGAACGGGTAATGGAAGGTACCCAGATCTACAGGGAACATCCTGAATGGCTCATTAAACTTCCCGGGAATGTCAACTCTCTTTTCGACCTTGGTAATACAAAAGCCCGGTTATGGTTAACCGACTATATTTCAGGCATGATAAAAAATGAAGGCATCGATTATTACCGGCAGGATTGCAACTTTGACCCGATGGCTTACTGGATGGCAAATGATAAACCAGGAAGGAAGGGCATTTCCGAGATCAGGCATATCGAAGGCCTGTATGCCTATTGGGACAGTTTGCTTGTACGTTTTCCACATCTTCTGATCGACAATTGTGCCAGCGGTGGGCGACGAATCGATCTGGAAACAACCTCACGAAGCGCTCCTCTATGGCGTACCGATTACCAGTATGGCGAACCAAACGGCTACCAATGCCATACTTTCGGGTTAAACTTCTACCTGCCAATTCACGGCACAGCGATTTATAAAACAGACAGTTACACTTTCAGATCGGGATTAGGCGGAGCAGCTGTAATGAACTGGGAGGTTACCGGAAGAAACTCTGAGCCAATCCCGGATATCCAGAAACGGATACAGGATTATAAGAACCTGCGGCCGTATTATTATGCTGATTATTATCCCCTTACTGAAGGCAGGGATGAAACCAGGGATAATGTCTGGTTGGCATATCAGTTAAACAGGCCGGAACAAAAAGATGGTATCATCCTGGCATTTCGCCGCGGGGATTGTGAGAATGAATCGATCCGGATTAAACTCCGGGGACTCGATGAAAATGCTACTTACGAGCTGTTTTATGAAGACTATAATCTGCGGATTAAAAATACGGGAAAAGAGTTGACAGATGGCTTTGATGTGACAATCCCTCAGAAACCATCCTCATTACTGATAAATTATAAACAGGTAATAAATTAAGTGTTTCTCTAAAGCTTTTAATATTCAGAACGCAGAATAAAAAGTCCAATATTTTGAAGAAAAATGTAATGAAACTAAAAATTGTAATTCTATTAAGTATTTTGTTTGTAAGCTTAAAATCACAGTCAGAGGATGGCACAAAAAAAGGATTATCCGGAAACCGTTTTTTGACTTTTAATGTGGTTATCAGGGTTAACCAGATCGAGGTTTCCAGAAACAGGAATCTTGGGTATGATGAACGGGCAGCACATACACCTTCACGGGTTATAAAATTCAGAGAGGCTGTCGACTCTGGGTTTCCCGGAGCAAAAATCACATGGGCATTTAGTTGGTTGGCCCTGAATGATACATCTTCAAACTATAAAATAATCCGGGAGTTAATTTCAGGTTATCATTACAAATATGGTGACGAGGTCACATTTATTCCGGGTGCATATTTTGCCAATGCCTATAATACAACTGATCAGGTAAATAAAGATTTACATGAAGGTCTGAAGATAGTCTCTGTAATGACAGGCAATGGTTATCGGCCTCAAAGTATTGTTGCAGGTTTTTTGTCGGCAAAAAATCAGGAATACCTGGCAGAGGAAGAAGGTATTCATGTTTGTCAGGGAAATATCTGGAGTCAATATTCTATTGATAATCAGGATGGGGATGGATCGGTATCATATCCATTCTATCCGTCCAAAGAACATTTTTGTAAGCCTGCACAGGGGAAAGATGATTTTATCGATTGTGTAAATCTGGATGGATGGACAATGGATTTTCTGGCTGCCCGCAGGGAAGGCTTTGCCAAAGGTTTTAACAGCAGAATGGGTGTCGGGCCTATTGAAACCCTTGGCAAATATGGACATAAAGTTGGATTGGAAGAGATGCTTCATACAACTTCCATCCATTTTGACCGGGGATTTGAATTAAACGGTTTTGCCTGGGTCACAAATTGCTGGGAATTATCACTGCCTATTGATTTGTCAGGATTAAATAGCTGGCTTTCTGAAATAAAGAAACGTTGGCCCGATGTGAAATTCATAACTCAGGGAGAGTTTGGTATGATTTGGCGGGAACATTTTATAACCAATAATTTCAACTATCGTTTTGAAGAAAAAGGATCAGGAATAGGTGGTTCCGATGCAGATAAGGAAATTTCCTGGTTTATGAATAAAAAGTTCAGACTGGCTTTATTATCGGACTTGAAGGATAATAGTCAGAAAATAGTAATCGACTTCACCCGTTACGATTTAAAAGTAAAAGAGCCGGAATCCGGCAGTACCAGAAACTGGAGCCTGATGGGAGATATAAATCAGAAACAAACGCGGCCTCAGGATAAACCAATTCCTTTATCGGGTCTCCCGGAGGAAGCAAAATTGATAATAAAGAAATTTTATCCCGGCTTATTGAATGGAGCAATCAAATAAACCGGAGTTTCATTTTAAAAATATATTATAAATATTGATAAAAACTAATTATCTGCCAGGAGTCAGGATCGAATACCTGAAGCAGATAATACCTAAATAAATATTTTTATGAACAGGAAAAAATTCTTGAAGTTAACAGGTTCAGGAGTGGCTGTTACCTTACTTGGAGCAGATATAAATAATGAGCTATTTGGAGCCAAACATGGTTTTGATGATTCAAAAGTGCGGGGTGCACTTGTCCTTTGCAATCACTGGACTGAATCATCAATCGGAGCAACTTTTCCACAGGGTGAAATCAATAACAGATGGTATCATACATGTTTCAGTACAGTATTCGATATTGAACAGAGCAGGCGATGGCTGGCTGCATCAGAACAAAACCGTTTTTGCCACGAACTGGATATGTATTTCCTTATTGCACTTGAAAAGGAAAATCCGCAATATCTTAAGGTTATTAATGATAGTATCGATTCGGGTAAAATGGAATTTGTCGGAGGAACCTTCGGACAGGCTGAGTCACAGGTATTTGGATATGAGTCAGCATTGCGTCAGCTTTCTCTGGGACAAGCCACTGCAAAGAAATACCTGAACCGCACTGTAATCACCTATATTGTGGAGGAGCAGTCTTTCTATACGCAGCTTCCACAGATACTTAAGCTGACCGGATATAAATATGCCTCATTGCAATTTCAGAATTCAGGTATCCCTGATGGTCCCGTTTCTGATCTGGTCAGGTGGAAGGGTCCGGATGGTTCGATGATACTGACAATACCAAAGAATCCTGGCCTTAGCAGCTGTACAAACCAGTGGTCAAATGATCATTATACCGATGCTATTAAGGAGATGAAGGATTTCAAAGCTCCTATGATTTTTCAGTGGATGGAACTGTGGGTACCCGGGATGGACTGGGGAGCCTCGCTCGATCCGTACAAGAAAGCCATCAGTTGGGCTGAAGAGAACGGGTTTGAACAAATGACTCTTACAGACTACGTTGAGTGGGCAAAATCCCGCACCCAACCCATAGAGACCCGTTTTAAAATGGATAGGTCAAATTATGACAACAACTTTTTTCAGGGTGGTTGGGGATACGAAAATGAACGTCAGGCACGCGAATGCAACCAGGTTGAAAGTCTGCTTCTTTCAGCCGAATCCTTGCAAACTCTGATCAGAAATAAGACTATGAGTCTAAAACTTGAGAGTGCCATAGCAGACGGTTGGCCTCGTCTGCTTATATCACAATGTCATGATCCTTACCTTGCCGGCTCGGTTCTTATTTATATTGACGGTCTTAGGTCCAACCAAAGTGAGCTGCCCATAAAGCAATGTGGAATTATCCGTGATAATCTTCAAAATAAAATCGGCCTGCAGACTCCCGTACAACCTGGCAAAATCAGGCTTTTCAATCCATGCCCATGGGAAGTAACATCCCCTGTGATGCTGGAAACAGATATGTTAGAAGACGATAACCGGCATTTTGAAATATCAGGTCTGCAATCCAAATCAGAGGTGCTTCAGACAGTCTTCCGTAACGACAAGGGAAATTTACTATTATGTCCTCAATTGATTATGTTCCCTGCTCTTGGGACAGTAGAGATACAGCTTAAAGAAACCCGAAGTCCTCTCAGTGGCGGGGGTAAAGAGAAACTCATTACAAAGGATAACGGACAATCATGGCAGGTGAACTCGGAATGCTTCAAAGATATCACGATAGGTCCTCTTTCAGGCGGATGGAAACAGACAGGGTTATTTTTCTATGTCCATCCAAATATTAATGTTGAGAAAGCCTATGGTTCTCTTATTGATGCCCCTGTGATTATAAGAAAAAGGCAGACATCAGAAACATTGGATACTGTTGTCTGGAAAAAGGATCTTATGACCATTAAAGATTCTCCGGAGCCGGCTCTATGCCTTTATGGAATGGCTACTGCAGGCAATATGGGAGTTGATTTTGCTGAGTTTCAATACCGTCTCGAAAGCGTGATACGTTTCGAAACAGGTCCCCGGCCTGAAGAAACATGGCAATTTAAATTTCGTTTGCCAGACACACCTTTACGTGTTTATGCTGATTCGCCCTTCGCTGAGGAGCAGAGACAGACAGACAGGTTCTATTGCTCAAGGTATATTCGGTTTGAACTCCCCGACAGACACATCTTATGGTGCATTTCACAGAATACCATGTTTCGTAATCTGTGCAGCAGGGAAAAAGGGCTTTTCGATTGTAAAGTTCTCGATTTCGCTTTCAATGGTATAACTAACTGGGGATTCAGGTTTTATGCAGCTAAGAAAATTACTCCTGCCCAATCTGTGATGCTGGCTGAAAGTTTTCATCGCACACCTGTTTCTCTGCCTTATGATTTTCCAGCGCCCGGAAAATTTTCAATAGTCAGTGATTTGTCTGATATAGTGCTTTTCCACACTCTCATGTCATCTGATGGAGAAAGTATTTTATTGCGTACTCTTAATACCTCTGACAATGAAAAAGAAGCAAATCTGAAGTGTGGGTCCAGACCCGGCTCTGTGAAACTGGTGGATTTGCTTTCGGAAACGATTAAAGGCAGCGAGGACAGACTCAGAATAATTGACAACGGTTGGCTATATAGATTCAGACCATGGGAGATAGCAACATTCGAAATCAGATTTTGAAGTCAGCAGTTAGCAGGAGAAACCTTTACCAGAGATATGACTAATAGATTATCAACAAAAATCTGGTTATTAAGATTTATCATTAAAACCACCACAGTCCTATTAGCTTTTTCATTACCATGCATTGACTGCTTTTCCCAGTGCAGGAATGATAAACTTGATCTTCCTGACACGCTGATTATGGAAGCTTATGAGCGGGCCGCAACTCAAAACATTCTGGCTGCAGTCAACCCGGATATATTTTTTGGATATTTCTCCGTGTGTGCAGATGGCAAAGGCTTTGGCTTCGGTAATACTTATCCTTCACTGGACGGACACCAGATGACTGATGCACTATTGTGGCTGGGAAAGGTAGATGTCGTAAAATCTAACTGGGAATATGTGAAAACATTCCAGAGACCTGATGGACTGTTGCCTTTAGCAATTCTTCCTTCTGATGCCGGTAAAATGATTGGTCCGACTGATTTTCAGTCACCTGTGGATCCGAATGGCGGTCTGTATCGTCATTGGGTGCCCGGGAATCCATTACGTGCCCTTGGCGGTACTACCTATATTCAAAATGCGGATGTTATTTTCCGTTTTACAAATGACCGTGAATGGCTTCTGAAGGAACTGCCATCTATTAATCTGACTGCAGACTATCTTGCATCTCTGGTTACCGGTGATGGGGATGTAGAAGGCGCCGGTTATTACATTGAACGTCCGACAAGGGTCGAATTTGATGGTGTGGCACAATGCCACGTCGCTGATGCATTTCTCAGGGTTTCAGAATTGAATGCAATCGCCGGCAACAGCTATGCTGCCGGAAAATATGAGAAACTTGCAAACCTGATTGAGACCTGTTTTCGTTCCCGGTTTTGGGTTAATGATCACTTTGCTGAATATATAAATCCTGAACGGGGAGTAATTACCAGTCATGGATTGACTGATACAGACTGGAGTTCAATAGCGCTGGATATAGCTAATGCAGATCAAAAGATGATACTCTGGCCCAGGCTGAAAGATGAAAAAAGATTTTATTATAATGGAATGCCCACAGGGATTTCAACATTGCCTTTAACCTATGAGAAATGGGAATCAACATACAATGATATAATGGATCTGGCTGCCATGGGGCGCGTCTGGTACATTGAAGCCATGGCGAGAACCAGGATGCATGATGCAGAAGGACTGATTGAAACGATCCGACGTGTTTGTGAAGAAGGTCGTAGAAACGGATATTACTGGCGGGAACGATATAACGACAAAGGTGGATATGGGGCAGAAAAGTATTGTGAATATCCGGCAAATCTGATCCGGATCATACAGCGATTCATGTTAGGTGTTGATCATGGTCTCGACGGAACATTATACCTGGGACCAACCGTTCCTGATAAATTCTGGAATGCCGGGTTTGGGCAGATTTTGTCCTGGCAGGGCCGCAGAATTTCATATAAGATGCAATTTGATCGCATAAAAGGAGAATATTCCGGGCAAAGTTCTCAACAATTATCAGTACGGTTAGGCAAACCGCCATATAAGAAAAATATTCTTGTTACAATTCAAGGTAATTCTGCAATGTTCGATGTTAAAGATGGCTGGATCAGGATTGTTTTGCCAGCTGCATCCACTGAGAATCCTTGCAGGTTTGAAATTATGCATTTGTAATTGTCAAACTTGTATGATAAACTTGCTTTAATCTCTTCTTTAGCGGACTTATAACGTTATAAATAGTATATCCCAATAATTAACAAGTACTATTAAAATGTATTATTACCGGGTATTATCAAATGAATTTGCGGGACTTTTAGAAAAAGGCAGAGAACTCAGATGGTTATTCGATTTTGTTGTAAAGCATGAAGAACTCGATATCCGGATTGGGAAAAGCAAGACTAAACAGTGGATATCAGTTTATTATGGTCTCACCAGGCTTTTTTCAATCAGGAGGTTTAAAGATTCAGTTATTTTCATTGATGCTTCTAATGCATACAAGGAGCTGCCCGTCACTTTTTATGGAAGAAAAAGTATCACTGATAATTTTCAGGAGGAAATTGAGAGTTTACTTGTCCAATTAGAAAGCAAAAGTAAAATTGACGGTTATTATGAAAACGGGAAAGAAGGTTATCATCAAAATATCTTCTCCAGAAGGTATGGAATCTGTGGCAATCCCGATGATGAATTTGTAATCATTGATAAAGAAGCAGTTATCGGTTATGATAATCAGGCAGAGAAAGATGCTGTATTTGCCATTATTCAAGAA
>Ga0182021_10007094_pt1 | contig 13270 bp, 7 predicted proteins | sample 612E3MmetaG_FD_120493 | JGI IMG/M metagenome (GOLD analysis project Ga0182021, IMG submission 120493) | Permafrost microbial communities from Stordalen Mire, Sweden - 612E3M metaG (Illumina Assembly) | ecosystem: Environmental > Terrestrial > Soil > Wetlands > Permafrost | place: Sweden...
CGCGATGTCGCCGGGTACGGCAGTCCCGGCCCGCGCGAACCCTTTGAGCGCGCCGATCGCCATGACGTCGTTGTACACCAGGACGGCATCCGCCTCCGGGTAGTCACCGAGCAGCTCCTGAGCTGCGCTGACTCCCCCCTCATGGGTTTCGTCGGCGCGGAACTCGGATCGACTGGTCCATGGCAGCTTGTGCTCGCGCAGGTAGTCGCGGTACGACTCACGTCGCGGTGACGCGATGTGGCTTGAATCGATCATGGCAATCCGTCGACGTCCACTGGCAGTCAAGTGATCGAGGGCCGCACGAACACCTGCCTGGTAGTCGATCTCGACAACGGCATCCGCCTGATCGTCCGGCGAACCATCCAGGATGACAATGGGAATGCCGAGGGCCCTCCGGCGAAGCGCATCATGTGGGAGAAGCCCAACGGTTTCCGTGCGGCAGCCTGTCAGCACCAGCGCGTCAACACGCTGCACCATCGATTCGAGCCGAGCCCGGGACTTTTGTTCGTCGTCTCCGATGTCGCACAGGATCACGCTCCAACCGTGGTCCGAAGCGATGCGGCTCAGCGCTGATGCGAGCTCGGGATAGTACGGGTTGCGAAGGTCTTCCAGGACCAGGCCGATGGTTACGTCGCGACCACGCACTAAGCCTTGCGCGGCCCGGTTGGGGCGGTAGTTCAGCTGACGGGCAACCTGAACGACCCGTTCGCGCGTTGCGGCGCTGATGTCGGGAAGGCCGTTGAGTGCTCGGGTCACGGTCTGTCGGGAGACGCCGGCGACCCGGGCCACGTCAAGGATCGTGGTCGCTGGAACGCTGGTTGCCATGAACTGACACTACTGGTAACTTCACCGTGAACGTTCACGGTAATCGTCACAGTCCGCGAGTGCGTACGGACGTGTGGGGCTTCTCGTGCTCTCGCTTGTGCGAGACGGCCGGCAGCCGCCGACGTGAACTGCTCGAGAAGGAACCTTCCATCCGATGACTTCCACGACGACTTCCGCCCAGCGACCTCCCCGGGAGGCTGTCCGCGCCCGCGTCGGTGTGGCGATGCTGTTCTTCACCAACGGCGCCATCTTCGCCAACCTCCTGCCCAGGTACCCCGAGATCAAGGCTGGCCTCCACCTCACCAACGCAGCCTTCGGCCTTGCTGTCGCCGCGTCCCCCCTTGGAGCGCTTCTCGCCGGGTTGACGGCGGGGTTGCTGGTGCGCAGGTTCAGCTCGGCGAGGGTGGCGATCGTGGCGGCCGTGTTGTCGTCGGTCGGAATCGTGATCGCGGGGGTGGCGCCTGCGTGGATCGTGCTGGCAGGAGGGCTCTTCCTTGCCGGAGCGATGGATTCGATCACTGACGTCGCTCAGAACTCGCACGGGCTACGCGTTCAAAGGCTCTACAAACGGTCGATCCTGAATTCCTTCCATGCCGTATGGAGCGTGGGGGCGGTGATTGGCGGGATTCTGGGCGCGGTCGCCGCGCAGCTCGCTGTGCCCGTCGGTGTGCAGCTCACCGGCTCGGCAGTGCTCTTCAGCATCATGGCCGTGGTCGCAAACCGGTTCTTGTTGTCCGGTGCAGAGCCGGCCAGCGTCGAGCCCGCCTCGGCTCCCGACGTCAGGTCACCCCGTCTGAGGCGTGGGCCGCAACTGTTCGCTAAGTACGGGATTCTTGCCGCGCTCGTCGTGATCGCCGCGTCCGGTGCCGTCGTAGAGGACGCGGGAAGCTCCTGGTCGGCCATCTACCTGTCGGGTTCCCTGGAGGCATCGGCGTTCGTCGCCGGCGTCGGCTTCATTGCCCTCCAGGGAATGCAGTTCATCGGGCGGATCTGCGGCGACCGGCTCGTCGACCGCTTCGGCCAGCGCGCGGTGGCACGCACGGGTGGCCTGGTCGTCTTCGTCGGGATGGGCGTTGCCCTGGCCATACCCACGGTTCCCGGGACGGTAGTCGGGTTCGGTCTCGCCGGCCTCGGTGTCGCGACCCTGATCCCGGCGGCCATGCACGCCGCCGACGGACTGCCGGGGTTCCAACCTGGCACGGGACTCACGATCGTCAGCTGGCTGATGCGGGTCGGCTTCCTCTTGTCGCCCCCCGTGGTCGGCGCGATAGCCGATGCAACCTCACTCCGCCTCGGCCTGCTCGTTGTGCCCGTAGCCGGCCTGCTCGTCATGGTGTCCTCACACGTACTCGCCGGCAAAGTGACACGGTCCGTCGACAACAAGCGAGCGGGGCAATCGGGGGCGGATCCGGTGCTACCGGAATGGACTGAATGCCAGACCGCCGATTGAACGGGACCATACTGCGCCAGAGCTCTTGTCGAGCTTGTCTGCGGAACCGATCCCAGACGAAGCAGAGATCGATCCATTGGTGTCCTGCACCGTCCGATCATGGGCAAAGGCAGTAGGTTCCGCGATCGGCATGGATGCCCGGCGCACTCGTGTCGGGAGTGGGCGTCGTTGGCACCGCAAGGGCACATCTGGCCTAAGGCTCGCTTCCAGGCGGAGCAAGTGGGCCGACCGCAGATTGGCTCAGGATCCTGCGATCCTCTTCAACAGATCAGTAGCCTGCTTGAGCACGTCGCGCTCGGCGTCGGTGAGCTGCTCAATCTCGGAATCTAGCCACGAGACACCTTGGGCCATGGTAGATGCCTCGACCTCTAGACCCTTCGACGTGGGCTCGAAGAGCACCTTGCGTCCGTCGGTCGGATCGGAGACTCGGATCGCATAGCCGTCGGAGGTCAGCCGGTTGACCGTCTGGCTCATCGAGCCCGGAGTCACGTGAGTCAGGTCGCTGAGGCTCTTCAGAGTCTGAGGTCCCTTCTTGCGGAGCTGGGTGAGGACCCCAATGGCCGCGTCACCAAGCTCACCGCGGGCGCGTTCCGAGCGGAATCGCCGGTACACCCTCGAGACCGCCACCCGCACCTCCGTACTGACCGCGCGAACCTCATCGCTTCGCTGTGGTCCGGTTGCATCCTGGATCATGGTTCGTTAGTGTAACTCACGAGCTCATTAGTATCACTAACGAAAGCCTGAGCGCATGGCACCCATCAAGGAGCAGTCGCCCTCCGGGCGGCAGTTCGGCGCCCGGTTCACGTTCCCGCTGCTGCTGGGATCGACCCTCAACCCGATCAACAGCTCGATGATCGCGACCGGGCTCGTCGGCATCGCCGCCGACTTCCACACCGGTCCCGGTCAAGCGGCGACCCTTGTTTCGGTGCTGTATCTGTGCAGTGCGGTCATGCAGCCAACCATGGGGAAGCTGTCGACTCTGTTCGGGCCCCGGCGGATCTTCCTGATCGGTATCGGGGTCCTCTTCATCGGCGGTGCGATCGGTGCCCTGGCGCCCGCCTTCGGGTTCCTGCTGTTCTCCCGGGCCCTGATCGGCGTCGGCACCTCGGCCGCCTACCCCACGGCGATGGCGCTCGTGCGCCGGAGGGCCGACGAACAGAGGATCGGCGTTCCGAGCCGGGTGCTGGGGAACTTCTCGATCGCGTCCCAGATCACCACTGTCTTCGGCCTCCCGATCGGTGGCGTGCTCGCAGGAGCGTTCGGATGGCGGGCACTGTTCCTCGTCAACCTTCCTCTCGCCATCATCGTGTTCGTCTTCGCATTCCGCGGCATCGCGCGCGACCCCCGTCCCTCGAACGAGTCCGGCAATATCGTCACGGCAATCGACCTGCCGGGCATCGCGCTGTTCGCTGCCGGCATCGTCGCCCTACTGCTCTTCCTCTCCAACCTCACCAGCCCAAACTGGTGGCTGCTCGCCGTCGCGGCGATCCTGCTCGCGGTCTTCGTCGTGTGGGACGCCAAGATCGAGCGGCCTCTCATCGACGTGCGGATGCTCGGGCGCAACGCTCCCCTGCAGCGCACCTATCTGCGGCAGACGATCATCGGGCTCGGTATCTACAGCGCCCTCTACGGTGCGAGCCAATGGATGGAGCAGGGCGCTGGTCTGTCACCCTTCTCGGTCGGCCTGATCCTGTTGCCGCTGTCCGCTGTCAGCATCGTGCTGGCGCGGATCAACTCGAACAAGGGGTGGATTCGATATCCCCTCATCGGCGGTGCGGTCGCCCTCATCCTGACCGGCGCCTTGATCCTGCTGATCGACCACACCTCGAACATCCTGGTCATCAGCCTCATCGCCATGACCATCCTGTTCGGGGTCAGCAACGGCTTCTCCGGCTTCGCCAACCAGGCTGCCCTCTACCTCCAGGCACCAGCTGAGGAGATCGCGGTCGCCGCCGGTCTCTACCGGACGTTTGGCTACATCGGTGCCATCTTCTCAGCCAGCCTCATCGGCATCGTCTTCGGCACCACGATCACCGACGCCGGCTTCCACCGCCTGGGCTGGGTGATCCTCGGCATCGGCGCCGCATCCACACTGCTGACCGTCTTCGACCAGCACATCCCCGTCCTCGCCCAACCCGACAAGCCGACAGCCAAAACCCCCGTCCCCTCACCATAGAAAGAGCACCCATGCCCGTCACCGCCCTCGACCCCCTAACGGCGCTCCTCGTCATCGACCTGCAGTCCGGGATCCACGCGCACCCAACCACCGAGCCCGTCGACCAGATCACCCGCAAGGCCGGCACTCTTGCCAAGGCGTTCCCGGAGCCACGGTCTGCCCGTGGTGCTGGTCAACGTCGACAGCACCCCAGCGACCCGCACCGATCACAACCCGTCCGGAACCAGCCGCCGGATGCCCGAATCAATGACCGCGTTCGTCGAAGACCTGAACCAACAGCCAAGCGACCACACCATCCCCCTCTTTACTGCGGCAGGTCCCGGGGGAACGCCGTCTCGGGGGAACGCCTCTGATCAACGCGACTGCTGTAGCGGGAGGTGGGGATGTCGCAAGAGTCGGCTAGATGGAAGGGGACCCACCTGACGCGCGCGCGGCTGGGCAGGAAGCGCCGCTGGGCACTGGGCCCTGTGGCGCACGTTCGTCAAGCCCGCGCCGCTGCCATCGCCGAACGAATGCGCTTGGCGGACACCGGCTCAGCCGTACGGAGCTGCTGTGCGAACAGGCTGACGCGCAGCTCTTCGAGGAGCCATCCGACAGCCGCGACAGCCGTCGGCAACGGACCTTCGGGGACCGTCGCCACGAGCTCCGCGTACTCGTCCTCGAGCTCGGCGATGACGTCCGCCGACTGGCGCTCCCTCGCCGGGTTCGTCAGGTACGCCACCAGCCTCATGTCCGCGGCGTGCAGGTAGCGCGAGAGCCGCTCGAACCACGGGTCCGGCGTGGCGAGGATGAAGCCCGGGTGGACGAGGTTCGCGACCTGTTCGCGGACGTCGTCGGTCACGTACGAGGTCGTCATCCCCGCGAGCTGGCGCGAGACCTCCTGGTGCCGCGACAGGATCTCCCCTACGTACGCGACGACGCCCCGCATCGTGTCCGCCTGCCGCTCCCGTACGGCCACCTGGACCTCGGCGAACCGCGCCGGGTCGCGGACCAGCCAGGGGTCGACGCCGAGCGCGGTGAGCGCCGTGTCGACGGCACGCAGGCGAGCGTCGGCCAGAAGGGCGGGGATCGTCGGGTACGGGCTCGCCCCGAGCTGGAGCTTCGTCGCGTTCGTCATCCTCGAGACCACCCACGTCGTGGGGTCCGGTGACGTGAGCTGGATCAGTCGACGGAGCCCTCGGGCGTGGGTCGCTCGTGCGCGGTCCTCCGTGTCCAGGACCATCACTCCGACAGTCGTGCCTTCGTCGCGGAGCGCCGGATAGCCCACGATCTCCGTCGACCCGGACATCGTCGTCAGTCGCTGCTCCAGGGCCGGGAACGACCAGGACGTGGCGCCCGTGACGGTGGCTCGCTGGTTGACCTTCGTCAACGTGCGGCTGACGGTCTTCGTGAGCCGGCGCTGCAGTGCGGCGAGGTCGTCGCCCCTGGCCACCTCCTTGCCCCCGTCCATGACGACCAAAGTCGGGCGCAGGTGGGTCGGCAGCTCTCGGTCGCCCCACTGCCCCGCCGGATCCGTACCGGTCAGAGCTCGCAGAGCCACCGCCAGGGCGTCGGGGAACGAGATCGTGTCCGGCGCGGTGTCGCCCTCGGGAGCGGATGCGACGTCGGGGCGCTGGGCCAGCCACGCGAGTGCCGCGGCAGCGTGGTTCGGAGCCGGTACGAACGACGTCCGCAGGCTCTTCGGCAGGGACCTGATCAGCTCGGTGGCCAGGTCCTCCCGGTAGCCCGGTACGTGCCAGGTGAACGCGGCGGCCGGCAGCTGGTTGAGGACGGCGACCGGGATCTCGATGGTCACCCCGTCGTGCTGGGAGCCCGGGTCGAACACGTACGTGATCTCCAGCTCGAGGCTGCCAGCCTTCCACCAGTCCGGGAAGCCCGCCGCCGAGACGTCGGTCTCCTCGGTGACGACGAGGTCCTCGAGGGACAGGTCGAGGTAGGCGTCGTCCTCCTGGCGCTTCGTCCGCCACCACGTGTCGAAGTGGCGCTGGGAGACGACGTCCGCCGGGATCCGCGCGTCGTAGAACGCGAAGATCGTCGCGTCGTCGACGACGAGGTCTCGCCGCCTCGTGCGCTCCTCGAGCTCTGCCGCCTGCTCCCGTACTTCTCGGTTGCGCTGGGCGAAGTGGTGTCGCGTGCGCCACTTCCCCTCGACGAGCGCCGACTGGATGAAGATGCGCCGCGTCTCGTCGGGGTCGATCCGCGAGTACTGGACGGTACGCCCGGCGATGATCGGGATCCCGTACAGGTTCACCGTCTCGTAGGCGAGCACGGAACCCTGCGACTCCGACCAGTGCGGCTCGGAGTAGCTCCGGCTCAGCACGTGCTCGGCGACCGCCTCGATCCACTCGGCCTCGACCGCGGCGACGGTGCGTGCGTACAGCCGCGACGTCTCGACCAGCTCGTACGCGACCGCGAGGGGCGGTGGCGTCCTCGCGATGGCCGAACCGGGGGCGATCACCCACATGGCTCCCCTGGCCCCTCGGTACTCGCGGGGTCCGAGTCGTGCGCGCTTGCGAGCGGGGAGCTCCTTGAGCTCGTTGCGCGTGTCGAGCACCCCGACATGGCTGAGCAACCCGGACAGGATCGCGGTGTGCACGAAGTCGGGCGGCGCCGGCTCGGCGTTGCGCTCGAGGCCGAGCTCCTCGCAGATCTGGCGCAGCTGGGTGTGCAGGTCCTGCCACTCCCGTACGCGCAGGAAGTTGAGGTATTCGTCGCGGCACATCCGGCGGAACTGGTTGCCGGACACCGCCTTGCGACGGTCGCGCAGGTACGCCCAGAGCCGCAGGATGGCCACGAAGTCGGACCCGTCCGGCGGGGGCTGCTCCCCGTCGGACCCGGGAGCCTGCCCCCAGAAGCGGCGGTGCAGCTGGTCGGCCTGCTCCCGCTTCTCCTGCGGCCTCTCCTTGACGTCGGGGATCGCGAGCGCGGCGACGATCACCTGGACCTCGCGCAGACACCCTCGCGCCGATGCCTCCACGAGCATCCGCGCCAGCCGGGGGTCGACCGGGAGCCGGGCGAGCTGGTGCCCGACGGGCGTCAGCCGGGGGCTCGTACTGCGCCCCTCGAGGGCGCCGAGCTCGGTGAGCGTCCGGATGCCGTCGGTGATCTGACCCGCGTCCGGAGGCTCGACGAACGGGAAGTCGACGATGTCGCCGAGCTCCGCCTCCGCCATCTGCAGGATGACCGACGCTAGGTTGGTGCGCAGGATCTCCGGCTCGGTGTACTGGGGGCGCGACTCGTAGTCGGCCTCGCTGTACAGGCGGATGCAGATTCCCGGCGCGACACGTCCGCACCGCCCTGCCCGTTGGTTGGCGGAGGCCTTCGAGATCGGCTCGATGGGCAGCCGCTGCACCTTGGTGCGCTTCGAGTAGCGGGAGATGCGGGCCGTCCCGCTGTCGACGACGTGCCGGATCCCCGGGACCGTCAGCGACGTCTCGGCAACGTTCGTGGCGATGACGACGCGGCGGCCGGTGTGCGGCGCGAAGACGCGGTGCTGTTCGGCGACCGACAACCGCGCGTACAGCGGAAGCACCTCGGTGAACCGCAGGTTGCGGGCGGCGATCGCCTCGGATGCGTCGCGGATCTCCCGCTCGCCCGAGCAGAACACCAGCACGTCGCCGTCGCCGGCGGCCTGGAGCTCGACGACCGCATCGCAGATCGCCTCGGTGAGGTCCCGCTCGTCAGCCGGGGGGACGGGTCGCGCGGGCGACGGGTCGTCCTCGTCGCTGACGGCGCCGTCGTCGCGTACGGGGCGGTAGCGGATCTCCACCGGGTACGTACGGCCCGTGACTTCGACAATCGGGGCGTTGAAGTGCTCGGCGAAGCGCGACGTGTCGATCGTCGCGCTCGTGACGATGACCTTGAGGTCGGGTCGTCTCGGCAGGAGCTGCTTGAGGTAGCCGAGCAGGAAGTCGATGTTCAGGCTGCGCTCGTGGGCCTCGTCGATGATGATCGTGTCGTAGGCGCGGAGCTCCTTGTCGTGGGAGATCTCCGCCAGCAGGATCCCGTCCGTCATGACCTTGACCCGGGTCTGGTGGCTGGTCTTGCGCGTGAACCTCACCTGGTAGCCGACGACATCCCCGAGCTCGGTCCGGGTCTCCTCTGCGATCCGCTCGGCGAGCGTCCGTGCGGCGATCCGTCGGGGCTGGGTGTGGCCGATGCTGCGACGTCCGGCCAGCAGGCAGATCTTGGGCAGCTGGGTCGTCTTGCCCGACCCTGTCTCGCCGGCGACGACGATCACCTGGCTGCTCAGCAGCGCCGCCGCGATGTCCGGGACAGCGGCGGCGATGGGCAGGTCGGGATCGACGACGAGGTACGGCTCCATGGCCGCCCCAGCCTACGGTCACCCCACTAGGTCTAAGTTCGCTTATATGGGCGAAGGTCGAAGGTACGAAGTCTTGCCGGGCAGTCACGGCAAGAGAGTCCTGGTTCGTGCGCGCGGCAGCGAGGTGCTGCGCATCCCCCGGATCAACCGTGGCACGGCGTTCACGCAGCAGCAGCGGATCGACCTGGGGCTCGTCGGGCTGCTCCCCAGCGGCGTCACGACGTTCGACGTGCAGCTGCGCCGTGCGTACCAGCAGTTCCAGGGAGCGGGCACCAACCTGGCGAAGTTCACGTACCTGCAGGCCCTCCGGGACCGCAACACCGTGCTCTTCTACCGGCTGCTCGCCGACCACCTGCTCGAGATGATGCCGATCGTCTACACACCGACGATCGGCGAGGCGATCCAGAACTTCAGCGGCACGTACCACCAGCGGCTGCACGGGGTCTTCCTGACCATCGACAACCCCGAGGCGATGGAGACGTCGCTCCTGGCGTTCGGCCGGAAGCCGGAGGACATCGACCTCGTCATCGTCACCGACAGCGAGGGCATCCTCGGCATCGGCGACCAGGGCGTGGGCGGGATCCAGATCTGCCTCGGCAAGAAGAGCCTGTACACGGCGGCAGCCGGCCTCGACCCGAACCGGGCGATCCCGGTGGTCATCGACGTCGGTACGGACAACCTCGCACTGCTCAACGACGAGGTGTACCTCGGGGAGCGTCACTCGCGCGTACGTGGCGAACGCTACGACGCGTTCATCGACGCGTTCGTCGAGACCGTGACCCGTACGTTCCCCCACGCGATGATCCACTGGGAGGACTTCGGCGCCTCCAACGCCCACCGGATCCTGAGCCGGTACCGCGACCAGATCTGTACGTTCAACGACGACGTCCAGGGCACCGCTGCGGTCGTCGGCGCGGCCGCACTCGCGGCGGTACGGGCCAAGGGCGAACGGATGCGCGACCAGCGTGTCGTCGTCTTCGGCGCGGGAACCGCCGGCATCGGTGTCGCCGACCTCATGGTCGATCTCATGGTGGCCGAGGGTCTCGACCGCGAGGAGTGCCGATCCAGGTTCTGGTGCCTCAGCAGCCAGGGGCTCATCACCACCGCCACCGGCAGGATCCGCGACTTCCAGAAGCCCTACGCCCGGCCCGCCGACGAGGTGGCCGGATGGGATGTGGCGAACCCCAGCAGGATCGAGCTCCTCGAGGTCGTACGCGCCGTCTCCCCGACGATCCTCCTGGGCACCTCCGGACAGGGAGGCGCATTCACGCAACGAGTCGTCAAGGAGATGGCGAGCCATGTCGATCGCCCCGTGATCATGCCGCTGTCCAACCCGACGGAGCTCGCCGAGGCGCTGCCCGGTGACGTACTGTCCTGGACGGACGGCCACGCCCTCATCGCGACCGGGTCCCCGTTCGCGCCCGTCACGTACGGCAACGTCACGTACACCATCGCCCAGGCCAACAACGCGCTCGTCTTCCCCGGCTTGGGGCTGGGCGTCGCCGTCAGCAGGGCCTCGCGGGTCAGCGACCGGATGATCACGGCCGCCGCGCAGGCGCTCGCGTCGATCACGCACGTCAACAAGCCGGGGGCATCCCTGCTGCCGTCGGTCGACCGGCTGCGCATGGTGTCCGCGACCGTGGCGGTGGCTGTGGCTCGTGCCGCAGTCGAGGACGGCGTCGCGGGCGGCGAGCTCGCCGACCCGATCCAGCAGGTGTACGACGCGATGTGGCAGCCGGACTACCCGGAGATCATCATCGGGTAGTGCGCTGCGTCACCTGACGAGGCAGACCGGGCACAGGGAGTGCGCGAGGATCCCCCGCACCGGGCCTCCGAAGGACATGCCCGTGACAGGGTGCGGGTGCACGCCGAGCACGAGGAGGTCGACGGTGCCGGTCTGGTCGACCAGCTGCTCGATCGGCACCCCCTCGAGGATCTCGCCCTCGAGCTCCACGTCCGGGTAGTCCTTGCGCACCTCGTCGAGCATGGTGCCCAGGGCGGCGCGGGCCTTCGCGGTTGTCTCAGGCGTCGGGGCGGCCTTGAAGGCGGCGAAGAGTCCGGTCGGCGCGGGCGCGACGACGTGGGCGACCACCAGGGCGGACTTGCGCTCGCGGGCTTCCTGGAGCGCCCACTCGACCTGGTGCTTGGCCTTGTCGGGAGCTGTCACCGCGACTGCGATGCGCTTGTACGCGCCCGTACGTCCCGGGGTCGAGGCGGCGGAGATGACGACCACGGGGCAGTGGGAAGCACCACCCAGGGACAGGCTCGTGGACCCGATGAACATCCGGTCGAGCCCACCCGAGGCGCGGCGACCGACGACGCACAGGACGGCGCTCTCGGACAGGTCGGCGAGCACCGCCGTGGGATGCCCCATGAGGACCTCCGAGCGGACCCGTTCCGCCGGGAACCCGTTGTCGGACAGGAAGAGCTTGGCGACGGCGAGGGCTTCCTCGCCGACGGAGGACAGGATCGTCGGGTCGTACACGACGCCCCACCCGCTGGTCAGCACGCCATCGTCCACGGCATGGACGAGCCAGATGTCGTGGCCTGTACGCTCCGCGGTGCCGAGCGCGTACATCACGGCTCGCATGGCGTCGTCCGAGCCGTCGACGCCCACCAGGATGCGGGGCGGTGACGGCTTGTGATCCTCGGCGAACTCGTCGGTGCTCATGTCGTCACCCTAGTCTTTGGACCCCTTGCCCGACCCGGGTGGGATGCATGAGCTCGGCTCCCACGTCCGCGAGCAGATCGGCCACTGTCCGTACAGCCCGGCGTGCATAGTGGTCGGGCCGTGCGAGAGCGACGATGGCACGTTGCGAGTTCACTCCTGACAAGGGGCGGAGCACCGTCGCGGGGTTCGGGCGCGTGGTGAAGCGCGGCAGGAGCGCCAGTCCCTCGCCGGCGCCGACCATCGACTCGACGAGGCGGTTGTCGACGAGCCTCATCCGACGGATGAGCTGAGTGCCGGTCACGGCCTCCACCGCGAGGAGCACGCTGTCGAACGGGAACCCGGTCGGTACGGCGATCCAGGTCGTCCCGACGAGGTCCCCGGGAACCAGCTCCTCCTTGGCCGCCAGGGGGTGTCCCACCGGCAGTGCCACGTCGAGCGGCTCGCGTGCGAGCACGCGGCAGACCAGCCCGGCCGCGCCGGATGGTACGTCCCCGCTGAGGCTGTGGGCGATCACGAGGTCGTGGTCCAGGGTCTCCTGGGCGAACGCCTCCTCCGCGAGATCGAAGTCACGGACGTCGATCGTGATCGCCGAGCCTCGCAGCCGCATCACGAGGGCCGGCAGCAGCGCCTCCCCCGCGCTCGGCAGCGTCCCGATGGACACCTCGCCTCCCGGCTGGCCGAGGCGTGAGTCCAGCCTCGCCTCCACCTCCGCGAGCACCCGGCCGACCTCGTCCGCGCTCTCGGCGAGCAACAGCCCCTCCGCGGTGAGGCGCAGTCCACGGGAGACGGGCTCGACGAGCTTGACCCCGAGCTCACGCTCGGCCGTACGGAGCTGCTGCGACACGGCCGACGGCGTGCGGTGGGTGGCCTCGGCGACGGCCGCCAGCGTGCCGCGCACCGCGATCTCCCGGAGCAGGAACAGATGGCGTACTTCCATGTAGCAAGCCTACAGAGATACGTCAGAAGTATTCGCTTGTCCTTCACTAACCCGAGCGTCAGAGTGGGTGCGTGCCGATCCGTCATGTCCTGCTCGCCGTGTCCGTCGCCGTCATCTGGGGAGCCAACTTCATCGCGATCCACGAGTCGCTGCAGCAGTTCCCGCCGCTGTTCCTCGTCGCGCTGCGGTTCGGCATCATTGCGATCCCCACGCTGGCGTTCATCCCTCGTCCCCAGGTGAAGACGCGCTGGCTCATCGGGTACGGACTGGGCTTCGGCACGCTCCAGTTCATCGGGCTCTACCTCGGGATGGCTGCCGGGTTCCCGTCGGGACTCGCGTCCCTCGTGCTGCAGTCGTCCGCGCCCTTCACCGTGGTCCTCGGGGCCCTCCTCCTGCATGAGAAGGTCTCCGCCCGCAGTGCCGTCGGCATCGCCATCGCGGTCGCCGGCCTGGTCCTCGTGGGGATCGCGCGCGGCACGGCCGGCAGCTGGTGGCCGTTCCTGCTCGTCGTCTTCGGCGGCTTCGGCTGGGCGCTGGGCAACATCTCGACCAGGAAGGCGGCCGCACCGAACCCGCTCCACCTCACCTTGTGGATGTCGGTCGTCCCACCGCTGCCCATGCTCGCGCTCTCGCTCATCTTCGAAGGCCCGCACCGGATCGGGGCATCGCTGGCGAGCTCGCTCCAGCCTGCAGCCGCACCGGCCTGGGTCGGCCTCGCGTACACGGTCCTCATCGGCACCGTCGTGGGCTCCGGCCTGTGGGTGTGGCTGATGAGCCGCCACCCGGCAGGACGCGTGGCTCCGTTCTCGCTGCTCGTGCCGGTCACGGGCCTGACGGCCGCCTGGCTCGTGCTCGGCGAGACGCCCCGCCCCTTGGAGCTCCTCGGC
>Ga0182021_10007095_pt1 | contig 13270 bp, 9 predicted proteins | sample 612E3MmetaG_FD_120493 | JGI IMG/M metagenome (GOLD analysis project Ga0182021, IMG submission 120493) | Permafrost microbial communities from Stordalen Mire, Sweden - 612E3M metaG (Illumina Assembly) | ecosystem: Environmental > Terrestrial > Soil > Wetlands > Permafrost | place: Sweden...
CCTTAACAGTACCCGCTGCTGTAAGCTTCATTGAAACTGTTTACCAACCTTGGTCAATGTTCCTTATAAGGAATGTGAAGGCCGGTAAAAGGAAGCGAGTCAGAAGACCTGCCGTTATTGTTTGATCGAATGCTTTCGGGTAAGAAGCTAAGAATGATTTATATCTTAACACCACATTTAAATCCTTCTTAAAACTTTATAACCCGTGCAATTTTTAATTCTTAAAATGATTATAAAGTATATGAACCTTATCAGAGATATTAAAATTATAATTCTTATCGGTCTTATTTGTTTCTTCAATGCCTGTGCCGATTCAAATAATTCCGACAGCACAATTAAAAATAAGCAGAACAGCAGATCGATATACAAAGATCAGTTAAAGATAGAATACTCCAAAAGTTTTGAAATAATATATCTTGACAGCGCAAAAGTCATCAATGTTTTCTCGCCTGATAAGAGTAAAAAAGATATTTTTCAATATCTATTACTTCCTAAAAATGCCGGCATTCCTAAAGGTTATGATCACGCACAGGTAATTAGAACCCCGGTAAATACTGCAATAGTTCTAACCTCTATTTATGTAGGGTTTCTTGACAAACTAAATTTAATAGATAAAATAATTGCAGTTGATAATGCTAAATATATTTATTCCGCTAAGGTTGGAAAATTAATTGAGAGCGGAAAAATTACCGAGGTGGGCGATTCATACAGTCTTAACATAGAAAAAGTTTTTAGTCTCAAGCCGGATTTGTTATTCACTTACGGAAATGGCAATCCATATATAGACGGAGATAAAAAACTAATTCAAAATGGAATTCATATTGCATCGGGAATATTTCATCTGGAAAATTCTCCTCTCGCAAGAGCGGAGTGGATAAAATTTCTAGCAGCGTTTTTCGATAAAGAAAAAGAAGCCAACGATGTTTTTAACGGTATTGCCGATCGTTATAACAAACTGACCAAGCTGACCCAAAATATTTCTTACAGACCGACAGTATTTTCAGAAGCACAATTTGGCGGAGTGTGGTATGAACCGGGCGGGAATAGTTATATGTCTAAACTATTGAACGATGCCGGAGCGGATTATTTATGGAAACAAGACCAGTCAACCGGAAGTTTGAAACTAAACTATGAACAAATATTTGAGAAAGCCCACGATGCGGATTTTTGGGTGAACGTACTTTTTTGGACAAAACGAAGCGACGTATTAAAGAACGATCCGCGTAATTCTAAATTTAAAGCGTTCCGGACAAAAAATATTTACAACAACAATGCATCGGTAAACAAGTTTGGTCTTTATGAATATTGGGAAACAGGAGTTATCAACTGCGACCTGGTGCTGAGCGATCTGATTAAAATATTTCATCCCGAACTTTTGCCTGATTATAAATTCAAATATTATAAAAGAATTTCGGATAATTGATGCCTCACCATAAAAGAAAAAAAATTATTGCGGCTTTTCTTTTTTTATTACTGGGACTTTCTTTCTTCTTCGATATTGTACTCGGCGCTGTAAGAATACCGTTAGGCGATGCACTGAAAATATTAACCGGTTCCTCTTTGGGAAATCCCGTTTGGATAACTATCATAACGGAATTTAGAATTCCTAAAGCTATCACGGCAGTTTTGGCGGGAAGTGCTCTTTCTGTCAGCGGATTATTGATGCAGACTTTTTTTAGAAATCCGCTGGCGGATCCTTTCGTTCTGGGAATTAGTTCCGGCGCAAGTTTCGGCGTTGCATTGGTTGTATTAACAGCCGGTTCAATCGGGATAAATTTATTTTTCTTGAACGGCTTATTGAATAAAATCGGTATTACTATTGCCGCAGGAATTGGCGCCGCCGTAATTTTATTGTTAATAACTTTTGTTTCCAAAAAAATAAGTAGCAACATCACCTTACTTATTTTCGGTTTGATGCTTGGTTATATAATCGGTGCGCTGGAAAGCATGTTAAAATATTTTAGCACACCGGAAAATCTGCAAGGATATGTAATATGGGGCATGGGTAATTTTGGAAATGTAATATGGAACGATCTATTTCTTTTGATCCCAATTATTTTATCAGGTCTTGTTATTGCTTTCCTTTTGTCGAAACCTTTGAACCTTCTTTTGCTTGGCGAAAATTATGCGGTTAGTATGGGCGTCAATATAAAAGTTATACGATTGCTGATAGTAATCGCAGTTGGAATTCTCGGCGGTGTGATCACAGCGTTTTGCGGTCCGATTGCTTTTATCGGAATTGCCGTTCCTCATATGACAAAAAAAATTCTTGGCGAGTTCGATCATAAAATATTAATTCCTGCCGTATGTATCGTCGGAAGTATTCTTGCGCTTCTCTGCGATATTATTTCTCAATTGATCTGGCATGGACAAACAATTCCGATCAACGTAGTAACATCACTTGTAGGTGCGCCGGTTGTAATCTGGATTATTATTCAGCAGAGAAAAGTTAAACACTCTTTAGCGATGGAATGATATGATGGAATCTGCCCCGATATTATATACAAAAAATTTAGCTGTTGGCTACAAAAGAAAAAAATCCGATGACTTCATCGTACTGGATAATTTAAATCTATCGGTTGAAAAAGGAGAATTAATTTGTCTATTAGGACAAAACGGATGCGGTAAATCAACACTGTTAAGAACATTAACCGGCGTGCAAAAACCAATCAAAGGTGATTTCTTCATAAACGGAAAATCAATCAATTTATACGAGAGATCCCAGCTTGCTAAAGTTTTGAGCATTGTTCTAACTGAAAATTTAAATATCGGGGAAGTATCGGTTTATTCTGTTGTAAGCATGGGGCGTTATCCCCATAATAATTGGCTGGGAATATTAAGTGAGAACGATTATAAGGTAATTGATAATGTTATTGAGATAACCGGGTTAACATCGTACAAAGAAAAAATGTTTACGGAACTCAGCGATGGGTTTAAGCAAAAAGTAATGATAGCAAGAGCTTTGGCGCAGGATACTTCTATAATTTTATTGGATGAACCAACCGCGTTTCTAGATATACCAACAAGAATTGAAATTTTGAGTATGCTCAGGTCGCTGATCAAACAATTTAATAAATCTATTATTTTTTCTTCTCATGATCTCGATCTCGCATTACAAACCGCTGATATAATTTGGCTCATAACAAAAGATCAAAAAATAGAAGTTGACGCTCCTGAAGATCTTGTGTTGAACGGACATTTTGAAAAAGCATTTAACAAAAAAGGAATTAAATTCCATCCTCAACGCGGAATATTCAAAATGAACCGGGTAGCAGATACCAGGATTCAAGTAAAAGGAAGTAAGCTTGATGTGATTTGGACTGAACGTGCACTTGAAAGAATAGGGATTTCAACAGACGGTAATGAAAAGGTAGATGGTTCAATTCAAATTGATAGGGTCGATGGAAAATTAATTTGGAATCTCAATCTTAATTCACAATCGGTTTTATTTTATTCTATCGGCGAATTAATTAAATACTTAAAAAACAGATAAGATTAGGATTATCAATTCTAAGTTGAAAAAAAATCATTTACGGATTTGCTTCAGCACTTCATCTGAAATTCTTTTTATCAGATCATCATTCATCAAATTTGATTGCGGCTTATGTATTTCCTGTGACGAATTATCTTCGCCGGGGACGCAGTTGGCGGTTGTCTTAATTCCATATTTCTCTCTCTGATCTTTTAGCTTTTGTACTTGCTCTTTACTTAGTGTGTTGACGTAACCAAGTTGATGAGCTATAAAAGCGATCTGCGCAAAATGTTCAAGCGTTTCCATCTTGTAATAAGCATTGAAAACATCATTACCGACTGTCAATGCGCCGTGGTTGGCAAGAAGAAATGCATCGTGATCTTTTATTTGTTTTGTAACGGGCTGGTAAAGTTCTTTTGTGCCCGGTGTGCCGTATTCAATCAGCGGAATAGAACCCAGAGTTATTACAACTTCCGGAAGAACACATTTATCCAACGGTATTCCGGCAACTGCAAATCCAGTCGCATAAGGAGGATGAGTATGGCAAACGCTGTTAACATCGGGTCTATCTTTATAAACTTGAAGATGCATAAGAATTTCTGATGACGGTTTCTTCGCTCCCGATAAAACTTTTCCTTCCATGTTAATAACAACTAAATCTTCGGGCTTCATAAATCCTTTGCTGATACCGGTAGGAGTAACTAAAACTTTGTTATCATCAAGGCGGGCGCTAATGTTGCCGTCGTTCGAAGCAACGTAACCGCGCGCATACATTCTCTTCCCCACTTCAACAATATCTTGTTTCAGAGAAAACAAACCTTGTCCCAACTTTAATCTCCGTTGATGGAAATAATTCTAAAATTAATTATTCTATATGTGAATTTATACGGTAAGTTAAAATATTACGATGTTACTTCCAATCCTTCCCGGGGGGAATTATTTTTTTTGAAGAAGGGATTAATAAAATGTGCGAGTATAATAACAATCAAACAACCGATGACATTAAACCAGAGATATGGAATCGAAGTAAAGAGATAACAGGCAATAACGATTAGTTCGGCTATAATTGCTGAATAAAAAGTAGCACTGCCGCCAATCTTCTTAAAGTAAAATGCTACCAGAAATATTCCTAAAATTGTTCCGTAAAAAACAGAACCTAAAATATTTACGGCTTCGATTAGAGAACCTAAGCGGTATGCAAAAAGGGCAAATAAAATTGCAAATCCTCCCCATAGAACAGTAGCAAGTTTTGATACTACTACATAATGTTTATCCGATGCTTCCGGTTTTATCATTCTTTTGTATATATCTACAACGGTTGTTGAAGCCAGGGCATTAAGTTCGGCTGAAGTCGAAGACATTGATGCTGAAAATATTGCGGCAAGAATTAATCCGATCAATCCTGCCGGTAAAAAATTTATTACAAAACTTAAGAAGATATAATTTGTATCGTTTGTATCAGCGCCGGGATTTGCTTTCTTAATTAACTCCACAGCTTTTGCTTTTATCTGCGCTTCATTATTCTTGGAATCGTTCACTTCTTTAGCAATAGCTTTTACACTAGCTTTATCATCAATCTTATCTGCCCGAATCATTTCCCTAAGCTTAATTTCTTTTTCTTTATGAATATTTTGAAGTTGATTTTCAAGACTGCGGTACTCTGATGCATAAACACTTTGTTTTACATTTTTTGTTTCAACGGAATTAAAAAAAAGCGGCGGTGTTACGAATTGGTAGAAGACAAATACCATAGCTCCTAAGAACAGAATACTAAACTGCATCGGAATTTTTACTATACCGTTAGCTAACAAACCGATGCGGCTCTGCGCGATAGATTTGCCCGCCAAGTAACGCTGCACTTGAGATTGATCTGTTCCAAAATATGATAATGCTAAGAATGTACCTCCGATCAATCCCGACCAAAAATTATATCTGTCCGATAAATCTAGTTTAAAAGAGATAGCGTTCAGTTTTCCCATCTTACCGGCAATTTTAGTAGCATCAAGTAACGAAATATCTTTCGGCAGGGCATTCAATATCATAAAAAATGCTACCATCATTCCGGATGTAATTATTAACATCTGCAAAGAATGAGTTTTGTTAACTGCATCCGTACCGCCTGAGGTAGTATAGAGTATAACTATTAAGCCGGTAACGAGAACTGTTAATTGAATATCCCAGCCCATTAAAACGGATACAATTAATGCCGGTGCAAGAATCGTAAATCCCGCTCCTAATCCCCGCTGGATTAAAAACAAAATACTGCCGAGCGTTCTATTCTTAAGATCAAATCTTTGTTCAAGATATTCGTAAGCAGTGTACACATTTAATCGATGAAATATTGGAACAGCAGTTATTGACAGAACGATCATCGCAATTGGAAGTCCAAGGTAAAATTGTACGAAACGCATTCCGTCTGCGTAAGCTTGTCCGGGAGTTGAAAGGAAAGTAATTGCGCTTGCTTGTGTTGCCATGATAGATAATGTTACTGTGTACCACGGTGTAGTTTTATTTGCAAGCAGATAATCTTGTATGTTTTTCTTACCTCGCGTTTTCCAGATCCCATAAGCTGCAACAAAAACCATAAAACCTATAAGGACTATCCAATCAAGTAAACTCATTTATTTAGAGAGCCGAATTAGTTTGCCATTGAATTAACTGAAAAAGTTTGTGATAAAGTAAAACAGAAGAATAAGCACAATCAAATTTATTATTACAACGGAGTAGATTTGATTCCATGATGATAAAATCGGCGGTTTCTCTTCTATCACTTTTTCTTTTTTATTTTGAACTTTGTTCATTGTACTTTCCTGCCGAAATCATATTTACAAAAATTTTATAAGCGCCGGAAATTCCTGCCGGTAATTGTCTGAACCATGCATACCCGGAATAAATAAAAACCCCTTTACCATAATTTGCGAACAACATTCCGCCCGGCAAATCTTTTTCTCCCGGATCGTGCCCGGCTAACACCGTTGTATATTTTTCATCCCATTGATTTGAAAAATATAATCCTCTTTCCTGAACCCAATTATCAAAATCATTTTGAGTGACCTTGTTTGGAAAATTAAGTAACTGATGTCCGGGATTTACAAAATTGATCGGAGATTCTTCCACAGTAATTCTGTCATTACTTAACTTAAACGAATATGGTCCAATGTTTTCAGTCTGCAAACCCGATGGAACATTGTACTGAACTATTAACGTTCCGCCGTTCTTCACATATTCAAGAAGTCTTGGCTGGTCATATTTTAACCGCTCTCTTGTATTGTATGCTCTAATCCCGGTAATGATCGCATCGTAATTTGAAAGATCGGCTCCGTCGAGTGATTCGTCATTTAATAAAGTCACATCGTAGCCAACATCGCGCAGGCAGTCAGGAATTTCATCTCCCGATCCCATTACGTAGCCGATTTTAGTGTCGAACTTTTTTAATTCCAGTTTTATTAATTTAATTTCGCTTTCCGGAAAGTAAACCTGCGGTTTAATGTGAGGATAAGAAATTTCTATCATCGATTTATTATACACATTACCTTTAACGTTTAATTCGATTTTTAGATTTGCAACGGAAGTATTCTTTGGCGGAGTAACAATAAATTTTATTATTTGCTCACCGTATTTATTTTTGATTGAAAAAGGAATAACCGAAGGAGAGATATTCCAATCAGCATTTGCATGAAGATGTATTTCGCCGCTAACATCGGGACTGCTGCTTTTTAATTTTAATTGAACCTCTTTAACCTCACCATTTTGAAATACTGAAATATATTGATTTGGGTTTGCCGTAACAGGCGGACGAATTTCGAACGGTCTGAATTTCTCACCATCAACTCGGTCATTCCATCTATAAAGAAGAGGAATTGCAAAATCCAAAATCTTGCCGTTGTAGCTGATAGAAATTCTAACCGGAATAGGAAAAGAATTTTCTGCGGCGCCAATCAATTGCTGATCTGTGACAGTAAATAATCCCTTGGTAGAATTGTTCGAAAGCCAGTATGGTTGTGAGATCGGGTATGAATTTGGGATCGTAATTTTTGTGTTTACTGAAAACGGCTGGTTCGAAGCGAGATTATTATTTATCACAGTATCAACGGGAATTGTGGGGAACTCAACTTTTTCTATTCTAATATTTTTATCCGTGCGATTGACAAGTGTAGTTACAATATTTATTGCATCTCCAGGTGCGGCAGAATAATCCGATGCCATTGCTTCCATCCATAGACCTGCGCACGATTGAATAATATTCAGCAATTCTTGTTTCTTAACTTCAATCCAGTAATCGGTTTTTCTACTATTAAGTTCAAAATAGAGATCAACTAATTTATTTAAAGATGCAGAAGGTTCTTGCGGATTAAAATTTTTTATAAGATCATATACTTCTTTTCCTACAGTCGTACAATTATTTATTCTATCCCAGGAGGTATTTATTCCATCGAAAATATCTTTGGTTGCTTTCTCGCCATTAACATATGTAAAGTTTTCCATCCGTGAGCCGCGAAATGCAGAGACACCAAAACCTTGACTCTTGTGCATTGATCTGCTCTCGGCAGCGAGTTCCGTATAAGATTTACCTAACAGTTCGTTGTATTCTCCAACGTCAACAGTGATAGAATTTTTTATTTCATCTTGAGTCGGTCGGAAATTATTCCAAAATATTCTTTTGGTTTGCCATGGCTGAACATATTTCAGTTGCTCTGGAAATTGTTTTGGATCTGCAGCGGCAAGGAAAGCTTCTCTTGCCAATGCAGCAGAAGCTGTATGATGCCCATGTCCGCCATTGCCGCCGGGCTGAAATCTGGTAACAATAATATCTGGTTTAAATTTTCTAATAACCCAAACAACATCTGCTAAAATATTTTCTTTTCCCCAAATATCTAAAGATTCTTCCGGGGACTTAGAAAAACCGAAATCAATTGCCCGTGTAAAATATTGCTCTCCTCCGTCAATACTTCTGGCCTGAAGTAATTCCTGTGTTCGGAGAATTCCAATCTCGTTCCCTTTTTCTGAACCGACTAAATTTTGTCCGCCGTCTCCGCGTGTAAGTGAGAGATAAGCTGCTCTATATTTTTTACCCTTTGACCAATATGCCATTAGATTAGTATTCTCATCATCAGGGTGGGCGCCGATATATAAAACGCTTCCCAACACGTTAAGTTTTTGAAGAGCCAATTGTAATTCAGCAGAATTTTTTATTTGGTTTGGTTGCGGAAGGACAGGACCAATTAAAATGAAAATTATAAAAAGTATAATTGTAAAAATTCTCTTGTAGGTATTATTCATACTGGGTCGTTTTTACTTTCATGAATTATTTTGTTTAATGAAACAATTCACATTAATTAATATTGGTCAAAAAAGGTATCGGGTTGTTAATGGATACAATTCATTAACAACCGATAACCATATGAATGAATTATTAATAAAGATCGGGAATTATTTTTATTTAACAGTCGCAACCTTAAATGGTACTTTTAATTCTTCCCATTTCAGAAATGCAGTTGCCGAATTCCCATTCAAATCGTCAAAGCCGTAAGTGAGCCATTCTTCAAACGGGGCTTTCGTTGCTGTAACTGTAACTCTAAGAGCATCATCCTTTTGATCATAGGTATAACTTCCCCAGCTTGAGTTATTCTTATTAAAAATAATTACCCAGTTTTTTTCTCCGGGTATAAAATGAAGCCCGTATTTACCCGCGGGTAATTTATTGCCTTCAACAGTTACATCTTTACCAAATTCTATTGTTGTATTTTCATTTGCGCCGCCTCTCCACGGAAAAGGATTATTTTTGGAGTATGTAGTGCCCGGTGCTAAACCGTAAGGAACAAGATCGCCCCAAACTTTTCTGCCTTTTACACCGGGTCTGCTGTAAACGATTGTAATGTCGTTATCAACCCCGATCCTTTGTGAAACGCTGGCTTTAAGGCTTGGTCTTGGTTTATTATCTTGCTGTGCAACAGTTGTAATTGTAAGAATTAATAGAAATGAAATTACTGCTATTAGGCTTTTACTAAGTCTCATATTTTCTCCTTTATTTTTTTGACATACTGAATTTATTAGTTTTTTTAAGTCAAACAAAATCAGTTTATATAAAAAAATACATACTTTTTTTTACCCTTCTCATATTATAAATTATTATCAAAACTGCTTTTATTAAGCTAAACGTATCCTATAATCCAACATGGTTATTTTACTGTTTTAACATCTTCAAATTGATATTTATATATAGTAACTTTGATCATTACAAGTCTAGATTTCAATTATTATTTACCGAACGAGTGTAAAATGAAAAAAGTAGTTATCACACATGCTAAAAGAACACCAATCGGATCCTTTAACGGATCATTAAATGGCTTTAGTGCTCAACAATTAGGAAGTATTGTAATTAAATCATTATTAGATGAATCGAAAATAGATACATCAAAAATTGATGAAGTAATAATGGGCAATGTATTAACTGCGGGATTGGGACAAGCCCCGGCTCGTCAGGCGGCATTATTCGCCGGTCTCCCTGAAAAGACAGAATGTTTAACTATAAATAAAATGTGCGGCAGCGGATTGAAAGCTATTATGCTCGCTCATCAAGCAATAATGTGCGGAGATGCAGATGTAATTATTGCGGGAGGACAGGAAAGTATGTCGAACGCACCTTACCTATTACAAAATGCACGTAATGGATACCGCTTAGGTAATTCATCAATTTATGATACAATACTTGTAGATGGTCTAACAGATGTATACAACAATATTCATATGGGTAATTGTGCGGAAACTTGCGCAAAGGAATTTGACTTCACAAGAAAAGATCTGGATGATTATGCGGTTCAGTCATACCAGCGGACACTAAGTGCTCAGAAAGAAGGAAGATTTGATGAAGAGATAGTTGTAGTAAAAGTAAAAACTAAAAGCGGAGAAATAATTGTAACTAAAGATGAAGAACCGGAAAAAGTAATTTTCGAAAAAATACTAACTCTCCGTCCGGCATTTGATAAAAACGGTGTGGTTACAGCAGCCAATGCTTCAAAAATAAATGATGGTTCCGCCGCAGTTTTGATTATGAGTGAAGAAAAAGCAAAGGAGTTTGGATACAAACCGATGGTAGAAATTATTTCACAAAGCTCAGCCTCAAAAACTCCCATTCAGTTTACCACAGCTCCCGTTGATGCAATTAATAAAGCATTAGCAAAAGCCAATCTGAAATCCTCGGATATTGATCTGTATGAAATTAACGAAGCATTTGCAGTTGTTTGTTTAGCTGTTAATAAATTAGTAGGACTTAGTACCGATAACGTGAATGTTAACGGCGGTGCAATTGCTTTAGGTCATCCTATTGGCGCAAGCGGCGCACGAATTTTGACAACTCTTCTTTATGAAATGAAAAGAAGAAATTCAAAATACGGATTAGCATCTCTTTGTATTGGAGGAGGCGAAGCTTCTGCTCTGATTGTTAAACGTTATTTATGATATCACATTTTGAATTTGTATATACGTTTTTGGTAACCAAGAATTTATCGTCATTAATATTATATGAAAAAAAACATCATAATGGAAAAACCGGCTGATTGTATTTTAGTAATATTTGGTGCTTCAGGCGATCTTACTAATCGGAAATTAATTCCGGCAATCTTCGAATTGCAAAATCAAAACCTGCTTCCTAACAGATTTATTATTATCGGTGCTGGAAGAACAGAAATGACCGATGAGAGTTTCCGTAAAAAAATGGAAGAAGGAGTAAAGAATTCTTCTGAGGATAAAAATTTTAATAACGAAAATCTTAATAAATTTCTGAAAAAATTATACTATGTCTCTATAAACACAGATCATGCTACTGATTTTGAATTATTAAAAAGAAAAATAGAATCGCTTAATTTTGAAAATCAAACGGGCGGAAATTATTTGTTCTATCTTGCAACTCCGCCGATTTTATACGAACAAATAGCCGGAAATCTCGGATCGATTGAACTTCAAAAAGAAAGTAATGGATATAGAAGGCTAATTCTTGAAAAACCTTTTGGTTATGATCTAACCTCAGCTAAGAAATTAAATCTAAAATTACACGAAGTATTTGATGAAGAACAGATCTACAGAATTGATCATTATCTTGGAAAAGAGACAGTACAAAATCTTTTTGTAACTAGATTTGCTAACGGAATATTTGAACCGCTTTGGAATAGAAATTATGTCCGGCATGTAGAAATAACATCCGCAGAAAGTATTGGAGTTGAAAGCCGCGGCAGGTATTACGATTCTTCCGGTGCCCTTCGCGATATGGTGCAGAATCATCTTTTACAAATGGTTGGTTTAGCTGCAATGGAACCGCCTTCAACATTTGATTCAAACTCAATCCGGAACGAAACATTAAAAGTTTTTCAATCGCTCCGTCCTTTTAAGGAAGAAGAAGTTGATAAATATGTTATACGTGGTCAATATATTTCTTCAAAAATTAGAGGCGAGAAAATTGCTGGCTACAGAGATGAAAAAGATATCAATCCGAAATCCCGGACGGAAACATTCGTTGCTGTAAAATTTTATATTGATAATTGGAGGTGGGGCGGCGTACCGTTCTACATACGCGCAGGCAAAAGACTTCCTACACGTGTAACTGAAATCGTAATTCATTTCAAACCAACGCCGCATTATCTGTTCTCAAAAGAGGATCAGGGTAATTCAAGTAATCAATTAATAATTCGTATTCAGCCCGATGAAGGAATTTTATTAAAGTTTGGAATGAAAGTGCCTGGCTCCGGTTTCAAAGTTAAAAATGTGAATATGGATTTTCATTATTCAGATCTATCAAATGTTCACGTCCCCGGTGCATACGAACGGCTCCTTTATGATGTTATGGTTGGTGATTCGACTTTGTACACAAGAGGAGACGCAGTTGAAGCGGCGTGGAAATTTGTTGAACCGATACAAAATGCATGGGAGAACAACCGTAAGATTAAAATTCACGGTTATCCGGCTGGTACATGGGGTCCTGATATAGCTGATGATCTTATTGATGAAGAGAAAACATGGCGTTATCCTTGTAAAAATCTAACCGACGACGGAAATTATTGTGAGCTTTAATATTTTTGAAATCCTTTACCAACGTCTATAATTGATGATCTCTGAAAACCAAGACATAAAAATATCTTCTACTGCGGAAAGGGCTGCAGAAAGTTTAGCTGAAGATTTTTTTAGGATGAGTGAAGATTATTACCACACCAATAAAATTTTCTATCTAGCGCTTTCGGGCGGGAATACTCCTCAAATATTTTTTAATGAACTTGTGGAGAAATACAAAGAGAGAATCCAATGGAAAAACATTTATTTTTTCTGGGTTGATGAAAGATGTGTGCCGCCGACCGACATCGGCAGCAATTACGGAATGACAAAACAATCTCTGTTTGATAAAATTCAAATACCTGCAGAAAATATTTACAGAATTTTAGGCGAAAATGATCCGTCGAAAGAAGCGGAACGGTATTCATCCGTTATAAAAAATATTATTCCGGAAAGAAATAACTTACCATCATTTGATTTGACAATACTTGGAATAGGAGACGATGGACACACTGCGTCAATATTCCCGGATCAACTTCATTTAATTAAATCCGAAAAGATTTGTGAGACAGCGGTTCACCCTCAAACTTTACAAAAACGAATTACTCTTACTGGAAAAGTAATCAACAATTCATCGCGGATTATTTTTTTTGTTACGGGGAAAAACAAATCGGAAATATTAGCTAAGATTTTAAATCCATCTGATTCACCGAGTCCTTTTCCTGCTGCGTACATTAAACCGGTTGATGGAAAGCTGAG
>Ga0182021_10007096_pt1 | contig 13269 bp, 12 predicted proteins | sample 612E3MmetaG_FD_120493 | JGI IMG/M metagenome (GOLD analysis project Ga0182021, IMG submission 120493) | Permafrost microbial communities from Stordalen Mire, Sweden - 612E3M metaG (Illumina Assembly) | ecosystem: Environmental > Terrestrial > Soil > Wetlands > Permafrost | place: Sweden...
ACCGGCCGCATGTTGCTGCAGGCGCCCCGGCGGACCTTTCGCGCCAGCATCCTGTTTCGCCCGGACGTCAACCTGCGCCTGGGGACCACCTACCTGCGAACCATGTACGACGCCAACTCCGGCCGCTGGGAACGGACGCTGGCCGCCTATAACGCGGGCACCTCGCGCGTCGAGAACTGGCTGGGCTGGGGCGAGTACCGCGAGCCTGCCGAGTTTATAGAGTCGATCCCCTTCAGCGAGACGCGGACCTACGTCCTCGCCGTCCTGCGCAACGCGTCCATGTACCGCAAGCTCTATAGCGAGGAGGGGCCGGGACCGCTGGCCGCGGACCGCCTGGCGCCGGCAGCCCCGGTTGCGAGGGCCGCCTCCGCCACCGCGAAGAAGCCGCCCTTCAACCGCAGCCCGGTGGTGACGAAGAAGCGCCGCGTTGTGCGGCACGCCGCCGCGCAGCATCCGAAGAAGAAGCCGGCCCAGCAGTGAGGCTCACTCTGTTGCTGCTCGATGGCCGGTTCGCGGTCTGCCAGTTGCCGCCCGGCGAGCCGTTTCCGGCCTGGGCCATGGGCGGTGGGTTCTTCTCATTGACTCGTACCGGCGACGAGCTCTCCGTGGTCTCGGCCGAGGGCGCCGCGCCTGACGGCACGAAGTGCGAGCCCGGCTGGCGCATCCTCCAGATCGAGGGCCCGCTGGATTTCGGCCTCACGGGAATTCTGGCTTCGGTCGCGGAGCCGCTGGCCGAGGCGGGCGTCAGTATCTTCGCGATATCCACTTTCAACACGGACTACGTGATGGTGAAAGACGAGAGCCTGGAGAAGGCCATCGAGGCGCTGGAGGCGGCAGGCCACCGCGTGAGCCACCGGTAGATCGCGCCCGCGCAGGCTGTCGAATTCGCGGTTTGGCACGGCCGGGAGTTCGAGTCGGGTGGCAGGGATGGGGGACGATTCGCTCAATTGGCAGAGCACTGTGGATCGCGGGGTCGGCTGAGCGCCTATTCGGAAGCCCGTTGGAGATTTAGGGCAAACGCCAGCGCATCCTTCAGATGTTCCATCACCTCTGCGGAAAGCCTGCCGATCCTGCGTTCAAGACGGACGGTTGGCAGAGATCCTAATCCTTGAACATTGGCTACTGATTCACGGTCGAGGAACGGAAGCCGAGGCAAAGGTACTTCGTATGGGCTGGCCCTCCGCTGAGTAGTGAGAGGCACGTACAAGACGAGAGACCGCGGCGGGTCCGGGTCTTGGCGGGAGACGATTACCACGGGACGCGTCTTGGCGGCGAGTCCCAGGTCTGCCAACCAAATCTCACCGGGTTGGGGGCGCATCGAGCAGGTCGAGGACCTCCTGTTCGGCGGCGCGCGAGCGCGCGACATCAAGGACGTCGTGATCGGCTAGCTCTATTACCTCAGTGATTCGCTCCCTGGCCTGTGCCGCAGTGTCTGGCTTCCACTCGCGCAATCGCGCATCCAATCTCTCCGCCAAGGCGTCCACGCTGGTCTCCTGCCCTCGTTCCTAGTGTAGCGCGCCATCGGCCCTCGACGATCTCGCCACGTACTCCACTACGGGGATATGGAGGCCCCAGTCATGATACGTGGCAAACGCGGCTGTAAGTCTTCTCCGACCCAGAGCTTGAATCTACCTGATCTCTGCCACACACAATCGGCAGTTCTGGATGGCCTACCCTCAGAGGAATCCCAGCGGGAGTACCGCCACGCGACAGACGAGTTCGTCGCGCGGTACTGCTCCGAGCCGAGACTGTCGTTCAACAAAGCCGTCGTCACTCGCTACCGAGTTCACTTGGAATCACGTCAACTCGCGCCGGGCACAATTAATGGCAGGCTCCCGGCCGTCCGTCGGCTTGCATACGAGGCCGCAGGTTCCGGCCTTTTCAACCCGGATTTTGCCGCCAGCATCCGGCGAGTCAAAGGGCCGAAGAACATCCGCGTTCGTCTGGGCAACTGCTCACGGTCGACCAGGCCAAGACGCTCTGGCATGTGCCTGACCCGAATACGCATAAAGGCAAGCGGGATCGAGCGCTGCTCGGAGTCCTCTTGAGTTGCGGGCCGCGCCGCAAAGAGGCGGCAGAACTGGACCTTGCCCATCTTCAACGGCGGGAGGGCCACTGGGCAATCGTCGATCTGGTCGGCAGGGGCCGACATATTCGGACCGTGCGCGTTCCGGATTGGGTCAAGAGCGCCATCGATTCCTGGCGGGTGTCCGATGGCGTGAGCGAAAGCCACGTTTTCCGGTGCGTCTGCCGCGCAGGCAAGACCCGGGGAAGCGGCGTAGCGGAGCGGGCGGTGCGGCACGTCGTACAAAGCGGCGCCAAAAGGGCAGCCAATGAGAATCTGGCCTCGCATGATCGTCGTCGGACATGTGCCCGCCTATGCCGCGATGCCGGAGGGGAGCTGGACCGAATCCAATTTCCGTTGGGCCACGTCTCCGTCCAGATCACCGAGAGCTACCTCGGCTGCAAGCAACGTCTCAAACACGCGGTCAACGATCAGATCGGTATCGAGCCCAACAATTGGACACGTCGAGGCCGGGGGCGATGCGTCAACCTGACGTCAGAAGCAGTTTCCGGTAACTCCATCCTCGGTACCGACCCCGAAAAAGTGCGGCACCTATCTAGACGGTTGCGGGTTCTCAGCTCCCGCCGCGCGATAGATCGTGACCGCTCCAGATCCTCCTTCGGCGACAAGATCACCAGTTGGAGAGATCGTCCACGCGTAGGGCGCGTCAACGCCCGGAAGAACCCATTGCGTTCTGATGGGAAGTTCCGCAGTTTCGCGAGCGGAGGGCAAATCCCAAATGCAACGGGCGGGATTCGTCATGACCACGCTGGTCTGCGCCAAAGATTGCAGAAACCGCGGCACCTTCTTTATGTCACGGTGCTCGATTCCGACAAGGCCCCCTCCGGAGATCATGAGTGTACTCCATCCTGCGGGCAGGGTCAGACGAAGCGATTCGGCCCCCGACAGAACGCTCAAACAGACCAAGTCCGTCCCATCTGGGTTGGCTGACGCTTCCATGACGCACAGGGCACTGCCGGATTCTGCAAAAGACCCGAAGTACGGCACTTCGCCCGCGAAGGACCAGTGTCGGATCTCACTGCGGTCATTGGCGTCGAGCACCGCAATTTCGTGAGTCTTCGCCCTCGTGTCCGCGCCACCCCGTTTCGCAACAGCAATCCGGCCCAGCTTGGATTCAACCCCAAGGATGGTTATCCTCTCCGGAAATCTCCACTCTTTCAAGGTCTCGCCGCCGGGACCGGCGAAGCGAATCGCAGAGTCCGACCCTGGAGTCGTGCAGCTCTGCACCACTTGCGGCCCCGGCAGAAGCCCCTCAAGCCGACAACGCTGATTGGGTACGATGGTGAGCTTGCCGGACGAAATCTCGGCAACGGCTACGTGCTGCCAGTCGGTGTAGAACGGCGTCGCGACATAGCGGCCGTCGGAGGTCCAGCGCAGGGGTGGGTAGACCCGCATTGCAGGATGACGCGGTATTTCAAACCTCCTGAGAACGACTCCAAAGTCATTCATCTGAAGGATGAGGAGGTAAGACCTGTCATCCTCGATGGGTGCGCTACTGCTCTTCGTCTTGGTGAATTCGACGCCAACGGCGAAATATTGGTCGTCAGGCGAAAACGCAACCGCCCAAACCGACGCTGGTCTGTACCCCGCAAGCGGCAAGCCGATCATCTGATCTGTGACCGTGATCTTCGTCTGTTCCTTTAGCCCTTTCACATCGGCGGCAAAGGACACCAAAGCGGTAACTTCCATCGACGCCAGGAGCAGCGCGGTGGCTCTAATCATCTCGCCCTACAGTCTAACAATTGGCGATGCCGAACACCGACCGGTCGATCGCACTCGTGCACAAACTCCACGCAAATGAGCGCGCGGAAAATAGCGGGCCGTTCAGTTGCCCCTAGCGGCTTGGCCGGGCAAGTTCAAGCTCTGGAGTGGCCAACTTGACGAATAGCCCCTCCTCCCCGAGACCCCGACCGCTTTCGGGCTAACGCCGGCGCCTCCGCGGCCGATTAGAGACGTGTGGGGATTGCCGCGGATGCCAAGCTCATTGCCTGGAGCGACCACTATAGCGTCGGCATCCACCGGATCGACGCGCAGCATCGGACGCTGGTGGAACTGATCAACGAGCTTCACGCGGCCGTCGTGGCGGGCGACGGGAATGAGGCGTTGGCGCAGATGCTGGAGGGCGTCGCGGCACACGTCGCCTCGCACTTCGCCACCGAAGAAACGCTGATGAAAAAGTTCGACTACCCCGGCTACGGGTGGCACAAGGCCGAACACGAGAGGCTGATGGCGCACGTCAAGCTGGCGCAAGAGAAGACCCGCGCCAATCAGACGGCGTTCACCCCGGAGGTGATGACGTATCTCCACCGCTGGCTGCTCGGCCACATCGTGAACGTGGACAAGAGGTACACGGCCCATCTCAAGGCCGCCGGCGTGATGTAGGCGCGCTCGGCACCCTCCGGTGGCGCTGCGCGCCGCCTCCCTGCTGGTCGCGGTTTCGTGTTACCGTGCGCGCCGGCCCGCCCCCTCCGCCCTTACCCTCTCGCCAACCGATCCACCACCTTGCCATCCCTCGTCACCAGCTCGATCTCCATCTGCATCTGCCCCACCGCGTGCGTCGAGCAGCTCAGGCACGGATCGAAGGCCCGGATCACCGCCTCGACCCGGTTCAGCATCCCTTCCTGCAGGTTGTTGCCGTCCACGAAGCGCTTGGCCACCTGCAGCACGCCCCGGTTCATCGCCAGGTTGTTGTGCCCCGTCGCGATGATCAGGTTGGCCCACGTGATGAGGCCCTCGTCGTCCACCTTGTAGTGGTGGATGAGCGTGCCGCGCGGCGCCTCGGCCGCGCCGATCCCCTCGCTGTTGTTCGGCCCCGCGAACGCCCGAACGTGCTTGCTCAGGATCTCCGGATCTGTCAGCAGCCGCTCGATCCTCTCGATCCCGTGCACGATCTCGATCAGCCGCGCGTAGTGGTAGTAGAAGGAACTGAGGATCGCGCCGCGCTCCAGGTCGCGGAATTCGGCGTGCTCCTGGTCCGCGATGGGCGTCCCGCAGCGGTCGGCCAGGTTCAGCCGCGCCAGCGGTCCCACCCGGTAGATGCCCTCCGGGTATCCCAGCGGTTTGTAGTACGGCGACTTCAAATACGAGAACGGCTCCACGGCCTCGCCGATAAATTCTTCGTAGCTCGCGGGGCTCAGATGGTCGGCCACGATCCTGCCCGAAGCGTCCAACATCCGCAGCGTGCCGTCGTAGTGCTCCAGGCCGCCGTCCTTATCCACGAGGCCGAGAAACAGCGTGGGGAAATTGCCGAAGCTGCGGATCTCCTCGCGGAAGCCGTCCATCGACCCCTTGAACCAATCCAGCGTCCGCCGCGCGATCTGCATAGCCTCGGGAATGCCGGCCAGAATCCGGTCGCGCCGCTCGACGGTCAGCGGCTCGTTCACGCCGCCGGGCACCACCCAGGCCGGATGGATCCGCTTGCCCGCCATCCACTCGATGGCCTGCTGGCCGAACTTCCGCAGCAGGATGCCGTCCCGCGCCAGGGTGGGGTGCGCCGCGGCCAGGCCGAAGATGTTGCGCGTGGCCGGGTCCGCGTCCATGCCCAGCAGCAGGTCGGGCGAAGAGAGATGGAAGAAGCTCAGCGCGTGCGACTGAATGAGCTGCGCCAGGTTCAGGACGCGCCGCAGGTTGGCCGCCGCGGGCGGAATGCGAGTAGCCAGAATTCCGTCGCAGGCCTTGGCCGATGCCACCAAATGGCTCACCGGACAGATCCCGCAGATGCGCGCCATCAGCGACGGCATCTCGGAAAACGGCCGGCCCTCGCACAGCTTCTCGAAGCCGCGGAACTGGGTGACGTGGAACTGCGCGTCCTCGACGCGGCCGTTCTCTCCGAGGAACAGCGTGATCTTGGCGTGGCCCTCGATCCGGCTGACGTTGTCGATTCTGATGGTCTGTTTCGCCATGGGCTATGCTCCGAATCTCGTAACCTCGCTGATCTCGGGTTTCCGCCCCGCCACCAGCTCGGTCAGGACGAAGAAAATGGCATCGGCCGAAGGCGGGCAGCCCTGCACGAACACGTCGACATCCACCACTTCGTGCACCGGCCGCACCTTCGCCAGAAGCTTCGGAATCGTCTGCGACGGCACCTGCTGGTTCAGCGTGGCGTTCTCCCGGTAGGCGCGGCCGTAAACCGCGTCCAGCCGGAACGCGTTGCGCATCGAGGGAACGTTGGCCGTCACGGCGCAATCGCCGAGCGAAACCAGCGTCTTGGTGTGCGCCCTGATCTTCTTGATCTTCTCGCGGTCTTCGACGCTCGCCACAGCGCCTTCCACCAGCGTGATGTCCACTTCTTCGGGAAACTCTTTGGCGTCCACCAGCGGGCTATAGACCAGGTCCACGCTTTCCGCCAGCGCCAGAATCCGCTCGTCGATATCGAGGAAAGACATGTGGCAGCCCGAGCAGCCGTCCAGCCACACCGTCGCCATGCGCAGCTTCTGGGTCATCGCTCGCGCCCCCGCATCAAGGTCAGGTACGGCAGGAACTGCCGCCGTTTCGACATCTCGGCCACCGACTTTCCTTTCTCCGACAGCGCCCCGGTGGGGCACACGTGCACGCACTTGCCGCACGACGTGCAGGTCTCCGACGATCCCCAGGGCTGGTTCAGATCCGTAATCGTGCGGCAGTCGATGCCGCGTCCCATCATGTCCCAGGTGTGCGCGCCTTCGATCTCGTCGCACACCCGCACGCAGCGGCTGCACAGGATGCAGCGGTTGTGGTCGATCACGAACCGTTCGTGCGAGGCGTCCACGGTGAGCTTCGGATACAGGTACGGGAAGTGCACGTGCGTCATGTCCAGCTTCTGCGCCAGGCTTTGCAGCTCGCAGTTGCCGTTGGTCACGCACACCGAACAGATGTGGTTCCGCTCACTGAACAGCATCTCCAGCACGGTGCGCCGGTAGGTCTGCAAGCGCTCGGAATCGGTCACCACTTCCATGCCTTCGTCGATCGACGTGGTGCAGGCCGGAACCAGTTTCTTAGCCCCCTTGACCTCCACCACGCACATCCGGCAGGCGCCGACCGGGTGCAACCCCTGCAGGTGGCAAAGCGACGGGATGAAGACGCCGTGCTCGCGCGCCACTTCCAGGATGGTCTGGTCCGCCGTCGCGCTCACGTCGCGCCCGTCGATGACCAGCGTTTTGATTGCCGTGCTCATGCCTTCACCTCCTGGTCCGCCATGTGGCAGACCCCGGCGGGACACCGTTTCTCGCTCACGTGCGCCTGGTATTCGTCCCGGAAGTAGTGCAGCGTGCTCAGGATCGGGTTGGGCGCGGATTGCCCCAGCCCGCACAGGCTGGTGTTGCGCACCACGTCGCACAATTCTTCGAGCGTGGCCAGGTCGCGCTCCTCCGCTTCGCCCGAGGAAATCCGTTCCAGCAGGTGGTACAGGTGCGTGGTGCCCACGCGGCACGGCACGCACTTGCCGCACGATTCCGACATGCAGAATTCGATGAAGAACTTCGCCACGTCCACCATGCACGAGCTGTCGTCGGTCACGATCATGCCGCCCGAACCCATGATGGAGCCCACCTTGGCCAGCGACTCGTAATCGACCGGCAGATCCAGATGGTCGGCCGGAATGCAGCCGCCCGAAGGCCCGCCCGTCTGCACCGCTTTGAAGTTCCGGCCGCCGGGAATGCCGCCGCCGATCTCGTGAATGATCTCGCGCAGCGGGATGCCCATGGGCACCTCGATCAGGCCGGTGTTGTTGACCCGCCCCGCCAGCGCGAACACCTTCGTACCTTTGCTTTTTGCCGTGCCGATTTTGGCGAACCACTCGCCGCCCTTGCGCAGAATCGGCGGGATGTTGGCGAACGTCTCGACGTTGTTGATCAGCGTCGGATGTCCCCACAGCCCTTCCTGCGCCGGATACGGCGGCCGCGGCCGCGGCGTTCCGCGCTTGCCTTCGACCGAGGCGATCAGCGCCGTCTCTTCTCCGCACACGAACGCCCCCGCCCCCAGCCGCACCTCCACCTTGAAACTGAAGTGCGTGCCGGCGATGTCGTTGCCCAGCAGTTCCAGCCGCTCCGCCTGCCGGATGGCGGTGCGCAGGTGCTTCACCGCCAGCGGATACTCGGCTCTCACGTAAATGTAGCCCCGGCTCGCGCCCACCGCGTAGGCCGCGATGGCCATGCCTTCGAGCACCCGGTGCGGATCGCTCTCGAGCACCGCGCGGTCCATGAACGCCCCCGGGTCGCCTTCGTCGGCGTTGCAGATCACGTACTTCTGCCCGGAACTCGATGCCTTGGCCACCGTGCTCCACTTCAGTCCGGTCGGATAGCCCGCGCCGCCGCGCCCCCTCAGGCCGCTCTTGATGACCTGGTCGAGCACTTCCATGGGCCGTTTCTCGGTCACCACCGCCAGCAGCGCTGCGTAGCCCTCTTCGGCGATGTAGTCCTCGATGCGCTCCGGATCGATGCGCCCCGAGTTCTCGAGCACGATCCTGGTCTGGCGCGTGAAGAACGGCGCGCTCGTGTCGCACGCCAGGCGCTTCACCGGCTTGCCGTCTTCGAGGCTTCGCACGATGTCGGTGGCATCGTCGGGCTTCACGTCCCGGTACATGGCCCCATCGACGGTGATCAACGGGCCGGCCGAGCACAGCCCCATGCAGCCCACGCCCTTAACGTGGCACTCGTCCTTCATGCCCGATTCCAGCACTTCCTTGTCGAGCGCTTTCTTCACCTCGCCGCTTCCGGCCGACAGGCACCCGGCGGCCGTGCACACGCAGATGTGGTGCGGGTGCCGCGCCCGCGCCTCCTTCTCCGTGGCGGTGATTTCCTGGAGTTCCTCAGACGTCATGGCCCACGAACCTTTCGGCTTTCGCCACCATCTCGGCCGCGGTCAGCCTCCCGACCACGTCCTTCTCGAACACGGCCACGGGCGCGATGCTGCAAGATCCCACGCAACGCGCCGTCAGCAGGGAGAGCTCGCCATCCGGCGTCGTCTCGCCCGGCTTGATGCCGTACTTCGCTTCCATGGCCGCCAGCAGCGCCGGCGCGCCGTTGATGTAGCAGGCCGTCCCGGTGCACACCACGCAGGTGCGCCGCCCCGGCGGCTTCATCGTGAAAAAGTGGTAGAACGTCGCCGCGCCGTATGCCTGGCTGAGCGGGACGCGTAGCGATTGGGCCACGTAGCGCAGCCCCTCGGGCTCCAGGTACCCGAACGCTTCCTGCACGCTGTGCAGGGCCTCGATCAGCGCATGGCCCTGGTAGCCGTTGCGCCGCATGGTGGCCTCGACGATCTTCCAGCGTTTATCCGGAGAGGGAGGTCGCGGGTTCGTAGTAAACATAGGTCCGGTGGAGCGTCCTTTCTCTAAAAATCGTTGGGAATGGACCGGAGTTGTCTCATCGTGAATACGGGACCGTCTTTGCAGACGTAAATGGGGCCCGCGTTGCAGCGCCCGCATTTTCCGACGCCGCACTTCATTCGGTTTTCGAGGCTGGTGTAAATGTCTTCTTCTCGAACACCCATGCGATCGAGCACCGGCAGCGTGTACTTGATCATGATCGGCGGCCCGATCACCAGGGCCACCGCGTTCTCGGCCGGAACCTGCGCCCGCTCGAGCACCGTTGGAATCAGACCGATCTCGCCCTTCCAATCCGGCGTTTCCCCGCCCGGGTCCACGCACTGGACCACGCGCACCCGCTCGTGCCGGCTCCACTCTTCGAGCTCGCCCGAGAAGGTGAGGTCCGCCACCGTGCGCGCCCCGTATACGATCGTGATGTCGCCGTACTTGGCGCGGTTTTCGAGCGCATACCACACCGCGCATCGGATGGGAGGCATGGCGATTCCGCCGCCCACGAAAATCAGGTTCCGCCCTTCCCACGCCTCGACCGGATATCCGTTGCCATAGGGACCGCGGAACCCGATCGTGTCGCCCTTCTCAACCTGCCACAACGCTTCCGTCACCCGGCCGGTGCGGCGGAAGCAGAACTCCAGGTAGTCCTTCCAATTCGAGCTCGAGCAGATGTTGAACGTCGCCTCGCCCGAGCCGAAAACCGAAAACTGCCCGAACTGTCCCACGCGGAACGAAAAGTCGCGCGCGCGGCCGTCGTCGAGAAAACGAACCCGTACCGACTTCACGTCCGGCGTCTGCCGCTGGACATCCAGAACTTCCATCAGGTCAGGCTTGTACAGGTTCTTTTGCATCCTGGTTCATTGCCTCGCCGTCGATCGCCTTTAACACCGCGAGAACGCCCAGCCCGGCCGGGCAGTTGCGCTCGCAGTTGCCGCAGCCCGTGCACAGCACTGCGTTGAACTTCTGCGGATAGGTCACGAACTTGTGGAACAGGCGCTGCCGCTGCCGTTGCGGCTGCACCGAGCGCGGATTGTGTCCCGAGGCGTGCAGAGTGAACAGCGGGAACTGGCAGGAGTCCCAGTTCTTCACGCGCACGCCGCCCGCCGCGTTTCCTTCATCCACCATGTCGAAGCAGTGGCAGGTGGGACAGGTGTACGCGCACGCCCCGCAGCCCAGGCAAGCGAGCGTCAGTTCTTTCCACAGCGGGCTCTCGAAGTGGCTTGCCAGATACCGCCCCACGCGAGCGGCGTCGAACTTGGGCTCGGGCCCAGGCCGTGGGGCAGGCGGTTCCGCCTGCCGCTCCCCGAACAGCGCCTTTCCCTTTTCCGTCACCGCCCGGACCGCGAATCGCCCATCGCCCAAATCGAACAGCATCGCGTCCGACCCGGCTTCGTCCTCCGGCCCCAATCCCACCGACGTGCAGAAGCACGCCTCGTCCTCGGCCGCGCAGGCCAGCGAGATCACCGTAGTCCGCGCCCGGCGAGCGGTGTAGAAGCCGTCTTCGAAATCCCAGTTGAAAACGAGATCGAGAATCGGCAGCGCGGCGGCGTCGCACGGCTTGGCCCCGATAACGATCTGCTCGCGCTCCTCAGGCGCCACCTCGCTCAACTCGATTCCCCGCCCCTCGATCCGGTACCGGAACAACGGCTCGTGGCGCGGGAAAAGGAATTCCTTGATCGAGTTCGCCGGCCGCCGGCGCGCATCGAACACCGCCTGATCGGCCGATGCCAACTGCTGGTACAGCAGCCTGTCGCCCACCGCCACCGGAGCGGCGACAAGCTTCCCCGCGCCGATCCAGCCCGCAACCAGCTCGCCCAACTCCGCAACCGGAATGATCGCACTCACCGGATGAAGTCCTCCTTGTCCGCGGGCGACCAGTTGCCGAAGACGGGCTCCGCCTTGGGGTCCATGCCGGGCCGGTATCCGAAGTCCTCTTCCGTGGCCTGGGCCAGCGACTGGTTGAGCAGTCCCAGCGGAATTCCGGCCGGGCAGGCACGCGAGCATTCTCCGCAGCCGATGCAGCGCGCCGCCAGGTGAAACGCGCGCGTGATGTGCCAGGCGAAATTCCCTCTGGCCGACGCCGAGGTTTCGATCGCCACCGGCCGGTTCTTGTCCGCGATGCAGCGCTCGCAGTAGCACAGCGGGCAGACCTGCCGGCAGGCGTAGCATTTTACGCAGCGCGCGAACTCGGCCGTCCAGAACGCCCAGCGCTCGGCGGGCGATTTAGCCATCAGCCCGTCCAGCCGGCTTGCGACCGCTGTAGCGGAGGCTGCGGCGCCCTCGGCCTCGCCGATCGTCTCATCCGCAAACCGCGGCACGCGCACTTCGCAGCCGGCGCACTTGGCTTCGCGCGGCGTGCCCACGCCCTCGCACACCATGCCGATCGCGTGCAGGGAGCCGCGCTCGATCTGCGATTCCTTTTCGAGCACCACCAGCGACCGCTCGTCGCAGCCCTTCACAACCACCGCCGCCTTGCCCAGCGCTTTCACTTCCTTGCGCGTGAGGTAGACGGTGAGGTTGGCGAAGCATCGGTCGTTCCATTCGAGCTTCTCGGCATCCTCGGCGCGCGTGATGAACACCGGCCGTGGCGCAGGCGTCCCGCTCAGTGGCGCATGCGGTTCCGCCTGCGTCGGGCAGGCCAAACGGCCTGCCCCACCGGCCGCGCCGCTCAGTGGCGCAGGCGGTTCCGCCTGCGTCGGGAAGCTCAGTGGCGCAGGCGATTCCGCCTGCGTCGGCGAGGCCAAACGGCCTGCCCCACCCCAGCCAATCACCACCTGCACCTTTCCCTCTTCAAGCAACCGGCGGCAGGTCTCGCGCAGGCGTTGGGTCATTGCCCCGGGCTCCGTCATTTCGCCGCCTCCGAAAGCTCCTGGTAGGCCGCGTACGGCCCCATCTGGCGGGTCTTCTCCGTGATTTCGCCGATCACCTGCTGCCACTTCTTCCCCTCGGCCGCGGAGATCCAGGCGAAATGCACCCGCTCGGTCTCGATGCCCAGCGTGTCCAGCAGCCGCCGGAACAGCATCCAGCGCCGCCGCGCGTGGTAGTTGCCCGCCGTGTAGTGGCAATCGCCCGGATGGCAGCCCGAAACCAGCACCGCGTCCGCGCCCATCTCGAATGCCTTTACGATCAGGTTGAAGTCGATCCGCCCGGTGCAGGGCAGCCTCAAAATCCGCACGTTGGGCGGATACTCCAGGCGGTTGGTCCCCGCCAGGTCCGCGCCCAGGTAGGTGCACCAGTTGCACACGTAGGCGACGATCTTGGGCTCGAATTGAGCGGTCATACCAGCGCCTCCACCTCGGCGTAGATTTCCTGCTCGGTGAAACCGGCCAGATCCGCGCTCTTCGACGGGCAGACCGCGACGCAAGTGCCGCAGCCCATGCACAGGCCCGGATTCACGCGCGCGGTGCGCTTCACGAATACTCCGCGCGGCGTCAGAACGTCGGCGCGGTCGATGGCGTGATAAGGGCACGTTCGGATGCAGGCGAAGCAGGCCGCGCAGTTCTTTTCGTCGATGCGGGCCACCTCCGGCTCCCGGGTCAGCTCCGCGTGCCCGAACATGATCAGCGCCTTGCTCGCCGCCGCCGAAGCCTGCGCCACCGATTCCGGAATGTCCTTGGGCGCCTGGCACGCGCCGCAGATGAACACGCCCGCCGCCGAGGTCTCCACCGGCCTCAGCTTGGGATGCGATTCGAGCAGGAAGCCGTATTCGTCGTAACCCACGTTCAGCTTGCGCGCCAGGTCGCGCACGCCCGGCGCCGGCACCATCGCCGCCGCCAGCACCACCAGATCCGCTTCCACCGTTACCGGCGCGCCCGCCAGCGTATCGGCGCCGCGCACGATCAGCTTGCCGTTTTCCTCGTAGATCCTCGACACGCGCCCGCGGTAATAG
>Ga0182021_10007098_pt1 | contig 13265 bp, 12 predicted proteins | sample 612E3MmetaG_FD_120493 | JGI IMG/M metagenome (GOLD analysis project Ga0182021, IMG submission 120493) | Permafrost microbial communities from Stordalen Mire, Sweden - 612E3M metaG (Illumina Assembly) | ecosystem: Environmental > Terrestrial > Soil > Wetlands > Permafrost | place: Sweden...
AAAGACACGCGCAAAGACACACGCCCAACGGTGACGGGAAGCCCGACGCCAAGGGTGATGGGAAGGGCGATGGGAAAGGGCAATAGGCAGGAATCCGGCCGAGGGTCGATGGCCGATGGCGGGCAGATGACCGCTTACGAGAGCGGGAATGTCCCTGTAAGTCAGGCGAGGCGCGATAGTATGGCTGGACCGGTCCGCGACGGTCGTGGACCGGAGGTTATCCAGGAAACCGCTGTTCAACGTTCAACAGGAAAGGAAGCGGCATGAGGAACTTCGCAGTGATAGCATCTTGTCTGCTGATCTTCGCGGCGTTGGGTTGCCAGGAGAGCACGGTGCGCGGGCCGGAGGGCCAGGCAATGACCATCTCTCTCCCTAGTCCCATCACGTTGCAGCGGGGACAGAACCATCCGCTGACGGTGGGCATTGAACGGAAAGGGTTCAGCGGCCCGGTGACTGTTTCCGTGTCGCAGCTTCCGAACGGGGTGGTGGTGCAGGAGCAGACGCAGACGGTCGAGACGGATATGGCAGTGTTCGTGTTGATGGCTTCGAACACGGCTGAGATCGTGGGGAACCAGCAGGTGAAGGTGAGCGCTTCGGGCGCCCATGGGATCACGACGACACAGTATCTGTCACTAACGGTGGTGAAATAGAGGATAGAAAGGGGAACAACGATGCGAATGTTATCGGCTGTGGCGGTTCTGACGGTGGCGTTTGGGTTCATGGCAACGGGATGCGAACGGAGGCAGGAGTCGACGGTCTCGGGACAGGCCGGCAAGCAACTGACGATCCATCAGCCGGGTGCGGTGACGATCGTGCGGGGCGGAACGGCAAAGGTGAAGGTGGTGGTCAATCGTCAGAAGCTGGAAGGACCGGTGGCGATCACTTTCGTTGACCTGCCGGTTGGGGTGACTGTGGCGGCCGCTGATATGAAGATAGTTGGCGATGAAGGGACATATGACCTGATGGCGACAGACGCAGCGCAGTTGGTAGGGAACCATCGCGCGAAGGTGACTGCGATGGGCGCGGAAGGAATCAGCGCCTCGGTGGATCTGGTGATCACGGTGGAAGAGAAGAAATAGTCGTCAAGGGAAGGCTGGGTGCGGCAAACCCGGACGGTGTCTGCAAAATCGACACAAGAGAAATTCCGGCTGGGGCCGGACTTGGCTCGTCGTGCGCGGGCGATTGAAGGCGGCGTTGGGGTCTTGCCGGGTCTTCGGGAAGCACCGCCTGTCACGCTTTTGTTCTAAGAACCTCGAAAGGAGACTGTTATGGGGCTTATTCTACTGATTATCCTGATCCTGCTGGTGGTGGGGGCTCTGCCAACGTGGCCTCACAGTCGCAGTTGGGGCTACTATCCGAGCGGGGGCCTGGGGTTGGTGCTGCTGGTGCTGCTGATCCTGGTGCTCCTGGGGCGGATTTGAGCAACCGGTTCTCCCTGGCTGCTTCGAACAGGGGGAGAGTATTCGAAACGTGGCTCTAAACGGGAGTGGAACATGAATCCTGCGCGAATAGCCGGAGTCGTGCTGTTGGCGATTGGAGTGGTCATGCTGATCTACGGGATCAACGCGTCGCACTCGTTGGCCGACAGGTTGAGCAATTCATGGTCCGGGCGATTTACGGAGCGCACGACGTGGTACATCATCGGCGGCATCGCGTCAGGTCTCGCCGGACTGCTCGTGATGGCCTCTGGCGGCAGACGCAATAGCAATTAGGGCGCGTGGCGGCCGCATTGCTGCCGCCCGGGAAGCCTTTGTGGTTACGTCCGACGCCGCGAATATGCGGCCGGTGGTTTTTGAACGAGGTTTGTCGCGCCGTAGCCGCGGAGCAGTTGGTTAGCGGCACTGCTGCCCGCGCGAGCGGGCTCGGTGGTTGTCCTGCCCGTCGCCTGATCACCTGCCGCGTCACGGGCGACGAAACGCCTGAAAAGGAGCGTTGCCATGTTATGGACACTTGCAGTAATACTGTTGATATTGTGGTTGCTCGGGGTTATCACGTCGTACACGCTGGGCGGGTTCGTCCACATTCTGCTGGTGGTGATCCTCATCGTTGTGATCCTGCAGTTAGTTCAGGGACGGCAGCGGCTGAGGTGAGATTCCGTCCGTTGATTGAGGGCACAATCATGCGCTTGCGATTGTTCGCCTTGCTTGGGATCTGTATTGTAATATGCGTGGCCGGCGGTTGCGCCGCTCCGCCCACAGGCGGCCCGGCACACTGGTACTCGCTGAAGCGCGCTCCGGCCCCAAGTGGCCCGATCATCAAGTCGGCGGAACTCGACGAGTTGACACGCGCTTTCGCCGATCGCTACGTCGGCTTGCTCTCTTCCGCCTGCGACGCCTTGAAGAAGGACAATTCCGACCTGGTGCAGCGCCGCGAAGCGCAGAAACTGTTGGTGAACGGCGCCACGAACGTTTACGACATTGCCAGCAACGCCGACGCCTTCACGCGGGTGCTCGACCTGGTTGTGGTCACCACGTTGATCAGCCAGGTGTGGATCGACGACGACCTAGCGACGGAGGTCTTCGGGGACCGTGCAGAGATTGTGATCCGGGCGCTGCACCACGGCCGGGTGGAAGCCTGAGCGCTGGCGGCCCAGGTGCTCCGACCCGACCAGCTGGACCTGCTGGACTACCTGCTGTGGGAATGGCGGCGTCAAAACCCCGACATGATGCGAGCGTACTCTGTCCGCTTTTCCAACTTTGCCATCGGCCGGGGCAGGTCTTCCGCCGCCGAGGTACTCGCGGCCGGAGGGTTATTCGGCCAAGTCGCCCAGGCCGGTCAGGCCGTCGGGGAGGCCCGCCTCCTCAGCGAGCGGGTCTTCTACCAACTCAAGCGTGAGCCCACGCTGCTGCGCTGGCAGGCCGAGGCAGCGCAAGATACGGCGCTCGCCACCCCCGAGGTCGGCAATGCCCTCCGGGACATGCGTCGTCTGGCGGATCTGCCGAAGAACCTCGCGGCCGAGCGGGAAGCCATGCTCGCCACCCCCCAGGTCGGCAAGGCCCTCGAGGACATGCATCGCATGGCCGAGCAGGCCGAGCAACTGCCGAAGAACGTCGCCGCCGAGCGGCAAGCCTTGGTCACCGCCCTGGATGAGCGCATGAAGCAGGCAGACGCGACGATTGCCGGCGTCAAGTCCGCCCTGGACGAGGCAAAAGAGGTTCTTGCCTCCGTGGGGCCGGTCAGCGACTCACTCAAAGAGATGTTCAAGACGGCGAACATCCTCTTTGCCCGGCACGAATCGGGGGACAAGGGTACCACAGCCGCGGCCCCGGCATCCCGCCCCTTCGACATCCGCGAGTACACGGAGGCCATGAAGGAACTGGCGACAACTGCCGGCCAGGTGAACGAGGTGCTCAAATCGTCGAACGATTTGCTCAGATCCCCGGAATGGGATCGCCGGGTTGAGCAAGTGAGCACGTCGGCCGACGAGCGGGTGAGGAGAGCGGTCAAGGAGAGCCAACAGGTCGTGAACGACTTCTTCTGGCGAGTCTATGCCGCCCTGAGCGTCCTGTTCGTGCTGCTCATCATCTGCCTGGGGACCGCATTTGTGCTGATGCGGCGGCTCTTCAGGAGGGTGGCAAGCAACACGGCAGTACTGAGGTCGGAGGATGGCCGCATAGCGGACTTGGAAGCAGACCCGGGGACGAGCGCGGCCGGCGCGGGTCGAAAGGAGGGGCACCCATGACAAGACTGCTTCTGACGATTGCCATGGCTCTTCTTTGTGCCCTCGTGACGGGCTGCCCCGGTCTAGTAGCCCCCCGCGACCGGACCGCCGACACGGTTCCCGCCGCGCCACCGGTTGCCGACACGGTTGCCGTCGCGCCACCGGCTGCCGAGGGTGCGGCAACTGGCAGGCCCGTCGTGTTACCGGGCGCCGTGGGTGCTGCGACCGGCACGTCCGTCTCGTCCGGCGCGCTACCGACCTACATCCCCGTGGTGGGCCTCAAGGGGAAGATCATCAGCATCGGGGCATCCACGGCAACCAATCTCGTGGCCCACCTCGCGGTGGACTTCCGGAGAATGTACCCGGACGTGACGCTGCAAGTCAGCGCCAGCGCGCTGAGCCTCGGCCCCACGGCGCTCCTCAAGGACCAGGCCGACCTCGTGCCGATGAGCCGGCCGCTCACGCCCGAGGAGGTCCAGAGTTTCACAAGGAAGTACGGCTACCCGCCCACCGAGATCAAGGCGGCCATCGATGGCTTGGCGATCTACGTCCAGAAGAAGAATCCGGTGCCGGGGCTGACGCTTACACAATTGGATGGAATCTTCTCCCAGGCGCAACGTCGGGGCGGCACTTCGATTGAGACGTGGGGCCAGGTCGGACTCACGGGCGAGTGGGCCGGTCTCCAGATCGCTCTCTACGGCTACGGCCCGGAGGATGGCGCCCATCAGATCTTTCGGCATCAGGTGCTGCATGACGAGCCGTTCCGGCTGGCGCTCAGAGTTGAAGGCGGCGGATCCTCGATTGTGCAAGGCGTCGCCGCGGACCCGGGAGCGGTCGGATTTGCCAGCATCTTCTTCGACTGCAAGGGAGTGCGGGGCGTTCCGCTGGCCGGGGCCGACGGCCGCTTCTATGCCCCGACGAAGGAGAACATCCGAAGTCTCAACTACCCGCTGGTTCGGGCCCACTACATCTACGTGAACAAACCTCCGCGTCAACCGTTCGGTGGCGCGGCGGGCGAGTTCCTCCGGTTCCTGCTCTCGCGGGAGGGACAGCAGATCGTGGAGGCCGGCGGCAACATCTCGCTCGATGCGGCCATGGTGAACGAAGGCCGCCGCAGCCTGGGGGAGTAAGAGGCGAGGCAACGCTTCAGCAGTCTCGTGTGGCTGGGTCGGGCAAGCCGCACCTCTTGACCCCGTGGGCTCGCGTCGAAGGCCGGCGCGTGACCTGCCCTTCCGCCGAATGAAGCCGCGAGCCGCCCGAGACTACTTCCGGGGTCGCTTTCGCGGGCGCGTGAAAATCGAGTCCCAGTTCGGGCCCCAGTCCTTCACCTTCGGCAGGTTCATCTTCTTCCGCGTGAACTCCATGAACTTGGTCAGGCAGTGCGGGTCGAGTCCCTCCGTCCAGAAGAACCGGTCGGCCGCCCCGTGCTCCTCCAGGACCTTCATGTCCTCCGGACTGATCCCGTCCTCGATCCACACGAAATCGCTGTCGTAGTCGACCGCCGATGTCTTTCCCTTCTCGCCGTACGCCGCGATTTGCGGCACCGCCATCATCTGAGAGGTGATCGGCCACAGCAGGCAATTGAGTCCCTCGAGCGTGGTGGGTTTTTTATGCCACGTCGTCAGCCAGTACGGCTGGATGTTGTGGATCTTGCAGAACCGCATGAGCCGGCCGAACCCGCGGGACAGCTCCACGCAGTTGTGCGTCCGGTCCCATACGACCAGGACGCCGTCCACGTCGAGGTACATCTTTCGCGGCTTCCCCGCGCGGGCCTCTTTCCGCTTCGCTGCACGCTTCGCCATTATATTCTCCGTCTCTCACTTCAATAGATGTGCGTCACCCACTTGACAATGCTGACGAACGGCACCGCAATGACGAAATACGCCACGAGCCATGGCGGCATCAACAGCCACGGGATTCCCGGCACGATACCGAACAGCTTCACCTGCTTGAGCATCACCTGGGTGCAGATGATGGGGTCGGTGGGGCCGTAGGCGGTCAGCGGCGAATCATACCTCCGCTGCCCTACGAGCAGTTGCTGCTCGTAGGTGCCGCCTTTGTACCGGATCTGGAGATTGTAGCTCTCGGGTTTTGCCCCGGCACGCAAGGTCCAAACCGCCTCGGAGTCGGCGGCCACGCCCGCCGCATCCTTCTGCACCTGGATCTCCTGGACCCACCCGGCTTCCGCCCGGAGGTTCTCCTCGGGCACCATCGTGGCGACGCCACCGCTTGCCGAAACCGGGAAATACGCGACCACCTTGACCGGCTCGTCCGCCTTGGGCGGCACGTAATCCATGCGCAGGAAGCACCACGTCCCCAGAAGCGCAATCGGGAGGAGGGACGCCAGGAGCGGCCACCCTTCATACCTCATGGCCTTATTGGCCACGAGGTTCTTGGTCGCGCGGTGGCGCGTGATTGCATCCTTGTCCTTTCGCGCCTTGGCCTCCTTGATGAGGGCATTCAGCCGCTTCTTGTCCCTGTGACACCGGCCCAGGAATTTCTGGTCGGTGGTGAAGAGCCGCACGAGCGTGAGGATCACCGCCGTCCCGATCCCCACGATGAAGATGGCGACGTCCCTGGGAAGCGCGAGCAGCCACCCGAAAGCCGGGTCCGAGATGGCCATGACAAGGCGCGTGAGTGTTTCAAGCATGGCGGTCCTCCCCGTGCTCCGGGGAAGAGCCGGGCGGACCGCCCGTGACCGCGGTTTCCGCCGGCGCGACGCCCTGTTCTTTCCTGCCGCCCAGGAGCGTGATCCGGCCGATGTTCCCGTCGACCCGGATCATCTCTCCGTTCTTGATGCGGTTCGTCGCGTCGGGACAGGTGACGGCAGGGATGCCGAAGTCGCGGGCGACGATGGCGCCGTGCGACAAGAGTCCCCCGCGCTCCACCACAAGCCCCCGCGCATTGATAAAGAGCACCGTCCAGGCCGGATCGGTGGACGGGCAGACGAGGATGTAATCGGTCCCGATCTCCCCGGCCTGGTGCGGGTTGAAGACGATCGCCGCCGGCCCCGATGCAATCCCCGGAGCGAGGGCTTCCCCCTCGAGCTCCGTCCCGTCCTTGTATTCCTGGCGCAGGCCCAGCCGCTCCAGATGGTCCGAATCGACAATGACCGCCGGGTCGAGGCGCTGCAGCGACTGCCATCGCACCTTCCTCTCAGCGATGACCTCCACCCACTTCTCCCGCTCGGTCTCGAAGCGCGGGAGCTCTTCGCGTCTCAGGAAGAACACGCCCCGCCCCAGGTCCCACCTGCGCGAGAGATCCATGATCGCCAGGCGAATCAGCTCATATCCCATCATCAGGTAATACTTTCCGCTTTCGCGGTACGGCAAGAGCTGCTGCGCGAGGCGAAGGTCGGCGAGAAGGTCATCGAGGAGCGAGCCCCCGCCCCACTTGTCCAGGATTTCCGGAAGACTCTTCTCGGCGTCCTCGCGCTTCTTGACGTTCTCGTGGTGAATCTCCGCCGGCGATCTTCCCTTGCCCGACCCGACGCTCTTGACGACCTGCTCGATGTACTCCCGGTCCTCCCTCCACCGCGGCTCCGACAATTCCATTTCGCCGGCCGCGCGATGCCCGAACCGTTCGATGAATTCCTCCACCGACCCCTGCCCCCGGGCCACCTGCCAGAGAACCACGTCCTGCTCGACGGTGGTGTCCCCTTCCAGTCCCATGGTGAGCACGCGAAGCAACTGTTCGCCGTCGGCGCGTCCCATGAGCTGCACCAGCAGCGTTTCGACGTTGCCGAACGCCTGTCCCGCAAAAAGCCCGGGCTTGAGCGATTCCTTGCCGAAGTCGTCCAGCACCAGGCGGCACCGGTCGTCCAGTTCTGCGATCACGCCGGCCGTGGAGAGTTTCGTCAGGTCCTGGATCCTCTTCCCGCGGATGTATTCGAGATACGGCGGCAGGACCTCGTTGTCAAAACGCTCCTTCGCGGTCTTGACCCCTTCCCGCATGATGCGCGCGCTCCGCCTCATCACCCCGATGAGGCGCGGCACCCTCAGCAGGAACTTGCCGTCGATCTTGTCGGCTTCGAACTTGGTCGGCGCCCGGTCGAGGCAGGTGCGGTCCTTCAGCACCTCGTCGATCTCATACGTCATGGGCGCGTCTTCCCAGAAGAGCCGCGCCAGGCGCTCCGGGTCGGCGTAGATTCGTCCGCAGATGAGTTGCAGGAACCCGCAATCCGCCACCTCTTTGGACGGACGGAACCCGAAGTCCCGATACACCAGGCCGAACCCCCCGTTCCCGCTCATGAACCGGGCGACGATGTCCCACGTCAGCGGCGTCGGGGCCCGCAGCGTCTCTCCGAGGTTGTGCGTCACCCAGACGTGCCGCTTGTTCCCGGCCAGGGTCTTCAGCCGCTCGATCTCCTCCAGCCGCCCCTTCTCGACATCCAGGACGATATCGAGTCCACGGATGGGCCGGCACTGGAGCAGTGCGAACCGTCCGTCCGCCCACCCCCACTCGATGTCCATCGGCTTGCCGAAGTGCTTCTCCACGTGGAGACTCACCTTGGAGAGTTCCTCGACCTGCTCCGGCGTGAGGCTCGCCTCGTGCGCGCCCCGCCGGGGGCCGTTATCCCCCAGCGCCGCCACCAGCGACGCCTTGTTCCCGATCACCGTCTCGAACGATTTCAGGTCCTCCCGCTGCACCACGTACCGGTCGGGCGTCACGTCTCCGGAGACGATGGATTCCCCCAGTCCGTACGACGCTTCGATGATCATGCGGTTCGCCGAGGGGTTGGTCGGGTCGTGCGTGAACACCACCCCCGACACCTGCGACGGGAACATCGACTGCACCGTGACCGCCGTGCCCGCCAGTCCCCGGATGTCGTGCTGTCGCCGGTACGCCACCGCCCGTTCGCTGTTCCACGAGTTGAACACCGCGTTGATGCAGGCGCACAGGATGTCCCACGGCTCGGTGGGAAACGTGAGGCCGGTTTTCTCGCGGTAAATCGCGACGTAGCGTTCGCCAAGCTTCCGCGAGGGTTCCTCGCCCGATGCGTCGAACGCCTCCGACGGGACGCCCGCCACGATCTTCGCAAACCGCGTCACGAACTGGGTATAGACCTCCCAGAACGCCGGGGTGTCCCCGACCTCGCCGGCGAGCGCCGGGTGAACGCCGCAGTTGAGCAGCGTGTCCATCATGCCGGGCATGGAGACCGCCGCCCCCGACCGCACCGAAACGAAGAGCGGATGCCGTCCCCTCCCGAACGATCGGCCCGTCACCTGTTCCAGTTGCTTCAGGCGCTCGCGGATCTGCGCGTCGAGTCCGTCCGGCCACCGTTCGCCGTTCGCGAGATAGTGCTGACAGCACGCCGTCGAAATCGTGAACCCCGGAGGGACCGGAAGCTGCGCACAGCTCATCGCCGCCAGACTCGCGCCCTTGCCGCCCAGGATGTCCTTCCGCTCCGGGTCGCTGTCGCACCGGCCCTCGCCGAAGGAATAGACGTACCGTTCCCTGGTGTCGTTCACCGTTCCGCCCTCCCCTTGGCACAGATGAGACCGCCGCTATCGGTCGCGAAAAGCACCTGGGAATTCGTCATGATCATCGGTCCCGACATTTCCCCGAGCCAGGCCGTCCTCATCCAGAGCACGGGTTCGCCCTGCGAAGGCTCGCACCGCATCAGTCCCGTCTTGGAGGCATAGAGGAACGCTCCCCTCGACGTCACGGGCGGTATGACGGCCAGTGCGTCGGGCGCCTTGGCGACTGGTTGTCCCTTGGCGTCAAGCGCCACGAATTCCCCGGCGGCGTTGACGTAGGCGACGCCGGCCGCATCGAGGACAAACGCCCCGCGGATCTCGCCCTTCGGCGCGCTCCACTGGGGCTGGGGCTTCCCGTCGATCAGGCTCAATGCCGACATCCCCTCGGTCGTCCCGATGAAGACGGTTCTTTCGCGAACCGCCGGACCCGTCGTGGGACGCGCCGGGAGACTCGCGCGCCACAGTTCCTTTCCCGTCAGGGAGTCCAGGGCGATCAGGGTCGGCGGGTTCTCCGTCGCGGCGAGGAGAATCGGCCCCGCACTCGCGGCGCTCCCCTGCATCGCCCCCAACTTCTCTTTCCACACTTCCTTCCCGTCCAGCCCGAAGCGCGCCAGCGCGTCCGTCTCGGGCTGGATCAGAAGACAGTCTTTCTCCAGCAGGAATTCGCCGGAGCTTCCCGGCGCGACCGCGACCTTCCACTGCTCCGTCCCCTTCTCGGAGTCCACGCAGTGAAGGAACCGGTTGGCATCTCCCCTCTTTCCGTCCACGACGAATACTTTTTGGCCGACCGCGGCCGGGGAAACGGAAACCGGATTCGGCGTCTTGAAGAACCACTTTTCCGCGGGGGTTGCGCGTCCCTTCGGGTCGTTCGCCAGGCATGCAAGGCCTTGCCGGGACGCGGACGCCGCCGGCACAAAAAGCTTATCGGCGAGACCGGCACACGGTCCCGTGATGGAGACCTTCTCGACGGTGCTGTTGTCCTCATCGCCCCTTGGGGGGTATCGCCAGGCGAAGACGCCCTTGTCGGGGAGCGCCCCGCCGTCGATCTGTCCCGGGGCCCCCGGCCCGCCCAGCAGGCCCGCCCACACCGGCTCCTTCCTCATCGTCGAGGGAACGCCGGCGCACAGGACTCCCTGCGTCTCCGACCCCACGTAGACGTGTCCCCTCGCCACCGTCGGCGAGCTCAGGAACACTCCCGACGTCCCGAGCGTCACCTCCCACGCCGGCTGCAAATCGTCCGCCCCCAGGCAATAGAGCATCCCGTTTTGCGTCACGACGTAGACGTGATTCCGCGTCACGGCGGGCGAGGCGACGATCGGAGCGTGGGCGTCCCACTTCCCGATTTCCTTGCCCTGCATGGAGACGCAGTGGAGATAATGGTCGAACGACCCGAAGTAGATCTTGTCGTTCACCGCGGCGATCGCCCCCAGGACCGAGTGCTTCACCGGGAGCTTCCACTGCACCGCTCCGGTGGTCCCGTCGAGACACCACACTTCCCCGCCGATCTTCAGCCGCTCCGAGGCCTTGGCCAGTTCTTCCGCGCTCGCCCCGGCGTCCTTCAACTTCTTGAGTTCCTGCTCCCGGACCTGCTCCTCGCTCTGGATGTAGTTCGCGTTGCCCATCCCGATGAGGACCTTGCCCGGCTTGCCTTCAACGTACGTCGGCGGGGCGAGCACCGGACTCGGCGTCGCCTGCCGCCAGATCTCTTTCCCGGTGTCCGCATCCAGGCAGCCGATCCCCAGGTCGTCGCGGCCGAGTCCCACGTAGACCTTCCCGTCGGCCACCACGGGCGGGCTCTCGGCGTCCTGTTGCGCTCTTGTGGAATCGGTCTTGGCATTCCAGATCACCTTCGCCTTGCCCCCGGGGCCCGGCTCCAGGTCGAGACAGTAGTATCCCTCCGTGGTCGCCCCAATGTAGACGCGGTTCTTATAGATGCACGGCGAGGACTCCACGGTGCTCTTGGTCTGATACTCCCAGACCACGGCCCCCTGCTTCGTCGTATCCACGCAGACGATGCGGGCGCTGGGCGTGGTGTGCAGACCCTCGCCCACGACCAGGTACTTCCCGGAGATGGCCGGAGAGGAAAAGGTGGCGACATACCCGTGAGGCCCGCTCTTCCATACCACCCCGCCCGTGTCCGCGTCCAGGCAGTAGATCGCCCCGCTTCCTTGCTGCGAGAACGCCCCCACGTTCGACGAGGTGATGTAGACCCGGTTGCCCACCACCGCGGGAGTCGCGTAGAACGTTCTCGCGTCCTTCGAATAGGTCCAGTTGACGCCTCCGGTGACCGGGTCGGGGGCGTTCCCGCTCACTCCCTGGCGTGCGGGGTTACCCCGAAACATCGGGAAGGTGTCGGAGGAAACTTCGACCGCCTTCACCCCGGGGCCTATCGCCGACGCTACCACGCCCCACAAATACACCAGTCCGACCATGCCCGCGATGACGACGACCACCGCGATCTTCTGGCGCCACAGCACCTTCGCTATTCCCTTCACCGTCGAGGGCTTGAAAAGGGTGACAATCAGCCCCCCCAGCGCGAGCAGTATCGGAGGCAGCAGGGTGGTGAATAACGTCGTCACCGCCGGCGCCAGAACCGGGATCACCGCCTGCGCCGACCCGCTTGCCACCGCAACGCCGCAGGCCGCCCAAAAAACCGTCAGAAACGTCGCCTTCCTCGTCATAAATCAAGACTCCAGCCTGAGTGATGGCTCAATACGGTTGTCATTATAGCCGGATATGCCGTTCTGACCAGAGCCAAGCCCCTGATTCTATCGTCGTTCGCCCCCAGCCGCACGTCCCCCCCTCCATAGGAACGTTAACAACTTAGAGGCCGTGCGAGAAGGCAGTGGGTAAGGAGGCCGACTGAGGCGATTTAGACGGTGGCGAATCGCCGATGGAGGCCGACGACGCCCAACGCCTTCGTCCCGATGTAATCAGAACTGAAGCCATGATAGGGTTTCGGCTTTCCCCTCGCCTCGAAGGGGCTGGGCGGGGGAATAGATAGGTCTAAGGAGACTTGCCGGACCGCTTCAGGGGCTTCACTTGTCCGGGAGCATGAGGAACTCCGTCGCCATCCGGCCGAGCGAAGACTGCTCCCCGGCGGTTACCTTAACCTTCTCCAACAGCTCCCGCGTTCCGGGCGATAGGACGGGCCCGTTGGCAAAGAACGTCTTCAGGTCCGAGGCAAAGAGCGACAGCGCCCAGTTGGGGTCGTGCCTCTTGCCCTTCGGGGGCTCAATCTTCTTGAACTCGTCAAACCGGGAATGCCCTCTGAGTTGCTTCGCAAAGACGCCGCCGTAGAAACCCCAGAGAAGCGGGTCGTTCTGAGCCAGATCCTTGGAGACTTCGATAACCGCGTCCACCCGCTTATCGATCCTGTCTTGCACCGTCTCGGCCTTCTTCCGGATCTCCGGCTTGAGACTGGTGCCAGCCAAGAGGTTTTTCAAGTCGGTTGCCGCGGCGCCGAGTTCCAACCGGTTGGCCTTCTTTACGATGAATTCGAGTGCGGTCCCGGCAAAATCCGGCTCGTAAAGGAAAGCGCGGCTGGCCAGGTCCGAGCGGTGGAAGATCTTCGCCGATTCCGCGCAGTCCTCATCGGACATTCCATGTCCCTTGTCGAGGGTGAACTTGAGATAGACGTCCTGGCACCGCCCGGCCGCCGCTTCCTCGAAAAGCTCGTGCGCCCGATCCGTCATCGCCGGACCGATGCGGACAAAGCCCCACTCCTTCGACCCCAGACCGACGAACCAGCTCATGGCCGCCCACCCCTTGATGCTCGAATTCATGTTCGAATCATACGCCGCCGCGTGGCTGAAAGGCCACTCACCCGGACTCGCCCCGGCCATCCCGTATTTCCGGCCCATCAGCGTGTGCGGAAATCCACCGCCCGAGAACGAGCAGATGACCCCGCGGCCGCGGATGATCTTGTAGTCTGCGTTCACCTGCGCGATCGCCTCGACGGCGGCGGCGACCTTCCCGCCCGTATCCTTCAGGTTATCTCCGTCCATGTACTGCATGTTGATGCCGATGAGGTTGTAGGGCTCCAGAAAGTACTTGGCCCAGGTGCCGAAATCCGGCGCCGAGCGAAAGCCGCCTTGTCCGGGGAAATAGAGGTGGATGCCGGC
>Ga0182021_10007099_pt1 | contig 13264 bp, 11 predicted proteins | sample 612E3MmetaG_FD_120493 | JGI IMG/M metagenome (GOLD analysis project Ga0182021, IMG submission 120493) | Permafrost microbial communities from Stordalen Mire, Sweden - 612E3M metaG (Illumina Assembly) | ecosystem: Environmental > Terrestrial > Soil > Wetlands > Permafrost | place: Sweden...
CGCCAACCACATGCCAGTTGGGCATGCAGTAGATACCATTGGCGATGCAGGCGTCCATCACGGTCTTCACCCGAGCCATTTGGCTAGGATAGTTGGTGGGTAGAAGCGGAACGCGAAGTATCGCGCACTTCTTCTGTCCCGTTCCTGTCCCGGCCAGGTTCTTGACCGCATCTGCGTTGTAGAACTGCCGCCCCTGCTGCGACCAGTCGTACATCGACATTCCCGCTAGCTGGACCGGCCTGCCGCACTGGTTTACGATTCTGTTCCCCACGACCTTGAGTTGTCCGTGCCTGGCGACCGGCGTCGTGGTTGCGTCGCACTGACCGGGGTTGATGACAATCGTCGAACCGCCGGTCGCTGTCGTACCGCCGGCGGACGTCGTACCGCCAGTCGCCTTCGTACCGCCGTTGGTCGTCGTTCCGCCGGCTGGCCTCGAACCACCCGTGGCGGTCGCGCCGGCCGATCCGGAACTGCCGGCCGCAGCGGTTCCACCTGTGGTCTTGCCACCGGCACCGCCAGAACCCGTCACGCCACCGGCGGGCGTGGCACCACCCGAGGTAGTCACACCACCGGAGCTCTTCGCACCACCCGAGCTGCCTGTCGCGCCGGCTGAGCCCGTCGTCTTGCCGCCAGCGCTGGTCCCGCCCGCGCTCTTGCCGCCAGATTCCGTCGCGCCACCCTCGGTCGTCACACCACCGGAGTCAATTGCGCCACCCGGGCCGATCCCGCCCTCCGAACCGGCACCAGCAGCGGCGCCAGCGGCCCCCGTATCGCCCGCAATTCCCGGCGCGCCGCCGGTTGCGGGATTCGCGCCGCCCGTTCCGGGAGATGAAGCAGCCGTGTGTCCTGCCGCTCCCGGCGCACCGCCGGTTTCTGGAGTCCCGCCACTGGCTCCGCCTAAGAGCCCGGGCGATGGCGACGTAGACGAGTCGCATCCTCCGGCGACCAGGAGCGGCAGCATCGCAAATAGACCCAGGAGTATCTTGCCGACGCAATGGTGGTTCATGGAGCCTCTTCCTTCAGGGGTTTGCACGACAGCGGTGTCACCACTGGGGAAATGTGGGTGGGCGGCCCGAAGCTTCTATTGGTATCGAAAGGAGTCGCGACTATTTTCGATGATCATTTGGACAACGAGCCGAGTCTGGCCTTGCGCTATTTCGCCGCGCGGCTACGCCCCAAGTGGGCGATCCAGGTCGTGCGCCGTGACCACACGCGGATCTTGGGCTGCATCCGCGTCCTGCCTACCGAGGCTTTCTAGCGTGGATTTGATGTCCCAGCCGGGAGATGGGGAACCCAGGGACATTCCGGGGTGTCTATGATACGCGGTGAGAAGCCGAGCACGACCGGGCCATGAACGCCCCGGGCGCGTGGAAGGCGCTGTGCGACTCCCGTAGGTTCTGAGCGTGGCTGGCTTTCCGTGACGGCCATCGGCATCGATTGATCCGTTCCGCTCGCCCGTCGTGTATCATGGGCTGCGACAGTCGAGGGATCTCATGTTTGCCCGCTTTGCACGAGCCCAGGACGCAAATTCCCGCGTGGTCGTGGCGGGCGTTTTGGGTGGGGTTCTCCTGGCGGCGTGGTCGGCCTGGTTTTTCTTGGCGCGGGTGGGGCTATACGAGGTCAGTCGCTCGGCGCGTTTGGAAGTGGCGACGGCGCCCTATGATGTCGATTCCCCGGTAGCGGCCCGTCTCCTGCGCAGCGTTCTGGTGTTGGACCGGCACGTCCAGCAGGGGGAGATTCTGGTCGAGCTGGATGCCGAGGCATTCCGCCTGGAACGCGCGGCCGAGCAGAGCCGACTGGCAACCCTGGGCCCGCAGATCGAAGCCTTGCGCGAAGAACTGGCCTCGCAAGAGCAAGCTATGCGCGGCGAGGGGCGCGCCAGTGCGGCGCAGGTGAACGAGGCGCGAGCCCACTTGCGCGCCTCCAACGCTGTCGCCGAGCAGAAAGAAGCAGAGCGGGCCAAGATCCAGTCGCTGCACGACAAGCGCCTGGTGGCAACCCTGGACCGCGACCGCCTGCAGGCCGAGGTGCAACGACAGAACGCCGAGACAGAAGCCGCGCGCGTGCAGGTGGGCCGCGTGGGCAACGAGGGCGCGGTCAAGGTGAGCGAGCGCAAGGCCCTGATCGCGGGTTTGCAGGCGGACATCGCGCGCCTGCAGAGCGAGCAAGCCGACGCCGAGGGCAAGCTGCGCATTCTCGATCAGAAGATCGACTTGCACTTGATTCGCGCGCCCATCGCCGGCCGCATAGGGAACATGGTGAACCTGCGGGCTGGCGCCATGCTGGCCGAACGCACCCGACTATGCACCGTCGTTCCCACCGGCGGGCTGCGCGCCGTGGCCTTCTTCGATCCGGCGACCGCGACCGGGCGGGTTCACACTGGACAGAGCGCGCGGTTGCGCATGTTCGGTTTCCCCTGGACCAAGTACGGCATGCTGCAGGCCGAAGTGGATCGCGTGGGCAACGAGCCCAAGGACGGCCTCATCCGTGTGGAGTTGGTCTTGCGCTCGCCGCAGCGGACGAACATTCCTTTGGAGCATGGCCTGCCGGCTAGTGCCGAGGTCGAAGTGGAACGGGTTTCGCCCTTTGCCCTGGTGCTGGACACCGCCGGTCGGTTTCTCATGAGCGTCCAGACCAGTGCCGCGCCCGCCGTGTCCAACCCTGCACCGGTCCCAGACAAATGAGCAGGCCCGCTTCAGAGGACCACGCCCAGGGTGAGTCGGAGAGCGCGCGGGAGAGGCGGCAGTTCTTCGCCCACGAGGTGGTGCAGACCTCGGCCATGGACTGCGGGCCGGCAGCCCTGAAATCGCTGCTGGAAGGTTTCGGCATTCGCGCTCACTACGGTCGGCTGCGCGAGGCCTGTCACACCACGGTCGACGGGTCGTCCATCGACACACTCGAGGATCTGGCTGGAAGACTGGGTCTGGAAGCCAGCCAGATGTTGTTGCCAGTGGAGCACGTGCTCTTGCGCGAATCCGATGCGCTGCCGGCCCTGGTCGTGGTCAGGCTGCCTTCGGGCCTGACCCACTTCGTGGTGGCGTGGCGCATGGTGGGGCCGTGGGTCCAGATTATGGACCCGGGCCGCGGCCGGCGCTGGATGAGCAAGCGAGATCTCCTGCGCGACTTGTACGTGCACGAGATGCCGGCCCCGGCGGCGGACTTTGCGGCGTGGACGCGCGAGCCGGGCTTCCTGGATCCGCTGCGGCTACGTTTGCAGAGGCTGGGCTTGCGTGATTCCGGTCAGCGCCTCGCTGCGGCCGCGGCCGGTGCAGACTGGCGCCCCTTGTGTGCCCTCGATGCCTGCGCCCGGGCGGTCGAACAATTGCTGAGCGGCAACGTCGTGACTCGCGCCCGTGCTGCGCGGGCCTTCGAGTGCTTGTGGAAAGAGGTGGGGCAGGGCGCAGAGTCGCCGCTGGTGCCCGAGACTCTCTGGTCCGCGCGCCCAGCCGCGCCGGTCGACGGGCAACCCATGCTGACCTTGCGCGGGGCTCTGGCGCTGCGGGTGTCCGGCCGGGCCGCGGACCACGCAGCGCAAGCGTTGCCACCCGATCTGGCTGCGGTGCTGGCTGACGACCAGCCAGGTCCGGCGCGCAAGTTGTTCGAGTTCTTGCGCGCAGATGGGCTGCTGCGTTTCGTGCCCATGGCGGCCGCGTTGGCACTGGCCGGAGTCGGGACCGTGGTGGAGTCGCTGCTTTTTCGCAGCGCCATCGACATCGGCCAGCGCCTGCCGCTTTTCGAGCAACGCCTGGCAGCGGCGGGTGCCTTGCTGGTGTTACTGGCCGCATTCTTCCTGGTCGAATGGCCTTTGGCACGAGCGCTGTGGACCGTGGGCAGTCGGCTGGAGATGCGTCTGCGCCAGGCCTTTCTGCGCAAATTGCCTCTGCTCGGGGATCGCTATTTCCAGAGCCGGCCCATTTCGGACATGGCGGAGCGCGCGCACCTTCTGCACTGGCTGCGCCTTCTGCCCGGGCAGGGTGGCCAGCTGGTGCGTGCGACCTGCGAGATGATCACCACCACCGCCGGCGTGATCTGGCTGTATCCGTCAGGCGCGCCTTTGGTCTTGACGCTGGTGGGGCTGATGCTGGTCTTGCCGTTCTGTTTCCAGCCGGCCTTGGTGGAACGGGATCTGCGCATGCGCGGCCATGCCGGTGGCTTGGCGCGCTTTTACCTGGACGCGCTGCTGGGCCTGTCGGCGATTCGCGCGCACACGGCCGAGCCAGCCCTGCGCAGCGAGCACGGCGGGCGTCTGCGCGAGTGGGCGCGCGCGGCCCGGGACGCCACGCGCCTGGCGGTCATCATCGAGACTGTGCAGGGCTTGCTGGGATTCGGCCTGGCGGCGGTCCTCGTCTTCCGCTACCTGATGTCAGCCTCGGGCTCGGGCTGGGCGATCTTGATCGTGTATTGGCTTTTCATGCTGCCGTCGCTGGGACAGGAGATCGCGTTTCTGATCCAGCAATACCCGCAGCATCGCAACGTGACCCTGCGCCTGATGGAGCCGCTGGGTGCGCCCGAGGGCCCCGTCGAAACGGAGGATAGCTCGCTTCCTCAGTCGACTGCCGCCGGGGCTGCGGTGGATCTGCGCAACGTGCTCGTCAAGGCAGCGGGCAACGAGATCCTGGCGGTCGACAAGCTGACTCTCGCGGCTGGCCAACATGTGGCGATCGTGGGCTCCTCGGGCGCGGGCAAGTCCAGCCTGGTCGGTCTTCTGTTGGGCTGGTATCGCCCGGACGTGGGCGAGGTGCGGGTCGATGGCCGGGAACTGCGCGGGCGCTGGCTGGACGAGCTGCGACGCCAGACCCTGTGGGTCGATCCCGCGGTGCAGTTGTGGAACCGATCCCTGCTGGAGAATCTTCGCTTCGGCAACGATGGCGAGCATCGGGCGGTGGGCGACGCGGTGGAGGCCGCGCAACTCGACGAGGTGCTGGCCCGGTTGCCCATGGGCTTGCAGACGCCGCTGGGCGCGGGTGGGGCTTTGCTTTCCGGCGGCGAGGGCCAGCGGGTGCGACTGGGCCGGGCCGTGTGTCGGGGCGCGGCCCGCTTGGTGGTTTTCGACGAGCCCTTCTGCGGGCTGGAGCGTTCGCGGCGGGAAGCTCTGCTCAAGGACGCGCGGGTGCGCTGGGCGACGGCGACATTTCTGTGCATCACCCACGACATCAGCCAGACCCTGGACTTTCCGCGCGTGCTTGTGGTGGACAAGGGGCGCGTGGCCGAGGACGGCGCGCCCAGAGATCTAGCCGACCACGCGGACACGCGCTACGCGAGCTTGCTGGCAGCCGAGGTGCGGGCGCGGGCCCGTCTCGACGGTCCTGAGTGGCGGCATCTGCGACTGGAAAAGGGACAGATCGAGGAGCGCCGGCCGTCGGGAGAAACCATATGACCCGCGAGCGCACTGAAGCTGCGACGAGCGCGATCCCTGCGGCCGCAGCTTGGCCAGCCGGCCGGCTGGGCGATGCTCTGGTCGCCGTGGCCGAGCGTCTGTTGCCTCAGCGACGGGCGCCGCGCCTGCAGGATCCGCCCTCTGACATTGGAGACGGTCCGGCCCTGGCTGCCTTCGTCGAGGATGCCGCCAGTCAACTGGGACTGGAAATTGAGCCGGTAGATGCGCGCGTGTCGACCGTGCGCGGGCTTCTGGCCGAGGGAGGCCCTGTGCTGGTCGCGCATCCGGGCTCGGGCTCGGGAGCATCGCAGTTCTTGCTGCTGCTGGCCTGCGGTCCGCGGGGTCGGGTGGCCGAGGTGCTGGGCGCTGACCGGCGCGTGCATCGTCTGGCCAGGGCCGAGATCGACGCCTGGCTCGACGATGAACAGCGCGGCCCGGCCGGGGAGGCGTTTGCTCATTTCGCTTCAGCCGTGGGCCTCGCGGCTTGCGATGAGGAGAAGACCCGTCGGATTCTCGGTGGTGTGGTCGGGCCTGCTCGCGCCGCTGTCGGCTGGGCGCTGCACCCGGCGGCCAGCAGCCTGGCCGAACGCTTTCGGCAGTCAGGTGCCAGGCGCGTGGTGAGCACTGCGCTGGTTTCGTATCTGGCCGGCTTTGCGCTCATGGTGGGCTCGTGGTGGTTGCTCGGGGCTGCGGCGCTACAAGGCCATTTGGAACCTGGCTGGCTTTGGGCGTGGGGCATGTTGCTGCTGACCTTCGTGGCGTGTCGGGGAAGCGGGGTGTGGGCGGCCGGCCGTCTGGCCGTGCAGGTGGGCGGACTGGTGCGCGAGCGTCTGCTGGAAGGAATCTTGCGCTTGCCCGCGGACCAGGTGCGGGTCAAGGGGGTAGGGCACCTGCTCGGCACTGTGCTGGAGGCGGATGCCCTGGATGCCTTCGCGCGCACTGGTGGGCCTTTGTTGTTGGCCGACGCGTTTCAGTTTGTGTTTGGCGCCGCGGTGCTGCTGCTGGGAGCGGCGCCTGTTCTTCACCTTGCGCTGCTGGTCGGTTGGTTGCTTTTGGCCGCCGGACTGGTGCGCCGCCTGTATCGACGGTTGCTGGACTGGGCCGATGCACGCTTGCTGCTCACCGACGAACTGGTGGAAACCATGGTGGGCTATCGCACCTTGGTGGCGCAGCAGCCGGCGACGCAGCAACAGGAGGGCGAGGACCGAGGTCTGGCGGTCTACGGTCGCAAGCAGGCCGCCCTCGACAGCGAGATGGCGCGCCTGTCGGCGTTCTTGCCGCGCGGCTGGCTGGTGCTGGGTGTGGCGGCGCTCGCCCCGAGCTTTGCAACCGGCACGGCGCAAAGCACGGCGTTGGCGATCAGCCTGGGCGGCGTCTTGCTGGTGTACTTGGCTTTTCGTCGCGTGGCTATGGAGACCGGGCCGGGCCTGGCCGCGGCCTTCCTTGGTTGGCGGCGCACGCAGCCCTTGTTCGAGGCGGCGTCAGAACCAGGGGAAGCGGGAGAGACTGTAGCGGTGCTGCCCACGGAAGTGGACGAGGCGAGCGCGGGCCGGCGCGGCTTGTTGGTGGGCCGCGACGTCAGTTTCAGCTACCCGGGCCGTTTGGAGCCAGTGCTGAGAGGCTGCAGCATCGAGATCCGGCGGCACCAACACATTCTGCTCGAAGGACCATCGGGCTCGGGCAAGTCGACCCTGGGCGCGCTTCTCTGTGGGCTGCGCCAGCCGTCGAGCGGCCTGCTGCTGCTGGGTGGTTTCGACCATCACAGCCTGCGGCCCGAGCGCTGGCGCCAGCGCGCCGCTGGCGTGCCTCAGAGCCACGAGAACCACATCCTGTCAGCTTCGCTGTTGTTCAACATCGCGATGGCTCGGCGCTGGCCGCCGCGCTCGGAAGATGAGCAGGAGATCGAGAGCATCTGCCGCGAGCTGGGGCTTTCCGACCTGATTGAGCGCATGCCCGGAGGGCTGCAACAGATGGTGGGAGACAGTGGTTGGCAGCTTTCGCAGGGCGAGCGCAGCCGCGTGTGCGTGGCCCGCGCGCTGCTACAACAAGCAGATTTGCGCGTGCTCGACGAGAGTTTCGCCACCCTTGATCCCGAGACCCTGGACCGCGTGCTCGAGTGCGTGGTGCGACGCTCGGAAACCCTGGTGGTGGTTTCGCACGCGTAGGATGCATCCGATTCCGGATCGGATTTCACCACAGAGAGCACAGAGATCACAGAGACGGATCGGAAGGAAAGAAGGGTTCGGAGGCGGATCCGGAACCCTTTCTTTCCGGCCTCAGTGGCCTCTGTGCACTCTGTGGTGAAACTCCGGATCGCCTCTTGCGGGCAGCGGCCGCTACTTAGCGCGTGCTTGCTTCACGATGTCCACGAACAACTGCGCGCGATCGGTGACCAGTTCGTCGCGTCCCTCGCGCAGGGCCTTGACGTCCACCAGGTCGCCGCCCACGCCCAGGGCCTCGGCCCCTGCCTTGATAAATGCCGCCGCGGTTTGCAGCGAAACCCCTCCGGTGGGGACCAGCTTGATGTGCGGCAGCGGCGCCTTGAGCGCCTTGAGATAACTCGCTCCGCCCACCGCGCCTGCGGGAAAGACTTTCACGAAATCGGCGCCAGCCGACCAGGCGGTCACCACCTCGGTCGGGGTCAGCGCGCCCGGCATCACCAAGACGCCTTGCTGCTTACAAAAAGCAATCGTCTCAAGGCTGAGCGCGGGGCTCACGATGAACTGGGCGCCAGCCTCGATGCAGGCCTGCGCAGTTCGCGCATCCATCACTGTGCCCGCGCCGATGATCACCTCAGGATCGATCTCGGCGGTCAGTTCCTTGATCACTCCCACCGCGCCAGGAACCGTCATGGTGATCTCGAGCACCGAGATCCCGCCCTTGAGAATGGCCGCCACCGCCCTGCGGGCCATGTCGGTGGACTCGGCCCGGACCACAGGAATGATGCCGATGGCCGTGAGACGGCTGCCAACTTCTGCTTTGTCGCGCGATTTCATGCTGCCTTTCTTGGTGACTAGCGGGCCACGCGCGCACTCGCGCCCTTCATGACCTTCTCGACTTCTACCAAGGTTGCCATGGTGGTGTCGCCCGGCGTGGTCATGGCCAAAGCCCCGTGCGCCGCTCCACATTCCACAGCCCACTCCGGAGACTTGCCAGCGAGAAAACCGTAGATCAAGCCGGACGCGAACGAGTCACCGCCGCCCACGCGATCGTAGATTTCCAGATCGTTGCGGACCGTGGCGCAATAGAGCTGCCCCTGGTAGTAGCACACGGCTCCCCAATCGTTGCAGGTCGCGCTTCGGGCATTGCGCAGGGTGGTGGCCACCAGTTTGAGATTGGGGTACGCGGCGATCACGCGTTCGATCATTCGACGGAAGCTTTCCGGGTCCAGCTGCGATAGGTTCTCGTCCACGCCTTCCACCTCGAAGCCCAGCGCCGCGGTGAAGTCCTCTTCATTGCCGAAGAGCACGTCGACCTGGGACACGACTTCGCGGTTCACTTCGATGGCGCGCTTGCGGCCGCCGATGGCCTTCCACAGCGACTCGCGATAGTTGAGGTCGTAGGAGGCCACGGCGCCATTGTCGCGCGCGGCCTTGAGGGCTTCCTTGGCCACCAGAGGCGTGGTTTCCGAAAGGGCACAGAAGATCCCGCCGGTGTGGAACCAGCGTGAACCTTCGCCGCGGAAAATCAGTTTCCAGTCGACGCTGCCGGGCTGCAGCTGCGACACCGCGGTGTGGCCGCGGTCGGAACAGCCGAGCGGCGCGCGCACCCCGAATCCGCGTTCGGTGAAATTCATGCCGTTGCGAACCGCGCGGCCTACGCCATCGTAGGAAACCCATTTGACGTGCGATTGGTCCACGCCACCCTGGTAGACAAGGTCCTGGACCAGACGGCCCACCGGGTTGTCGGCCAGGGCGGTCACCACCGCGGTCTTCAGGCCGAAACAGCGATGCAACCCGCGTGCGACGTTGTACTCGCCGCCGCCTTCCCACACCTGGAACGAACGTGTGGTCGCGATACGGCCATCTCCGGGATCGAGGCGCAACATGATTTCGCCCAGGCTGACGAGATCCCACTTCGCGCTTCCTGCTGGCTTGATTTTGAGGGGTTCCATGTGCATTTCACCGACGAATTTGCTGACCGGAGCGTACAGGAAATGCAGCGGGCGATCAAATGCACAAATGCATGAGGTAGGTTTGAAATTTCAAGTCGCCAATACCTGCACGGCGGTAGGGGCGACCTGCGGTCGCCCTTCCCCGACGGCCCGCTTGGCAAGTGCCTGGCGTCTCTGGTACGGCGACGAAAGAAGCTTGCGTCTAGTACCAAATTCAGTGCTATATTGCGGTCTATGCGAGCGACCAGTGCGCGACCCATCACCGACCTGAAGACTCATACCAAGGATGTGGTTGGTGAGGCTGTCCGTACCGGAGAGCCCATCTTGATCACCCAGAACGGCCGGGCTCGCGTCGTGGTGATGGATGCGCGACGACACGACGACATGCAAGCGACTCTCTCGATGCTGAAGCTGCTCGCGCAAAGCCAAGAGTCGCTCGCTCGGGGCGAGAAAACATACTCCAGCGAGGATGTGCGCCGGCGCGCCCACGCCGCCCTGCGTCGGGCCGCCCGCCGATGAGGGGAAGTCGTGAGTTTCGTGTTGTGTGGACCGGACCGGCAGCAGCCGACCTTGAGCGAATCGCTTTGTTCTTGCTGGGCGAATCTCCGCTGCGGGCTGGTCCGATAGTCGACCGTATCGTCGACCGAGCCGAGTCCCTGGCCGAGTTCCCCAACCGTGGCCGCACCCCACCGGAGCTTCGGTCGATAGGAGACCACACCTGGCGCGAGATCCAGGAAAGCCCGTGGCGGATCATCTACCGGGTGGGAGCCGGTGTGGTTCAGATCCACGCGGTTCTCGATGGCCTGCGCAGCCTCGAAGACATCTTGATGGAGCGGATCCTTCACGGTTGAGGGCAGGCGGAGCTGCCGGCAACAGTAGGTCCGGCCCCGTGCGCGCGCTATAGTCGGCATCGACCCATGACCGAGCCTTCCAGCCCTTCGCCGCTTGCGCCGCCTTCCGACGCAGAATTGCTGTGGCTAGCGGGCAAGCCGCGCGAGGTGGGGCAGGCGCTGGACCGACGCTTCCTCGACAAGGGGTCTGACTTGCAGCTGTTTTCACAGCCTCGCAGCCTGCTTGAGGGCATCTTCGAGTCATCGCGATGGAACGGGTAACAAAGAAGCATCACAAGGAGGCGGGAGGACACGAGGGCCCTGCGAAGGTTCCCGGGTTGAGACCCGAGCGCCGCAAGCAGGCGTTTTCCGTCTTGGGCGGTGCCGTGGAGCGGGCTGGCGACGCTGAAAGTGCGGCGGCGCTGGCCGAGCTGCTGACGCCTGACCCCGGCCTGGCTCGCGCGCTGACTCACGGGTTTCACAGCTACGCGGGTCGCATGCACCCCTTCACCGCGCGTACCGCGATCGCACGCTTCTCGCAGCTTGGCCAAGAGGTGCTCGATCCATTTTGCGGCAGCGGCACGGTCCTGGTCGAGGCCATGGCCGCCGGTCGTAAGGCGGTGGGCAGCGACGCCAGCCCGCTGGCCGTGATCATCGCGCAGGTCCGCTCGACCACCCTGGGGCCGGAGGGGCGCGCGCGTCTGGTGGAAGGCGCGCGGCAGATCGCCGAGCAGGCAGCCGAGCGCGCCCGCAAGCGCCAGCGGCCCGAGATCCCTCAGTGGGCAGCCCGGGAGAAAGACCGATTCTTTCCCCACGTTGCGCTTGAACTCTACGGTTTGCGCGCGCTCATTGGCGAAACCAAGGAAGACGACGTGGGCCGCGCTTTGCGTGCGTGTTTGTCCTCGATCTTGGTGAAATTCATGCGCGGTAGCGAGGAGGCGCAAGCTCGGCGCATCGGCCGGGGCGTGCCTTCGCACTTCTTTGCCGGCCGTGCCGAAGAGCTGGCGCGTGGCCTGGAAGCTTTGGAACGGCGAACACCGGCGGGAACGCCCAGGCCGCAGATTCGTGTGGCCGATGCGCGAGACTTGGGCATAGCGCCGGCGGATCGCTTCGATCTGATCCTGTCTTCGCCACCCTACGCTGGAACCTACGATTACGCGGAACACCACGATGTGCGCTTCCTCTGGCTGGGGCTGCCCCGTGCGAATCTGGATCGCGTGCAGGTGGGTGCGCGCGACGAGGGCTTGGGTTCCGCCGCCCAGCGCTGGCTTCACGATCGGCGGCGCTGGCTGTCGGAAATGGCGCGCGTGGCCCGTCGGGGCGCGGCCGTCATCTTGCAAGTGGGGGACGGCGTGGTCGCGGGCGCGCCCGAGGACGCCGCGCAGACCGTCGAGGACGAGGCCCAGCGCTTGGGCCTTACCCCGGTGGCGCGCGTCTCGCAGGCCCGGCCGCCCCATGACTATCGCCTGCGCCAGATCTTCGAGGGCCGCCCCCGCCGGGAACACATCGTGCTTCTGCGCAAGGAGCACTAGTTGCTCTCCCAGGTGATGCATACCATTCGCGAGCAGGCGCTGCTCGCGGCGAGCGAACGCGTGTTGATGGCTGTCTCCGGCGGTCCTGATTCGACGGCGCTGCTGCATGCGCTGAAGCACCTCGCGTCCCGCTTGCACATCGAGCTGGTCGCGGCGACCGTGGATCACGGCCTGCGGCCGGAATCAGGGAGCGAGGCCGCCCTGGTGGCCGAGCGCTGCCGCGCCCTGGGCGTGGCTTGCGAGATTCTCTCGGTCGACGTCAAGGCCGCGCGCCGCGCCCATGTGTCCTGGCAGGAAGCCGCTCGCAACGTCCGCCTTCTCGCCCTGCAGGACGCAGCGGCCCGGTGGGGGTGCGCGCGCATCGCCCTCGGCCACACGGCCGACGATCAGGCCGAGACGGTGCTTTTTCGCATTGTGCGCGGTACGGGCATCGGTGGCCTTGCGGGAATTCCCTATCAGCGCGGGATCTTCATCCGGCCCCTGCTTGACGTTCGCCGCAAAGGCATCATGGCGTTTCTGGCCAAACGGCGCATCCCCTTCATTGAAGATCCCTCGAATGCCAACCGGCACTATGCGCGGGTGCGGATTCGTCTTGACCTTCTGCCCCTGCTGGCTCGCGAGAATCCGCGTGTGGTCGAGGCGCTGCTGTCCATGGCACAAGACGCGCGCGCCATCGCCGCGGGGACGCCGACGCGTAACCCGCTCGCGCTGCCGTCCGTCCCGCGGCGTGCGGCCGCGTTGATCCAACGGATGGCGGCCGAGGGGCGGGGCACGCGACGGGTATCGGTCCCTGAGGGTGAGGTGGTGGTGAGCTACGGAAACGTCCGCTTTCGGCCGCACGTGCAGCAAGAATCTGGCCCTTCTTCGTCCGAGGTGGTCGGGGTGAAGGGCCCGGGGATTTATCGCCTGCCGGGTCGAAGCGAGGGCTCGGCTCTCAAGCTAGAAGAAGGGAGGGCCCCCGCGGCTCCACCAAGCGGTGCCGCAGTTTTTGACGCCACACGGATCGCGCGACCCCTGGAGGTGCGCGCCTGGCGCCCGGGCGAGCGCATGCGTCCGCGGGGCGGCCGCGGCAGTCGCAAGCTGTCGGACCTGCTGGTCGATGCCAAGATCCCTCGCGACCTGCGGCACGAGCTGCCTGTGCTGGTCGCCGCCGACGGAAGCATCCTGTTTGTCGCGGGCCTGCGACCCTCCGAGATCGGGCGTCCGCAGGGCGGCACGGAGCACTGGCTCGCCGTGCGCTCTGTCTGACAGCGTTGCCGACGGGAACTCTCGTTGACGCCGCGCTTTTTGCGGTCAATATTCTGATCAGATAGCCGACAGCATCAGAGGACCGCGCGTGCGCAATAGTCATAAGACCATCCTGGTTTGGGCCATGCTGCTCTTCACCTTCTTTTTGGTGTGGCAGCTCATC
>Ga0182021_10007100_pt1 | contig 13264 bp, 10 predicted proteins | sample 612E3MmetaG_FD_120493 | JGI IMG/M metagenome (GOLD analysis project Ga0182021, IMG submission 120493) | Permafrost microbial communities from Stordalen Mire, Sweden - 612E3M metaG (Illumina Assembly) | ecosystem: Environmental > Terrestrial > Soil > Wetlands > Permafrost | place: Sweden...
AGATATCCCCTCAAACGAAACCGGTGAAGGCTGCAGTCTTACCGCTGCCGGCAGCGGCAGCAAATTTACCGACCCGCAGACCGTACTGGATGAACTGGTGAAGTCAGTCGGGTTGGGCTGGACGGAGCAGATCAACTACCAGGCGGGCGGACCCACCGGAGCTGCAACAGGGCTTACCCGCGATATGGCTCTGATGCTGATCAGCGTTAACTGGGCTCCCGCTGCCGGGGTAATCTGCCCGACAGATCAGCCCATTGCGAGCTGCAATCTGACCGCGAAACAAAAAGCCTACACCATACAGATCGACGTTGCTCAATATAAGGCCGATTTCTCACTGGACGGTCATTGGGAAGATGCCGCGCAAAACTTCAGTCTGGACCTGGGGCAGGAGTGGAAGAATATCTACGGCCATCACACCGCAGTTGCCCAGGGCGGAGGCAAGATCGACACGCTGGATGAATCCATCTCTGGCAGCCTCAAGGGGAAAATTGCCACAGTTCAATTCAAGAGTTCATTTACCAGCGATTCTGGCACAGCCGAGATCACCTATGTGGACGTCAATACTATAAAATGGAAGATCATCACTCCGCCAACCGGGGAATATTATCTGCCAGCAGAGGCTACGCTGACCCGGAAGTAAGATATTAAGTGAACGAACAATTTGTAAAAGATGGTGGCTTACCCAGCCGCCATCTTTGGTCTTAATGACTACAAAATAGTTCCAAAAAATACTATCGCGGAGGCGGGATCAAAGTTGGTGTAGGCAGTTGCACACAGGCACAGGCTGCCTGGCTCCAGGCCCAGCCCACACGGCATCTTCTGATCAATATCGGACAAGAGGTTACGACCGTTGTGGGCGCATTGGTTGGCACAAGGGTTGGGGTGGCGGTGGGTTTTACCACCACACACAAATTGGCCAGTTGACCCTCCTTGGGCTTTTGACCAAAGATCCAACTGCACGAATTATCTAAATTCCAGGCAGAAGCGTCTTGTTCATGGTCTACGATCTCAAATTTATCCGGTGCGAGGTTTGCCAGACCCGTCCAGGCCCACCAGCCAAATACTTTGGGGTTGCTGAGCAAACTTGACTTGAACGCGAATTCGATGTTATTGGCATCCTTGGGTGAAATGCGCGCCCAGGCCAGGTCAGCGTCGCTGCCAACGCCGCTGTCGAAGAGCTTGGTCTCATAACCATCACTGGTATTTTGATCATACAGAAAAGCCTGGCTTCCGCCTACATCACCGTTTTTGTCCTGCCAGACCTGTACACCATCCGTGGACCATGTCGTCGAGGTTAGTTTGGTGGCCAGGAGCAGGAACTCTCCGCGCGAATCCAGATCGTCATCCAGTTCAAAACCGGCTTTAAACCCGTCGGGAATTTTGCTGAGATTATTGACCTTTAGCTTTAAGAATATCCACGGATCAGTTTTCCCCGCCATTCCCCAGACGATATCCAGCGCCGGAACATAGGCACCGGTGGGGCCGTCCGCCGGCCGTTCCAACCACTCGCGATTCCAGTAATCGCAGCCGGAGGTGACGATTTGATTCGTTCCGGCCACGACGCGCGCGCCGGTGTTGCAATCACTCACCACCTGATCGGACAGGTAGGTGGGATCACCTGGAACGGTGGAATGGCTGATCTGGGTGGCAGTGGCTGTGGGTGGAGCCGGAGTGACCGTCGCCAATGCTACTGGCAACGGTGAGGAGGTTTGAGTTGGGATCGTGGTTGCCGGAGCGGCAGTCGGTTGCTGAACAGGGCTTACCGTGCTGACGGGAGTTGCCTTTCCCAGGGGAAGGTTGCAACTGCTCGTCAATAACGCCAATAATACCAGAATGAAGAAACAGAACTGAAATGACCGTTTCATTTTTTCCTCCGATCAGGCGAAAAGCAAGTGATATTTAAAAGATGATTAACCAGGAAATTCGATGCTTATAACAATGATATTTCTTCATTTATTATACAAATATAATTCTCAATTCATATCCATAATTTTTCAGACATGTTATATGAACCGTTGTGTCGTTTTCTTCGAATTGTCGATGTAATAAGACTGGAAAGGTATTCCAGAGAACGCTTTAGCGAACAATTGGGAAGGTTCACATAAACTGATCTCCCAAGGGAACTTACCCGTGGGAGATCAGCAGGTGGCTGCTATTTCTATAAATCACCAAAGTTGATGAGTTCGATGTTGTTTTCTTTGAGCAAGGCCCGCGCGTGCGGGTCGGTGAGGATCTGTAATTCAACTGCCCGCTGATGGGTATAACTTGATACTGAACGCAGCTTGTTATCCAACACCGTCGGGTGGCACATCAATTCCAAGGTCTGCCCGCTTGTATCCGCTGCCAGTTTCGCCAGGACCTCAGTCAGATGGGTCATGGTGGCAGTTTCACCGTAAAAGTCGCCGCAGAAGACCTGCGTTGTTTTCGGTTTGTATTTTGCCAGCAGTGCCTGCACCGCAGCAAAATCCGTTTCTACGTGGCCGCCGGGCAGGTAACCGGCCGCGGAGATCGCCTCATTCCCGTACGGGCAGCGGATCGGGCAGCCGATCTCTGCCGCCAGCATTAGCATGCGCTCGAACAAGGCGGGGCTGAAATAGGAGCAGTGGTGATGCGAATCCAAGTGGTCTGGGTTGCGGCCGGTGACCCGTACAAATTGCTGTACCTGCGCCTGCCATTCGGCCAGTGCCTCGTCCGGGTTGATCTGATCCAGGCGTTTGCTGAGCACGTCGTGTTTTAAAAAAGCACCGCTGGCATCCACCAGCGTGGGAACCTTTTCGGTAGGTAACACCGGAGTTCCGATGGTCAAGACCAAATGCACTCCCAGCCCCAACTTTGGGCAGCGCGAACGCGCTTTGGGCAGGTCAGATTGGCTGGCCGGGTGGTTCATCATCGCAGAGGTCGAGCTGACAATGCCCGAAAGATGGGCGTACCGGATGCCCTCAGAAACACCCGAAGTAAGACCATAATCATCCGCATTGACGATCAAGCGTGGGTTCAAAGTATGCCTCCAAAATTCTTTGGTTTTTGTCGCGGCAGGGTGGCGATCAGGTTATTGCGCATTTCCGCGGTCGGGGTCACTCCGGCTGCCTGTATTCCAAGCAGTACCGCGCCGATCACCGGAGGTTCGTGGGTGCGGATGATGTTGGCAGCAGGGGCAATGGCGTGAACCAATTTTTCCATCTCATCGCTCAGCATTGGGCTGCCTCCCCACATGCTGCCAATTTGTACCAGGTCAAAATCAACCGCCTCAAACTGGAGCTGGCGGATGACAGCACAGGCCATTTTCCCCAGTTCAGAACCGGCCCAGCGTACCAGGTTCACCGCCACCGGGTCGCCCTGGCGCGCCACTTCAAACACCAGCGGTGCGTCGGCAGCGTCCAATTCAAAATCACGGCAGATCAATCCTTGCAGCAGATCGCCCAGATCTTTTGCCCCGTAGCGTTCGCAAAAAACATCAGCCAGGGCGGTGGGCGCGCCGCGTCCGGTCCAGGTATGCGCCAGGATCTGTCCGACGCGCACCATCAATTCTGCGGCGCCGGCGTTTTCGCCAAATTCACTGCCTCCTCCGGTGACCCTGCCAAAACGGGTATGGGCAGCATCCCAACCACGGCAGTTGCAGCTCGTCCCTGAGACAATGGCAATGCCCCACATGCGCGGTGACCCGGCCAGAAGTCCCAGTTCCACGTCGTTCACCAATTCCAGAGCGCCCCCCAGTTGCAGAGAATTGATCACATCCAGGGTCGGCCCTTTTTGTTTTGGCCAGTCATAGCCCGAAACGCCGAAACCTGAGCCAAAGATCGCATCCGTTGCAAGGTGAGCAGAATCCAATGCGGCCTGGACAGCTTGCTGGAGATTATGCTGGAAACCGGCATAACCCACGGATTCATGGTTGCCCGGACCGCTCTGACCAAAACCAACTACCCGTCCGGTTTCGTCCGCGACCATGACGTGTGTTTTGGTACCGCCAATATCTGCTCCAAGGAAAAATGATGCCATAAGCCCTCAATCAATCAGGATTTGAAGAAATTAGGTAAATATTTCTGGTGCGTGGTCAACAGGTCATCCATTACTTTCTCGATATCTCCCATTTCGGGGCCGAGCGGATGGGCCAGCATGGCCTGGAAAAGCAGATTGCGGTCGCCGCTGACTGCGGCCCGCGCGGTGAGAATTTCATAGGATTTTACCTGAGCGATCAAGCCGCAGCAAACCTCTGGCAGCGGCTCGGCGGGCAGGGGATGGGCTCCCTGGCGGTCGATCTTGCAGGGCATTTCGAGTACCCAATCTGCGGGCCAGCCCGCCACAGCGCCCGCGTGCGGAGTGTTGACCACATGCACTTCACCCAGATCATTATAGTGAGCATTCAATAATTGCGTTGCCACCGTCGAGTAATAGGCGCCGCCGCGTTTCATCAGATCAGCCGGAGGTTCGTTCAGCGCCGGGTCAGCATATTCGCTCAGCAAGTCCTTTTCAATTGTCATCACTTCTTCGGCACGGGAAGGTGGCCAGTTTTGTTGGGCGGCCAGTTTAGCATGAGTATTATAAAAGTATTGCAGATAATAATTCGGGATCATCTGTAAAGTTTCCACCAACTCTGGCGGAAATTCAGGTTGGGCTTCTGCGCGCAATTTGGCAGCATACTGCTGGATGATCGGACCCCACATCTCCTCACCGTCCACTTTGAAGCCGCGGTGCCAGGTGAGATGATTGAGCCCGAGGGTATTCAGTTCACAGCGAGCCGGGTCGATCTTCTGCCCGGTGAGCGCTTCCAGACCTGAAAGGATGGTCATCTTTGTGGTGATGGGCACATTGCAAACTCCGAGCGCATGGATATCCGGGGCGAACATGCTCAGCGCCTGCGTGTTCAACCCGGCCGGGTTGGTGAAGTTCACCAGCATAGCTCCAGGTGCTGTGGCACGCAGATCCTCTACAATGCTGAGCAGCACCGGAATGGTACGCAGGGCCTTGGCCATGCCGCCAATGCCGGTGGTTTCCTGGCCGATCAATCCGTGGCGGCGGCCCAGGTACTCATCTTCGCGGCGGGCGGGCATTTGCCCCACCCGCAGTTGTGTGATCACGTAAGACGCCCCGCTGATCGCTTCACGCTGGTTGGCGCTTAAGGTCACTTTAAAAGGAGAGCCGTTGTTCGCGACTATGCGTTGTGCAAAGCCACCTACAACGGCCAACCGCTCTTCACCTATATCCATCAGGCACAGTTCATTCAGCGGAAATGTCTCTTTGCGGGCCAAAAAACCGTTCACCAACTCAGGGGTGTAAGTGGAACCCCCGCCAATTACGGTTACCTTCATTTAAAATGCCTCCGCACGTAATTGATCTTTGAATCTTACTTCATTATTATCGGCATTATGCCAAGGCAATTATAGTGGGCATTCCATTTCTGGGCAGCCGCGGTTTACGTTATTTTCAAGATTGAACAGGCAAACAAACAGACTGACGTGACATTTATAATCACGCCAGCCTGTGAGTGTGAACAGTTCTCTTTACTTGATACTTTGAGCGATGGTAAGCATGTCCTCTTTCTCGATTTCCCCGCCAAAGTAGCTCAGTTCATAGGCGGTACCATTCGCCTGCCAGCGCAATGATCTATTATAAGGATCGGCATCCCACACCCAGCCTTTGTCTGTGCCGGACCAACCGCCTTCCACGTACTGGCCGCTAACGCCACCGATCTGCACTAGATTGATCTTCGCATCCTTGCTGATTAACTTGCCGGGCGCCTGCTTGTCCAGGTCGGTGCCATCTCCCAGCACGAATCCGCACAAGTTGCAGTCGTTCGTACCATTTGTTGGCTGTTCGCTTACAGAGAGGCCGTCTGTGGAGCCGCTGAACGCATTGAACCAGTAGAAGGCAGCGGCCGTCTTTTGATCTGGGTCAAAACGCGCGCCCAAAAAAGTGAGCGTTTCCGGCAGCCGGGTGGGCAGGCTTAGCTTAAATCCGGCAGATTGTTGAACCTGATCCACCGATTGAGCATACCTTTCTCTCAGGTATTGCAGCGGATCTTCCGTTGGCGTCTGGGCCGGCAAGGTGGGCACGCCAGTTACGGGTTCTTTCGTCATGCTGCCGGCCAGGGCGGTCAACACATCCAAATCCATGGGCGGTTGTTTCCCCATTTTTTCCAGTGTGAACAGGATGCCATCTTTTACCCAGCGCAATGTTTCTAGATCAGCATTAGGGTTCCACTTTGCCGGGCCGCTGCCATCGGAAAAATAGCTGCCTTTCACGTATTCGCCAGTAATTCCGTCAATCGTAACTGATTTGATGTCAGCACTGGCCCCCACCTGCGGGGGTTTTTGATCCAGGCTGCCGCTCCACGGTTCTTCATCGATCAGTATTAGGCCGCTCTGGTCATTGTTTCTATATTTGATATGCACCTGTACCGGACTGCCGGTCGCCCCAACATAATACAGTCCTTCGGGAATTGTACCGAGCTGATAGATCGTGAAGGGAACTTGCCCTCGAATTTCTTCAATGGCACAGGTAGGATCACTGAGATCACCGCACTTTGCCGCGAATGCCGGCCCGGGCTGTGTGGGGAAGGGGGTAGGCGTACTGGCAGCCTGGCCCGGTGTTTGTTCCACCCAGGTTTGGGTTTCAGCAGTGTAACCGGGCATTGTGTCGTTTGGTCCGCGGGTGAAAAATTGCAGAATGCTTTGCGCCCACACGTTCCCCAGCGGGGTGGCGGCGAAAAACACCACGACCAAAATGAATGCTGCCAGAATTGCAGCAGGGACGCGCATGCGCCGCTGATTGTTTTTATTGGTGTTCATATTTTTATCCTTTTGCATAGAGTCGGTTTTGCTTGCTTGCAGGTGAGCCCGGATGGACGGCCATAGATCTATTTTTCTGGAGGTGACAGCTTCTTCAGTCAGGTGAGTCAAAATCGACTGGATTGTTTCATTTTTGTTATTCATGTTTGTGTTCCTGCCTTTCCTCCATCCATTCCGGATGTTCCTGTTCCCAGAAGGGTTGGAGAATTTCAATCAATCGATTTCTTGCCGTCCGCAGCCACCATCTTACGGTCGTTGCTGGGCGGTTGACCTCCCCGGTGATCTCTACCAGATTCATTTCCAGAAAGTGGCGCATGATGATCACCGCCCGCTGTTCGGGTGTGAGCTGTTCCAGAGCTTTCCAGACTATCTGGCGCGTTTCTGCGCTTTCCACAATTTCTTCGGGGCAGGCCTCCGGGTCCAGCAGCCAGGCCGCTATCTTTGAAGTTTCTTCATCACAGTCTTTCTCCAGCGGCACCAGGCGCTTTTCACGGCTTACTGCTCGCAACGAGGCGTTGACCACGCTGCGCAGGAACCAGGGTCCAAAAAGCTTTCCCTCATCGAACTGGCCGATCTTTTGGGCGGCCTGTAGAAAAGAGTTTTGTACGATATCTTCTGCGGAGTCGAGGTCGCGCACGATGAGGTACGCCGCCGATACAGCCTGAACCTGATAGCAGTTCACCAGATATTCCATTCCGGCCAGATCACCCTGTTTGAGTCGAGCAATGGCACTTAATTCATCCAACGTTGGGTTTTTCACGTTTTTGTTGAGGTCCTCTATTAAGTAATATACATGGCATTGAAAAAATGAGAGAAATGATCCGGCCGTTTGTTATTCATTTTGCGTCCAAAGCAAGTAATTGCAAAGTTACTCAAAGTAAATATTCAAAAAACGATACCAAAAAAGGGTAAAAACGTTGTATTATATATAGAAGATTGATACAATAGGTTTTTAATACCTTATTGGTTCGCACAGGCGCCAGAAACTTAGCCTCGAACCAAATCATTTTGTCATAATTGTTAAAGTTAATAAGGCAACACAGTCACACGAAAGGCACCACCTTTCTGTGAGACTTTTTTTATAAGGGTTTGTTCCGGGTAAACAAACGGATAAAGAACAAAATATTATAAGGAGAAGAAAATGAAATCGAAATCGATTGTTGTAATCGTAACCGTTTTTGTGCTCGCCAGCATGATGCTGTCTGCGTGCGCATCGGCTACACCGGTTGCCACAGAAGCACCTACTGCAGCAGCCACTACTGCAGCAGCTACTGTTGCAGCCACCGCCGCACCTACTACAGCTGCCTCGAATCCGGATACCATTATCATTGGTACAACGGATAAAATTGCCAGCTTAGACCCGGCCGACGCTTATGCTGTTCATGACTGGGAAGTCATCAAGAACATCAGCAATGGCTTGCTCGCTTGGAAACCAGGTACTACTGATATTGAAGCCGACCTGGCGACTGATCTGGGCACTGTTTCTGCTGATGGCTTGACTTACACCTTCACTTTGAAGGACGGCATCAAGTTTGGCGATGGCACCCCATTGACCGCCACCATTTATGCAGCTCAGTTGAACCGTTTGCTCACCATTGGACCTAAATGCCCGAACGATGTAGCCGATTCCTTGGCTGTTCCGTTTGTAAAGAGCATTACCGCCCCTGATGACAAGACCATTGTCTTCGTACTGACCACCCCAATTGCGTACTTCCGCAATTTGTTAGCCACCGCCCCCTTTGTCGCCGCTGACCCGAACATTTTCAAGGCTGATGCCTGTACTTTGTTCCCGACCGCCCCGATCTATGGAACGGGACCCTGGTTTGTTTCTCAATTCAATGCCGATGAGCAGATGGTTCTTGAACCGAACCCCAACTACACTGGCAAATACAAACCCCAGGTCAAACAGATCATTATTCGCTTCTATTCTGATGCCAATACTTTGGCTTTAGCTGTTCAGAGCGGCGAAATTGATATTGCCTGGCGTATGCTCTCCACAGACCAGATCACCCAACTAACGGGTGTTAAGGGCGTGAAGATCGGTACAATCTCTGGTGGCTCTATCCGCTTCCTGACCATCAACCGCACCATGAAACCAACCGATGATCCCAATGTTGTAAAAGCAATTGCTTCCTCGATTGATCGCAACGAAATTGCCGATACCGTCTTTGGCGGCAAAGTAACTCCGTTGTTCTCTATGGTTCCTCCTGGTTTCTTGGGCGCTACCGATGCATTCGACAAGATGTATGCATCCCCTGATCTCGCTGCAGCCAAGAAATTCCTCGAAGCCTCCGGTTATTCTGCGACCAAGCCGGTTAAACTCACGATCTATTATCCACCAGAACATTATGGTGCGACAACAGCCGCCTGGATGCAGATCATCAAGAAACAACTTGAAGCAACCGGCGAAATTCAGGTCACCTTACAGGCTCAGGAATGGAGTACTTACATTCCCGCTTTGACCGGTGGCAAATCCTACAATGTGGGTGTGATGGGCTGGTTCTTTGACTATCCCGATCCCTCCAACTACCTCGATCCCTTCATCTACAACGGTGGTATGGGTAACAACATCACTGCCGCCGTCAAAGGCAGCACAACTGGTAAACCCATCAACGATACAGCCAAACAGTTAGTTGCACTGTTGCAAAAGGCCGATATCGAACAGGACAATACCAAACGTGTTGATGAATATGCTAAGGCTCAGGATCTGTATGCTGACCTGGCCGGAAACATTCCTCTGTTCTTTGAAGCTGAGCATGTTGTTTACCGCGATAATATCAGTGGTTCAGCATCTTATGCAACTCCTGATACCCTGAACATTGGCAGCAACATTGTATTCAACTACTCCTTGCTCAGCAAGAGCAAATAGTAGAATTTAGTATTTCAACGGAAATGGGGCGGGAGAAATCCCGCCTCATTTAGAGTATCCACTTTAGATAAATCATGCCTCCTATAACCCTACTCGCATTAATCATTGGTATACCGTCCATTCTTCTGTTGGCGTACGTATTTATCCGAGGTTCAACAGGGCTACGGCGTTATATCCTTACCCGTATTGTCCTGACCTTACCTATGGTCTTCATTCTGGGTACTCTGGTTTTCTTTATTCTGCGTGTTCTCCCTGGCGATCCGGTATCCTCTGCGTTAGGACCTAAGGGTACCCCTGAAATGATCGCATCGGTCCGTACCCAACTGGGATTAAACGACCCATTGATCGTTCAATATGGTCGTTTTCTCTGGCAAATGGTCACTTTGAAATTCGGTAATTCGCTCGTGGGCGGTCATCGTCCAATCATCGCTGAGATGAGCGAACGCTTCCCGGCCACGCTGGAATTAATTATTCCGGCGTCGGTTTTAGCATTGATAATTGGTATTTTTGGGGGTACGTTGGCCGCTTCCAAGCGTAAGAAAGTGACTGATTACATATTCAGAATTTACGCTGTTGTGATCTATTCCTTGCCAATTTTCTGGCTTGGGTTGATCTTGCAGCTTTTCTTTGGAGTTAAACTGGGCTGGCTGCCAATTTCTGGCCGTATCGATCCCATTATTGGTACTACATTGGTAACACATACAAATATTTATTTTATTGATTCACTGATAACAGGAAACTGGCCGGCATTTCTCTCAGTACTGCAGCATCTGGTTTTACCCACGATCACTCTTGGGTTAATTCAATCCGGGTTATTTGTGCGTATCACCCGTGCCAATGTGATCGAGACGATGCAAATGGATTACATTGCGGCTGCCCGTGCACGCGGCATCCGCGAAAAAGTTCTGATTTACGGTCATGCACTTAAAAACGCAATGATCCCGGTAATTACTTTGATCGGGTTACAGGTTGCCATTCTATTGGCCGGCGCTGTGCTCACTGAATCTGTCTTTTCTTGGCCAGGGATGGGTAGTTATCTGGTCGAACGTATCTCCGCTCGCGACTATAATGCCGTACAAAGCGTGATTACAGTCTTTGCAATGCTGGTCGCTCTGATCAGCCTGGCAGTTGATGTCATTTACTCTCTCGTTGATCCTCGTGTGAGGTATTAAAGTGGCGAATCAAATTGAAAACTTACCCAACACTCCTCCCGAGGGAGCAAATTGTGAATCAGATCTAAAGAAAGTCGGCTTTGTGCGCCGCTTATTACGAGCTAGGCACTGGTATGGAGCTGACTGGTGGTTTGTGTTAATTTCTTCTATCGCAGTGATTGGCTTTATTATTGTGGCAATTTTCCCTGGCTTATTTGCCCCCTACTCGCCAGATGCCTTAGTGGGTCCGCGCTTTTTAGCACCGGGTGAAGAAGCTGCTCTTTCTGTACTGGTCGTTCCAAGTTCTGCCTCCTATAGTAATTTGAAGGAGCTTGCCGCCGGGGAAGGAAGTACTCGCCCAAGAATTGGTGTCGTGCAAGGAAGTTCCACGGCTGGAGATTTGAACACACAAGCCCAATTAATTGATCAGAAGCTCAAAGAACAGGGCAACGGCGTGCGTTTTCGCCCGGTCATTGCCCGCTATGCCAGTTTGGATTTGGCATTGCAGGCTGTTGCTGATGGAACAGATTCCGCCGCAGTGGTACAAAGCACAGAATTTGTAAGTGTCAAAGCCAAATTCACCACTTTACGCGAAGCTGATTCCCTCACCGGGGAGACTGCTGGCAGCTTTGCTCTTGGAACCAATGATATTGGTCAAGACCTATTGAGCCGTTTGATCTGGGGAACACGTATTGCTCTCATCATCGGTTTTACCTCAGCTATTCTCTCGTTGTTCCTGGGTGTACCTTTGGGTCTGTTAGCAGGCTTTCTGGGCGGTGCTTTTGATCGTATTCTGAGCCTGGTGATGGATAGTTTATATGCCTTCCCGGGTCTGATCCTGGCTATTGCCATCGCGGCTGTGCTCGGACCCAGTATTCTCAACATCATTATTGCTATTTCCGTCTTATACATTCCAACTTACTACCGCATCGTGCGTGGGCAGACACTTTCTGTGAAGCAGGAGGTTTATATCGAAGCTGCCCAGAGTATTGGTGCGCGCAGACCTGAAATTTTAGGCCGCTATATTTTACCAAATGTCATTCCTTCTGTGTTCATTATCTTTTCAGTGAACATTGCTGATGCTATCTTAACAGGAGCTGGTCTATCTTTCTTAGGGTTGGGTTTACCGCCAACCATCGCAGATTGGGGCATTGACCTGGCTCGCGGTCAACGTTTTATCCAGACCGCACCGTGGATGATCACTTATCCCGGCATCGCGATTGTTCTGGTTGTTTTATCATTTACATTAATGGGTGAAGGTTTAACTGAAATATTCAACCCGAAACTGAGGGATCGCTGATGGCTGACGATATTCTATATTCAGTACGAAATCTTACTGTCGATTACAAAACCCGCGGTGGTATTGTTCACGCCGTAGATAATGTATCACTCGACATTCGCCGTGGTGAGATCCTGGGGCTGGTAGGTGAATCGGGCTGCGGAAAATCTACCTTTGGTAAAGCTCTCATGCGCCTGCACGACGGCCCGGCAAGTATTCCCAATGGTGAATTATGGTTCGACGGTCAGGACCTCATGAAAGTCCCCATGAAAGATATGCCCGCCATCCGCGGGGCTGATATCGGCATGGTCTTTCAGGACCCAATGACCTCGCTCAACCCGGTGCAAAGCATTATGGAACACCTTACCGAAACCATCCAGACGCATGAACCAAAAGTCAGTGATGCTGCTGCCCACGCCCGCGCAGAGGATTTGGTTGAACGCCTGGGTATCCGCCATGAGCGTCTCAAAGAATATCCCCATCAAATGTCCGGCGGTATGCGCCAGCGTGTGATGATCTCACTGGCTCTAGCCCTGCGCGCCAAACTGGTTATTGCCGATGAACCAACCACCTCTCTGGATGTGATTGTCGAAGCTAAATTTCTTGATCTGCTCAAAGAGCTTCAGGAGGAATTTAACCTGACTATTCTGCTGATCACTCATAATATCGGTGTGGTTGCTGAAGTTTGCGACCGGGTTGCTGTGATGTATGCGGCCAAGATGGTTGAGGTTGGTTCTGTAGAGGCTGTTTTTGCAGATCCCAAGCATCCTTATACACAAGGGTTATTGAGATCTGTGCCAAATATTAAATTGGATGAGGGTGATCTCTACAAAATGGGCGGTGAACCACCCAGCCTTCTCCACCCGCCAACGGGATGTCGTTTCCATCCCCGCTGCCCCAAAGCAATGGATATTTGCAGTCGCGAAGAACCCGCTTTTGAATCAGTTGCCGGCGAACAGCTTGCTTCTTGCTGGCTTTACCAAAAAGCCGATGGAAAACAGAAGGTGACCAATGGCTAGAAAGTCTGCAGAAACTAAAAAAGATAGCTCCTCCCGGATTGCTACTTCAGGTCAAGACCTGGTGGAAGTTAAGAACCTGGTCAAACATTTTCCGGTTTCAACCGGCTTGATTGCTTCCCTGGTTAATCGAGGCAATATTCCTTCAGTAAAAGCGGTGGATG
>Ga0182021_10007101_pt1 | contig 13261 bp, 14 predicted proteins | sample 612E3MmetaG_FD_120493 | JGI IMG/M metagenome (GOLD analysis project Ga0182021, IMG submission 120493) | Permafrost microbial communities from Stordalen Mire, Sweden - 612E3M metaG (Illumina Assembly) | ecosystem: Environmental > Terrestrial > Soil > Wetlands > Permafrost | place: Sweden...
AGTGTAGAATGTATTTTAAGAGAGATTGAAGTCAAAGCTAAAGGAACAAGACCCAAAACTAGAATGGTAGGTCATACCGGTTATCTTACTTTTGCACGTTTAATATAAAAAAAATTAGTAAGGATAAAATCTATCTTTTTAAATTGAAATTGAAACTAATCCTACGAAGATTTAATCACCAGCTCCATATAATAAAAAAATATAGAATTAAATAAATATGGGTGTAAAATATGACTTTTACTCAAAAAGATATCATATCCATTCGAGATTTCAGTAAAAAGGATATAATTGAAATATTAAAATTAGCTGAGAAAATGGAACCCATTGCTAGATCAAGGGAGATTTGTCATGTGATGGATGGAAAACTTTTAGGTAATTTATTTTATGAGCCATCAACTCGCACACGATTATCATTTGAAGCTGCTATGCAAAGACTTGGAGGTGGGGTTATTGGATTTGCCGAGTCAGGAGTCAGTTCTACAACAAAAGGGGAAAATCTTACAGACACTGTCCGAATTGTGGCAGAATACACTGATGCATTAGTAATAAGACATAATATGGAAGGAACAGCTCGTTTTGTTGCAGATAAAGTAGATGTACCTGTAATTAATGCAGGTGACGGAGCTGGTCAACATCCTACCCAAACTTTGCTAGATCTATATACTATGCAGCGTATTCTAGGAAAGATTGATAACCTTCACGTGGCTCTGGTAGGTGATCTTAAATATGGTAGAACAGTTCATTCATTAGCCTATGCATTAGCCATGTTTGAAGTTAAAATGAGTTTCATTTCGCCTAAAGAGTTATGTATGCCCCGGGAAGTGTTGCATGATCTCAGTAACTCTGGAATATATGTTGATGAAACTGAAGATATTAATAAAGTTTTAGATCATGTAGACGTGCTTTACGTAACTCGAATTCAAAAAGAAAGATTTCCTGACCCTGCAGAATATGCTAAAATTAAGGGAGCTTACCTTATAAACTCTAAACTTTTACAAGGCAGTAAAACAATAGTAATGCATCCTTTACCAAGAGTGGATGAAATATCTCATGATGTAGATAATACTAAATATGGTAAATATTTTCAACAGGCTTTTTATGGAGTTCCTGTACGTATGGCAATTCTAAAAAAACTTATAAAATAAAGATTTAATACTTCCAAATAAATGTAATAAAAAAGGTAATTTTTTTATCTGTTTCAACTATTCCACATAGCATCCTCTAATAATTGGACATCACATTGCAAATCAATGATATTGGTTCGTCCTTTTCCCCTTCCTCTAGAAACTGTTTTTGTGGATATAAGCCCTAAAAGTTCTAATTCATTTATAAAGTCAAATATTCTTCGATAAGAAACTGAATCACCCTTAGAAAATTCTTTGTACACCTCATATAGTCTTCCAGAAGTAATTTCTTCATTACGTTTGGTAAGGTAAAGTAGAGACTCTAAAACTTTCTGTTGTTGACTAGGCAGTGTCATGATGATATCTGTAACCTTATTGTGTTCAATGTAATCTTTAGCTTCCCTCACATAATCTTCATAAATTACATTAGAGCCATTTTCATCAGCTAATTCTCCTGAAGTACGTAACAAGTCCAATGCATAACGAGCGTCTCCTTCTTCTTTAGCAGCCATTGCTGCACAAAGTGGTATAACATCATTATTTAAGACGTCATTATTGAAAGCGAGTTCTGCTCGTTCATCAAGTATATCCATTAGTTGTTGGGCATTATAAGGAGGGAAAACGATTTCTCGGTCTCGGAGACTGCTTTTAACTCGGGGTTTGATAAATTGTTTAAAATCTACATAGTTACTTATAGATGCAATAGCAACATTATCAGTTCTAGTTAAGGTGTAGAGAAGTCCATCACCATTATTTTTAAGAAGAATATCAATTTCATCTAGTATTATTATCAAAATAAGATTTTTTCCAAAAACATTCTTTTTAAACATGTCACGAAAAGCATGTATAACTTCTGCTTTAGTCCAGCCTCGATAAGGGACATCTTGGCCCATTTGTTGACATAAACGGGCTATAACTTGATATTCTGTTGTATAATCCGTACAACGAATATATTCTACTCTAACATTGACATTTTTCTCATTGGAGATCTGTTCTAACTGTTTCCTGGCGAATTTAGCAACGGCAGTTTTACCTGTACCAGTTTTACCGTATATTGTTACATCAGGAGGTGTAACTCCAATTAAAGATTCAATCCAGTATTTAGCTACTGATTTAATCTGATCTCCCCGATGAGGTAGATTATCAGGTAAAAATCTATGGTCTAAATACTTTTTGCTTTTAAAAACCGAGTTTTTCCCACCTAATTCTTCAAATATATTTTCCATTAAATCACCCTTTATAATTACATTAATTTATCGATATAATATTCAGTGTAAAATACTGTTTTTAGTTTTATGATTAATGCGAAAAAAATCCATTATTATTATTAATTTTATATATAAATCACCTTTAAATCATGATTAAACAAATAAACAAATGTTTAATTTATTTGATTGTATTACAATTATAGAGATTGAGGTTTGCTTCAAATGAAAATTTCAAATAAATTTTTTTAAAAAAATATGTTATTAGTATATAATAACAAATGATAAAATTTTTTATTCATCAATTAATGGTGACAGAGGTGTCTTTTCAATTGTAATAAATATGAAAAAATTATTTAAAAAATTTTAATTTTAGAGAGAGGTGTATTGCAAGTGTAATTAAATTAATAGTTATGTTTAATTTATAGTTTTTCAATCTACTTTCACTTAAAAAAAGTAATAATTTCATATAAAATTTAAATTTACTTGATATAATTTAGAAAAGTTTATAAGTAATTAAAATGTTAGAGTTATCATATAAATATAATTAGATATCTTTATTTTTTTTTAAAAAAATTTACAGTTGAAATAAATGTTGATTTTTTAACTTTCATCATACTCATTTTAGTTACACTTGCAATACATGTCTATATTTAGTGAATTTTATCACGAAACTATAAATTTACAATTGAAATTATACTAACCAATCACATCTATTAATTATGATTAAAATTTTACACTTGAAATGTACGTCTCACTGCTTGTATATCATTAATTTCAAAAAATTAGCATCACTAATTCAAAAAATTTTATTAAATCATATTATAAAAATAAATAAAAAAATAATTATGAAATATTCATACATACATACTATCTGAAGTATTTCCTTTTCCTTTATCTTCAAATCCTAATTCTCTCTGTATTTTCCAGACACACATGATCTTAGATCTAAAAACAGTTTTTACAGTAGAAATTAGTTTATCCTTAGTAAGACCATCTTCAAATATTTCAGCAGTAACTAAAAAACTCTCTAAAATATTTTCAGGATGTTGCAATTGGAAATCTACTCCTTGAGTATTAATCATAAACCTTAAATCCCATATAAAATCATCTCTTTTTTTAGGGGACAAATTTCTCATTTCAGTTATATGTTCAGGACTCACGTTAGTGGCACATCCAATTACCACTACATCTGGATTTTGTTTAGGTTGCATAACATCCATCACATTATCTTCAGGATAATTAATTACGAAATGAAAGTTTGTGTTATCATCTGGAACTTTCTGGCGGAAAACACCAACATCAGAAAGCCATTTCTGCACATTATCTCCAATTTTCTTATTCAAATAAAATCACCATCTCAATTTATCTATTTTTTTTAAAAAATTACTAAAAATTTTTAATTCTAATTGAATTTCTATATTACTTTTATATTACTTACTTTTTAATTCAATATTTTAACTTTAACTTAATTGCATGATACTTTAAGGTATGTAAATACTCATATTTGTGATAGGTGTTTAAAGCCATAAATTATGTTTATGGAATAAAATGTAAACTCAAACGACTGAACTAAATATAATAAATAAAAAACAACAAATTAGAATAAAAATTTATTAAAGTGATTAAAATTAATTTGAATGTATGGATATTTTATTTATAATTATACTATCTTTACTCTTAGATCTTTCCTGGGGAGAACCACCATCTTTCTTACATCCTGTAGTCTACATGGGGAAGATCATCAATTTTTTAAAACCTCATCTTATAAAATATGAAAATAAAATATCAGGATTTTATTTAACATTTCTTCTATTATCTTTATTTATTATTCCGACATATTTTATCATTCAATTCGTTCAATCATACTTTTTAATCTATATTATATTATCCGCCATTATATTATTCACTACTTTTGCTATTAAAGAACTTTTAAACTCAATTCGAGCAGTGAAGAAAGATATTAAATCCGATATCAATGAAGCCCGACAATCTGTTTCATATTTAGTAAGTCGGGATACTAGTGTTTTAACTAAGGAAGAATTAGTTTCAGCTACAATAGAAACTCTTACTGAAAATATCACTGATTCAGTGGTTTCTCCATTATTCTACACGTTTTTTTTAGGAGTATTAGGAGGGGTGACTTACCGAGTCATTAACACTCTGGATGCTATGGTTGGATATAAAAATAAGGAAAACATAAATATAGGCTATTTTCCCGCTCGTTTGGATGATATTGCCAATTATTTACCTGCACGGCTTACAGGTATTCTTATCATATTTTCTGCTTTATTAATAGGTCTTAACTGGAGAAGATCATATTACACTATGATGAAAGATGCTAAAAAAACTCCCAGCCCTAACTCTGGATATCCTATGGCTGCCGCTGCAGGAGCGCTGGGGATTCAATTAGAAAAAAAAAGTTACTATACTTTGGGTGAAAGCATAAATTCTCTTAATGTTGATATGATAGATCAAGCATTATTACTTTCAGAAATGACAATTATTTTATTCTTAGTTTTTTCTTTCATAATCTTCGCAATAGTCATTTATATAAATTAATAATTAATTTTATAGATTATTAACAAATACCTTTAGAATGATGAAATAAAATTTAAATAATAAACATGAAATTAGCAATAATCAGTCTCACGTTACAAGGCCAAAATGTAGCTAATCGCATAGCTCAAATGTTGGAGGATGATCATACGGTTTTAACAATTGATCTCTTCCACAAAAATGTAAAAGACACTATTGAAAAAATTTTTTCACAATATGATTGTATATTAGGTATTATGGCTTCTGGAATAATGATTAGAAATGTTTGTTCCCACTTAAAAAATAAAACCGTAGATCCAGCAATTTTAGTGATGGATGAAAGAGAAAAATACGTTATAACTCTTTTATCAGGCCATATAGGTGGTGGAAATGATTATAACCTCAAAATAGCTGAATTAGTAGGTGCAGTTTCAGTTATCACCACTGCAACCGATGTTATAGGTAAAATGGGTATAGATACTTTAGCAAGTAAATATCACTTAAATATTAATAATACATCCAAAATAGGATATATAAATAAAGCATTAGTGGAAGGTAAAATTGTTGAATTAGCTTTACCTTCTCAATTTGAATTTATATATAAAGACAAATTGGTTAAAGAATCTTATATTAAAATTCCATCAAAATATAATAAAATAGCAGCTTATTTTAATGATACTACAATTCTTTTATCACCTAAAAAACTTGTGGTTGGTTTAGGAGCTCGTAAAGGTATATCTAAAAATGATGTTTTATTTGCAGTGGAAGAAGCTTTCAATACTCTAAAAATTCCCATATTAAGGATTGACGCTTTAGCTACAGCTGAACCTAAAAAAGAGGAGAAAGGTATATTGGAAGCTGCGAAAGAGTTGGATGTACCATTGGAAATTATTTCATTAGATAAAATAAGGAACTTTACAGATTCTCAATGCACTGAATCATTATGGGTGAAGAAAGTTTTGGGTGTATCTGGTGTATCTGAACCCGTATCACTATTAAGTGCTGGTAAGGATGCTAAACTTATATTTAGAAAAAAAGCATTTAATAAAGTCACTGTAGCTGTTGCTGTTGCTAATCATTCTTAAACTTCTTATTTATTCATTTTGATTCTTTTTTTGTAAATTGAATCAGGAAAACTTTAAATGAAGTTTAATGTATATTTATTAGTTAATAAGCAAAAGTTTTTTTAAATCATAAGATATAGAAAAAAGATGTTATACTTTTTAATGCTTATTCATTTAAGTTTAATTTATAATGGAGGTTAAAATTATGAATCAAGATGTATTTGATCGTTGTAATCAAATATTACAACATATAATGGAAGATACCAGTGTTCCCCGGAATATAAGGAGAGCAGCTGAAAAATCAAGGGATATTCTATCGAATGAAGATGAAGAACCTACTATAAAAGCTAGTACAGTAATATCTATTCTAGATGAAATTAGTAACGACCCTAACATTCCCATTCATGCTCGTACGCTTATCTGGAATGCTTTAAGTGAGCTGGAATCGGTTCGCGAATGAGAATACGAGTAATAAAACTGGTTTTTGCACTATTTTCTACAAATTCTGCTAGAAGAGCGGCTTCATTTAAATCTGTACCTATAGCTAGTACACCATGATTTTTAAGAATTAGCATATCTTCATTTTCTAAACCATTAGAAGCTATTTTGGCAAGTTCCATACTTCCAGGTGTAGCATAATCGACTTCATTTAAATAATATTTTTTAATTTTCCCAAAACCCTCTAAATGAGGGATTTTTTCCCCTGAAAAGGAGAATCCCGTTGCGTATGGTGAATGAGTGTGCACAATTCCACTTACTTCTCTTCTTTTTTTATAGATCTCAAGGTGCATATTCACCTCAGAAGATGGTTTACCATGGCCTTCTACCTGATTTCCTTTATCATCAATAACAATAACATCTTCTAAACTAATATTTTTAAGTGAAACACCAGTTGAAGATATAAGAACCTGATAATTACCATTACATCGTATTTTAGTGCTTATATTTCCTGATTTACCAGGTGTCAAGCCGTTTTGATAAATTTGATTTGCTATCTCAACCAACTGTTTTTTAGCGTCTATTAAAATCTTTCCACATCCCTAAAAATAATTTAAAAAAAAAATTATCATTCATTTTAATGTTTTTTTTTAAGTGAATTTTAAAAGCTTCATACTACCATGATTTAATACTGGCACTTGGGCGCATGTAGGAATTATGTTATAAATTTTCTGGAATTCAGTTTGAGACTGAAAAGTGCCACTATTAATAAGATGAATACCTTTATACTTCTTATATGCGTTGATATGTACATGTCCGGTGTGGAACACATCAGGTATGTCTTCTATCACTAGATGATCTTCAACTTCGCTAGCTAATGGTGTTCTTTCTCCATAAATAGGAGCTAAATGTCTTTTCTCAAGTAACTCTTCCATTATAATGTCGGATTCTTGATGGCTCATTCCCTTAACTGTCATCGCAAAATCATCAAAGCTTCGACCATGATAAATAAGGACATTAATACCTTCTAAACTAATTACTGCAGGATTACTTACAAATGCCACATTTTTTAGTTTATAAAGTTCTTTTGCGTATTCTTCAGGAATGGATGGTTGAGGTTCAGCTAAACGACATGCATCGTGATTTCCAGGAGCAATAATAATTTGAATTCCATCTATCTCTCCAAAAAGCCGTGCTGCCTCATCATACTGCTCATATATATCTTTTATAATTAATTCCTTATCCTGATTTGGGTAAACTCCTATACCATCTACAATATCTCCAGCTACAATAAGATAACGCACGTTTTCTGCTATCTTTTCTTGTTTCTTATCACCACTTTCACCGTTAATCCACTTAATAAAGTTCAGAAAAGCATCTTCTAAGAATGTAGAACTTCCAATATGCGTATCGGATAAAAAAACTGTTGAAAAATCCATAGGCTTTTCATCAATGCGGGGAATTCCAGGATTAATTAATTGAGAGGCTATCAACAAGCTACCTTTACGGGATCCTACTACTCCTAATACTTCATCTTTAACTACCATCTCAGCCTTTTCAAAAAGACTTTCATTTTCATTATGCACCAATACATTAGCTAAACCGGTTTCATCCTCTAACTCAAATAGTTTATGATTATTTTTAGTGGTTCTTACATCGTTAACCATACCAATAACTTTAACCAAATCCTGCATATTTCCTGCTTCACGCATGGTTTGTGTAGTTTTTAATTCTTTTTTACGTTGCAATATTTCTTTTAACTTATGATATCTACTTCCGAAATAAGCTGAAAAATCCTTTATTTCTCCATTAGTATAGGATTTTCTGCTAGAATCTCTTAGTATTTGAAAATCAAACGGAAGAGATGAAACCAATTTACTTTGAGGTATAGATTTATTTTTTTGAACATTGTTCTCTATGTTATACAAATCATCTTCACTATCTTTTATATACTGATCAATTATTTCTCCAGTTAAAATCAATAAATCCTCTTTTGAAGGAGCTAAATCTTCTATGAGTGATTCTGATAATTTAAAAGAATTTTCATAGGTTTTTATTTTCTGATAGGCCGTGTCATTCAATAAAATATTGGCATCAATAAATTTATTGATTATATTCTCGTGCATGTGGTATCCCTTTAGAAAAGTTTGAGTAATTTATAACGATATATTTATAATTATAATTATAATAGTTAATCTAATCTGAATAAAAGATCTTAAAATTTATGATATTCTATTCTAAAAGAAATATAGTTTAAAAGGTGGTATATTAAAATTGTCTAAAATTGTTACGGGGATATTGTTTATAATTATTTGTGGAGTATTTTTTGAGGCGGGGCTTATACTTTCTGATACTATTGTTACGGGTCAGCCTCCTCAGATTGGTAAGCTTCTTACTTCTCAGTTGGATGCGTTGTCGTCTCTTATTAGTTCTATTCATCATGCTTCTAGTAAGCAGAAGACTGTGACGGTGTTGAATCCTGATGATGTGGCTTCTGCTTTGCAAAGTAAGTCGGGTTTAAATGGTGTTAATATACAAACGCTTTCAGCTTATACTAATGATAGTACGTCTAATGATGAAATTAATGTTACTTTAACGGTGATGGGCTATAACACAACCACTTCAGGTACTAATGTAACAAATGGTACTGTAATTATTTCACCCAATCAAACTTACAGCATCACCGCCATAGCCACCGGTCAAAGTGGAAGTGGCGGATTCAACATAGACATCAACAGCATAATAATCACCAGCCTAACCGAACTATACAACAACAACGGAAACACTAGTTAAAACTAAACAGAATCACTTAAGGAATATATTTTTTTTGGAAAAAATTCTAATAGAGTTTTTTTTTAATTCTCTATTTGAGGGAAGGTTTAAAGTAAATTATGATAAGTGTAATAGGTATTGGACCCTCTCGACAAGACATGACTTTACGGGCGCTAGAGGCCCTTAAAGATGCAGAGGTTGTAATTACTTACAAGGGTTACTATAAGTATATCGAAGACTTGTTGGAAGGAAAGGAAATCCTTGTTAAGGGAATGGGTCAGGAAATAGATCGTGCTGAATTAGCTATTCAAAAAAGCCGGGAGGGTAAGAAGGTAGCTTTGGTTTCTAGTGGTGATCCTGGAGTATTTGGCATGGCTAACGTAATTTTTCAAATTTTAGGTAAATATAAGAACATAAAAGTGAATGTTATACCCGGTGTTACTGCGGTGAACTTTGCAGCATCTCTTTTAGGTGCACCACTCCATGATTTTGTAGTAATTAGTTTAAGTGACATTTTAACTCCTCTTTCTGAGATAAAACGTAAAGTTACAGCTGCTTCTGAAGGAGACTTTGTAATTGCATTCTACAACCCTATGAGTAAAACTCGTAAAAAGCCTTTTGTTGAAGCTTACAGGATATTACTTGAAACACGCCAGCCTAAAACACCTGTAGGATTAGTGAAAAGCAAAAATGATGAAGTTATTGTTAGTACAACTACTTTAGAAGAACTTTCAAGTGAAGAAGTTGATATGTCCACTACTCTTATAGTGGGAAATAGCATGACTTATATTGAAGAAGGAAGAATGGTGACTCCCCGAGGTTATGTCGTACCCTATACTATGCATCCATTAGCCTGTGAATTTTATGAGAAGTATCTGGCAGGGGAGATTGTAGAAGGTCCTAATTTGAATTGTGAATATTATCCATGTCATGAACATCCTCAAAGTTGTACTTTTTGTTATTGTCCATTTTATCCATGTGGAGAACCTTCCACTGGTGGTTTTTGGATAAAGGAGAAGGGAGTGTGGAGTTGTGAAGGATGTAAATGGATTCATAATGAGGATGTTGTTAAATGCATACAGGCTAAGTTGTCTGAGATCATCCATAGCGTGGAAGATATTAAGAATAAAAGAAGAGAGTTATTAAAATTAAGAAGAGAATGTTTACAAGAGACAGAATAAATAAAGGTTCTTTATAAATTTAGATATCTATTTTTTTTATAAATAATTCCCATTTAAGTAAACTATAAAGAGTTTTAAAATTTTTAAGGATCTTTCTCTACTATTTTACTAATAGCTAGTGACACTTCTCTTCTAAATTCTGGATTTCCATCCTTCATAGCTTCTATAAGGGCATCTAAAGCTGTTTCATCTCCCATTTTTCCTAAAATTCTAGCTGATTCAATTTGGATTTCAGGATTATCATGATTTAAAGCAGTGATAAGGGGCTCTATAGATTGTTTCCATACCTTAATCAGAATATCTTCCACATTCTTACGGACATCATAGTCTTCATCATTTAACTTGTTAATAAGCTTGTTTATTTGTTCTTCGGTCATTTCCATTTTTATCCCTAATAATTATATATCAACTAATAATATTATAAGATTTCCCAAATGCATATCATAAGTGAACGTATTCATAAAAAATATTTTAAATTTAAATGCTGGGTTAAATGATAAATAAATGGTGAATGAATTTGATCAATAATAAAATAATCGCAATTATCGCAGCAGTTTTAACATTCCTATTAGGAAGTATTTTAGTTATAAGCATTATATTCTATTTTTTTGGATACCCTCTCTCATCTATACCTCAACATCAAACCTACGCATTCTCCGGAATTTTAGTTGGGATAGTGCTTGCCTCTATAGTTTACGGTAATCGTAGGAAAGAACTAGCACTGAATCTAACTAAAGTTTTGGATGAATCATTAGAATTAGAAATTAAAGAAGAGGAAGCTAAGAAAATTATAAGTACAGTAAAACGAATTCCTCCATTCCTAATAAATGTTTACGTGTCCAAAGATATGAATGCAGTAGAATCATTTAAGGATCAAATAAAAGAATATAAAAGTCAACTGACTGAGGAAGATAAGGAAAAAATAAGAAGAATAATAGAAATGCCTATCCCAGAACTTCAGAATTTATTAAATGAGTGCTATTTGAAAACTAAGTTAGAACAGTTTAAAATATTGGCAGACCCTAAGGCAGAACAATTTCTTACAGTAAACGTACAGGAACTTAAAAAAGTTTTATTTGATGAATAGACTAGTTTACAATGCCCTCAAATAATTAAGTGATTAATGAATAAATAAAAAGAAATATTGATAGCAAAAACACTGATCTTTTTATTTCTTTTCCATATCTTTCAAAACTAAAGATTGAAGCTCCCGAGCTTCGTTGAAGGCTTCATCAATGCTTAATACATCTTTAAGAAGTTTGATACTTTTATCGTATTCTTTAAGTTCGTAATAACATTTAGCTTCTAAGTATAGAGCATATTTATAGTAATCATCTTGTTCAGTATACTTGGCCATGAAATAGTCTAATGTTCTCACAGATTCGGGATATCTTTCTAACAATAACAGGACATATCCCTTATTATACCAGGTTAAATCATCAGTCATATCTAAGAATGTAAGTTTATCAAAACACTCCAGAGCTTGAGAATATTCTTCCAACTCCATATGGATCACTCCTTTATTATTCCAAGCTGGAATGAACTTATCATCAATGTACAATACTCTATTAAATAACTCTAAAGATTTTTTGAATTCACCCATCTTAAAGAACTTCATTGCTTGATTGTAAAATATTTCCACATCTTTGCTGGTCATTTGTTCACTTTCCAAATTTAAACTCTTAATGGTGGAGGATAGAATATTCAATCCTTATAGTTTATAATTAGTTATTTTAAATTTTAAATTATTGAAATATATAAGCTTGCTTATAGATAAAATCCCTGAAAACACAATATTAAAAAAAAATTTAATTTTAATAATAATAAAAAAGAAACTATAAGAGATCTATGTATCCACTAAAATAGCGATTATTTTTCATTTTTATCCAAAAAGAACACTAAAATTAAATCTTAGACGGATCTTAAAGAATATCAGATAACATGATTAAAATTAAAAGTGTATACCAACCTGTAAGGATCGGAGATGGTTTCCGCATCTTCGTGGATAGTTTATGTCCTCAGGGCATTTCCAAAGAAACAGCCCAGTTAGATTTATGGCTAAAAGAAATAGCACCTAGTAAAAATCTCAGAAAATGGTTTGCCAATGACCATAATAGATGGTTAGAGTATAAACAGAAGTACCTTGAAGAATTAAAGAATAAAAAAACACTTATAACATTAATAAAAGATATAGAAAAGAAAAAAGGAACAGTAACCCTCCTTTACACAGCTAAAGATGAAAAATATAATAATGCAGTAGTTTTAAGAAGTAAACTTCAGGGCTATAAAACCATCTCCACCACGATAAGCAGAATTCATGGTTAAAAAAAAATTTAGAATGTTATTTGAGTATTATTATTTATACGTTTATTTTCATTTCACCCGTGAAAACCAGCTCTGCATTACCTATAAGAAAAGCTCCTAATTCTTCATTTTCTTGATATACTGTAACATGTAGTTCTCCCCCAGGTAAATGGACTAAAACTTGTTTTTCAAGTATCCCCCGGCGATAACCAGCTAACACGGTTGAAGTGGCTCCGGTACCACAGGCTAAAGTAGCACCACTCCCCCTCTCCCATGTGATCATCTCAATTTCATTTTTATCTATAATATTCACGAAATGCACGTTAATTCTCTCGGTAAATGACTCATGATTTTCAATACTAGGCCCTATATCGTCTAAGACTATGCTACTCAGATTTGTGGTGAATATAACTGCGTGAGGATTACCAATACTGAGAACAGTCATGTTAATAGGCTTCTCATCCACCAACAATTCTTTATCAATAAAATACTTCCAATTACTTTTCATAGGAACTTCTTTTGTTTGAAAAGTTGCTATACCCATATCAACCTTTATATAAGTCACTTTTCCTTTTTCTAACATTAATTGAACATCTTTTATTCCACCTAAAGTTTTTAATGCTGATTCACAGGCA
>Ga0182021_10007103_pt1 | contig 13257 bp, 13 predicted proteins | sample 612E3MmetaG_FD_120493 | JGI IMG/M metagenome (GOLD analysis project Ga0182021, IMG submission 120493) | Permafrost microbial communities from Stordalen Mire, Sweden - 612E3M metaG (Illumina Assembly) | ecosystem: Environmental > Terrestrial > Soil > Wetlands > Permafrost | place: Sweden...
AGAACTCGGGAGATTGAGTGGAATTTATCTGATGTGGAGAAGGGAAGTTACCCGCACTTTATGCTTAAGGAGATTATGGAACAGCCAGAGAGTTTGAGAAATGCTATTAGAGGTCGCATAATTCTAGATGAGGGAAGGGCTCAGCTTGGCGGGTTAAAAAATGTTGAGGAAAGATTGAAAGAGATTGAGCGGATGTATATTATAGCCTGCGGCACTACAAGATATGCAGGGATGATTGGAGAATATATGCTTGAGGAATATGCTGGAATTACTACCAAAGTTGACGCAGCATCAGAGTTTCGATATCGCAAGTCAACCCTTGACCGCAAATCGGCGCTGCTGGGAATTTCTCAGTCTGGAGAAACTGCCGACACTCTTGCAGCCATCCATGGAGCAAAATCTAGTGGCACTCTTACGCTTGGAATTACTAACGTTGTTGATTCGACGCAGGCGCGTGAGACGGATGCCGGCGTTTATAACCATGCCGGCCCGGAAATCGGCGTGGCGTCTACCAAAGCCTACACTTCGCACCTTGCGGTCTTATCCCTGATTACTCTTTATCTGGGGCGGCAGCGCCAAATGCATTTAGCAACAGGCAAAAAGATTGCCGAGGAATTGGCATTGATTCCTGATTTGGCAAAAAAGACCCTGAACTGCGCGCCTCAAATAAAAGAACTGGCTGAAAAGTACAAAGATTACGAGAAGATGCTTTTCATGGGCAGGAAATACAATTATCCAACAGCCCTGGAGGGCGCGCTTAAGATGAAGGAATTGTCATACATCCATGCCGAAGGAATAGCTTCCGGTGAACTCAAGCACGGGCCAATTGCTATGGTCGAAAATCAATTCCCTGTGATTGCGGTTTGTCCATCAGACTCTGTCTATGAAAAAAATATTTCAAATATCATGGAATTAAAGGCGCGCGGCGCAAGGATTCTTGCAGTGGCAACCGAAGGAAACAAAGAAATCACCCAAATCGCTGATGATGTGATTTATATTCCTGAGACCTTAGAGATGCTGACTCCAATATTAGCAGTGATTCCTTTGCAACTATTTTCATACTATGTGGCAGTGGCTCGTGGCTGTGATGTAGATCAACCAAGAAACCTTGCAAAGTCAGTCACTGTGGAGTGAGGGGGCATAATGAAAAACGAGGCTATCATTTTTGATATAGACGGGACTCTTTGGAATGCCTGCCTAGCGACAGCTAAGGGTTGGAGTGCTGGCTTATCGAAGATGGACATAAATAAAATAGTTTTTCCCGAAGATATAGAATGCCTGGCGGGAAATACAATTGAAGCATCGGTGGATATATTATTCCCTGGTTTAAGAGCCCGATACCCCGAAGCAATTGAGATTCTATCTGAACACGAGGTTGCTGCATTTCAATCGGAAGGCGGAATTTTTTACGAGGGTGTGATTAGTGGCATTAAAGAATTGTCTGGCTCATACAAAATCTTTCTCGTGAGCAATTGCCCTGATTGGTATATGAAGATTTTTATTGAGCAGTCAAGAATAGGGCGAATATTTGAGGGCTTTGATTGCTATGGACTATCTGGCATGACCAAGGATAAAATGCTGGCGCGGCTTAAAAACCGCTACTCGTTGAAAAATCCGGTGTATGTGGGCGATACTGCAGGCGACGAAGAAGCAGCTAACTTGGCAAATATTGAATTCATCCATGTTTCTTATGGGTTTGGTTCACCAAAGAATGAAGTAAAAAATTTTGGCTCTTTTAGAAGTTTGGTTAGATATTTTGGGGAGATGGCAGTAGCAGGTAATTGATTTAGATAATATCCATGTGTTTAATATTATGTCGGCTTCTTTTCGAAAGGGCGAGTTAAACAAGAAATTGATTCTGGCCATTGGTCTTTTGGCTATTATTCTGATCTTTGTTGGAGCATATTATTTCTTTGGCAGTTCCGGCAAGAACAACTCCAATGAAAATCTTCCTGAAAGTGGTATCAATATGCAAAACGTGGACGCAGAATATGCAATTGCTGCAAGGGCGTCAGAGCAGAGAAGTGAAACTCTATTTAGCGAAGGCGACAGTAAAGCATTTGGTAACCAAACTCTGGAGATTGTAAAAATCAGCCAAAATGGTGTTCTCTTAAAAGTCGGATCCGAAACAAAAATCATGGGGTCGGGAAAAGAAGTCCTTATTGGAAGCCTGAATGTGAAAGTCATGTCTGTATCCTATTCAGACAATCTGGAATATAGAAAAGTTATACTTAGAATAAACAATTCCGGAAGTTCTGGAGGTAATAATTCAGAAAAATCTCCAAAAGAAATTACTTTGGCAGAGGGTGAAAATGCAAAATTTGGGGATACGGAAGTGAAAGTAAGCGCAATAGGGAGCGACAGCGTATCTGTGACGATTGGGCAGGATACAAGGACTATTTTGAATGGGCAGTGGGAGAACTTCAGCGGCATTCTAGTGGAAATAAAAGGCATATTTTACACTGGGGTGCCTGGAGAAAGCAAGGTGGTTTTGTTGGTGACGTCCGGGGGTAATTGAGTGAGTCTAAAAACCCAATAAAGCGAAGCAACCAGTTTAATATCTATTAGATATAATTATGGCTAGCTATGGTTTGATAGTTTTGGGAATTTTGATAATCATTGGAAATTTCTATTTCACTAATGTTTGGATATTTCCTGAAATAAGAACCTTGGTTGAAGAAGAATATCCTAAATGTAACTTCACTGAATCAGGCATACCGATGGGTTCTGATGGTCTTAGCATGAATGAAGACGGAGAGCGGGTTTGTAAAGGCGCCAAGACATTGAATGATTTTTTATATTGGGATTGGCTATTGTACTTACTTGGACTGGGTTTGGTAGTTTTAGGTTTAGGGGTTAGACACTCTAAAAATAGCAATAAAGAGATTATTCGGGAAGTAGTTGTCATTAAAGAGGCCAAAAAGGATCCCGAAGTTGAAAAAAAGCCCAAATCCAAGAAATAATCCATTCAGGCTTAGATTGAGGTGAGGGCATCAAAATACGCTCTCCTCTCGATTTTATCCATTTAAAACCCCATTTTCCCCCAAAACCGCCTTATTTATATTTTGCGAGTACTATAGGTATGGCTAACAAAACACATGTGAATTTGGTAACAATAGGTCACGTCGACCACGGAAAGAGCACAACAGTAGGAAGACTCCTTTTCGACACAGGCGCAGTCAGAGAGGAAACCATGAGGAAGCTTAAAGAAGAGGCAAAGGAGAAGAAAAAGGAAACCTTCGAATTCGCTTTCGTAATGGACACTTTGAAAGAAGAGAGAGAAAGAGGTGTAACTATTGACGTAGCATTTAAGAGCTTCGAGACTCCAAAATACTACTTCACCATCATTGACGCGCCAGGGCACAAGGATTTTGTTAAGAACATGATTGTCGGCACATCCCAGGCAGATATTGCCATCTTGGTAGTTTCTGCAAAGGATGGAATCCAGGAGCAGACCAAAGAGCACGCCTTTTTGGCAAAGATTCTTGGAATCAACCAGGTAATCGTGTCCATTAACAAGATGGATGCAATGGAGTACAAGCAGGCCGCTTTCGACAACACAAAATCTCAGGTTGAAAAACTCCTTCTTGGAGCAGGATACAAGGCAGACAAGATGAAATTCATCCCTACTTCTGCATACAAGGGAGACAACATAGCAAAGAAAAGCGAGAACATGCCATGGTATAAGGGACCAACTCTTTTGGAGTCATTAGACGCAATAGAGCTTCCAGTTAGGCCAACAGACAAACCGCTTAGACTTCCAGTACAGGATGTTTATTCTATTACTGGTGTAGGAACGGTTCCTGTAGGCAGAGTTGAAACTGGAATACTGAAACCTAACCAGACGGTTCTTATAATGCCTGGAGGATTAAAGGCGGAAATAAAATCCATAGAAATGCACCACCAAAACCTTACTGAGGCAAGAGCTGGCGACAACATTGGTTTCAACATCAGAGGAATCGGCAAAAATGACATCCAGAAAGGAGACGTTCTTTGCGAACCTAACCACCCGGCAACAGTTGCTGAGGAGTTTACGGCGCAGATAATCGTACTAAACCACCCAACAGTCATTGCTGCTGGATACACTCCAGTGTTCCACATACACACCGCGCAGGTGACATGCACAATCACAGAACTCGTAAAGAAGATTGACCCTAAGACAGGCTTGGTTTCTCAGGAGCACCCTGAATTCATTAAAACCGGCGACGCTGCAATTATCAAGGTCAAACCAACAAAACCTATGGTAATTGAAAAGCAGAGCGAATTCCCACAATTGGCAAGATTTGCAATCAGGGATATGGGCCAGACTGTTGCTGCAGGCATCTGTATAGACGTTGTACCTAAGAAGTAATTTTCGCGAATTTTTTCTATTTTAAGTTGATGGTGTAGATTATCGACTCCTGATTAATGTGCATTTGAAGGATATATACTTTATAAACATGATTGAGTATGTTCCTGGTATTTAGGGAAGGGCATTGTCCGGTATGCGGCATAAAAGGAGAGAGAGACGGAGAGCACTTGAAGTGCATCAACTGCGAAACAATCTTCTCAAAGTTTGGCATCATTCAGGAACCTTTCGAAGGAAAACTCCCTTTCGAGGAGTTTGACGATATATTCCAAGATAACTGATGATGCGGCATTTGGCGTTTCACCGGTAGATTAAGCGGCATTTCATAGAGAACTAATTATGCGCGATTTGTTTTTTCTGTATTTTATATTGATTGTCTTATTATGATAATCAAAGAGATCTCAAAAATTGTTGAAGACGCCTGCAAAAAGGAAACTAATTATTTTGGTTATGGCAGTTGGACTCATCATATGTTGCCGGTTGTAAAATATGCTAAACTAATGGCTAAAAAGATTGGAGCGAATGAGGAAATTGTTGAGATTGCAGCATTGCTCCATGATTACGCAAGCGTTAAGGACTATAAACTTTACGAAGACCACCACATTCATGGCGCGAAGTTGGCTGAAGAGATTCTCAAGAATTTGAATTATCCCCCGGAAAAAATTGAGATTGTTAAACAGTGCATACTCAGCCACAGGGGAAGTAAACCCCGGCAGAAACTGGCTCTAGAAGAGTTATGTGTTGCCGATGCAGACGCAATGGCTCATTTTGATTCAATATCTTCATTATTTTACCTGGCGTTTTTCAGCCATAAGATGAGTATTGATGAAGCGGATGATTGGCTGGCGAAGAAACTTGAAAGAAGCTGGAGTAAATTAAGTCCGGAGGCTAAAGAAATTGTTGGGGAGAAATATCTGGCGAGCAAGCTGTTAATTGGAAGCCCTAGTGAGAGAAATAGTGATTATTGATTTTTTCTGGGTCTTATGTTGGGTGGTAGCAAATCTAAGATAAAATCTCCAGTGTTAATTATGCCCTCTAAAGGAATTGAGCTTCCAGTAAACTCTGTAATCATAATTGCTCTAGCAATATTCGTCCTTCTAATGCTCGCCGCCTTTTTTGGAAAAAGCTCAAGCAGTCTTACGACAACACAAATAACTGCTGCCTTTAACCAGGGCTGCTCTCAATTATCAACTTCTTACAATTGCGACTACCAAAAGATCCCGGAAATAAAAACCTCTCTAATAATCAACAACGAAGCTAAAACTCTTTTAGAAGTTTGCAGAATGAGCTTTAACAACCCAAGCATGTCGGCGTTGAAGTGCAAAAAAGCCTGCCAAGTCTGTCCAACTAAAGTTTTTGATGGAAGCTACTGCGAAGATCAGGAAGATTGTTATACTCCACTAACTCCAGAAAGCGACTGGATCTGCGCCCAAAGCATTCACCAGTGCCAGTGTGGCACTACGAAATGCAGGAATATTGTTGAAGGGAAGGCAATATTATGAAGGGAATTCTTATATTTTTGATTATGATTCCATTGCCTATACAAGCATTAACTATTCCATTGACTGACCAAAATCAATATCCAATTGAAGGAAGCTTGAGCTGGTATGCTCTGGGAACAAGTTCGTCTGTAGATATAACGAAATATTGTTCTGGAAGTGAAAAACAAGTCAAGCTTTTGCCAAATATAGAATATCAAATTACTTGCAATCTTAAGGCAACAAGCATTCCAGGAACTATTAAGCCCCTTATGATCTATGGAGAGATCGTTTCACCTGATGGAAAGGTTACTCAGACAAACAAATATTTCGTGCCGGCAATGTGCGACTCAGACCAGTCTATCTGCGGCTGGGGAAATTTCTGCTTTCTGACAGACGAAGCAACAAAAGAGTTCAATAGTATGGATAAGATGAAAGCTCATGTGGGAGGAGACTTCAGCTTCAGTATTATTGATAAGTCCAAGCTTAAGCAGGGATGCCTGCCAAATTCAGCAAAGCAGATGTTTACAAAGCTCACGACAAAGTCTGTAGAGGAGGATTGCTCAAAATGTGGAACTTTTGGTATCGGGTGCAATAAAGAAACTTGTTGGGGGAATGGAAAATGCATGTTTTCTGCAAGCATCCTTGGTGGAGAATGTAAAAAATGCCAAATTGAGGAGAATTATTGTGGATGTCCGCCAACACTAGTTTCTACAAATGTTGACCCAGAAATAATGTATGGTAATGTTGCTAATTTGCATACTCAAATTACTGAATATGGTAAGAACAGTGAAAGTGCTGAGTGGATAAAGCAGAAACTGATTAAATATGGTATTGAAAATGTTCACTTTGAGGATTTTGACACACCAAGCAACGCGGTTGGCATGCCCGTTGATCCATCGATCAAAAATGTAAAGGGAAGGAATGTTGTTGGTGAGATTGGTGGGGGGAGTAATATTGTGATTATTGGAGCTCATAGAGATGGACCCGGCTCGGTTGACAATGCTGCAGGGGTTGCAACTATACTGGAAACAGCGAGAATTTTTGGAAATTGCAAAAACGAGTTTAGAGGTACTACACTCAGATTTGTTCTGTTTGATGGCGAAGAGAGAGGTCTTCTTGGATCCGAAGCATATTACAAGCAGCACAGGTCAGATCATAATTTAGGTTTTATAAATGTAGATGAGTTGGGCGATATGGAGACGACACTTATGCATTTCGGGGCCAGAAGTCCTACTTCAAGCAATGGAATCGCATCAGGCCCATATGCAGATCCTACAAAGGAAGCTTGCCAAGCCTTAGATATTCCGTGTTTGGAAGACGGTCTATATATCAATACGGACAGCTATACTTTTGATAAGGGAGGACTGGCTGTCCTGGATATATCGGGATATATAGAGAATGATCCCAAATATACTCTTTTTGCGCCAACATTCTTGTCTGGAAATTATATCATAGGTACTAGATTCCAACATGGTCCTCAGGATAACTTAGCTAGAATAAATAAGGAAAAACTTGCTTGGGGACCCAGATTACTGACTTTTGTTATTTCAGACATGTATGATTGATGGACTCCTAACAAAATATTCCTGAAATATTCTCCCCGCACTTCCCACAGTTTCCACCTTTGAACTTCTTTTCTGCCAGATATCCTGTCCGGTCAATGCAAATCGCACCGCAGGAACAAAAAGTATTATGCTCTTTTCCAGGAGGCACGTTTCCAACATAGACATTTTTCAGATTCTTCTTCGCGATTTTATAAAGTTCTCTCAATGTTTGTATTGGTGTCGGATCAATATCCCTGAGCTTGTAAGTCGGGAAAAATCTTGAAAGGTGGAGCGGCGTTTCCTCGCCCAAATTTTCCTTTATCCAGAGAGTTATTTCATCCATCCATTTTTCCGAATCGTTTTTTCCTGGGATAATTAGGCAGGTTATCTCAATCCAGACTTTTTGTTTTTTGTATTCTTTCAGGGCATCAAGGACTGGCTTTAAGGATGCTTGGCAAAGCTCACTGTAAACTTTTTCGTCGCCTTTTATGTCAATATTTACTGCATCAAGAAAAGGCGCCATTTTTTTAATCGCTTCTTTGCTTGTGTAGCCATTAGAAACCCAGACATTTTTAATCCCTGCTTTCTTTGCAAGCTTCATGACATCAAGAGCATATTCATAGAACATGGTTGGCTCAGTGTAAGTGCAAGAGATTGATTCGACCTTCGCCCTTTTTGCGAGATCAATTATCTCTTTAGGTGAGGTTTCCTTCCCGATAATTTTTTCTGGCTGAGATATACTAAAGTTCTGGCAAAAAAGACACCGAAAGTTGCATCCAACTGTTGCAATAGATAATGTTTTTGTTCCGGGCAGGAAATGGTATAGCGGCTTTTTCTCGATGGGGTCTATCGCTATCGAGCAGGGCCTGCCATATACAAGAGAATATAATACCCCATCAATATTTTTGCGAACTTTGCAAAATCCCAATTTTCCTTCAGAAATAGGGCAGTTTCTTGCACAGAGAAAGCAATGCAGTTTTTTGTCTCCAATTTTCTCATAAAACAAGACTTCCTTCATAGAACTACTAGCCTGCGGGCATATAAGACCTTTAGTCATTACTTAAAATTTGCTTAAATCTGTTATGGTTTCGCTTAGCAAACTCACACTTCAAGGCTTTAAGTCATTTAAGAATAAGACTTCTCTAGGTATTGGGCCTGGAATAACCTGCATTGCGGGGGCTAATGGTTCAGGAAAGAGTAATCTAGTTGATGCATTCTCATTTGTCCTTGGGAGAAGCTCCGCCAAATTCATGAGGGCTGACAAAATGGAGGACGTTATATTCAAAAGCGATAAGGGCCAGGCAGGGTTTGCCAAAGTCGAGCTTGAATTTGATAATACTGACCGGGTGATAAAAGTTGACTCTGACACTATTTCAATATTTAGGCAGATTAACCCAAACGGCCAGTCAACATACCGGCTTAATGATAAGATTGAAACAAGGCAGAGGATTTTGGACCTGCTTAGGGAGGCAAGAATCACACCCGAAGGCCTGAACATTGTTGCGCAGGGAGATGTGATGCGAGTTATTGAGATGACGCCACTTGACAGAAGGAAAGTTGTTGACGATTTGGCGGGCCTTGCTGAGTTTGACGAGAAAAAGAAGAAAAGCGAGGGGGAACTCGAAAAAGTTTCGGTGATACTCACCCAGCAAAGCATGCTTCTGGCAGAAAAAGAGAGAATGTTCTCGAACATTTCTGAGGAGAAGCGTAAAGTCGAGATTTACGAAGACCTAAATAACCGGGTGAAGAAAATAAAATTTACTTTGGGAAAAAAGAAGTTTGATGAAGCCTCAGAAAGGAGAGATCAGATAACTGCAAAGTGCAAAGACCTTGAATCAAAACTAAAAGACGCTTCCAAGGAAACAGATGAAATAGGAAGCGAAATGGACTCCCTGGATGAAGGAATAAAATCCATGGCCAAAAATGTGTTTAGGGGAAGCAAAGAAGTCGAGGTGATTGAAAAGCAGGAAAGGCTCAAAGGCCACATTTTAAATAAAGAATCTCGAATAAAGTCCAATGAGCGGGAAATTCAAAGAATCAGGCAGACAATGGATCGGCTTGATGAAGTTTCTGATAAGCCTAAATCAGTGAAGCTTCTTTCAGGAAAAGATGGAGTGCTAGGAACTCCTGACCAGGTGATTTCATGCAACCCGACTTACCGGGAGGCGATAGATGCTGCAATGGGCGGCTCAAGAAATAATATAATCGTTGATTCTGTTTCAAGAGCAGAGTTTCTTATAAGATACTTAAAGGAAAACCGGATAGGTACTGCCAAGTTTTTGCCTCTTGACAAAATACAGGGAAATGTTGTCCATAGGCCTAGCGCAAATGGGGTTGTCGGGATGGCCCTTGACCTTGTAAAGTTCGAGCCAAAATATAACAGTATTGCGGAATACCTATTTGGATCAACCGTTGTCATGGATACTTTGTCAAACGCAAGGCCGCTTATTAACAAATTTAGGATTGTGACGCTGGACGGCTCTCTGGCGGAAAAAAGCGGCGCGATTTTAGGCGGATACAAAGACAGGCCAGTTGACTCTTCAAGATATCAGTCAGAGATAACTGCCCTTGAGCAGGAGAATAAAAATTTGATTGAGGAATTAAAGGGCTTGCAGCTCGAGCTTAATGATGCGAGCAGGTCAAGAAATGATGTAAAAACAGAATACAGCGATATTGGAAAGAAAATGGAGGAACAGGAAGCACTTCTTAAGGAATTAAGCGAGAAGAGGAGAAAGGCATATGAAAGAAAACTTCGGCTTGACAGCGACCTTTCAAATGAAAGGATGAAGATGGCAAGAATAGAAGTTGAGATAAAAGTGAGCTCTGAAGAGCTTACTGGCCTTGAGGTGTTTGAGACCCTTGAGGAAGGAGTGATTCAGGATCTTAAGGACCGGATCAACCAGTATACAAGGGAAATGAACGAGCTTGGTCCATTAAATATGAAATCTGTTGAGGATTTTGAAAATTACCGCTCTGAATATGAAGGGCTTAAGGAAAAAGTCGAAAAAATTGTAGAGGAAAAGTATTCAATTGAAAAGGTCATAATGGAAATAGAGACCCATCGGAAAGATTCATTTATGCAGCTTTTCCTAAATGTCAGCCAGAAGTTCAAGGAGATCTATGCAAAGCTTAGCGAGGGCGATGGCTACTTAGCCCTTGAAGAGGAAGGAAATGTTTACTCGGGATTATTGATAAAAGCCAGGCCCAAGGGAAAAAGGCTTCTTGGAATTGACTCATTATCAGGCGGCGAAAAGACCGTGACTGCAATTGCGTTTCTACTTTCAATACAGAGGTGCAAGCCAAGCTGCTTTTGCCTTCTTGACGAGATAGATGCGGCACTTGACAAGGAGAACACAAGAAAAGTCGTTGAGATAATTCAGGAGTTTACTAGCGAGCAGCAGTATATTATAGTTACACATAACGAAGTCACAATCTCAAAGAGCAACCAGGTCTATGGCGTGATTTCTGACGGCGGCGTGTCGTCAGTAGTTGGAATAAAGATCTCAAGAAGAGAGGAAACTTTGAGGGCGGAAGTTCAGGAAATTCCTAAAAAGGAAGAAGTTTCGGTAGAGGGGGAAACTTCTGAAGAGGGAATGCCTGAAGAGTAAGACTGAATCTCCTAACTCTTCCAGTATTTTTCCAAGTTCGATAGAGTCAGATTATCTCGCATTTTCTTGCCATAATACTTGCGGAGATCGTTGTCTAAATCTTCCTTAAAGCTCCAGCTCTTTTTCCATCTTTGCGACTTTATTTCTCCTTTAATTTTTGACTTTGTGAAATTCAATTCACCAAAGTCGACCAAGACGATTTTTCGGTTGAGAGCAACTCCATGGTTTATGGTGAAGTTATAGGTTTTTTCAGAGAACCCATTTTTCCAGCATTCAAAAATAAACTCAATATATTCATCCACCCATCTCTTTGCATCTTTTCCTTTCAGGCAGTTTCCAAGAATCTCGACTCTGTCCTGCTCGATTCTTTTACCCTCTATTCGCAGGTTTGCCAAAAGAGAGGGCTTGAGCTTTCTTTTCTGAAGTTCTTCAATGGCTTTTGCCCGCTCCTTGATAACTTGATTAATTCTAGCTGAGGCAATCTCGACTTATAGGAAGGCGTCCATAGAAGAAGTTTTGCTTTTATCTGGGATTTGGAAGTCTGCACTTTAATCACCTTACTTCCATTTTCATAAACGTTGAATTGTAGTCCCCGTCCAATCTTTCTCATAAACTTACTTATTCGGTTATCAAATTAATTCGTATGAATCTCAACAGCATCCCCTTCTTTTAGCTCATAGTTCAGGCCAACTTTCCTGCCACTGAACTGCGTATTATCGAAAATACGGGCAAAGCCGAAATTCTCGACAAAGTCTTTATGGATTTCTTTTGCAAAGTCTCTCACGATAGAACCGGTCTTCAAAACCACGGGCACTTTTTCGATCTTATTGCCTCTTTTTGTGTAGGCCCTGATCAATCCAAGATTTTCCCAGATCTGATTTTTGAGTTCCTCAATTCCTTCCCCTGTTTTTGTGGATAGCCTTAATTTTTCATTCAGGATGCACTGGTCAGATTTTGAAAGGACAAATAGAGATTTTTTAAGCAGGTTCTTTTTTTTCATGAGCTGGCCAAGTTCCTGCTTTTCCTTAAGGCTAGTATAGAGTACAATTATCAATTCGCAAGTGTGAAGGAGCGAAAGATTATTGCTATCAAAGCTTGCGGGCAGCTCAACCATTTGAATCCTTGCGCCCCCAAGATTCATCACCGCAATATCAGGTTCTGTCGTAGTGAATTCCTTTTCGCTTATCAAGACATTCTTTCCAGTAAGAGCCTTAAGAAGCGAGCTTTTTCCGGAATTAGTTTTTCCGATAATGCAGACCTGGGCATCCCCGTTCTTTTCGATTCCTTTGACTTTTGCCCCCTTTTTGCCGATTTTTGCCTCTGCTCTAAGCAGGGCTAATTTCTTTTTAAGCTGGGACAGAACGTTTTCGGTTCCCTTGTGCTTAGGAACCTCTCTTATCATCTCCTCAAGGCACTTTATTTTCTCTTCAGGGGTCGTTGCCTTCTGGAATCTTTCTTCGGCCAGGTAATATAGAGGCCCAGCGTTTATTGGCATAATTGAGAACGTTTTTAGAAAGAATATCAATAGGGGGACAATTATATAATATACCTCTGCTTGCATAGAGCTAAAATAGGAGTATCATTTCCATTGGTGGCGTAAAAATAAAGTTTTTTATTAAATCAGTAAATAGATTATCTAGTATACTGATAATATTATGCCTTCCAAAGGAATTGAGCTTCCAGTAAACGCAGTCATAATAATTGCTCTTGCAATCTTTGTCCTTCTGATGCTCGCCGCCTTCTTTGGAAAAAGCGTCTCAGAGCTTGACCAGACCCAAGTAAACACAGCCTTTAACCAGGGCTGCTCGCAGCTATCATCATCCTATAACTGTGATGAAACAAAAGTGTCTGAGATAAAAACCTCCCTTAGTGTTAGCGGCCAGGCAAAGTCGCTTTTAGACGTTTGTAGAATGAGCTTCAATAATCCTTCAATGTCTGCGTTGAAGTGTAAATTTGCGTGCGCAACCTGCCCAAGAAGAGTTTATCAAGGGAGCCCTTGCGAAACTACGGGCAGCAATCCAAATGAAGATTGCCAGTCCCCGCTTACCTCTTGTTGGACATGTGAATCTGGGGGTTGTAATGTAGTGATATGTCAAGAACAATCCACATCACAACCTTCTGGAGGATAGCATGAATGTTAAATAGATAAGAATATGTTATGCAAAGGGCAGTTATATATATCATATTGGTGATTTTGATATTCCCCCTAACGTTTGCAAATGGAATGCAGTTTTTGGCTTCTTTTAGCAATGGAGATCAGATTGCTCGGGAAGTAA
>Ga0182021_10007104_pt1 | contig 13257 bp, 13 predicted proteins | sample 612E3MmetaG_FD_120493 | JGI IMG/M metagenome (GOLD analysis project Ga0182021, IMG submission 120493) | Permafrost microbial communities from Stordalen Mire, Sweden - 612E3M metaG (Illumina Assembly) | ecosystem: Environmental > Terrestrial > Soil > Wetlands > Permafrost | place: Sweden...
CTCCACTGCTTTCGAACAAAATACTCCTCAAAATGTATTGAGCCATCGCGAGTCCTTACCCTTGTCTCAAACTTGTCGTTGGTCATGGGTAGAATTTGGACCTTTAGCCCCAAACTACGACAAACCTCCTTAGTGATTTCTGACAATGTCGCCCCTTGATTTAAGCGGTCAGTGCGGTAAATGTGAGTGGCTAAATCTTTGTCGCCCAAATTAAACCATGTATCCATACCACGTTTTTTGAGCATTTCGAGACATTGAAAAGTGTCCTCTCTAACTCCCCACCCCTTCTCCTCATCAACTATACCTGCCAAAGTGTAAGTGACGATATCGATGTCAGGTGAGACATGCAATCCAAATAGTTCGATATCATCGCCGGTATTTACAATAACTGACAAGTCTTCATTGTTGACAAGTCTGGTTAACCCTGTTAAGAACCTGGCTGCGCCCACCCCACCTGCTAAGGCCACAATCAATCAGTTTACACCCATTAGTGACCGGGCTTTTCTGAAACCCAATACTCAGATGACACACCTTTCTTGTCAGTTATGCTTTCTTTCTTGAAAACGGGCGCTTCACTTTTGTATCTCTCAACAGCTTCTCTTAGGACGGGAAAAACATCTGTTCGATGAGCACCAGCTACAGCAACATAGACTAAGTCGTCCCCAACTTTGAATTCTCCAAGGAGATGGTGAATCTGAACGTTAACGATTCCAGGTTTTACAGATAATTCCCTGCTTATTTTTGTGAGTACTTCCTCAGCTTTTTCCTCGTAAGCTTCTATGGTGATTTTTTCAACTTTTTCTTTTTCTGAATCAAGAGTTTCGCCTCGAACCACTCCAATGAAAAGTCCGATAGCGCCTGCTTTTGAAAAATTGGGGTTTTTCTTGATGTTATCTATAGCATCTTGGGCGTTGAAGGTTCCTTTTTCGTGCACACAAGCATTAGTCAAAACTTTCGTTCTCCTAGAAAAATACTAAAGTCTCGTGTCTAAAACTGTTTACGGTTAAGAAATTAGAAATAGAAAATAAAAAATTCTATTTACGCTGGGGCTGCAACTGGTGCAGGTGCTGCTTCAATGGGTGCTTCAGGTAGTTTTGCTGGAGCGGAGATGAGCTTGGACTTTCTTATGCCCACATGTCTTAAAGGTGCAACGAGTTTGGCTTGGTTGTAGATGTCAGAAGCGATTTTTCCAAGGACCATTTCTTGAACGAACTGGTCGAGTGTTAATGCAACGGCTTTTTCTTTGATTGTTTTCTCCATCATCGTGCGGATGATTTTTTCCTGCGAAGTCTTTATCCTTGAAAGTGTCAGAGCTGAAACTGAGATTCGAAGCTTGTATCCATCTTTTGTGGTTAAATTGAATAAGCCGTCAACTTTTGTAGTTCTCCTTCTGACCAAGCTGCGAAGATAATCTCGTGAGTATTCATGCCCCTTGAAGAGGGTTTTTGCAGCTTTGCCGTCAATTTCGTTTATCTGGAAGAACATTTTCAAGTAATGATGAGAAAAGTCACCTGTAATGTCATATAGGGTTGCTTCGACAACTCTGCCGATCATTTGTTTTTCTTCTTGGGCAGGTATCGAACCTAACTCTATGTTACCAAAGAACGATGGCGCAACTACCATGTACCAGGTTTTGCCTCGCCACTTATCGCGTACGTGTTTTGTTTTGGAAGACAAATTTATTTCTCCAAACGTGCCACAACATTCTCATAGAAATATTAAAAGGTTTAGCGTTTTCTGCTCATTTTATCTCTGTTACCCATGTATTTTCTTAGCACTTCAGGCACATTTATTGTTCCATCAGCTAACTGATTGTTTTCTATGATTGCAACGATTGTTCTTCCTGTTGCTATGGCTGTCGAGTTCAGAGTGTGAACAAAGCCTTTGGGGGGTGCTCCTTCTTTTTCGCGGTAACGAACTCCCAACCGTCTTCCCTGGTAGTCGGTGCAATTGCTGCATGAAACCACTTCGCGGTAGCCGTTCTGTGCAGGCATCCAAGCTTCAATATCGTATTTTTTAGCTGCTACCGTGCCGATGTCACCAGTGCAAACGTTTACAACTCGGTAAGGTAAACCGATTTTCTGAAATAGATCCTCAGCGTTTTGGAGGAGTTCTTCGTGAAGTTTTGGTGAGTCTTCAGGTTTGCAGAAAATGAATTGCTCAATTTTGTTGAATTGGTGAGTGCGGAAGATGCCACGTGTGTCTTTTCCGTGTGCCCCTGCTTCTTTTCGGAAACAAGTGCTTATGCCAGCAAGCTTCACAGGCATATCCTGTTCCTTTAGGGTTTCGTTCATGAGCATTGCTGCCATCGGATGCTCAGAGGTTGCGATTAGGTATAAGTCCTCGTTTTCGATCTTGTAGAGGACTTCTTCAAAATCTCCCAACGCAGTTACACCTTCATAGGCCTCACGCTTCATCAATAAAGGCGGAATAACGGCTGTGTAGCCTTTTTTTGAAAGCTCATCGATTGCAAAGCTCATAAGCGCCATGTCTAACATTGCAACTTCATTTTTTAAGTAGAAAAACCTTGAGCCAGAAACCTTTCCCGCACGTTCCATGTCGATTAAATCAAGGTTCAAGGCTAGGTCAATGTGATTTTTCACTGGAAAACTAAATTGCGGAATTGTTCCCCAAGTTTTCATTTGCACGTTATCGTTTGAATCTTTTCCCAAGGGAACCGATTCGTCTAGCAAGTTTGGCAGTCGCAAAAGGAAACTGTGAGTTTTCTGCTCTTGTTCGGCTACTTGCTTTTCAATAATCTTTATTTTTACATCAATGTCTTCTGCTTTTGTGAATTCGTCCGTGGCCTCTTTTCCTGTTTTCTTAAGTTTAGCGATTTCTACAGTAACCAGTTTTCGGTTATGGCGAAGCTCATTTAGTTTGGTGAGGTTCAAACGCCATTGCTTATCAACAGTAATCAGCTCTTCGAGCATTCCAAGGACTTCTAGGTTACCACGTTTAGCTAAATTGGTTTTTACAAGTTCAGGGTTTTCGCGGATAAGCTTGATATCTAACATGTTCTCACACGAATAATTCTCTACTAACAAAAACAGCTATTTAACTTTACGATTCTAACCGCGACTCAAAGCGATAATGTTTGATAAAAAAGACTTTGTTAATAAAAAATAGAAGACGGTAAGTTGTTTTCTATATTTTTCTGAGTCCAGTTTAATTTTTGGTTAGGGTTATCTCCATTGTGGAAACCATTCTGGACTTGCTCTCTCCCTCACGTGGTGGCATCTCGACTGTTCCGATAGCAATCTTGCTAACCTTGAGGTCTTTAACGAAGCGGTTTCTTGCGATCTCAGCTACGTCAACAGCAGTTGTTATGGCTTGGCCTCTTGCTTTTAGAGTAATTTCCTTCAAGTTTCCTGCTGATAGGCTTGTGATGATTGCTAGAACATAGCTCATTGGAGGTTTGTTTCCGACGAAGATAACATCTGGATTGTTTTGGGTCATTTTGTTTTTACTCCTTTGTTTGCTTTGTGTAACGTTGCTGTTTTTGCGCTAAGTGCGAGGCAGAACGTCACTGCCAATTATTGCAAGTTCTTCCTTATAAGTCCATTGAAAAACCACATTTCGATGGTCAAACGTTCAACAATTAAGTAAGAAAGGCTTTTCTACAGCTATCCCTTAATGAGCAACAGCACCTTCACAGTGAGAGTTAAATTGCTAACCAAACTCAAGAAGAAAATCCAAGTAATGCTAACTTCACAAGCAAACGTCGCACACAAAATAGGTTTGACCCCCAACAAAATTAGTACAATTGGTTTCTTGCTTGCATTGGCTTCAGCATTTTCTTTTGCTGTAACAACTGCCCATTCACTTTGGCTATTAATCCTGGCGGTAGTATTTCTTTTGGCTTCAGGGTTTTGCGACACCCTCGACGGCATAGTGGCAAGAACTTTCCAGCAAACAACAGTGTTCGGGGGCTTCTTCGATTCAGTCCTTGATAGATATGCGGATGCCGCAGTCTACGCTGGTATAATAGTCGCAGGTTTGTGCAATCAAATCTGGGGCTTAGTGGCTTTGGCTGGCTCAATTCTGGTAAGTTATACTCGTGCAAAAGCTGAAGCTGCCGGGATAAAAATGGAGTCTGTCGGTTTTGCTGAAAGGGCAGAGAGAATGCTCATTTTGGCAGCGGTGTCCATGATAGCGTTCTGGTGGCTTCCAGCCTTAAACTATGGCATAGTAATTTTGGCAGTAATTTCAAACCTAACTGTTATACAAAGAGCATTTTACGTTTATAAAACACTAAAGAAAAAAGCAGCAGTTTAGCCACTTAGTATCTTCTTTTATATCCTTTTGAATGGCGTTCGTTTTCGGCGCGGACTTTAACGATTCCGCGATGAACAGCGCAGGAGATACAATAGAATTTTGTGTCTACCCAAGAGGCTAAGTATGTACCACTTTGTCTAAGCTCTTTTGCTAATTGCGGTTCAACAAAAGATACTCGGCGAGTCGACCTCTTTGCTTTGTCTCTTGGCACCGAAGCACCACAGTTTGCGCATTGAACAAGAGTACTGCTTCCTTTGTTTCCTTTTGATCTTCCTCGGCTTTTTCGTTTAACGGGCATTATTTTGACCTCTTTTCTATTGTTCCATTTATTGACTTAACTATCTTATATATCTGACCTTAATTTTAGGAGAGAAGCAATGTTTGCATTCTGAGTTAACTTCGGAACAATTTTTCCATCTGAAGATGTCATTAAGGTTGTAACTCCAGGACCATGACCTGCGGTCACGCAATTTGTATGAACAACCACACCAACCGAAACGGCGCCTTGACGGTAAATTCTACCAAATGAATGGTCAGCATCAATAATCGCAACCAAATCTCCAAGCCTTAAACTTTCAAGCCCATATTGCTCAACAACTGCCTCATCGAATAGTTGAATATCATAATCGCCTGAGTTAACTTGGTTTGCGCCTAAACCTGAACCCATGATTGCTGCTGGTACAATATGTGTAACTGGAACTTCCAGCTTGGTACCTTTTGGTTTAGGGTTCCATGCCTCAAGCAAGCTTGGGTCTATGTTGAGAACTTTAATATCTGGAAAATCCGAAATTTTTAAACCAGTTCCGTAAGCCTTCACAAGCATTCTATCGCCTAGCACAAGGTTTTCTAAAACCTCGGATGGAAAATCTACAAGTACATGCTCGATTCCACCGTGCTTTCCAGTAATAACACCGATAGCGCCCTTCGCATCGCCTGTAACAACCGTCACTTGGTTTCCGACGCAAGATAGAACGTTGAAGGCGGTGTTTGCAGCTTGTCCAGAGCGAGCATCATTTTCTTTATTTTCCACACTTACACCTGGCTCTACATGGTCTGCTTCCCAACCGCATGCTGGATCACCTACTCGCAGGTTATACGTTATACCTCCGACTCCTGGTAGGACTAAGGGTTTCCCGGTGGCAGAAACATTGTAAACTGAACGGATTGTTGGACTAGCGATTTCACCCATAACTGAGATTTTGATGAGTTTTTCGGCGTTTGTTTTAAGCATTATTTGCGCCTCTTTTGTATTGTGGTCTACCGCTCGGGGTCAAATAAACTTTCACTGGCACATTTTTAGGTTAAGCAAATCTTAAATTATGGGTTCTTTTATTGTTCAAGAGGTAGCCAATCCAACTAAATTGTCGGAAGCGAACTTAACAATAGAAGAAATTGGAGGAAGAACAAAAATGATAGTTAGAGACGTAATGAGCAGTCCCGTCGTAACTATGGATGAAGATGAAACTTCCAACAAAGCTGCAGCTAATATGGATATGCACGATTTAGGCGCCGTTGTGGTCACCAACAAAGCAGGAAAATCAATCGGAATAATAACCGAACGCGATCTAGTTATCAGAGTTGTGGCTAAAAATCTTAAACCTGATACAGTGAAAGCTAAGGAAATCATGACTACCCCCTTGGTCACAATAGAGCCTGAAGCAACAATAAGCGATGCTGCAAGAAGAATGACAAGGCTCGACATTAGACGGCTGGGTGTAATCTACAAGGGAAATTTGTTAGGAATAATCTCAAGCAAAGACATTTTAGGCGTAATGCCTGAGCTCATCGAGATTATGCAAGAGCGTTCACGTATTGAAGGTGCTGAACGACAAGAAGAGACTGAAGAAGTGCCACTCTCTGGTTATTGCGACCGCTGCAACGTTTACTCTGAGAGCCTAAAAGAACGTAATGGGCAAAACATCTGCGACGAATGTCGGATCGAGCTCGAAGAAGAAAAATAAATTATTTTTTCTTAACTTTACATTCCATTAAAATAAACTTTAATTAACCAAATTACCCGTTATTCACTATACCGGGGATTCCACTTGATTGTTGACAATGTTTTAACAAACGCCAAAGCCTACCTCAACGGGCAAATCGTCGACTGTAGCATAGCCATTGAAGACGGCAAAATCCAAAAAATCGGCAAAGAAACTCAAATGCCTAACGCCGACGAAAAAATCAATTTGAGGAATATGCTGGTTTTGCCTGGATTGATTGATGAGCATGTTCACTTGCGCGACGAGGGCAAAGCGTACAAGGAAGATTTTTCTTCCGGGACAGCTGCAGCAGCTGCGGGTGGTTTCACCACAGTTTTGGATATGCCTAACAACGATCCCGTTACCTTGAGCGTGGAAACTCTACGAAACCGAATTCGCACCGCCTACAGAAAAATCTTAGTAAACGTTGGATTCTATTCTGAATTTCCAAAAAACTTCTCGGAAGTAACGGATATCTTTGAGGAGGGTGCTGTTGGTTTCAAGCTTTTTATGGGCAGCCAAATCGGTGGCTTAAACATAGATAGCGACCAAGCATTGCAAGAAGCGTTCAAAGAGGTCTCAAAATTGCATGTACCAGTAGCATTGCACGCCGAAGACAAGTCTGCGCTAATATCCAACGAGGAAAAACTCAAGCAAGCACAAAAAATCGGTGTCGCTGACTTTTTGAGGGCGCATACAGAAGAGGTCGAGATAGAAGCGATCAAGCGTCTGCTAACAATAGGCGCTCCCATTGATGTAAGGCTGCATTTCTGCCATGTCACAACGAAAGAAGGCTTAAACGCTATAGCTGAAGCAAAAAGATCTGGTAGAAAAGTAACCTGCGAAGTTACTCCAAACCATCTCTTGTTGTCAAATGAAGATTTGAAACGGTATGGCCAAATGGCAATTATGGCACCCCCGCTTCGAGGCAAAACTAACGTCGAGGCACTATGGAAAGGTTTAGAAGATGGCAAAATCGATACTTTAGGATCAGACCATGCGCCCCACGCTTTAAGCGAGAAGTCAGCTAGCAGCGTTTGGGACGTAAAAGTCGGAGTGCCCGGATTAGAAACCACTCTGCCACTCATCTTGACGTTTGTAAAGAAGAACCGATTAACGCTAACCCAAGCTGTTCATCTTCTCGCCGAAAAACCCTCAGAAATCTTCGGACTTAACGACCGGGCAAGCATAGAACAAGGAAAAAACGCCGACCTCACAATTGTAGATTTTAATAGACAATTCAAGATTGACGCTTCCAAATTCAAGTCCAAGGCTAAGTTTTCTCCTTACGACGGTTGGGATGTTCAAGGTAAAGTTGTAAAAACCATCGTTCGCGGACAGTTGATTTTTGACAATGGAGAAATTGTTGCTAAGGGTGGAAGTGGCTTGATTGTTCGGAGAGGCAACGTGTGAAGTTTCTCGCGGATGGAATGCTTGGAAAACTGACACGTTGGCTTCGTATGTTAGGGCAGGATGTCCTTTATTCTGTGCAATTTGATGATTCTCAACTTTTGGAGTTTGCAAAAAACGAAAAGTGGGTTTTATTGACTAAGGATTTTGGGCTTTATAAACGTGCTATCCGCAGGGGCATGGATGCTTATTATGTTGAAGGTAAAACGGAATCTGAGAGTTTAGCTGAAGTCGCCAAAAGATATGGCTTATCACTAATGATTGATATGGATAAATCTCATTGTCCAGTGTGTAATACCAAACTCAAACAAACCCCGAAAGAGCAGCTTCAAAATGAACTTAAGAAAAATACTTTCACTTACTACGACAAATTCTGGAAATGCACAAACTGCCGACAAATCTACTGGCAAGGCGCACACTGGACACAAATCAACAATACATTAAATCAAGCACAAGCAAGACTGCAAAAGCTAAAAGAGAAAAATTAAGGCTCAAGATAGCCATTTCAATGGAATATCTTGAAAAGTCCCATCTGGCAGCGTTCTGCGAATAGTGATTGGCAAGACTCCTGCGTCTAATTCACTTAAGGCTATGTCAATCGGGTTTGTGTTTTCGGCTGCATCTACCAAGATTGGTGCTCCCATCGAGATTTGAAGCGCGCGCGCACCTACTATTCTTGCTTTCTCGAAGCGAGTAATTTTTGGGGGTCCTACAATAATTGTTTGTCCTGACATTTTACATCATTCCGCCTGGCATTCCACCCATACCACCCATGCCCATCCCGCCTGGCATGCCTCCTCCTGGTGGCATTGGAGGAGTCTTCATTTTGCTTGAGGATATGACGTCATCGATTTTAAGAATCATTGACGCTGCTTCGTTTGCTGATTTTATTATTTGTTTTTTAACTGCGAGTGGTTCGTAGACGTTTATTTTTGTCATGTCTTCGACTTTGCCAGCGAGAACATCGATGCCTGCCCATTTTTCGCCTTTTTCGTGTCTAGTTCGTAATTCTGATAGTATATCCACTGGGTCTAAGCCTGCGTTTTCCGCAAGTGTCACTGCTATTGCTTCAAGGGATTCCGCAAATATTGCGATTGCAAGTTGCTCCCTTCCCTTTACGGTTTGGGCGTATTTTTTGAGAACGCTTGCCATTTCCATTTCGGGAGCGCTTCCTCCAGCAACAATTTTTGGTTCCTCAATTAGATCTCTGACTACGCAGAGTGCATCATGTATTGAGCGTTCGGTTTCTGCAGTCATCCTTTGAGTTCCACCCCTAATCAAGAGTGTAACTGACTTGGGATTCTTGCAACCTTCGACGTAAGTCATCTTGTCCTCGCCGGTTCTGCGTTCCTCAACTAATGCAGCGTAACCGAGATCTGAGGCGGCAAGCGAATCAATGTTGCTAACTATTTTTGCGCCTGTGGCTCTTGCAAGTTTTTCCATATCAGACTTTTTGGCTCTTCTAATTGCAATTACTCCTTTTCTGGAGAGGAAATGCTGAGCCATATCATCAATCCCTTTCTGACAGATCACCACGTTAGCACCTGAAGCTAAGACTTTTTCAACCATATCTTTTAACATGGCTTCTTCTTGGTTTAAGAATGCTTCAATCTGATCTGGGCTTTCAATGTTAATTTTTGCATCCATCTCTGGCTTTTCATTTTCCAATGAAGCATCGAGCAAAGCGATTTTTGCTTTCTCCAATCGTTTAGGCATGCCAGAGTGAACGATTTCTTTATCTAAAACTATTCCGTTGATTAAGTTGGTGTCTTTGAGAGATTCTCCCGTTTTCTTCTCAACCTTCACGTCATCAACGTCAGCCTTGAAGGTACCATCGGCTTGTTTTTCTGCAACGGCAAGCATTGCTTTAACCGCCAAATCAGCTAAGTAATCTTTGTATTCAGCTACAATTTTACTTCCCATGGCTGTGGCCGCAGCCTTCTTGAGGTAGTCGGTTGATTTTAGATCAAATGAAATGGCGATTTTATCCAAAGTTTCTAACGCTTTATCAGCTGCTTTTCTGTAACCATCAATTATAACCGTAGGGTGAATGTCTTTGTCAATTAATTCTTCAGCTCTGCTGAGAAGTTCACCTGCAATAATAACAGCGGATGTTGTTCCATCGCCCGCTTCTTTATCTTGGGTTTTGGCAACTTCAACTAGCATTTTTGCTGCCGGATGTTGAACATCCATCTCATCGAGAATAGTTCGGCCATCACTCGTTATTGTTACGTCGCCGAAGCTGTCAACGAGCATTTTATCCATACCTTTTGGTCCTAAAGCGCTTCTGACGCTTTCAGCGACAACTTTTGCAGCCATAATATTGCTGTGTTGGGCTTCTCTTCCGCGGGATCTGTTTGAACCTTCTTTCATAACCATAACAGGAATTCCGCCAGCTTGTGATGATGACAAATCAAGTAACCTCCAAATAATGCGAACAACAACAAAACGTTACTAGCCATATAAGTTTTTCTAGTCAAGGCATGGTGAACAAAGCCTAGGTGAGAGGTTTTTGCATCATTAACTAATTTTTTAGGCTTTGAAGCGTTTCATTTTTGCCAGAGCTAGTAAACCGAAACTTTGGCCACCCCTGAAATCTTTAGAAGTTCAGGGATTAATTCTCCAGGAATTTTCTTCTCAACAATTAGAGTTAATTTTGGTTCGGGTGAGAGTTCGGGGTCATCTACAATTGCTTGTCGTATGCTTAGGCCTGCTCTATTGAGGAGCATGGCAGCGTTGGAGAGGATTCCTGGTGACTTTGCATTTATGGGGGTTATTTCTAAAACGCCAAGGTTGAGATGTTTTGCGATTTCTTTTAAGGAATGTCCTGCTGGGCGTATTTCCTCAAAAATCATTCTTAGCTCTGGATTTTCGTTTATTGTGTTAAGGGTCTCGTTCACGGTTCGTCTATCTACGCCTGCGACTCTTGCTATGCGGACGGGTGGAATTTCGATTTGGTTTAGGTAAATTTTGTCACCTTTGGCGCTTAAGCCATTTTCTATAAGGACGCGCGCTACTTTGAGGCGTTCGGGGTATTCTTTAAGTTGACTTTGGATTTTATTCCACATTTTGGGTCGCTTGTGCATATTTCTGTTCGTTTGGGTATAAATGTGTTGTTTGACAACGTACAGAACTGTGCGCAAAAGCCTTAAATAAAACGTTAAGGTACGATTTATAACTCAATGCAGAAGGCGAAAAAATGCCCGATAGAAAAATTCTTCTAAAAGAAAATGACATACCCAAACAGTGGTACAACATAGTGCCCGACCTGCCACACCCACTCCCCCCTTTCATAGATGTGGAAACAAAACAGCCGGGTGTCGGCATCGTCCCAAGAATATTCCCAAAAGAAATCATTGGCCAAGAAATAAGCCAAGAACGATGGATAAATATTCCAGACGAAGTCCGAGAAATCTACAAAATCTGGAGACCCTCCCCGTTGTTTCGAGCATTGGGCCTAGAGAAAGCGCTCAAAACACCCGCAAAAATCTACTACAAATATGAAGGCGTTAGCCCCTCTGGCAGCCACAAAACCAACAGTGCAGTCCCACAAGCATACTATAACATGAAAGAAGGCATAACAAGAGTAACAACCGAAACAGGCGCAGGTCAATGGGGTTCAGCACTTTCGTTTGCGGCCGGAACGTTCGGTTTAGAAGCAACTGTTTACATGGTCCGTGCGAGCTTTAACCAAAAGCCATACCGCAAAGCCATGATGAACGCTTTTGGAGCAACAGTTTATGCCAGCCCAAGCAACAAAACAGAATCCGGAAGGAAAATCCTAGCTGAAGACCCAGAAAACCAAGGCTCATTGGGCATCGCAATAAGCGAAGCAGTTGAAGACTCGCTGGAAAGCGAAAAAACTGGCAAGAAAGCAAACTACACCATCGGAAGCGTATTCAACCACGTCTGCTTGCACCAAACCGTAGCAGGAATAGAAGCTAAAAAACAGCTCGAAATGGTAGAAGACTATCCTGATGCGATCTATGGATGCATTGGAGGTGGAAGCAGCTTCTCGGGTCTCTTCTGGCCTTTCTACTACGATAAAGTTTCCAAGAAGGCATCAAAACAAACCAAGTATATCGCGGTTGAACCGTCAGCCTGCCCCAAAGTCACAAGGGGATATTATACCTACGACCACGGTGACACCGCGAAATTGACCCCACTCGTACCCATGCACACGCTGGGGCATGACTTCATGCCAGCCCCAATCCACGCAGGCGGATTACGCTACCACGGTATCGCACCAACCATCAGCGTACTAGCCCGAGAGAAACAAATAAGCACCCTAGCAGTTAACCAAGTTGACGCTTTCGACGCTGCTAAGATATTCATACGCTCGGAAGGAATAATCCCATCACCAGAGTCGACTCATGCCATCAAAGTAGTGATCGACGATGCCCGCCAATGCACAAAAACCAATGAATCCAAAACGCTTCTGTTCGCATTAACAGGCCATGGCTTCTTTGACATGTCAGCATACGACGAATACTTCAATGGACACCTCCAACCTTACGAGTACCCAACAGCCAAAGTCGCGGAGTCGATGGAGAAGCTGCGCAAGCTCTATCCATGGCTAAATGAAGTCTCAAAACAATATATCGGCTGCGAAACATACTAAATTCGCAACTTAACCTTTCTTTATTATTTTTTTTCCTTTTTATCTCTCAAGTTATCTATTAATAAATTGGTTATTTCCATGAACTCTACCAAAAAAGCTCCTCCAACAAAAACAATTGGATTCATAGTAAACCCAGTTGCAGGCATGGGCGGCGCAGTTGGACTCAAAGGCACAGACGGCATGGCAATCCTAACTCAAGCCATAGCCTTAGGCGCTAAACCTATTGCATCGCAACGGGCAGAAACTTTTCTTAGTCAACTAACAGTAGCCAAAGGTAGCTTAAAGCTAATTGTAGGTGCAGGTGACATGGGACAGAATCAAACAGAAAAGTGCGGTTTTTCCTGCAAAGCAGTGGGTGAAAACAAAAAAGACACATCTTCCGAGGATACCCAAAACATTGCTAAAAGTATAGTGGGAGCGGGCGTTGATTTGTTGGTTTATTGTGGCGGAGACGGAACAACCCGTGACATACTAAAAGCCGTTGACCTCAAAGTCCCCGTGCTTGGTGTTCCAACGGGAGTTAAGATGCATAGCGCCCTATTCGCAGTCAGCCCACAAGCCGCAGCAAGAGTTACCCTTACTTATCTGTGGGGTGGATTGCCGCTTCATGAAGCGGAAGTTATGGACGTTGATGAGGAAGCATTTAGGCAGGGGCACTTGTCAGCTGAACTTTATGGGTACCTGCTAAGCCCATATGAACCGCATCTTATTCAAGGAAATAAAATGGCGAGCCTGATGACTGAGAGCGAAGTGGAAAATCAGGTAGCCATAGCCATCAACATAAATGAAGAAATGAGACCGGAAATTATCTACATAATTGCTCCAGGAACAACCACCCGAACGATTAGCGACCTCTTGGACCAGAAAAAAACCCTCCTTGGTGTCGATATCTTCCAAAACAAAAAAATAATCGCAAAAGATGTTAGCGAAAAACAAATTTTGCAAATAATAAACGGAAAATCAACCAAA